>Ga0075430_100005404_pt1 | contig 10791 bp, 6 predicted proteins | sample RhiMetdeltSRZDD4_FD_75294 | JGI IMG/M metagenome (GOLD analysis project Ga0075430, IMG submission 75294) | Populus rhizosphere microbial communities from Tennessee, USA - Rhizosphere MetaG P. deltoides SRZDD4 | ecosystem: Host-associated > Plants > Roots > Rhizosphere > Soil | place: USA... | reverse complement strand
CGGACTCAAATCCGGCGAAACCACCATCGCTTATTTGCTTAAGAGCGCCGGCTACAAAACCGCCTGTGTCGGCAAGTGGCACCTCGGTCATAAGGGCGAATACCTTCCCACTCGCCACGGCTTCGACTCTTATTTCGGCATTCCCTATTCGAATGATATGAGTCCGGTCACCAGCCGCGGTCCGCGCAAAGCCGAGTATCCGCCGACGCCGCTCATGCGCGACACCGCTATCGCCGAGCAGGAACCCGACCAGAGCTTCCTCACCTCTCGCTACACCGAAGAGGCCACCGGCTTCATTCGCAAATCCGCGCGCGCCAAACAGCCCTTCTTCCTCTATTTCGCGCACACGTTTCCGCATTGGCCTCTTGCCGCCAGCGCGAAATTCAAGGGTAAGAGCAAGCGCGGGCTCTATGGCGATGCCGTCGAGGAACTCGACTGGAGCGTCGGTGAAGTGTTACGCGCGGTGCGCGAAGCGGGCGTCGACGGCAACACCCTCGTGATGTTCTCAAGCGACAACGGTCCTGCCATGAACCTGCTGGAAGAGGGCGGAGCCGCCGGGTCGTTCAGCGGTTGGAAGAGCCAGAACTGGGAGGGAGGCCAACGCGAGCCGTTCATCGCCCGCTGGCCCGGCCGCATTAAGCCGGGGCAGACCTCGCACGCATTTGGTTGCACCATGGATATTCTGCCTACTTGCGCGAAGCTCGCTGGCGCGCGCTTGCCTGAGGGCCGCGAGCTCGATGGCGCTGATCTCGGCCCCGCACTTTTCCAAAGCGACGAATCGCGTCAGGCGCTGTTCTTCTACTACAGCCACACTACGGTTCGTGCCGTGCGCAAAGGGCCGTGGAAGCTCTGGGTTACCGATCCCAAAGCAGGCTTCGCGCAACAACCTCCGCGTACCACCACGCCTCTGCTCTTCCATCTCGAACACGATCCCGCCGAGCGATCGAACGTGGCCGGGAAGAATCCCGAGATCGTCCGCGAGCTTATCGCCGCCGTCGACCGTCACATCGAACGCGTCAAGCACGGCGAACTGCAAGAGTAGCTCCTGGCCGTCTACTTCTTCGTCCACTGCACGTTCCGCGGGTCGAACCGGTACGTGCCCGCACGCGGCGCATCCGGCGCATCGTGCTTCGGCAACGCCTTTGCCAACTCCGCCTTCACCTGCTCCAGCGTAGGCCGTCCCGCCAGGTTCACCCACTCGTTCGGATCCTGCCGCCGGTCGTACAACTCCTCGCCGCCGTCGTGATACCGAATGTACCGCCAGCGCGCAGTCGTCACCGCATGATTGCCTTTCAGATAGGTCGTCAGCACAGGCCGCTTCCACTCCGTGCGCGGCTCCGTCAGCAACGCGCGCAGCGACTGTCCATCAAGCCCGCCCGGCGTCGGCACGCCCGCCAGATCGGTGAGCGTCGGATAGAGATCGAGCAGACTCACCGGCGCCTCACACCGCGCCCCTGCCCGCGTAACGCCGGGCGCCCGCACGATCATCGGCACGTGTGTGGCACGATACCACAGCCCTTGCTTGTGCCAGTGCCACTTTTCGCCCAGATGATAGCCATGGTCGGACCACAACGCGACCACGGTATTGTCGCGTTGCGGGCTCGCATCGAGCGCATCGAGCAGACGTCCGATCATCGCATCGGAAAATGAAATGCACGCCAGGTAAGCCTGCACGGCGCGCTTCCAATTGCCCGTCGAAACCAACAGGTCATGCCGCGAAAACTGGTTCAACGCGAACTCGCGCGCCACCGGCGGCATGTCGGCCAGATCGTCCTCCTTCACCTCAGGCACAATCACCTCATCGAGCGGATACAGGTCGAAGTACTTGCGCGGAACGTACCACGGAATATGCGGGCGGAAGAAACCCGTCGCCAGAAACAGCGGCTTCTCCTGCCGCTGTTGCAGCAACTCGCCGGCCCACGCGGCCAGCTTGTAGTCCGGCATCTCCGATTCGGCCACGTCCATCGGAGCCCAGTCGAAGTTCCGCCACGAAACCGACGGCATCGGCGTCACCGGCCGCTTCGGCTCCGGGTCGGGCGGAAAGCTGTAGCCGTCGTGCCAGCCGTTGGCGCGCGCCGCTGGGTTCCAGAAGAAGTACTCGTCCCACGAGGCCGGATCATTGTATCCGCGCCCGTGGTGGAACACCTTGCCGCCGCCCGCGACACGATACCCGTTCTGCCGGAAGCACTGCGGCAGCGTCACCACGTTTGGCATCGCCGGCCGCCACGGCTGGTCGTTATCGTAGACACCGGAGTTCGCCGGATGCCTTCCTGTGAGCAGCGATGCGCGCGAGGGATTGCAGATCGGCGCCGCCGTCTGCGCGTCGGTGAACAGCATGCTCCGCCTCGCCAGCCGGTCCAGGTTCGGCGTCTGCACCTGTGGATGACCGCCCAGCGCGCCCACCCAGTCGTTCCAGTCGTCGACGGCGATCATCAACACGTTCGGCCGCCGGAACCCTTGGGCCCCAAGCGCCACCGCCGCCGATGCCGCCGCGGCGCCCCGCGCGAATGCTCGTCGTGAGATCATGCGGGAGATTGTACTCCGCGCCATGATCAAGCGCCGCGCCACCCCACCGCCGGATGCCAAGCTGAAGCGCCGCATCATCAAGGACGGCCTTCGTCCAAATGAACAGCGAGATGCCGCCATTCGCCGCGTGATCCGCTCCATCCCCAAGGGAAAGGTTGCAACATACGGACAAGTCGCCGCCGCGGCCGGATACCCGCTTTATCACCGCTTGGTGGCGAAGCTCCTGCGCGGTAACGACGGCAGCCTCCCGTGGCAGCGCGTCCTCGGAGCCGGCGGCGAAATCAAACTCCACCAAACGGCCGCCTACGAGCAGCGCCTGCGACTGGAGATGGAGGGTGTTAAATTCAAAGGCAAGCGCGTCGACATGGCGGCGCACCAGTACCGCTTTCGCACCTGGGAACTCGACGATTAGCTCACCACAACTTGCACTGCTTCTCCACCGGCCTCACCATCGGGTCGCCAACTTTGCAATTGAACGCCTCGTGAAACTCCGGCACATTCTGCAGCGTGCCAATTGCGCGGAAACGGTCCAATGGGTGGGGGTCGGTTTGGATGCGCAGCCGCGCACTCTCTGGCCGGAAGTGCCGCGCCCAAATACGCCCGAACGCAAGGAAGAACCGTTGCTCGCCCGTGAAGCCGTCGATCACCGGTGACGGCTTGCCGTTCAGCGAACGTTGATAGGCCTTGAATGCCAGCGTCACGCCGCCCAAGTCGCCGAGAGCTTCGCCAGTCACCAGCTTGCCGTTGTGGTTCGGCAATCCGCCACCGACTTCCAACGTGTTGAACTCGTCGATGATGCACTGCGCGCGCGCGTCGAACTTCTTACGGTCCTCGTCGGTCCACCAGTTACTCAATGAACCGTCGGCGGCGAACTTCGACCCCTGGTCGTCGAATCCGTGTCCCATCTCGTGGCCAATTACCGCGCCGATAGCCCCATAGTTGGCCGCGTCGTCTGCGTTGAGGTCGAAAAATGGCGGCTGCAAAATCCCCGCGGGAAACGCGATTTCGTTCTGCAACGGGTTGTAGTATGCGTTCACCGTCGGCGGCGTCATGCCCCAATCGTTTCGGTCGAGAGGCTTGCCGATCTTTGCCAGTTCGTATTGCCGCTCGGAGACGCCTGCCGCTCGCACGTTTTGGAAGTAGTCCTTCGATGACACCTTCACATCGGCGTAGTCGCGGAAGCGGTCCGGATAGCCGATCTTCGGGTAAAAAGCGTTGAGCTTCTTCAGCGCGTTCGCTTTTGTCGACTCCTGCAGCCAGTCGGCGGCCTTCAGTTCTTCGGCAAGCGTGGCTCGGAGATTCTCGACGAGTTGAAGCATGCGGCGCTTGGCCTCGGGTGGAAAGTGCTTCTTCACGAACACCTCGCCCAGCGCGTCGCCCAGCATAGTATCAGTCATCGTCGCGCACACCTGCCACCGCGGCCGCTGCTCCTTCACGCCGCTTAACACGGTCTGCTGGAAAGCAAAGTCTTCGTCCACGAAAGGTTTCGCAAGTTCGGTTGCCGCGTTGCGAGCCACCACCCAGCGCAGCCACGTTTTCCATTCCGTCAGATCCGGCTTGGACATCTGCTGTTCGAACTGTTCGAAAGCCTTCGGCTCGCTCACAATGATTGTCGTTTTGGCGGGGATGCGATTATTCTCCATGAATCCCTTCCAGTCGTAGCTCGGATTCAGTTTTTGCAGCCCCACCAGATCCATCTTGTTGTAAGTCTTGTAGGGATCCCGGCGTTCGACGCGTGTCAGCCGTATCGCTGCCCGCTCGGTCTCGAACGCCAGTACGGACTTCGCCGCTTCCTCCGCTTTGGCCGCATCGTCGCCAAGTAACCGTAACATGCGCGCGACGTGTTGAAGAAATTGCGCCCGGATCTCTTTCGACTTCTCGTCGCTGTTCGAGTAGTAGTCGCGGTCGGGAAGCGAAAGCCCGCCCGCCATCATGTACAGCACAATCTCATCGGTCTTTTTGGCATCGGGCGCGGAGCGCACTCCATAAATGCTTGCGGCTTGCGTCTTTTGAAGGTCGTTCAGTACTTTCGCCAGTTGTGCCTTGGTAGTGATTTCCGAGATCGCTTTCAGTTCCGGCTCGATCGGTTTGGCGCCCAGCGCGTCAATGGTGGCTGTGTCCAGACAACTCGAATAGAAGTCGCCGACCCGGCGCTCGCTCGAGCCCGTCGGAGCCTTTGATGACGCCGCCGCCTCCAGGATCGTTCTGAGCCGCTCGCGGTTCGCCTCGGCCAGTATGCCGAACGACCCCCAATTCGAATACCGCGCCGGAATCGGATTTTTATCGAGAAAAGTTCCGTTGGCGAAGCGATAGAAGTCCTCGCAAGGTTTGCAAGTCTTATCCATTCCGTCTATGTCAACGCCGCTCTTGAGCGGCACTGCCGGTTGCTGCGCCACAAGCAAGGAAGCGAGCAGGGCGAGTGCGGTGAGCCGTGATGGTTTCACATTCATAGGTTAATCACATTGCATAGACTCTCCACAACCCGGTGGGTTTGGTTATTCTTATGCAAGCCCGCTCATGAAGTATTTCTTCCTTCTCCTTTTCATCTCTCAACTTGCCGCTGGACCTCGTCCAGCGCTCGTCGGTGACGGCTCCCGCGTGACGTTTGGGCGCGATGGCGTGCGCGGAAAACTTGCCGTTGGCCTTTGGCCCCACCCTGGCGCTTTGGACTTCGACGGTGATGGCGACCTCGACCTGATCGTGGGATGCGCCGACCGTCCCTATAACGGCACTTACCTATTCCGTAATATCGGCACACAAGCCGAACCACTTTTCGCACCTGCCGAACGCCTTGGTAAGGGCCTGAAGGACATGGTCGTCGCCGACCTCAATGGCGATGGTGCACCGGACCTAGTCGTCAGCGGCGGCTACTACGACGACGTGCGCCGCAATCGCATGGACAAGTACGTGGCTTTACCCATCCAACGCTCGTATCATGTCGGCCGAGACGATCTCTGGTTTCCTGTCGACTGGGACCACGATGGCCGCATCGACCTCCTGAATGGCGTGAGCGACTGGCGTGAGTATGGTTGGGACGATGCCTTCGATGCGCAAGGCAAATGGCTGCGCGGCCCCTTGCACGGCTACGTCTACCTTCATCGCAACACGGGCACCAACCAGTCGCCTCGCTATACGCCGCCACAGCAGCTCACCGCGGGCGGCAAGCCGATCGATACCTATGGCAGCCCCGCGCCCAACGCTGTGGATTGGCTCGGTAATGGCAAATGGTCGCTTATTACCGGCTCATTCCTCGATTACTTGTCTCTGAACCGGGCCACCGCTGATGGCCTCGCCCCCGCCGAGCGCATCCAAGCCGGCGGAAAGCCGCTGAAAATGGATTTGTGCATGATCCAGCCGCGTGTCGTGCAATGGCATCCCGACGGCCGCCCGTCGCTGCTCATCAGTGAGGAAGATGGCACGGTCTCGTTAGTCGAGAACCTTGCCCCGCGCGGCCAGGAGCCACGCTTTGACGCTCCGCGCAACCTCATCCAGATCGATCCGTTCCTCAAAAGCGGCGCCCTCTCTCGCCCCACCGGATCCGACTGGGATGGTGACGGCGACCTCGATCTCATCAGTGGAAACTCCGCCGGCTACATTCAACTATTCGAGAACACCGGCTCCCGCACGCGCGCCGAGTTTACCGATCGCGGCTATCTCAAGGCTGGCGGATCGGTCATCCGCCACATGGCCGGCTCTAACGGCAGCGTCCAAGGTCCGGCCGAGGAGAAGTGGGGCTACACAAATCCATGGGTCGCCGATTGGGATCTCGATGACCGCCTCGATATTCTTGTCAACGACATCAAAGGAGAAATCGTTTGGTACCGCCGCACCGCCGGCGGCGAGCTCGAAGCTGCTCGGGCCGTCGAAATCGAATGGACCGGCCCAGCCCCCAAGCCCGATTGGGTATGGTGGGAACCCAAAGGAAAGCAGCTTCTCACGCAGTGGCGCACTACTCCTCGCGCTGTCGATTGGGATCGCGACGGCCTGCCCGACCTCGTTATGCTCAATCATCAGGGCTACCTCAGCTTCTTCCGCCGCGCGCGTGTCAGTGGCGAACTCCGCCTGCTCCCGCCCGAACGCATCTTCGTTGAACCCAACGGCCGCTTCCTGAACCTCTCTGCCGGACGCGCGGGCCGCAGTGGCCGCCGCAAGATCGATTTCGCCGATTGGGACGCCGATGGCGACCTCGACCTGATCACCGATTCCGACGAAGGTCCGGTCTGGTATGAAAATCAAGGTTCGCAGCAAAAGCCGGTGATGCGCCTCCGGGGAAAACTCGTCAGCGCGGCCTTACCCGGACATAATCCCACACCCAATCTCGCCGACTGGAACGGTGACGGCGGCCTGGATTTGATGATCGGCGCCGAAGATGGCTTCTTCTACTACTACGACCATCGCCTGCTTGCCAACGCCACACGCTAAGGCCTGTACATGCAATCCCTTCGCACGGACGGCACGCGCTGAGTGCTGTATTCTGTTGGGGAACCTTCTCCATGACCAGTCACATAATTCTCCTCGTGGTTGCCATTCTGTTGCTGGCAAACTGCAGTTCGCAACAGGAACAAAAGAAGGCCGCCCCTTTACCCATGCTCACCAAGCAGCCGTTTGGATCCACCGGCGCCGCCGAGACCGTAGACCTCTATACGCTGACCAACAGTAAGGGCATGGAGGTGAAGATCTCCACCTATGGCGGCGCTGTCGTCTCCCTCAAGGTCCCGGATAAGTCGGGCAAAGTCGCCGACATCGTGCTTGGCTTCGATTCGCTCGACGGCTATCAGGCGCCGAACCCCTATTTCGGCGCCATCATCGGCCGGTATGGGAATCGCATCGCAAAAGGAGAGTTCAAGCTGAATGGAGCCACCTTCAAGCTGGCTGTGAATGACGGTGCCAATCACCTCCACGGCGGACTGCGCGGATTCGACAAGATCCTGTGGAGAGGAAGGGAAATGCACTCCCCCGATGGCGTGAGGCTCGATCTCACGTATATGAGCAAGGATGGGGAGGAAGGCTATCCTGGTGAGCTCAACACGACCGTTTCCTACACCGTTGCTGGAGAGAAGAATGAACTCCGCATTGATTATGAAGCGGTGACAACGAAGGACACCGTCCTCAATCTGACCAACCATTCCTACTTCAATCTCGCCGGCCAAGGTGAAGGAGACATTCTGAATCACTCAGTGACCATCCTTGCCGACCGCTTCACCCCTGTCGATAAGGGACTCATTCCGACGGGCGAGTTGAAGTCCGTCGACGGCACTCCGTTCGACTTCCGCACTCCGCGCACCATCGGCGAGCGCATCGATGCCAAGGATCCGCAACTCGTATATGGCAAGGGTTACGACCATAACTTTGTACTCAATAAGATTGGTGGTGATCTCGAATTGGTGGCACGGGCCACCGAGCCAACTACGGGCCGCTCGATGGAAGTCCTCACCACCGAGCCGGGCATGCAGTTTTATACAGGCAACTTTCTTGATGGCACGATCACCGGCAAGAACCAAAAGGTATACGGCCGCCGCGCCGCGTTCTGCATGGAGACACAACACTTCCCTAATTCACCCAATCAGCCTTCGTTCCCAAGCACCACGCTCAAACCCGTGCAACGCTACCGTTCCACAACGGTCTACCGTTTCTCGACCATCCCCTGAAGCAAGGACGGCGGCAAGGAATCATTCAGATGAATCTCGAAGATGTCGCACAACGCGCGGGCGTTTCCACGGCGACGGTTTCTCGCGTCCTGAACAACATCGGTGTGGTCAAGGGTTCGACGCGCGCCAAGGTGCTGAAGGCAGTCGAAGAGTTGAAATACTACCCGAACATCCACGCTCGGGCTCTTGCCGGCGGTGCCTCCAAGGCGCTCGGGCTCATCGTTTCCAACGTTGAGAATCCGTTCTTCCTTGATATTTTCCGCAGCCTCGAGGATGAAGCGCACAGCCGCGGATTCGAAGTGCTCATGGCGAATACGGACTATGATCCCGACCGTCTGGCCAAGAGCGTCCACCTCATGTTGGGCCGCCGTGTTGCCGGCCTTGCGCTCATCGTCAGCGAGATGGATTCCACTCTTCTTCAGGAACTGCAAGACCGAAAGGTCCGCACCTTGATCCTCGATGTCGGCCAACCCCGGCCCTACATCACCTCGATCAAAACGAACTACTCGCGCGGCATGCAGCGCATCGCCGAATATCTCTACAGTCTCGGTCACCGCAAAATGGCCTTTATCGGCCACCACACCTCGCTCGGCCCGTTGAGCGACCGCAAACGAACCTTCTCTCAAGTGATGGAGCAACTGGGTGGCGGCGTCGTCTACACCACCATCGCCGACAGCGATGGCTTCGACGGCGGGCGCCGGGCCGTTCGCCAGCTCTACCACTCGGGCTTCAATCCCACTGCAATTCTTTGCGTGAACGACTTCATGGCCGTCGGTGTCTTGCGTCAGTTGCGCGAAATGAACATCTCCGTCCCCCAAGACGTCTCTGTCACCGGCTTCGACAATATCCGGCTCTCGGAGTTCTTGAATCCGGCTCTCACCACTGTCCACATCCCACGTGAACAAATCGGCCGTCAAATCTTCGAAAGCCTCACCAGTTCGACTAGTCCCGAGGAATCGCCGCGCGAAGTCATCATCGATCCGGAACTGGTGGTTCGGGAAAGCACGGGGAGTGTCCGCGCGCTTTGAAGCGGACGCACCAGAGCGGAAGGCCACCTTTCGCTACTAAAATTGAGGACGGCCTGTTATGCCGCCGATGAGGTACGAGTCTGCGCATGTGCTGTTCCGGCATCGCAACCTGGTTTTGGCAATCATTGCCTTCGCCGCTTCGTCGGTCGCGGTGCTGGTTGTCGCCTTGCTGGCTCGCCTCGACGTTGAGACCCGCGACGCAAACCGCTTTCAGATGCATGTTTCCTTCGCGGAAGGCGTGTTAAAGGACGCCGTTGGTCGCTATTCCGATCTGCTCACCCCTGAAGCGCCCTTAGTGCGGTTGGCCGCCGCCCGCATGGACGAACATCATCCGTCGCTGGCCACGTTTCTCTTGCGCACGGATTACTATCCCGGCCTCGCCGGCATGGCCGTTTACGAAGACCGCCAAGGGAGTCCCGATACAGCGCGCCCGCGTTGGTCCTACGGCAACCTGTCGGCTTGGCCGTCCGGTGAAGAAGGTAAGGAATGGCTGGAGACCGCACGGAGCGCGGCGTCGTCGCCCCATGGTTTGCGCGCTCGCCTCGTGAGCTCTGCTCAATGCCGTGCCGCTCTCCAGTGTGACCTTTTGATCTTTCGTCCCCTGCGCGGGACGCCGCCTGCTCGAACCGGCTCCGATGCCGCGGCCGTTGAGGGTGTGAACGCCTGGCTGATGGTAAGCGTATTGGTGGATCCGCTGGTGAATCGCGTTCTCCCCAGTCCTCCAGGAGAAACCGAGCCGCGTATCCGTCTCAATCTCTATTCGGTGAAAGGACAGTCGCGCAATCTCGCCTACTCCAACATCCCGTCGAACCGTGTACTGCCGCCTGCACGATTCCGCCACGTTCGCGATTTGCCCTTTGCGGGCAGCAATCTGCAATTCGAGTTCGCCTCCACGCCGGCATTCGACGCCACCACTGACTGGAGCACGCTGAACGCGATTGGCTGGGGCGGATCGTTGGGCACGTTGAGCATCGCCGCATTCGTGTTCATACTCGCCTCCCGCCGTCAGGAGGCGCTCAAGCTGGCTGAACAAATGCGACAAGCCTCCTTGCGCAGCGAAGCCGATGCCCGGAACCTGATCGAAATTGCCAATCACAGCCGCGACGTCTTCGTCATTCTCGATGGCGATGGGCGGATTCGCTGGCTCAACGGCACCGCCGTGCGCCTTAGCGGCATGGAGCGCGACGAACTGATCGGTCGCAGTATCCCAGACGATCCAACCACGCCGCATCTGGCCCGCGACGTTTGGCGGCACGCCCTTGCCGCGTTGAAGCGCGGAGAGTCGCACCGCTTCCAGTGGCGCGGCGGCTCGACGCCGGAGACCCCGTCTTATTGGGACATCGAGTTTCAATCCATCCTCGGCCCGGATCGGCAAGTGGAATCGGTCCTCGTGTTCGGCCGCGAATTGACCGCGGGAGAAGTCTCGCGCCAGATGCTCATTCGCGTGCAACAGGCGGTGGACTGCCTCAACGATGCTGTTTACATCACGGGGCCAAATCGTGAGGCGCTCTATTCGAACCGCGCTTTCGCCTCGCTTCTTGCCACACTCGGCATTGCCTCACATGAGGCCCTGTGCCTCCGTGACCATT
>Ga0075430_100005402_pt1 | contig 10792 bp, 9 predicted proteins | sample RhiMetdeltSRZDD4_FD_75294 | JGI IMG/M metagenome (GOLD analysis project Ga0075430, IMG submission 75294) | Populus rhizosphere microbial communities from Tennessee, USA - Rhizosphere MetaG P. deltoides SRZDD4 | ecosystem: Host-associated > Plants > Roots > Rhizosphere > Soil | place: USA... | reverse complement strand
CGAGGTATCTCTCGGGGAACGGGAGGTGCCGGGTGAAAGCCGTTTCGTGGATCGCGATGGGATTGGCGCTCGTGGGTTCGCTCATCGCGGCCGGGGCCTACTGGAGGGTCCGGTCGGCCGCCCCGCCCTCGCCGCCGACCGCGTCGGGCGACGCCGAGCCGCTCAAGGTGCGGATCGCCCGCCTCGAGGGGGAGCTCAAGGACGCGCGCGACCGGGTGGCCCGGCTGGAGCGGGACCCGAAAGCCGGGGCCGGAATGGGCCAGGAGCACGTGGAATCCGGTCCCGCGTCGGGGGAGATCGCCGACCTGAAGCGGCGGATCGAGCTGCTCGAACGGCAGGCCCTGGCGGGACGGAGCGCCCCGGGGCCCCAGGGCCGGACGATCCCGGCCAATCCGGCGATGGTGGAGAAGGAGAAGAAGCAGCTCGCGGACGCCTCCCTGCCGGAGCGCACGCGCGCCACCTCGCTGTCCCGGCTCCGCATGTACGGCGCGCACAAGACCGACGACGTCGTGGAGTCGGCCCTCGCGCTCGTCAACCAGTCCCAGGAGACGAACATCCGGACGCTCGTCCTCCGCAACCTCCAGGGGGCGGAGAATCCGAAACTGGTCGCGCCGCTGGTCGCCCTCCTGAAGGGGGACGCGAACGAGGACGTCCGCGACGAGTCGGCGAGGGTGCTCGGCGACTACCTCGAGCAGCCGGACGTGAAGGCCGCGCTCGAACAGGCGGCCGCGCAGGACGCCTCCGAGAAGGTCAAGCGCCGCGCGCAGTCGGTGCTGACCGCCCTGCCCAAACCCAGGTGAAGCGGGGCGGATGGGGCCGCGCGTACTCCTCCACCCGGTCCCGTCGTTTCGTTTCGGGCACCGGCGTGATCCTGGTTTCTCCCAAATCGCAAATCGCAAATCGCAAATCCCAAATCGTAGCGTTGACCCTGTGAGTTCTGCTTCCCGGCCGCTACTTTTTTAGAGAGAATTCGATTCCGTTATGCCATCTCCCCCCTTCGCCCTGATCGCCGACCTGCACGCCAACCTGGAGGCCACCGAAGCCGTCCTCAAGGACATCGACGGCCAGGGGTTGAAGGAGATCGTCTGCCTGGGCGACATCGTCGGCTACGGGCCGGACCCCGACAAGGTGGTGGATCTCGTCCGCGAGCGGGTGAAGACCGTGATCGCCGGCAACCATGACTGGGCCGTCATCAACAAGGCGATGGGGTTCAACTCGGCCGCGCGCGAGGTCATCGAGTACACGCGCGACATGATGGAGCCGAAGTTCTACCAGCTCTTCGGCAAGACCCGCGAGCGGTGGCACTTCCTCGAGTCGCTCCCCGACCTCCTGGAGCAGGACGGCCTCCAGTTCGTCCACGGGTCCCTGCGCGAGCGCCTCATGGAGTACACCTTCGGCGACCGCCACCGCCTCTACAACCCGGGCCAGCTGGACGATCTCTTCTCCCGCGTGCAGCGCATCTGCTTCTACGGCCACACGCATTTCCCCGTCGTCATCCGCGACGACAAGAAATGCTGGTACCCGTTCGAGCCCGACGCCATTTTCTCGCCCGAGCCCGGGCGAAAGTACCTCTGCAACGTCGGCTCCGTCGGGCAGCCCCGCGACGGCGATCCCCGCTCCTGCTACGCGATCTACGACGGGAAGACGATCTCCTACCGCCGCGTCGCCTACGACGTCGAGACGACCCGGCAGAAGATCCTCTCCATCGACGCCATGGAGCAGTACCTCGCCGACCGCCTTCGCACGGGGAAGTGAGTTCTGGGTGCACCGTCCAAGGTGATCCAAGGTCCGGGGTCCGAAGTCCCGGCCTTGGACCGACTTTGGACCCCTGACTTTGGATAACCTTGGACGTTGAACCTTGAACTCCTCACCTAGCGAACAGGAATCCCTCCAGGTCGCCGAAGCCTCCCGCGAAGCGGAGTGGCGCCGGCCCAGCTTCCTCCGCGAGTTGTTCCTCGGCCGGTTCCGGCTCGACCTCATCCACCCGTTCCCGGAGGCGCCGGCGCGCCCCGCCTTCGCCGAGTTCTACGCGAAGTTCAAGGCCTTCCTCGCGGAGAAGGTCGACGCCGCCGGGATCGACCGGACGGGCGAGTACCCGCCCGAGGTGGTCGCGGGGCTGAAGAAGCTCGGCGCGTTCGGGATGAAGATCCCGCAGGAGTACGGCGGGCTCGGCTTCACCCAGACCGAGTACGACACGGTGATGAAGCTCCTGGGCGTCTCGGACGCCAACGTCACGGCGCTCCTGTCGGCGCACCAGTCCATCGGCGTCCCGCAGCCGGTCAAGATCTTCGGGACGCCGGAGCAGAAGAAGAGATTCCTCCCGCGGTGCGCCGCCGGGGCGATCTCCGCCTTCGCCCTGACCGAGCCCGACGTCGGTTCCGACCCCGCGGCCCTCAAGACGACCGCGGTGCTGACCCCGGAGAAGGACGCCTACGTCCTCAACGGGGAGAAGCTCTGGTGCACGAACGGGACGTTCGCCGAGCTGCTCGTGGTGATGGCCGTCCACCCCGAGTCGCGCAAGATCAGCGCCTTCGTGGTCGAGGCCTCGTCGCCCGGCGTGAAGGTCGTCGGCCGGAGCCGGTTCATGGGCCTGCGCGCCATCGGCAACGCCCTGATCCGGCTGGAGAACGTCCGGGTGCCCGTCGAGAACCGGATCGGGGCCGAGGGCCAGGGGCTGAAGATCGCGCTCGTCACGCTGAACACGGGGCGGCTCGCGCTCCCGGCGGCGGCGGTGGGGGTGGCCAAGAAGTGCCTCGAGATCTGCCGCACCTGGTCCGGGAAGCGGGTCCAGTGGGGGCGGCCGATCGGCAAGCACGAGGCGATCGCGCAGAAGCTCGCGGAGATGGCGGCCACCACGTTCGCGATGGAGGCGGTCTCCGATCTCGCCTCCCGCCTGTCCGACCTGGGCGGGACCGACATCCGCCTGGAGGCCGCCGCGGCCAAGGAATGGAACACGGACCGCGGGTGGGCCGTGCTCGACGACACGATGCAGATCCGGGGCGGCCGCGGCTACGAGACGGAGGAATCCCTCGAGGCGCGCGGCGAGGAACCGATCGGGGTCGAGCGGATGATGCGCGACTTCCGGATCAACCGGATCTTCGAGGGGTCGAGCGAGATCATGCACCTCTTCATCGCGCGCGAGGCGGTGGACCGCCACCTCCAGGTCGCCGGAGCCCTGGTCGACCCGGCGAAGAGCGGGTGGGAGAAATTCAAGGCGCTTCCGAGGATCGCCGGGTTCTACGCCCTCTGGTATCCGGCGCGGTGGATCGGCTGGGGGTGGTGGCCGCGCTTCCACGATTTTGGAAGGCTCGCCGCCCACCTCAGGTTCGCCGACCGCGCCGCGCGGAGGCTGGCGCGGGAGATGTTCCACGGCATGATGGTTTTCCGGGGCCGCATGCCGTGGCGGCAGGCGTTCCTCTTCCGTCTCGTCGACGTCGGGCTGGAACTCTTCGCGATCGCCGCGGCCGTCTCGCGCGCCCGGACGATGCTGCTCCAGGGCCATCCGGAAGCCCAGCGCGCCGTCGCGCTGGCGGACCTCGCCGGCCGCCTCTCCCGCCGCCGCGTGCGGGCGGCCTTCCGCCGCCTCTGGCGCAACGACGACAAGGCCACGGGCGACGTCGCCCGGCGGACCCTCGCCGGCGATTTCACCTGGCTGGAGACGGACAAGACCTTGTGAAAGGGTCCCTCGACGGCTTTCCACCCGTATTTCCGCGGGGGACGAGGGGGGATCCGCGTCCCCTCGGTTGACTTGAGCTTTCAACTGGCGATAAGCTTTACAATATGCCCCCCGCTCGCATCCTCGTCGTCGATGACGACGAGTGGATCCTCCGCATGGTCTCCACGGTCCTCCGGAGCGAGAAGTACGAATTGATGACCGCCTCGAACGGCGAGGAGGGGCTCGCGACGGCGCAGAGCACGCGGCCCGACCTCATCATCCTCGACGTCATGATGCCCAAGATGGACGGCTGGACGTTCATCAAGCAGCTCCGGTCGATGCCCGAATTCGGATTCGTGCCGGTGATCTTCCTCACGGCGCTCGACTCCTCCAAGGACCGGGTGCTCGGGTTCCGGCTGGGGGCGGACGACTACCTTCCGAAGCCGTTCCAGGCGGAGGAGCTGGTCGTGCGCGTCGCCACCGCGATGCGCCGCCGGAAGGCGATGGAGTCCGGCCTGCGGACGCAGGCGGGCTTCGCCGCCCGCGGCCGGGCGGGATTCCACGGGCGACTCGAACAGGTGGGCCTGCCGTCGCTCCTGACGATGCTGGACCTCGAGCGGAAGAGCGGCGTCATGGAAATCGTCCGCGCCGACCCCGTCGAAAAGGGACGGATCTTCCTGCGGGACGGGGTCGTCGTCCACGCGAACCTCAACAACGACACCCGGAAGGACCAGGGCGCCGTGTACCACCTGCTCTCCTGGTCGGGCGGCACGTTCGAATTCACCGAGTGCAGCGTCGATATCAACGACCAGGTCAACCAGCCGACGATGCACCTGTTGATGGAAGGGGCCCGGCGGCTGGACGAAGGAATGCGCGCGAGCGACAAGCCCGCGTCCCGCTGAGCGCGGCTTCGCCGTGCCGAGGCTTGGTTGTGTTCCACATGAACAAACTCATTACCGTCCTGGTCATCGAGGACAATCCGGGCGACGCCCGGCTGGTCCAGGAAGTCCTCAACGAAGAGGGCGGCGGCCGGTTCCAGATCCTCTTCGCCGACCGGATGAGCACCGGCCTGGAGACGCTCAGCCGCGGGGAAGTGGATCTCGTCCTCCTCGATCTCTCCCTCCCCGACTGCCAGGGCCTCGACGCCCTCACCCTGACCCACTCCAAGGCGCCCAAGGTCCCGATCGTTCTCATGACCGGCCTCGACGACGACGACCTCTCGGTCCGCGCGATGCGCCTCGGGGCGCAGGACTACCTCGTCAAGGGCCAGTCCGGGGGCCGCGTCCTCGTCCGCTCCATCCGGTACGCGCTCGAACGCAAGCGCGTGGAGCGGCTCATGCGGGTGCAGCTGGCGACGACGCGCGCGCTGGCGGAATCGGCGGGCCTGGACGACGCGGCGCCCGAGTTCCTGCGCATCCTGTGCGAGGGCCTCGGGTGGGACGCCGGGACGATGTTCCTGAGGGACGACCGCGACGGGAGGATGCGCTGCGCGACCTTCTGGCACGCGCCGAAAGTGACCCTCGCGGAATTCGAGAAGGCGACGCGCGCGCACGCCGCCCGCCGGGGCGAGGACCACGTGGGCCGCGTGTGGCAGAAGGGGAAGCTGAGCTGGATCGCCGACCTCGCGAAGGCCGAGTCGTTCAGCCGCGCGGCCGCCGCGCTCAAGGAGGGCCTGGGGTCCGCGCTCGCCTTCCCGCTCCGGAGCGGGAGCGAGATCGTGGGGGTGATCGAGTTCGTCGGCCGCTCGATGTCGACGCCCGACGAATCGGTGCTCGAATCGCTCGCCGGCGTCGCGGGCCAGGTCGGCCAGTTCGTCCAGCGCAAGCAGGGCGAGGCGGCGCTCAAGGCGATCGAGGAGCGGTTCCGGTCCGTCGTCGATTCCGCCAACGACGGCATCGTCATCGCCGACCACAAGGGGACCATCCTGACCTGGAACCGCGGCGCCGAGGCGATCTTCGGCTACACCGCCGCGGAGGTCGTGGGCAAGCCCGTGGGCCTGCTCCTTCCCGAGCGCTACCGGGAGCCGCAGAAGGAAGGCCTGACCCGGTACATGAAGACCGGCGAGTCGCGGGTCGTCGGCCGCACCGTCGAGCTCGAGGGCCTTCGGAAGTCGGGCGAGGAATTCCCCGTCGCCCTGTCCCTGTCGTCGTGGAAATCCGGCGAGGAGACCTACTTCGGCGGCATCATCGCCGACATCTCCGAGCGCCAGAAGGTCGACCGGATCAAGAGCGAGTTCATCTCGACGGTGAGCCACGAGCTGAGGACGCCGTTGACCTCGATCCTCGGGTCGCTGGGCCTCGTCATGAGCGGGGCCGCCGGGCCGCTCCCCGCGCAGGCGAAGAGCCTGATCGAGATCGCCCACAAGAACAGCGAGCGCCTCGTGCGCCTGATCAACGACATCCTCGACGTCGAGAAGATCGAGTCGGGGAAGATGGACTTCCAGCTCAAGCCGACGCGCCTCATGCCCGTCGTCGCCGCGGCGATCGAGGCGAACCGCGCCTACGCGGAGAAATTCTCCGTGTCGATCCAGCTCGAAAGCGGGCTTCCCGAGGCCGTCGTGGAGGCGGACGCGGACCGCCTCACGCAGGTGCTCACGAACCTCCTGTCGAACTCGGCCAAGTTCTCGCCGAAGGGGCAGGTCGTGACCGTGTCGGTCCAGCGGAAGGGCCCGATGTTCCGCGTCTCGGTGGCCGACAAGGGCTCGGGGATCCCGGAGGAGTTCCGCCAGCACATCTTCGACAAGTTCGCGCAGGCGGACACGTCGGACACGCGGCAGAAGGGGGGGACCGGCCTCGGGCTGAGCATCAGCAAGGCCATCATCGAGCGGATGGGCGGGCGGATGGGATTCGAGACCGCCGTCAACGCGGGGACGACGTTCTTCTTCGAACTCGCCGAAGTCAACCGCAAGCCGAGCGGCGACACGTCGGCCAACCTCCGCCTGAAGCCGCGCGTCCTCGTGTGCGAGGGACAGGCGGAGGCGGCGGGCCAGCTCGCGCTCATGCTGGGCCAGGCGGGGATCGAGACCGATCTCGCGCGCGACGCGGTCCACGCCCGGTCCCAGCTCGCGCTCCACCGGTACCAGGCGCTCACCTTGGACCTCCAGCTGCCGGGCTCCGGCGGCATCGCCTTCCTCCGCGAGCTCCGGAACAAGGAAGCCACGCGCGACATGCCCGTCATCCTCCTGTCGGTGGCCCCCGAGTCCGCGCAGGGCCAGCTCGAGGGCAGCGCGGTCAAGATGGTCGACGTCCTGCCCGTGCCGGTGGACCGGGACCGGCTCCTCAAGACGATCAAGCGGGCGGTTTCCGATCCGCGCGTCTCGACGCCGAACATCCTCCACGTGGAGGACGACGAGGACACGCAGAAGGTCGTCGAGATGATCCTCAAGAGCGTCGCCACCGTGACGCGCGTGCGGAACCTCCGCGACGCGCGCGAGCAGCTCGGCCGCCGGACCTTCGACCTCGTGCTCCTCGACCCCGGCCTTCCGGACGGCGCGGGGCTCGATCTCATCGGCGAGCTCAAGGATCCGGAGGGGCGGTCGGTGCCGGTCGTCGTCTTCTCCGCGGACGAGTTCGGCGAGGAGCTCTCGAAGCGCGTCTCGGCCGCTCTCGTGAAGACGCGGACCTCCAACTCGGATCTCGTGGCGACGATCCGGTCCGTGCTCAACCAGCGGGGCCCGCCGCCCGCGGGTTAGGCAGGAGCCCGAGCGACCTGGGCCCCTGATTACGGTGAACGACTTTCTGAAGCCTGAGGCCTGGCTGGTGCGTGAACGCATGAACCCGCAGAAGCTCGAGAAGGTCCTCTGTGTGGAGGACGAAGAGGACATTCGCAAGATCGAGGTGATCGCGCTCGAGGGCCTGGGGGGCCTCAAGGTCCGCGCCTGCAGCTCGGGCGCGGAGGCGATCCAGGAGGCGCCCGGGTTCGCGCCGCAGATCATCCTCCTCGATGTCATGATGCCCGGCATGGACGGGCCCACGACGCTCAAGAGCCTCCGCACGATCGCCGGCCTCGAGGAGACGCCCGTGGTGTTCGTGACCGCGAAGGTCCAGCCGGACGAGATGAAGTACTACCTCGAGCTGGGAGCGGTCGCGGTCATCTCCAAGCCTTTCGATCCGACGACGCTCGCCCCCCAACTCCGCGCCATCTGGGACCGCCGACATGCCGGGTAACTCCGACGAGACCCGGGTTCGCATCGCGGCGCTCCGGAAGGAGTACCAGGAGCAGCTCCCGGGGAGGCTCCGGGAACTCGAGGAGACCTGGAAGAGCCTGGCCGGCGGAGGCTGGAGTGCCGAGGCGTTCCAGGAATTTCACCGGGGCGTGCACGCGCTGGCCGGCTCGGGCGCCCTGTTCGGGTACCCCGGGGTTTCGACGAGCGCCCGCGCGCTCGACCTCCAGCTCATGCCGCTGGGCTCCGGGCCGCCCGATCCGGAAACCGCCCGACGCGTGGCCGCGGGGCTGGCGGCGATCAAGGAGGCCGCCGTTTCATGAATCGCATCGCGGTCGTGGGGGCCGGCACGATGGGCCGGGGCATCGCCCATGTCGCCGCCCTGTCCGGGCACCAGGTCGCGCTGCACGATTCGTTCCCCGGCGCCCTGGAGAAGGCGCGCGCGCAGATCGAGGCCGATCTCGCGACGGGGATCCGGAAGGGCAAGCTCACGGACGCGGACCGGGCCCGGGCCCTGGAGAACCTGCGCATCGAGGCGACCCTGGGCGACGCGGCGCGCGACGCCGATCTCGTCGTCGAGGCCATCATCGAGGATCTCGACAAGAAGCGGACGATCTTCGCCGCGCTCGACCGGTTCGCGCCCGAGGGGGCCGTGCTCGCGACCAACACGTCGTCGCTGCCCGTCGGGCTGATCGCGGCCTCGACGCGCCGCCCGGAGCGCGTGCTCGGCATGCATTTCTTCAACCCGGTCCACCTCATGAAGCTGGTCGAGGTCGTCGTGCACCCGGGGACCGCGGACGCGGCGCGCGATCGCGTCCTGGAAACGGCCCGGAAAATGGGCAAGACGCCGATCGTGGTGAAGGACTCGCCGGGCTTCGCGACGAGCCGGCTCGGCGTCATCCTCGGCCTCGAGGCCATGCGCATGCTGGAGCAGGGAGTGGCGTCGGCGGAGGACATCGACCGCGCGATGGAGCTGGGGTACAACCACCCGATGGGGCCGCTCAAGCTGACCGACCTCGTGGGGCTCGACGTCCGGCTCGCGATCGCCGAGCACCTGCACCGCGAGCTGAAGGACGACCAGTACCGGCCGCCGGAGATTCTGAAGAAGAAAGTCCAGGCGGGGGAATTGGGAAAGAAGACAAAGAAGGGGTTTTACACGTGGGAGTGAGACCGCCACGGAATGGGGAATGAGGAATGAGGAATAAGGAATGGAATCAGGAATGAGGAATGGCGGCCGAGGAAGGGGAGTCGGATGTCAAATCAGGAATCGGGTTGATTCCAAATTCCCTATTCCATTCCTAATTCCTAATTCCTGATTCCATATTCCTGGGGAGATATGACTGAAATCAAATCCACGGTGAAGGCGATTCATCCGGAAGCGCCGTTGTCCGTGACGATCCGGCTCGACTTGAACGGCGCGCCGTTCACGTACCGGCCGGGGCAGTACATCGAGATCGATCCCCACCAGTTCGAGGCCCTCGCGCCGGAGATCCGGGATCTCGAGGACAAGAAGGGCATGCCCGAGATGCCGCGGAGTTTCTCGCTGTCGAGCGACGGGATGGATCCCTCGTTCGTCGAGATCTCGGTCAAGCAGAACCCGAAGGACGGGCCGTTCCACCAGCTGCTCGCGCCGTACTTCGTCGGGCGCCTCGCGCCCGGGGGAACGTTCGTCTTCTCGGGACCGAACGGGAAGTACTGCCTGCCCGAATCGCCGCCGGCGGGAATCTCGGGATTCCTCCACCTGTGCGCCGGCAGCGGCGTCGCGCCCAACCGCGGCATGATCCGACATTCGATCGCGAAGGGGTGGCCCCAGAAGCACCTCCTCGTCCTGCAGAACCGCACCCCCGAGGACGTCTTCTTCAAGGAGGAGTGGAAGGAGCTCGGGGCGCGCCACGCGGACCGGTTCCGCGTTCGGCACGTCTACTCCGTGGCCGGGGGCGAACACGTCTCGCCCGAGATCCTGCGAGGCGCCATGGACGGATGGATCGACGGCGCGACGTCGATGTCGTTCACGTGCGGCCCGAACCGCCCGCGCGAGGTCGTGGCGCCCGACGGCTCGAAAAAGAAGGAGCCGGGCTTCTGCGAGTCCTGGTGCGGCAATCCCCGGCGCAAGGTGACGGGCAAGCTGGCCGAGTTGGGGTTCACGCCGGAGCGGATTCTGAACGAGATGTGGTGAATCAGACTTCTGACTACAGACTTCAGACTTCAGTCCGAGTCATCAGTCATCAGCCGCCCATCTTCGTTCGATAAACGCAAGCGGCATCGCCTGATGCAATGTGTTGAGTCCGATCCACCTTGGTGCCGAGGGCGGCTTCGAAGAGCAATTTCTCGTACCGGCAAACCAGGGGGAACTCCTTCGCCAGCGCCGCGATGGGGCAGTGGTGCTCGGTCAGGCCCCCGGGGGACGTGCGCGCCATGTAGCCCTCGCGGTCGCGGATCCGCGCCAGCTCGCGCAGCCGCTCCGCCGAATTCCGTCCCGCCATCCGCTTCCGGTAGGCCTTGAGGAGGTCCTTCGTCCGGCGCGCGAAGAGCTTCGCGATCTTGCCCTCGCCGTCGATCTCGCGGAGGCGGCGCAGGAGGTCGACGGCCATCGCGCCGTACGCCTGGGGGAAGAGCGCCTCGGCCTGGGGGGTCAGCGACCAGATCTGCGTGGGCCGGCCCACCCCGCGCCGCGCCGTCCGCATGTCGACGAGCCCCTCGCGGTGGAGCGCCTCCAGCTGCTGGCGCACCGCGTTCGGGTTCACGCCGAGCAGGCGCGCCAGCCCGGGCACGTTCGCCGGGCCGTGGATCTTGAGGAGGTCGAGCGTCCGCGGCCGCTCCGCCTCCGTGTATTCCGTCATCGGCTCCATGGTAGCGAAGGGCCGCGCGAATTTCTCCTTAAAATAATATATACAGGATATACTGTATATATTAGACAGACCTCGGGATTCAGACATCGGAAATCAGAAGTCAGGAGTCAGAAATCAGCCGTCGAT
>Ga0075430_100005401_pt1 | contig 10795 bp, 10 predicted proteins | sample RhiMetdeltSRZDD4_FD_75294 | JGI IMG/M metagenome (GOLD analysis project Ga0075430, IMG submission 75294) | Populus rhizosphere microbial communities from Tennessee, USA - Rhizosphere MetaG P. deltoides SRZDD4 | ecosystem: Host-associated > Plants > Roots > Rhizosphere > Soil | place: USA... | reverse complement strand
ACCTGCGCGATCTCCTCCGGGGTCACACCCCAAGTCAACCAGCATCCACAGTGGACGCCACAAGCGACACATCACAAGCCGACAAACAAAACATAACGACTTAACAAAGTACTACTAGGGGACGGTGAAGTACCGACGTTCGACCGCGGTCGAGCATCGCGCGCAGTGTCTCGCCGCCGACCTGCAACAGCCGGAACCGGGCGGGATCGCCGTGGCGGATGTCCTCCACGACGTACAGCCGGAGATGTATCCGCGCGAGGCCGACGAGCGCCTGCCGGCTCGCGCGGGTCAGTGATGGCACACTGACCCGGTGAAACGCCAGCGCGCCACCCATCTTGCTGAACAGCTGCTGGAACGCCTCGCCGCCGGTCACGAGGAGTGGCCGCTGAGCCTGATCACCGAGGTGTACGTGTTCGGCTCGTACGCCCGTGGGGCTGCCGAACCACATGACCTCGACGTCGATGTCGAGATTAACCGGCAGGATGAGCGGTGGATCTCGCATTTCGTCACCTGCCTGTCCGGCGGCCGCGACCCGTACAGCCTCATCCGCCGAGCCCTGGTGGGCGCCTCCCGCAGCTACCAGTTTCTGTTCGAGGCCCGCGACCGGGTTGACTTCCCGCTGACCCTGCTGTGGCGGCCCAGCGACCCGCTGGCCGCCGCGTTGGCGCGGCTGCACGAGATCGCCGAGGACGACACTGCGGGGCGGGCGGCACGCGACGCGATGCTGCCGCAGTTCGACGGCCTCGACCGGTGGATCCCCCGCCGCTACCGCGAACGCCTCGTCGGCGCCGTCGACGGCGGCGCCGTAAGCGTGGAAAGGCTGGAGCTGCCCGACGCGCCACTAGAGGATTCCTCAGCGCAGCGCCATCTGGAGGAGCGGTGGGAGCCGACGAGCCCGCTGTACCGTGCGGGCCGAGCGGTCTTGGCCCATTTCGAGGAACGTGGCGTTGATCTCTCGCAGGTGCACCTCCACGGCCGCGACGTTGGCGGGCCAGAGACCCCATACTTCGCGGGGTTCCAGATGCGGTACTTCAGGTCGGTCCCGTACTGCCTGACCGAGTACCACGGCGTTGAGTGGATCGAGGTTGTTCACCCCACTCGAACGCTGCCGAATTCGGCGCTGCGCATCGTGCCTACCAGATCCGACCTGCTGGTGGATGCCGACTGGACCTGACGGCCGGCTGCGGTCGACGACAGCGCCGACCGGAACGGCAGCCGGCCGAGCTGTTGGCGGACAGGCGATCGGCGACGCCGGTTCTCTGGGATTACGTCGCGATGATCAACGCGTGACCAATCCCGACCGGCCGATGCTTGCGGCGCCGCGCTATCTGCTGCAACCTCGCAGTCTGCGAACCTGGAAGGGCGTGCCTCTGACCGTCAACGTTCGCGGCCAGGGCCGGCTGGCCGCAGTAGCAGGTGGGGCGTTTATCGCCGGGCACAGCCCAGCTCGTTGGTCAACGTTTGCCGGTATTCAGGTCTGTGTCCATGGCGGGGTTCCAAGATCGGCCAGTCCAAGGTGGCCGGAGTTGCTGCAGGTGGGGCAGGCCGTGCGTGGTGTGGGAGACGTACGGCGGATCACCCCGTCGGAGAGCCGGTACATCAGCTGGGTGGCGCGGGCTTGCGAACCGGCGAAATCAGTGGTCCGCGCGAGCAACTCAGTGACGGCGATGCTGGCGATCGCCCCGTTGATGCTGACGACGGCCGGCGCCGGCTCGTCCATCCCTTGTAGGTAGCCGCGGGCGACCTCCTCCTTGTACGCCTCCGGAGGAAGCTGCTCCGCTCTCACTCGTTGGGCGTCGAGGATGTTCAGGCACCATAGGCAGGGCGAGCCGGGGACGAGCCAGGTAACTCGGCCTCCCATGGCGCCGGTGTTCTGGAGTTCGACACCGAGGTCAAGGACCGGAATGTAGTACTGGTAAGCGATGGCATTGAGTACGGTGCGGCTCCATTGGTTGTCCGTGCAACCCACTACGAGGCTGCAGCTAAGGAGTCGCCGCGCCGGCCCCTCATCAGTGACGGAGCCTCGCACTTCACGCACCTGGGTCGGACCCCCGACGCGACGCGACAGTCGCCGCGCCACGGCGGTCTTCGGACGGCGAAGTGCGGCATCGAACCTTGTGGCCCCGACCAGTCGCGAGAGGTTGCTTGGGGCAACGTGGTCCGGATCGATAACGACGACGCGCCCAACGCCGAGGTGAATCAGCTGTTGGATCACGTGCGAGCCCAACCCACCGGCGCCGACGACCCCAACAGTCAATTCGGCGAGGATACGCTGTCCGGGCTTGCCCAGGACGCGCAACTGGCGATCGAACCGTTCTTTCGACACGTCCGGCTGCCCCTTGGGCTGCGGGTGGCCCGCAAACTGAACCGTCAAGGGCTCGGCCGCGCCGCCTGGATCGGTGATGCGGGCTTGTTCGCCACCCGGCGAGATCACCACAGCGGCGACTGGAACCGGTGCCCGGGCCTGGATCTTCGGTACGAGGCTGGCCTCCCCACCGTCGTCCGACGGTGAGAACGAGGGGATCCCGGTGTCGTGCGGGTGGCTGTGCAGGACAACAAGCGCCTCTCCGCTACTGCGGGCGCGCTTGGCGTGCCGCGCCCAGAACGCCGGGCTCACCTCAAGGTGGTTCCCAAGCTGTAGCAGGTATTCGCCCGCCGGCACAGCCGTCCAGTCGCGCAGCAATAGGTGCCGGTTCGTGCCCCGCTGACTGATGCCGGCGAAGCCGATCCCTGCCCGTTCCAGGTGTGGCGTGGACAGCAGGTCGTCACGGATCGCCTGCCACAGGAAGGCGGGGGCGTCCAGTGTGCTGGTCATCGCGCCTCCCGTAGTCTGGCCTCACAGAACCGGATGTAGCGGTCCAGGGTTCCCGTGGCCGGATCCCAGCCGGATACATGCCAGGAGAACCACCGGTAGTGGCCCCCGAAAACAGCCTGCAGGCAGCTGTTGCTTGGCTCGGCGCTGGAGGCTAGGCGGAGTCCGGCGTCGGTGTAGAAGCAGTCCGGATTGACGTGGGGATAGCCCGCCGGAACGAGGATGGAGATGGTCGCCTCCTGACAGTTCCAGCCAGAGGCGAGCGATACGCCGGGCACGAGGAGTAGCCGCTGACCGTCTGACGCGGTGACGAACCGCGCGCCGGGGTATCGCTTCTGCACGTCGGCGAGTTGGCGCGTAAGTGGATCCATGTCGATGTCGGCGTTCCTGATCAGCAACCGAAGTTGCCGGGAGGCATGTCGTAGAAGTGATCGCCGTTGCGGACATGGACCACCGTCTCGTTCTGGATCTGCTCGTCGTCGCCGGGGCCGTGAACCTCGCGAAACAGGAGGTTGGCCTCGGGGATGCCGGCCAGAGCCTTGATCTGGGTGCCTGTCACCTGTTCCGAGTTCACCTCGTAATGCTGATGATTGATCAGAATGCTGATCTTCGTCTTGGTGTCCATCGACGTTCTCCTTGTCCTCGTCATGTTCGTGCCTCAAGTCGCACGGCAAGCCATGTGCCGACGATCGGGTGGGCGGGGACCGCCAGGTTCCGTGACCTGCGACCGTTTTCCCACCCGAGAGTGAGTTCGGCTCGGCCTGAGCTGAGCCGCAGGCCCGAACGTCTTGTCCGTCCGACGCCGTGCACCAACTCGGCGAGCCCTGCCCCACGGCCCTGGTCCTGAACCGAGGACACGCCGTCCTCGATGGCACGCTCGACCGCCCTCAGGTCAGTTAGACCACGATGCGTCGGGTTCTGTCTGAGCGTTGTGGGTATTCCACGACCGAGGTCGACGACAGCCAGTTCTAGACCGGTTTGCTGATAGCGCTGTGCGCAGACCAGCGCGCCAATGGGACTTCGGGCGTGGTCGATGACGTTCTCGGTAGCCGCAGCGATCGCAGTGGCACACGCCATAGCCAACGAACCGATCCCAAAATGGCCCTTCGCGACTCCCCACACCCTACCGACAAGATCCTCGACGTCGTCAGGCGTGCGGATCCGCACCACTTCGATGAGCCGCTGGCGGAGATCTCGCCTACGCAGGGAGGGAACTGGTCGGCTCAGATCGACGTTGGCGGGGAGATCGGCGTAGAAGTCGACGCGCGCCAAATAGCGGTGGACGTCGTCGTTCACTGGGCAGTCGAACCGTACGCAGTCGGCGACGCCTGCGGCATGCTCGATGAGCGCGCGAAGTCCGCAGATCTCGCGCGGAGTGACGAACTGGACGCTGCCGGCGTGAAGGTGAACCTCGTCCTGGAAGTCCCGAAGTGCCTGCATCGCAGAGTGGATCTCGACGCCGGACGAGCGCGGCGGAACACTCACCCGAAACGCGTTCTGAGCTTTCACCTTCATCGCGGAAACCGTTCTCTGAGGGGAGGGCGAGGAGTCTCCTCGCCCTCCGAGTTCACGCGTGTGCTGGAATGACTGCCCTGTAACTGAATTCCTTGCCGCCGCCTTCGGGTACTCCGCGTTCCTTGGCGACCGCACCCGAGGCCACCAACACCCGTAGCCGGTTGTTCGCCGCCTGCGGGGTGATGCCTACCTGCCCGGCCAACTGGGACGCGCTGAAGCTCTGCAGGCGAAGAGCGGCGTCTAGCGTTTCGCGCAGCCAGCCCTGCTCACCAAGCATCTCCGGTTGGGCCGAGGCGTTGATGGCAACAGCCGCCAGCTTGCGACGGGCGAGCACGCTCTCCAGCGTCTCCCTGACGTCTTCGCCAGCGCCCTCGATGACCATTCCACGATCAGCGAAGTCGCCGGACTCGCGGCCCAAGATCAGTTTGGCAACCAGCTCATCGCCGAAGGAGACGGTAATGCCCTCCACTCCGGAAAAGTCCAACACGAGGGCGTCGCCAGGGGCCACCTGCGCCAGCCGGCCCTCAACGTCCTCCCTCATGCGGCGACCGCGTTCGCGCGTGGCGAGGAACATGCTCGACGCCCCGACCTTGTAGCGCTCCATGTCGCATCCCTCCCGCGTTTTCCACGCCGTCAGTGAAAACGTAGACGATGGACACCCGTCCGTCAAGTTGCTCAAGGCGATTTCGGCGAAAGGGTCACGTCATGGCTGCTCGACCCCGGTCGGTTCCGGTTGGCGCGGGCTGGTGTGTTGATGTCCATGGGGCCCACCAGCCGGGTGATGGCCGGGGCGCGTGCAGGAGTTGGGCGAGGTGGTGCACGGACACCATCGCCACGCGCGGGTGGTGAACGAAGACGGCGACCTCAACATGCATGGTCACGACGAGCGGGATCACGTCCCATTCGCTGACGCCGTCGGGGGCTGGATGGTAGGTGGCCTCGGCCTGGCTGGGGATGTTGAGCAGCCGAAGCGCGCCGGGGATGTCGTCCCGAACCGCGGCGGTGTTGGCCAACAGCTGATCGACGTATGGGCGCGCGCGTCCGCCGAGTTGGTGTGGCTGGAGGGTGTCCGCGTCGAGGGCGAGCGGGCCGTGGCCGTGGTAGCTGGCCACGTGCCGGGCGATCTCTGGTGGACTGAAGGGTTCTTGCAGATGCTTGGCCTCGATGAGCCACAGTCGCCGCCGGTCGACGTCGGCGGCGAGCAGGTCGACCTCGCCGGCGAGGTGAACCTGCTGCCGCGCGGCCTTGGCTGGCAGCAGGGCGGCCCGGCACGGCAGTCCGGCTTGTTCGGCGACGCGGCGGACGCGGCCTTCAAGCCCGTCCTCTAGGCTTCGGCGCAGGCGGCGCACGGTGGTTTGCAGCGGGCCAGGCGGGTTGGGCCAGGGCAGCCGTCCATCGACCAGGTAGCGCACGAGGATGCGCAGCGTGGCGTGAGCCCGGCGTGGCAGCAGCCAAAGCTCGTCGGCAGTCGCCGGTGCGGGCGGGGTCAGGAGCGGCTGCAGCGCGAGTCGGACAGGGCGCTTCTCCAGTTGCCAGTAGCGCAGGCCCGCGGCGCGGAGCTGGTCGGTGCTGAGGGTGCATGCGTCGACTGCCGCATTGATCTCGGCCGGGGGCAGATCACACCAGGTGGCGACGTTGGTGACCAGGTCGGCTCGGCGAACCGACGCTATGGGCGGAAGGGGTTCGTCGGGCGTCGGCCAGCCGGCGACGGTAGTCAAGACGGCGCGGACGGCGTCGAGGCCGAAGCCCCAGGACGCGCGCATCGCGTCGTCCACGGCGAGCAGCCCGGCCGCCTGCTGGCCTTGCGGCGTGCCGGCCTCGGCCGTGGGCGTGGTGAGCCCGGCGCGCATCGACACGAACCCAGCCTCCGTATCCGGGTCGCCCAGGCCCGAGCCTTCTGCGCCGGACGTCGTCGGGTCAGCGGCAGACTCCGCCAGCACGTCGGCGGCGGGGTCCAGGTATTCACGCTCGGCCTGGCTGTGCAGACTGTCCTCCCATTGCGCCTGCCGCCAGGCAAGCAGGTTGACCCCGGGCGGCCGGGTCGGCACCAGGTCGATGTCGCCGTGTTCGGTGATGGCGATCGTGGATGGTTGGATGCCGGCGAAGGCTTGTTGAGCCTTGAGAGCCAGGTCGAGTGGCCAGGCGGCGAGTTGCAGCAGCCGGTGGATGTCGCGCCGGTCCGGGGCCAGGTCGCCGGCGGGGGCGTCGTGGACCAGGCACTCGACGAGCAGCTCGGCGGCCCTGGCGCGGCGGGCCGCGTCGCCGTCGGGCATGACGTCGGCTTCGGCGAGTGTCTCGTGCGCCCACGGGCCTGCCAGTCGCACCCGCAGGTCCTGGCTGTGCAGGAACCGGTCGGCGAGGGCACGTTCGAGTTCCGCGCTGGCGGCGGCCAGCGCGGCGCGGCTGTCGAACGCGGCTGCCTCCTCGCGGAGCAGGTTCAACGCGGTCGGGCACACGATGTCCCGCACCAGCCGCACGGGATGCTCGCCCGCAGCGAGCCGGCCAGCCAGCCGGCGGGCGACCGAGCGGGCCGCACGGTCGACGCCGGCCGGTGACAGGGTGCGGGGTTGATCGAGGACACCGTCGGCGAACGGCGTGGGCACGGGCCGCTGGAACACCAGCTCCGGCAGCCCCGCCCAACCCCGCGAGAACACCGCGGCCAGCTGTTGCGCTTCCTGGGTGGGCGACAGCGTGACGCGCCTCAACGGTGGGACCGCGTCGCCGGGTGGGTCACGGAGCGGCCCTGGGCCGGCGACGCCGTGATCACCTTGCGGGCTGTGAAGGTCCAGGTCGTCGTCGGTGGGCGGAGCGAGTCGGGTGAGCACCGCGTGGGTCAGCGCCTGGCCGACCAGCCGCTGTACTTCGGACCAGGCCGTGATCTGCAGCCCGGCCGGGTTGTATACGACAACCGTCTGTTTCGGCGCCACCACGGCCAGCCGGACAGCCGGTCCATCGTCGTCGGCGCCCGGTGAGGGGATGAGCCGGACCACGATCGGCCCATCGTCGTGGGCCGTGCGCCAGGCCTGCCACGCCTCCCGTTGGGTAGAAGCCAGCTGCCGGAGGCCGGCCTGTACGGCGTCGAACAGGCTGATGGTGGTGCGGCGCCCGGACGGGGTCCGCTCGACGGGCACCAGCTCACCGAAGATAACCTGCTGGTCGGGGCAGACGAACAGCAGCTGCCGCGGGTGGCGCCGGGCAAGGGTGACTATCTCGGGCCGGTCCTCGGTGGACGGCGGCGGCGGGCCGATCGTGGGCCAGTCGGACACGCCGGGCAGGTCGAGGGCGAACAGCATCTCGTCGACGGCGTCCAGGGCGGCACGCTGGTACCAGGCATGCTCGTGGTCGCGGGGCGGGACCGGCATCAACGCGTGCTCGGGCAGCCAGGCGGGGCAGAGCATGTGGTTGTCCTGCCACAGGTGCCAGCCGTCCAGGATGGAGAACATCTGCAGGGCCTCGACGCCGTGGCCGGGGCCGTCGGGGCCGGCGCCGAGGTTGCTGATCTCGTCGAGGAACGCCCACAGCTCCTCCCGATCGGTGGACGTGCCGTCGTCCGATATCAGTTCGCGGAATTCTGTCAGCGTGCAGACGGGCACGCCGCCTTCCCACAGCAACTGCGGCTGCCACGGTCCGTCCACGACGACCAGCCGGGTAAGCACGGTGCCATCGGCAAGGGTGAACGGCTCGCCGGACAGGGCGGATGGCGGGAACGGCAAGGCGTCGGCGAGACCGGCCGACCAGGTCAACGAGCCGCCCGCCGGTGAGATCGTCGGCGGGTTACTCGGCCCGAGCCACGCCGTATCGGCGCTGTCCGCGCCGGTCGGCAGGCGCAGGCAGGTACGGGTGTCCAGGTCGGCGAGGCGGCGCCGGGCGGCACCGACCTCAGCCCCGGTGGTCGCGGGGGTCAATCCAGTCACCAGCTCGATCGCCAGCACATGACGGTGGCCGGTGGCCAACAGCAGCAGCTCACCGCCGTCAGCGACGTTGACCGGAAACAGCACGTTCGCGGCGGCGCCGGTGCACGCCTCGTACAGCTCCGACCGCGCGTCTCTTCGCCATCGCTGCTGCGCCGCAAGCCGCTGCTCGTCGTCGAACAGCCGGCGGCCTCCGCGTGTCGGCCGTCGTTTGCTGCCGCTGTTCCCGGAACGCCGCGGCTTCTGCCGGGAGGGTAGCGCGACCGCGATGGTGAGCATTGTGATCATGAATCCCAGGCCCTGCAGGACGAGGGACGCCGGCACCGGGAAACGCTCGTCTCCGCGCTGCACGACCAGGACCGGGCCAAGCATCGTCGATGGCCAACTGGGTGCGAGCCGCAGCTGCGTGCCGGGCGCGGTGACCGCCGTGGCCGCTCGGGCCAGCCGCGTCCCGTCCGGGGCGGCCCCGAACGGCGGGGCTTCGGTGAACGCCTCGTTCCGGACTGGGTGGGCGATCAAGTTCTCAAGTGACCACTGGGACAGGTACTCGGCGGCGGCGTCCACCTCGGCCGGGGAGACGCTCGCCGGTGAGTCCATGCGCACCGGCGCGTCGGTCCACAACGGGGCCAGTGCGTCATGCTCGGCGGTCAGCATCCGTGCCGCAATCTCCACCAAGTCGGCGACACCGAACCCGAGCCGCTCGACCAGCACCGGATCCAGCGCCGCGGCGTAGCGGAGGGCCTGCTTGGGCACCTCGCCTGGCAATGCGATCGGCCCCGGGTGCAGCGGGAAACGCCACGACCGCTCGTCCTGGACACCGCGAAACAGCACAGGTAGGCGCGGATCCAGCGGCATCCAATCTTCGAGCAGCCCCAACCGCGGCTCCGCTTCGTACAACGCCGCTAGCAGGACCGGCAGGTCATCAGCGTGGGCGACCCGCTGCCCGACGGGGGGATCCCTCCACAGCGACACGAGCATCGCGACGCAGCCGGTCAGTCGATGACGAGCGGTCGGGCTGGAGCACGCGGCGTGCACCAGCGCCCTCACGCTGTTCGGCTCGAAGCCGCGCAGTATCCGGCGGGCCGCAGCAACCGCCCGCCGGCCGACCACGCCGACCTCGCCGCCCGGCCCGGGCTTCCGGCGTCTCACCGTCGTTCCCACTGCTGCTGCGCCTCACGTCTGCCGACCCTGCCCGGTCCGGACCCGGTCACGCCAGCGTATTTTGCGTCCCGCCCACCGTGGCGCCAGGCGTGGCCAACCGACGCGGACAACAGCGGCACGCGTGCGCTGGCGCCGGCGTTTGAGCGATAGCTGCGTGCTGCGACGTGGGGTGTCCTCTGCCAGAACGCGCCTCAACACGCGGCGTCGCTGTCGCTCCGCCGTGGAGGCCGGCCTCCCGCACGCCGACTTTAGGAAAGCCGCAACGGCTGCGCTGCACGAGTCGACCCGCTGTCCGGCGCCATCGGGATCTCATATGGTCAACGATGTGAGCGTCCAGTTGCTTGATCGAGCCTTGCGCGAAGCGCCTCCCCTGCTCCGCAGTGAGATCTTGGATGTTGCTCGGAACACGAGTGGGCTTGCGAAGGATTCCTTCGTTGCCGCGGGTTGTCGCCGCCCGACTTCCGAAGAGATCTCGGTCTTTGTGGTGGTCGCGGCCATTAGAAAGCTGCTTAGCTGGATCAACTTTCAACGCCGTACAATCTCAGCCGTCTCGCAGCCCACCCGCGATTTCGTCGGCTTTCGCATCGGCCGTACGGAGATCTCCACTAACGCCCAGTCGTTTCGTGACGCCCAAGCCATGGAAGTCGACCTTAGGACGGTGATCGAAGAGCTGGGCCTGACGGACCTCGTTTCCTCGGCGACGCTTCGAAGCCTTGCGAGGAAGGTACATGAAAGCCTCCATTGACCGGGATTCTCTGCTTCAGGCAATCGAGGGGTTCACCGCGAGACATCGGCATGCGCTCCATGCACTCGTTCGTCGCAACTCTCAGCTGCTGGAAGTGGCCGCTCTCATGAGCTGTGTTCAGCACTACGAACACAGCGGTTACGTGGTCAGCGCCATGAACACCGATCCGGCTGGTACAGTTGTATTCAAATCGGCGACAACGGGTGATCCGCGCAAGTATTCGTGGTTTGCTGTAGCCACCGATTCCGGGCAGTGCTTCGAGATTCATGCGAACCTTCCGGTGAAGAGCGCGTACGGCCTGGACGGCGGAGTCTATGTGGTTGACGTTGCCGTAGTGACCGCCGATGCTGCGGCTACAAAGGTCCGTGGCCGTCAATGGGTTGTCGAGTCCTTGAGTGTTCTGACGTTTGCCGAGGTGAAGGCTCTGCCGGTGTACCCTATGCTTCTTGCCCACTTTGTGGGCATCGTGCATGAGGTGAAACCGCAATTCCTGGCCGGTCGCGTGCCGTACGGGTTTAGACGTGATCGACACCTAAGCCTCGATCCGTGGACTGGTCGTTGAGTCGGCCAGCGAGTTCAGCTAAAAGATCTTGGCCTGGCGGTGTGTGGCTGGTCGGCTGGCCCGGTGTCCAGCGTGCTCGGTTCGGTTCG
>Ga0075430_100005399_pt1 | contig 10795 bp, 9 predicted proteins | sample RhiMetdeltSRZDD4_FD_75294 | JGI IMG/M metagenome (GOLD analysis project Ga0075430, IMG submission 75294) | Populus rhizosphere microbial communities from Tennessee, USA - Rhizosphere MetaG P. deltoides SRZDD4 | ecosystem: Host-associated > Plants > Roots > Rhizosphere > Soil | place: USA... | reverse complement strand
CGGCCGGGGCGGCCGAGGCGGCCGAGGCGGGCGCGGCGAGGCTGATCGTGGCGGTGATGAGGATCGCAGCGAGGACACGCATCCACCGACGGTAATCTTCGCAACCCATCTGGCTCAAGTAGCCGGAGAGCTCGCGACGGGAGCTAGGTCAGGTCGGCGGCGTCGCCGCGTTGGTCCTCCAGCTGAGCGAGCAGCTGTGGGGTGAGTGCGGCAAGCTGGTCGGTCGCCGCTTCGGCGACCGCCATCTGCGCCGCGGACTCGGCCGGCAGCATCTGGCCGGCCAGCGCATCCAGCGCGGCGGTGTCCCCGACGTCGTGCCCGGCCACGAGGGCGAGCGCTGCGGCGAGGGCCAACCCGGTGGATATCGCGGTACGTGGACGCATGTGAGCCACCCCTCGGCCAGTGGCCAGGGATCCGGTCCCGAGGATCTCCCCCGCGTCCCCGGGACCGGCAACCCGGGCCGCCACGATGGCGGAGCGTTGCTGAATCGGGTCAGCTCACCTGGCTTCGTTGGTCTCCCTGCTGTCAAGAAGTCGCCCCCTGGTCATCAGGGTGTGCAGACCGTGCGGCGTCTACCGTGCTGCGTATGGCGTGTGGTGCTACCGTGCCGTGGAGCCACCGGGCCGCCGGGCCGGCCACCAGTGGACTTGACCGTGGCGCCTGCGGTGGCAAACCCTCTCCATATGAGTGCTCCAGACCGCTTGGTCGGCTGGCGGAGGTGAGCCCGGGCCGGCCGACACTGCTCGATGTCGCACGCCGTGCCGGGGTGTCTCGGACCATGGCGTCCTTCGTCCTGACCGGCCGCCGGGACATGCGCATGCTCGACCGCGGCGTCGACGGCTTCCTGTACGCGGCGACGTACACCCGGCAGGCCCGGCCGCCGGCGGTCCTGCGCAGGCATCCGGTCGTGATGCTGAACTGCCTCACTGAAGACCCGCGGACGCCCGCCGTCGTACCGGATGAGCTGGCGGCCGGCCGGACAGCGGCGCGCGTCCTGCTGGAGGCCGGCCACACCGAGCACATCTACCTCATCGGGGAGACCCCACCCGAGGCGTACGCCGACGCGCAGCGCCCGGCCGGCATCCGCGAGCGCCTCAACGACCGGGTCGCGTTCGGTGCGTACCAGGCTTTGCAGGAGGCTGGGATGGACATCCCCGCGGATGTCTCGGTCATCTCCTTCGACGACTCGGACCTCGCGTCATGGCTGCGGCCCCAGCTGAGCAGCATCGCCATCCCGCACTTCGAGCTTGGCCGGCGCGCGGTCGAGCTGCTCCTCGCGGAGCACCGCGACGGCGGCGTGGAGCGGGTACGGATGCCGCTGCGCGACCGGGCCTCAGTGACGGCCCCGGCCGCGCGCCGGGGTGGGACCCGACCCGGCCGGGCACGTGCTGCCCGGCGACGTACGACAGCGGGAGCGTGAGGCTTGTCCATATCTCCAGCACCCGGTTCGGTGTCCCGTGCACCTGGCGATGCGCTTGCGGAGCTGCTCGCCGGCAACCGCCGCTTCGTCACCGGCACCCGCATCCATCCCCACCAGGACGCGGACTACCGGGCCCGGCTCGCTGCCGCGCAGCGCCCGTTCGCGGTCGTGTTCGGGTGCTCCGACTCCCGCCTCGCCGCCGAGATCATCTTCGACCTTGGCCTGGGCGACCTGTTCGTGGTCCGTACCGCGGGGCACATCACCGGACCCGAGGTGCTGGCCAGCATCGGCTTTGCCGTCACGGTGCTGCGTACGCCGCTGGTCGTCGTCCTCGGCCACGACTCGTGCGGGGCCGTCCACGCCGCCCATACAGCCGTCACCACCGGCGCTATGTCGGACCCGCAGCTGGCTCCCATCGTTGACCGGATCGCGCCGACCATCAGCCATGCTCACCGCCAACGGATTACCGACCCGGACGCCATCGCCAAGCTGCACGTCCAACACACCGTCGAGCTGATCAACCAAACTCCAGCTTTCGCCCGTGCCGGTCGCGACCAGCACTGCGCTGTCGTTGGCATGTCGTACCGGCTCGCCGATGGCCGGGTCACCCTCGTCACCGACGGGCCGCCAGCGTCCACTATAGACACGAAAAATGGCTCTGAGCTGGGAATGAACGCCAGGTCAGAGCCTTGATCACGAGTGCGCCGCCAGGGACTCGAACCCCGAACCCGCGGATTAAGAGTCCGCTGCTCTGCCAGTTGAGCTAGCGGCGCTCGCTGACAACGCGGAGAACGATAGCACGCCGGCTGAGCTGGTGCCCAACCTCGCCCGTCCGCCATACCGGCAGCCGATACGGCGGGTCCGACTGCCGCAACGGCTGAGCGAGACATAGATCAAAAAGTGGACACTCGGGTGCCGCATCCGTACGGCACCATGTGCCCCAGCACGGCGGCTGGCAGAGAGGTGGACATGCGCTGGGGACGGGTTCTGCTGGTCGGGGTGCTTACAGTCCCGCTCCTGCTGGGCGGGTGCGCGGGCGAGCAGCCGACGGCGCGCTGGCGCCATCCAGGAGCGGGCCCGGTCTCACCGCTGGCCGTGACCGTCACTCCGGCGACCGGTGCGAAGAACCTGCCGGTCTCGACCGAGATCGGCGTCCGGACGGTCGGGGCCACCGGGACGGCGGTCTCGCTCACCGATGAGCGTGGCGCGCGGGTCGCTGGCGCGCTCCGCCAAGACAGCACGGCCTGGGTGCCGGACCGGCCGTTGCGCTACCGGGCGGCGTACACCGCAGTGGTCACCGCGACCGGGTCGGGCGGCACGACCGCGACAAGGACCACCACCTTCACCACGATGGCCGAGCCGCGGGGCGGGCGTGTCGGCACCGGTCTCTACCTCTTCGACAACATCACGTACGGGGTCGCGATGCCGGTGGTCGTGGAGCTCGGCACCGAGATCGCGCCGCAGCACCGGGCCGCTGTGGAGCGGCGCATGTTCGTCACGACGCAGCCGCCACAGCCGGGGGCGTGGCACTGGTTCGGCGGGCGCCAGGTGATGTACCGGGCGCCGGCGTTCTGGCGCGCGGGCACCCGGCTGACCGTGCGGATCGCGCTGGAGGGGCACCCGATGGGTGGCGGTCGCTTCGGTGACCTGGACCGCCGGGCGAGCGTGGTCATCGGCGACAAGCTGATAGTCAAGGTCGACAACGCTACCAAGCGGATGACCGTGCACCGCAACGACGAGCTGCTCAGGACCATGCCGGTCAGCCTGGGTAAGCCCAGCACACCATCGTCCAGCGGGACCATGGTGATCATGGACAAGCTGGCGAAGACCGTCTTCGACACCATGCAGGACCCGGACCCGCGTAACCGGTACCGGATCGACATCGAGTACGCCCAGCGGCTCACCTGGGGTGGCGAGTTCATCCACGCCGCCCCTTGGTCAGCGGCGGACCAGGGCCGGCGCAACGTCTCGCACGGCTGCGTCAACGTCTCGATGAGCGACGCGCAGTGGCTGTTCCGGCTTACCAAGATCGGTGACCCGGTCGTCGTACGCGGCACCGAGCGCCGGCTGGACCCCGGCAACGGCTGGACCGCGTGGGACCTGCCCTGGGACGTGTTTATCAAGGGCAGTGCGCTTCCCCACCCCGAGCTCGGCCGGCACCCGGCGACCCCGACACCACCACCGAGCGGCTGAGCACAAGCCAGCACAGGGCGCAGGCCGGCGACGAAAGCGTCAGCGGTGACATGAAAGACGCAAGCGCCAGCGGTGACATGAAACCGGGAGTCGGGCCCGCGCGTGTCCCAGGCACGATTGAGGCGGAGCGGGGGAGGACCAGCGATGAACGGTACGTCAACCCAGAGCCGGGCGCTTCGTGCCAGCGCCCTCGCGGCAGTGCTCGGCCTGCTCACCGCCTGCAGCGGCCAGGACGCGCCGCGCTGGCGTGGCGGTGAGCAGCCCAAGGGGCCGCAGGTCGCGGCCGTGGTCACCGCCCCAGCGGCCAATGCCAAGAACGTCCCAGCCTCCGCCGAGATCGAGTTCCGGACCGAGAAGGCGACGTCGGCGAGTGTGGAGCTCAAGGACTCCGCCGGCAAGCCCGTCGAGGGCGAGCTGCGCCCCGGGGGCACGAGCTGGATGCCCATGGGGCAGCTCGAGTACGGCGAGACGTACACGGCGACGGTGACCGCGGTCGGCGCGGAGGGCCGGTCGGCGACGGCCACCAGCACGTTCACGGTGATGAGCAAGCCGGTCAACCTGGTGCGCGCCTTCACCAACATCGGCGACGACATGGTGGTCGGCGTCGGCATGCCCATGGTGCTGCGGTTCGGCCGCGGCGTGCCGCAGGCTCAGCGCGCCTCGGTGCAGCGTCGCCTACTGGTGCAGACGACGCCGCCGCAGGAGGGCATCTGGCACTGGTTCAGCGACACCGAGGTGCACTACCGCCCGAAGCGGTACTGGCAGGCCGAAACCCAGCTGAGCTTTCGCCTGCTGACCGGTGGCCTGCCCCTGGGCGGCGGCTGGTACGGCCGCAGCGACCTCACGGTCGCCGCCCGGGTGGGGTCCGCGCTGGTGATGACGGTGGACAACGCCACAAAGCAGATGACGGTCACCGAGAACGGCCGGGTCGTCAAGACCATCCCGGTCAGCCTGGGCAAGCCGGCCACGCCCTCGTCCAGCGGCACCATGGTCGTGATGGAGAAGGCCCGCAAGACGGTCTTCGACACCATGCAGGACCCGGACCCGCGCAACCGGTACCGCATCGACATCGAGTACGCCCAGCGGCTCACCTGGGGCGGCGAGTTCCTCCACGCCGCTCCCTGGTCAGTCGCTGACCAGGGCCGGCGCAACGTCTCCCACGGCTGCGTCAACATGTCCATGGCCAACGCCGAGTGGCTGTTCAACAAGACAAAGCTCGGTGACCCGGTCGTGGTCAAAGGCACCGAGCGCCGGCTCCAGTACGGCAACGGCTGGATGGACTGGACCATGAGCTGGGAGGAGTACGTCAAGGGCAGCGCGGTCCCGTACGAGCCGGGGGCGAGCGCGGCGTCCGCCGGCCCGAGCCCCAGCCCGAGCGGCTGACCGACCGGTATCCGGCCGCCGCCCGGCGTCAAAGCTGGCGGGCTGGCGGGAGAGAGACCGGCAAGGTGCAGGGCCTGTTGCCCTAGCCAGCCCCTACCTATGCCTCAGGCCCGGTCCATGGACCGGGCCTGAGCAGCGGAGACAATGCTCCGTCGACCGGGTGACTGAGGGGACTCGAACCCCCGACACCTGGGACCACAACCCAGTGCTCTACCAGCTGAGCTACAGCCACCATGCGTTGCGCCGCCCAATGATAGCCACACCCGGCCCCGGTGCGTCGAGCAATACCGCCGTGTCACACCGGACCCAGCCGGGCGGCGATCGCCTTCGCCTCCTCGACGTCCGGCCCGGGCGGGGGTACGAAGACCGTGCGCCGGTAGTACTCCAGCTCGCGGACGCTCTCCCGGATGTCGGCCAGGGCCCGGTGGGTGAGGCCCTTGGCCGGCTGGCCGAAGTAGACCCGCGGGAACCAGCGCCGGCACAGCTCCTTGACGGAGGAGACATCGATCATCCGGTAGTGCAGGTGCGCGTCCAGGCGCGGCATGTCCCGGGCCAGGAAGCCGCGGTCGGTGGCGATCGAGTTGCCGCACAGCGGCGCGCTGCGGGGCTCGGGCACGTGCGCCGTCACGTACTCCATGACCATGTCCTCGGCCTGCGCCAGGCTCACTGCGGAGGCCCGGGCCGCCTCGGTGAGCCCGGAGCGCGCGTGCATGTCGCGCACTACCTCGATCATCGAGTCCAGGACGGTGTCGTCGGCGTGGATGACGGCATCGACGCCGTCGCCCAGCACCTCCAGGTCTGGGGTGGTGACCAGCGCCGCCACCTCGATCAGCGCGTCCTTGCCGAGGTCCAGCCCGGTCATCTCGCAGTCGACCCAGACGAGCAGCTCAGACACGGGGACCACCGACAAGGTTCATACAGCACAGCTTAGGGGGGCCGGTAGGGTCGGCTGGTGTCCAGCCCGCCCACCGGCCCTCGTGCGCAGATCCTGCCCCGTACCCTGCTCCGTGCGGCGGTGGTGACCGCCCTCGTCGTGGCCGTGGCAGCCGCGCTGGACTGGTACGGCAACCGGCACCAGTACTTTGACCTGAAGATCTACGTCAGCGCGATGCGGTGGTGGGCGCAGGGACACCCGCTCTACGACTACGCCCAGGCCGACCCGGTGCAGGGTGACCTCTACTTCACCTACCCGCCGTTCGCGGCGCTGCTGCTGTGGCCGTTCGGCCAGGTCCCGCTGGACGCGACGATCGCTGTCTTCACCTGGGGCACGGTGGCGGCGCTCGCGGTCACCACGTACTGGCTGGTGGCGCCGGTCGCCGACCGCCGGGGCCTACCCCGCTGGTACGCGGCCGGCCTGGCGCTGCCGCTCGCCTTCCTCATCGAGCCGACCCGCGAGACGATCACGTTCGGCCAGCTCAACCTGCTGCTGGTCGTACTCGTCCTCGGTGACCTGCTCTTCGCCGTACCCCGCAGGTGGCGGCTGGCCGGTGCGGGCATCGGGCTGGCCACGGCGATCAAGCTGGTTCCCGGCATCTTCATCGTCTATCTCCTGGTGACGCGGCGGTGGCGGGCAGCGGTGGTGGCCTGCGCGGCGGCGGCCACGGCCACCCTGCTCGCGGCCGTGGTGGCCCCGCGGGAGTCGTGGCAGTTCTGGACGGAGTCGCTGCGCTCGACGGCCCGGGTGGGGCGGACCGACTACACCGGCAACCAGTCGCTGCTCGGGCTACTGGGCCGGCTGGCCGCGCCGGCGGAGCCGGACCGGCTGGTGTGGCTGGTGCTGGTGGGTGTGGTGGTCGCGGTGGGGCTGTGGCGGGCGGCCCGGGCCGCCGCGGCCGGCGACGAGGTCGCCGGGCTGGCCATCGCTGGGCTGGTCGGCTCGCTGGTGAGCCCGATCACCTGGCCGCACCACATCTACTGGTTCATCCCGGCGTTCGTCGTGATGGCCGACGCCGCGCTGCGGGACCCGCCCGGCACGCCGCCGGACCCAGCCGCTCGGGCCGCCGCATCCGGGCGCCTTCGGCGGGGCGCCCTGCTCGCGCTGCTGGCCGCGGGGTACGCGGTCTGTGCGTACGGGGTGGTGTCCTTTGTGATCTGGGATGTGCGCCCGGTGCCCACCGACTCGGTGGGCGAGTTCTTGATGCGTAATGCGCTCGTGCTGCTCTGCCTGGTGCTTGTCGCGGCCGTGCCGATCCGGCGCGCTGTGACGGGCGTGGCGGGCTACCGGACGGTCACGGCCGCGGTGACCGACGCCTCGCCGAGCTCGGGGGTGCGCAGTGTGATCTCGATTGACCACTCCCCGGCGGCAGGCAGGGTCGCCTCGCCGAAGGCGTGACTGTCGGTGACGGGCTGCAGCGTGATGTCGAACGGCGTGACGTTGCGCTGCGACCGCATCGTCGCGCTCGCGGCCCACGCGGCGACCGGCAGCGGCCTGCCGTCTGGCCGGTACGCGTACAGGTGCATGGTGTTGGCGCCCACCTGGGCCGGGTCGATCTGCACCTGCAGCGAGTACCGGTTGGTGGTCAGGGTCGTGGCGTATCCGGCCGGCTGCTCGGCCTCGGCGGTACGCCCCGGCGTGGTCTGCACCAGCACCACCGCCACCGCGAGCACCGTGGCGGTGATGGCCAGCTCCACGCCGGCCGCCCGGCGCACCGCACCGGGGCGTGCTGCGGCGACCTCGTGGCGGACCAGGCGCCGGGAGTACGTCGCCGCCCCTAGCGCCGCCGCGAAGAGCCCGAGCTTGACCAGCACCAGGCGGCCGTACCCGGTGCTCACCAGCGCGTCCGGCGTGCCGATCTCAACCAGCGCCTGAAGGACGCCGCTGAGCAGGAGCGTGGCGACCGCCAGCGTGGCCCACCGGTCCCAGGCCGGCAGGATCGCCGCCAGCTCCCGCTGGTCCGCCTGGCGCAGCAGGAAGGTGACGAGCATCACCAGCCCGCCGAGCCAGGCCGCCATGCTGGCCAGGTGCGCGGCGTCCGCTGTGACGGAGATCCCAGGCATCGGCGAGCCGGCCGGGTGCCCGGAGGCCGGCCAGGTGGTGAGCCCGACGACCCCGAGAACCGCCAGCAGCAGCCGGTGGCCGGCTCGGGCCTGGCCGGCGAGCACGGGACGCAGCAACAGGGCCACCGCGACGAGCACGCCGAGGCGGGTCAGGTGCGCGGTGCCGAACGGGGAGCCCAGCACGTCGCGCAGGTCTGCCGCGGTGACGCCGGCCAGCGACGAGCCGGTCGTGTACGGCGCCTGGAGCACCAGGCCGGCCAGCGTGCTGGCGGCGACCAGCCCCAGCCCGGTCCAGCCGAGCCGGGCGGGCCCAGTGCGCGGCAGCCGGTGCGGCCACAGCGCCGCCAGCACCAGCGCCGCGCCGACGAGGAGCAGCAGGCCGGCGTACCCGAGGTACCTGACGGCGGCGATGGCGGCGCGGACCGCGGGGTCGGTCGCCTGCTCCTCGGGCAGCGCCGGCGGCGTGGTCGACGGGGCGCCCACCGAGTAGGTGAAGGAGCCGCTGACCGGGTGGCTGTCCGCCGCGATGACCCGGTAGCTGACCAGGTACGTGCCCTGCGGGCCGTCCGGGCGCAGCGGCACGGTGACCTGCCGTTCGCTGACCGTCGCCTCGGCGCGGGTCGCTGGCTGGCCGTCCGGCCCCACCACCCGCACCTTTCCGGGCGCTGGCCGCACCGGCTCGCTGAACGCCAGCACGACCTCGGTCGGGGCGGTCGGCGCCACGGAGCCCGCAGCCGGCGTGGACCGTACCAGGACCGGGTGTGCCGACGCGGCGGTGGCGGGCACCACGCAGAGCAGGCCCGCGAGCGCTGTGGCGCCGGCGGCGAGCAGGAGCCGCCCGGGGGTGGAGGTCATGGGGACATCGTGGCGCCCGCGCATCTCGCCGCGGCGACCGGCACCGGTAGATGGGGGAGTGCGGGGGTCCGGCCGGTAGGCAGGGGGAGTGCGGGGGCCCGGCCGGTAGGCAGAGGGGGTGCGCGGCCCGACCGGTAGGTAGCGGGCGTGGGGGCCGGTCTGGCCGGCCCCCACGCATGGTCGGCAGGTCTGGTCAGCAGGTCTGGCCGGCGCAGGCCTGTAGCCGGTGGAGCTGTTCGGCGAGCGCGGCCCGGACCTGTGCATAGGCCGCGTCAGCATGGCGGGAGCGCAGCTGGTAGGGGTCTATGGACAGGTCGTAGAGCTCACGCTCCCCGGTGGAGTGTTCGATGTAGACGAACCGGGCGGTGCGGACCGCCGCGTACCATCGGGCCCCGTTGGAGCGCGGACCGGTCTCCACGAGCAGGGCTGTGCGGCCCGATACGGTCAGCAGCGAACGGCCATCGATGGTGATCCCCGGGGTGGCCTGCGCCACCGCCAGCACTGTGGCGGCCAGGTCGATGTTGCCGGCCGGGACCGTGCTGGTCGCGCCGGCAGAGACACCGGGGCCGCGCAGGATCAGCGGGACCCGGATCGACTCCTCGTACGGGTGGATCTTGCCGTTGGGGATGCGGTGCTCGCCCTGCAGCCAGCCGTTGTCGGAGGTGAACACGAACAGCGTGTTCGCCAGCTCGCCGCGGGCCGCCAGGGTGTCCACAATGGACTTGACTGCCTCGTCGACGGCGAGCAGCGACTCCAGCCGGGACCGGTAGGTCTTGGTGATGCCGGCGACAGCGGTCGCGTCCAGCAGCGGCAGGGCGCGGATGTGGGCCGGCTTGTCGTTCACGTCGAGTTCGTTGAACGACGCCGGCTGGGGCAGCGGGGCGTTGGCGAAGGCGCCGCGGTGGCGGGGGGCCGGCCTGGGGTTGCGGTTGCCGTTGGTGGAGGCCCACCCGACCTCGGTGTGCGGGGCCAGCGGCGCCACGGACAGGAAGAACGGCGCCGCACCGGGTGCCTTGCGGTTGACGTAGTCGACCGCCTTCTTCGCGTACACGTCGGTCTGGTAGAGCGCCGGGTCCTCCACGTCGTCCTGGCCGTAGGTGACCAGGTTGCCGTTCTCGTTGATGGTGTAGCCCCACATGCGGTAGGTGCTCGGGTCCACCGAGCCGTACCACTCGCCCCAGCCGGGCGGGATCTCCACCGGGTTCTGCGTGCCGTACCCGTTGAGATACTTGCCGATGTGGGCGGTCTGGTAGCCGGCGCGGGACAGCCACACCGGCAGGGTCTCGTCACCGCGCAGCTGGTAGTAGCCGCCGTCGGGTGCGGAGTTGGCCAGCACGTCGTGGTTGTGCGGGTACTGGCCGGTCAGGTAGGTCGCCCGGGACGGGCAGCACAGCGGGTACGCCACGAAGCTGTTGCTGAACGTCGTGCCGGCGTTGGCCAGCAGCGCCTTGACGTTGGGCATCACCGCCAGCGACGATACGTTCTGGTCGTCGGTCATGAAGACCACGACATTGGGCCGGGAGTCCGCCACCACCTCCGTGGTGGTGTTCGCGGCCACCGCCGATGAGCTGGCCAGCACAGCCAGGATGATCGCCGCGAGAGCTAGCCCTTTTCCAGTACGGGTTCTGGAACGCGTCATGCCGCCCATCACCCCATCCGATCGTTCGGGTTCGGTCAACAAGACGACAGAGCCCGGTAAGCCGAGCGCACTGCGTCGATCGCTGGACAGCCTCCTGATCGGTACTGACCGTGGCTGCACGATAACCAAGATCACGACGGCGGGCGCCGTTTGTACGGTTGCGCTGGGCGGCTGCTGCAAGCTGGCCGCGACCGGCACTAGCCCGAGTGTCCTGGATAAGTTGATCTTGACTGTGGAGGTGGTCGAGCGCACGCGGCCTGACCTGCGACGGCGGGTCGACGTTCACCCGTTGCGGTACCCACGAGGCG
>Ga0075430_100005398_pt1 | contig 10796 bp, 9 predicted proteins | sample RhiMetdeltSRZDD4_FD_75294 | JGI IMG/M metagenome (GOLD analysis project Ga0075430, IMG submission 75294) | Populus rhizosphere microbial communities from Tennessee, USA - Rhizosphere MetaG P. deltoides SRZDD4 | ecosystem: Host-associated > Plants > Roots > Rhizosphere > Soil | place: USA... | reverse complement strand
ACCGGATCCGGACGGTCTACGGCCTGACCGAGCCGGAAGCGGACGCGGCGCTGCGCGAGGTGGCGATCGAGATCTTCACGAGCCAGCCGGGCCGGTACGTGGAAGGCACGCTGGCGAAGTTCCGCCGGCTGCTGGTGGGCGAGGACGAGCGGCTGCGGGTCCACTGGGCGACGCGCAAGGACGGCGAGCTGCGGGATGCCTGGACGAGCGAGCCGTCGATCGCGCACCTGTACAGCCCGCCGAGCGCGATCCAGGAGCTGGAGTACCCCGTGGCGGAGGGCGTGACGCGGCTTTTCCAGCCGTACCTCTGGCGCTGGCTGCTGGTGCCGCTGGTGCTGCTCGGGCTGGGCTGGGGACTGCTGCGCGGCCCTAGAGGCCCGCCGGTGCTGCTGGTGCTGACGGTGTTCGCGCTGGTCTTCCCGAGCGCGGCGCTGGTGGGGTACGTGCCGAGGTATCGCTATCCGGTCGACCCGCTGCTGGCGGTCCTGGCGGCCGGCGGGGTCGTCGCGGCCGTTGTGCTGGTCAGGCTCGCCCGCGAGCGCGTCGGACGGCGCGGGGCGGTGGCGGCCGGGCGCGCGGGCGCGGCCTGAGACTACCATCGGCAGCCACCTGGATGGCGTGCGAGCGGGTATGCTTGCGCATCCGAGGCTCGTGCAAAGGAGACAGCCGATGGCCGCGACGCCGACGTTCGGACGGTATGCCGAGATCCCGTACGACGAGATGACGCCCGAGCAGCAGGAAGCGTATCGCTCGATGGTCGAGACGCGCGGCCGGCTGCCCGGCCCGAACAAGATCTACATCCACAACCCGGGGCTGGCGAAGGTGATGGGGCCGCTGGGAGCGTATTTCCGCACCGACTACTCGCTGAGCGAGCGCGAGCGCGAGATCGCCGTCGTCATCATCACCAGCCGGTTCCACTCAGCGTACCCGACCAACGCGCACGAGCGGGCCGCCAAGAACGCCGGGCTGCCGGCCGACACGGTCGAGGCAATGCTGACCGGCCTGCCGACCTCGTTCTCCGACACGCGCGAGCAGGTGGTCTACGAGATGGCGACCTGCCTGGCGAACGCCCGCTGGGTCTCGAAGGGGCTCTACGAGCGCGCTGTGGAGGCGCTCGGCCACGAGGGCATCACCGACGTCATCACGCTGATGGGGTTCTACAGCAGCGTGGCGATGACGCTGGCGTTCTACGACGTGCCGTCCGACGCGCCGGGGCTGGAGCGGTAGGCTCGGCCGCGATGGGGAGGGCGGCAGGGCGGGGTCAGTCGAGGTGCTGCCCGATGACCCAGCCGCTCTTCTCGACGGACCCGGCCGGCCCGATGCGGTACCAGGTGAAGCCGTCGGCCGCAGACGGGCCATCGGCAATGGTGACGGCGGTGCCGTCCGGCAGGCAGCCGAGCTTCGCGGCGCCGGCGCTCGCGGTCTCGCGGACGTTGAGGCAGGCGCTGGTGCCGACCACGATGGCCTGGGTGCGCTTCAGGAACTCGCTGGCGACCCAGCCCTGGTCCGTCTGGCGCCACTTCGGGTCGGCGCTGTTCCCGAGCGGCCGGAGCGACAGCTCGGTGCCCTCTTTGAGGCAGCCGACGACGGCGCCGTTCGTGGACGGCTCCTTGCGAACCTTCAGGCAGGACTCGGTGCCGTTGACGACGGCGCGCCGGGCGGCCGTCGAGGCGGTGGCGGCCGGGGGCTGGACGCTCCGCAGGGTCGACGGGATGCTGGCGGCCGCGAGCTGGGCCGGCTCGTTTCTGGTCGCCATCGGCTGGGTCTGCTGGCCACGCTGGGCGACGGCCGGCGCGGCGACGCCGCTGCCGCGCCCGTTGGTGGAGACGATCGGCTCGCGCTTGCTGACGACGGCGGTCGTACTGGATTCGGGCAGGGAGACGCCTTCGAGGAGCAGGCCCTCGGGCTCGGCGAACGGCACGGGGCTGTTGACCCGGTTGCCGCTGTGGAGCTCGTAGTGGATGTGCGCCACGCCGTTGTTCCCGACGGTGCCGTCGGTGCCGACCGTGGCGATCGTCTGGCCCCGCGTGACGGACTCGCCGCGATCGTACGCCCTGGTGAGGACGACATGGCAGATCATGACGGTGTGACTGCCGCTCGTCATCGCGATGGCGACGCAGCCGTTGCCGACGTTCGGGGCCTGGGACCAGGTCACGGTGCCGTCGAACGGCGCGACGACTTCGGCGCCGCCGGTGCCGCCGTCGGCCAGGACGAGGTCGAGGCCGAGACGGCTGCGGCCCTGGTGGGTGCCGCCGTTGTAGCCCTGGATGATGCGGACGGCCTTGCCGCCGGTGAACGGCATGGCGACGCTCTCGGCGGCGAGGGCCGGCTGCGCCGGGGCAGAGGGCGACACGGTCGCGATGAGCGTGAGCGCGAGCAGCCAAGGAGCGGCTACTCGAAGCAGGCGCGTGCGGGTCGGTCGGGCGTTGGGAGCGCGGTGTCCGTAAACGATCGGCCTCGCAGAGCGTACTGTTCTCATAATGGCTCGTTTCGCGCGGGCGAGCGAGCCAGAAGTGTCACCGAGGTTACACTTTCTCGTCGGCAGTGTCAAGGCGACCGCTTTTGAGACGGTGATGTATCGGTGCTTCAAGCGCAGTAACGGACACGACACACTCGGAGGGACGATTGCGAGGCTGCACGGCCGGATCCGAGATGCGACGTGACAGAATCGTGAGGCGAATGGCGGCGGGTTGATCGCGAGGAGTACGCTCACGGGCGATGGACACCCAAGATCTGCGGTACCGTGAGACGCAGAAGGCTGCGCGTGAGTTTGAGGAAGCCCTCGCGCGGCTGGATGTGGACGCGAAAGATCGTCCGTCCTGGGTGCGCCGCGCGCTGCGCGAGGCGATGGAGAGTCAGCTCGCGGACTTGCGCCGCGAACTCGCCGAGTATGACGCTCCCTGAGCCAGAACACTTTCGCGACAGGGCTCGGGTTGTGTGCGCAGCAGAGCCAGCGCGTCGAGATTCGGCGCGACGTTGGGGCGGTTCTGAGCGCATTCGGGCTTTATCCGACGCACTCGGCACGCCGAGCCACGCCGCCGCTACCAATCCTGGGCGGGGTCACTCCGTGGCCATCGGATGCACGTTTCCACGGAGCCAGGCCTCGAAGCGATCGTCAGCCTCCTGATCGGCGACGGACGGGTCAGCCAACTCGTCGAGCTGCTGAGCAAACTGGATTGGATCTCCGGTGAATTCGTGGCCATTGAGGTCGAGAAAGATGGTTGCCACGGCATATGCAGTCCGCTTATTGCCCTCGACGAATGCCTGAGCGCGGCTGAGCCCTGTCGCCAGACGCGCTGCCTGCCCGATTGGATCGAGTCCGAGATAGTGGGCTGCTGAAGCGGCTCGATTGAGGGCCGATGAGAGGGCATCTTCTGACCGAAGGCCTTGGGGTGAAGAGCCTGTCCGCTCCATGATTTCGAGATGGAGCAGCAATGCCTCTTCGAGAGTTAGATATCGAATCGGGCCCGGATCAGACATGGCGTTTTTCTCCCACAGTTATCGATAGATGCTCGAAAGCTAGTGCGCCGCCCAACCCACTCGACCACGCGGCACCTGTATTTATAGAGCACCCGTTCGGATATGTTCCGGATTCATAATCGAGGGAGCGCGGCGCTGCCGCGCTCCCTCAGTCATGGTCTGCCAGGTAACGGAAGCCTGGCTCGTTCTTCTTCCAGACGCGTTCGAAAGCGGCCCGCAGCTTCGGGCTCAGGCGTGGACGCAGCTCAAGAGGCTGGATTGATACATCCACGTAGTCTCCTTCCGTGAGGCCAAGCTGCTCGACCTGCTCCTTTGGGATCGTGACCACGTAGCTGTTGCCGGTACGACGGACACGCTGTACGCCGAGCCGGGTGCTCATGATGTCGTACCTCCTTTTTGTTTTCGGTGACAGAGTTGATGTCAATTACTAGAGTATGTAGTAACTCTACCACACCTACCGTATGTACAGTACACATTCGACGTACCCCCTGATGGCGAGCCACTAGGCTGACTGGGCAGACGAGGTGGACAACGGGGCGGCCGGTGCCGATAATATGGGCAGCCATGCACGAATCTGCCGCCTCCGACCGCCAGTCCACCAGCGCGTTCGGCCTGCGCGTGCTGTTGACTGCTGCCGTCGTCGCGGTCGCCGTAGCGATTATTCGCGTCGTCATTATTCGGCCCTCCGCGAGGGGCGTGCTCGGCTAGCAGACAGGAACGTCGAACGCACGAGGCCCTCGCGGAGAGCGGGGGCCTTTTGGTGCCCGCCTCCACACTCGGCACGAGGGCCGAGCGCGTCCGACCACGACAGGGACGGGCCGTCCGGGGAGCCGGCGCGGCGGAGTCGAAAGGACGCGGGAAGACGATGAGTACCCAGACTCTCGAACGGCGCGGCGACGCCGCCAGGAGCGACGACAGCGCCGGCCCGTCAGCCGGCGGCAGGGCCGCCGGTGCTGCCGGGGCGCTCAACGGGGCGATGACGGGCTCGGCCCTCCTCTGCGAGGCGCTGAAGGCCCACGGCGTGCGCACGATCTTCGGCTACCCGGGCGGCGCGGCCCTGCCGCTCTATCGCGAGCTCGCCGAGCATGCCGAGGGGCTGCGCCACGTGCTGGTGCGCCACGAGGAGAACGCCGCCCTCGCGGCCGACGGCTACGCCCGCGCGACCGGATTCCCCGGCGTCTGCCTCGCGACCAGCGGACCGGGGGCAACCAACCTGCTGACCGGCATCGCCACGGCGATGATGGACTCCGTGCCGCTGCTGGCGCTGACGGGCCAGGTGGCAACCACCGTGATCGGGACCCAGGCGTTCCAGGAGGTCGACATCGTCGGGATGGCACGGCCGGTGGTGAAGGCCGCGTTCCAGGCGCGCACTCCGGACGAGGTGCCGGAGCTCGTCGCCGAGGCGTTCCGGATCATGCGCGAGGGGCGCCCCGGGCCGGTCCTGCTGGACCTGCCGAAGGACGTCCTGATGGGCACGGCGACCGTCGAGGGGCTGCCGCTGGCCGAGGAGCCGAGACCCGTTGTGTCGCCCGGCCTGGACGAGGCGCTGGACCGGGTCGCCCATCTGCTCGACCGGGCCGAGCGGCCGGTGCTGGCGATCGGGCGGGGGGTGCTGCTGGCCGGCGCGATGGACCTGGTGACCGCCCTGGCCGAGCGGACCGACACGCCGGTCGTCTCGACGTTGCTGGGGATCGGGGGGATGCCGGAGTCGCACCCGCTGATGTTCGGGATGGCCGGGATGCACGGGACCGTCGCCGCCAACATGGCGCTGCACCACGCGGACCTGGTGGTTGGCGTCGGGATGCGGTTCGACGACCGCTGGGTGGGCCGGGCGGCGGACTTCGCGCCCGAGGCGACGCTGGTTCACGTCGACGTCGATCCGGCCGCGTTCGGTCGGGTGGCGCGGTGCGACGTCCCGGTGCTCGGGGACGCGGCGCTGGTGCTGGCGGGGCTGCTGGCGCGGACCTCCCGCAACGATCACGCCGAATGGCTCGCGCGGCTGCGGCGCTGGGACGCCGAGCACGGCGGCTGCATCGCGCCGGGCGTCGGCCGAGAGGGCGTGGACGGCGAGGCCGAGCTGGAGTCGCCGGAGGTGCTGTGCGCCCTCAAGGCGCAGACCGGCGGGGCGGCCACGCTCGTCGCGGACGTCGGGCAGCATCAGATGTTCGTGGCGCTGCATTCGGGCTTCGATCGGCCGGGCAGCTTCTTCACCAGCGGCGGGCTCGGCACGATGGGGTACGCGGTGCCGGCGGCGCTCGGCATCGCGGTGGCGCGCCCCGACGAGGAGGTCTGGGCGGTCGTCGGGGACGGCGGCTTCCAGATGAGCGCGCCGGAGCTGACAACGCTGGCGGTGAACCAGATCCCGGTCAAGATGCTGATCCTGAACAACGGTTGCCTGGGAATGGTCCGCCAGTGGCAGGAGCTGTTCTACGACAACGTCTACAGCCACTCGATCCTGCCGCACCCGGACTTCGCACGGCTGGCCGAGGCGCACGGGGTGCCGGGGCGGACGGTGACCCGCCGGGAGGAGCTGGCGGAGGCGATCCGCTGGGCTCGAGCTACGCCAGGGCCGGTCCTCCTGGAGGTCCGCGTCAAGGTCGAGGAGACGGTGCTGCCGATGGTCCCGGCCGGAGCGGCGACCGGCGAGATGATCTGCGCCGAGGGCCGCGTGCTGGCGGAGGCACTGGCTGCTGGGTGCCAGGTTCTGGGGGATAGCGGTGTTCCCAGAACCTGGCACCCAGCAGCCGGGGCGGGACACTTGTCCCACTCGATTCGGGGCATCGTTCACATGCGTCAGCACCACGCGGGGCGTTTTGATGATGAGGGGATGGATGGCCGTCCCCGCGTCAACGCCCGCACAACCGTCGACACGGTCGGTCGACATGAAGGTGCTGTCATGCGAACGCCCTACGATTTCTACGCCGAGGGACCATTTGCGCCGGTCATTCCACGCGATCCGTTCGAGCGAAGCGTGCTCAATAGCGCCGAGTACGGCGAGGACGTGCAGCGCGAGCAGCTCCTGCATGCGCTGCTGATGGGCCTGTCGGGACCGATCTCCATTCAGGAGAGACGCTCGGTGACCGGCGATCCGGGCTTGCCCCCGCGCGTGTACGCCCCTGCCTCCGCCCGGGTGGCCAAGGAGCCGCTGCCCTGGGACGCCGAGATCCTGGCGGAGGGCCGTCGTCACACGATCACGGCCGAGTCTGCGCTGCATCCCGGCGATCGAGGCGATCCGGCCGAGCGCCGCTGAGCGAGTAGCCAGGAGTCAGCAGGGGGTAGTCAGTAGGAGCTGACCCCCTCCTGGCTACTGACTCCTCTTCCAGGGGATCAGCCAGGCTTCGAGGAGATCCAGGAGCCAGAACGAGAGCATGCCGAGGACGGCGATGGTCACCAGGCCGACGTACATCTCTTCGATGGTGAACGTCTGCCAGGACTGCCAGATCAGGTAGCCGAGCCCGGACTTCGCGGCGACCATCTCGGCGGTCACCAGCAGCAGCAGCGAGACGCCCCAGCCGAGTCGGATCCCGGCGAAGATCAGCGGAAGCGCGCCCGGCAGGGCGATCGTCCAGAACGTCGCGAGGCGCCCGGCCCCGAAGTTCCGCCCGACGTCCAGATAGATGCGGTCGATGTTCGCGACGCCGGCCGCCGTGCTGATGAGCACCTGGAAGAAGACGGCGATGGCGATGATCGCCCACTTCGACTGCTCGCCGAGGCCGAAGATCAGCATGATGAGCGGGAGGATGGCGACCTTCGGGATCGCGAAGAGGGCGCCGACGATCGGCTGGAGCGCGGCCCGCACCAGCGGCACCAGCCCCATCACGACGCCGAGCAGGATGGCGGGGACGGCGCCGATCAGGAAGCCGATGGCGGCCCGCGACAGCGAGATCCCGATGTGCCCGGCCAGGGAGGTCTGGGCGAGGCTCACGAACGTCCCGACGATCGAGGAGGGGGCCGGGAAGAAGCGGCGGTCGAGCAGGCGGGCCTGGACCAGCGCCTCCCAGAGCAGGAGGAGGAAAAGCGGTGCCAGCAGGGTGACGATCCGCTCGGCGGCCTGGCGCGAGAGCAGCGGGCGGCGGGCGTGCCCGGAGCTGGTCTGCGCGCGGACCAGCGACCGGGAGTCCCCCGCCGCCCAACCCCCATCATGCCTACTATGGGGCCGCTCATCCCCACGGCCCCCGTGCGCGAGGGAGGGAGTTTCCCGATAGGACGTGCTCACGGTGCGACCCCCTCGGCGGCGCGCGCCCGCATCACCTCGTCCCGGAGCTGGCTCCAGACGGCGAACGACAGCTCGCCGAACGCCGGCGTGGACCTGAGCTCGTACGCCTGGCGCGGGCGCTCGAAGGGGATCGGGATGTCGGCCTTGAGCGTGCCGGGCCGGGCCGTCATCACCAGCACCCGGTCGCCGAGGATCAACGCCTCGTCGATCGAGTGGGTGATGAACAGGACGGTGTTGCGCGACTCCTCCCAGATCCGCAGCAGCTCCTCCTGGAGGAGGCTCTTGTTCTGTTCGTCCAACGCCGCGAACGGCTCGTCCATCAGCAAGATCTCGGGCGCGTTGGCGAACGCCCGCGCCACCGAGACCCGCTGCTTCATGCCGCCCGAGAGCTGGTGCGGGTACGCCCGCCGGAACTGCGACAGCCCGACCTTGTCGATGTAATAGTCCACCTGGTCGCGGCTCCGGCGGTCCGGGATGCCGCGCATCCGGGGGCCGTAGGCGACGTTGTCCAGGACGGTCATCCAGGGGAAGATCGACTGCTCCTGGAACACCATCGAGGTGAGCGGCCGCCGCGGGTCGGCGTGGACCATCTCCAGCCGGCCGCCCGTATGCTCCTCGAGGCCGGCCAGGATCCGGAGCAGGGTCGTCTTGCCGCAGCCGGACGGCCCGACGACGCAGCAGAACTGACCGTTCGGGATCACCAGGTCGATGTCCTGGAGCGCGTCGACGGGGCCGCCGCGCGCCTGGAACCGCTTGCTCAGGCCCTCGACGACGATCTTGGGCGCGCGCGGGTGGGCGGCGGCTGGGGCGGGGGCCGGAGAGGGGGTCACGTTGTGACTCTATCAGATCGCCTCGCGGCTCGTGGCTGGCTCCGGATCGCTGCTCGTCACGGCAGGTCCGTCGTAGCCGTCGGCCGACTCGGCGGGATGGACGTAGTCGCGATAGGCCCAGGCCTCCCAGCCGGCGACACTCCAGAGGACGAGCGTCGCGGCGGCGCTGACGACCACGTTGGAGGTCACCAGTCCGACCGGGACGAGGGCAGCGAGTGCGAACAGCGCGATGAGCCTCGTACGCGGCAGGATGCCGAAGACCGACTGTTTGAACAGCGAGTGACCAACGAGATAGAGGGCAGGCCCGCCGAGATTGACGACCGAGGTGAGGAGCGAGCCGGTGTCGTTGGGGTGAGCGATGGTCAACTCGTCGCCGACGGCCGCCACGATGATGCCGGCCACCATCGGCAGGTGATAGTAGGTGTACGCCGAGCGGCCGAGTCGACCAGGATCCCGGGAGCCGGCCATGATCTCAGAGCCGGCTTCGGCGCTCCGCGAGAAGTAGATCCACCACATCGCGACGCTGCCCAGGAAGGCGATGATGAAGGCGATCACCGTCGGCGGCGCGAGCGGCAGCCGGGCGGTGGTGGCGCCGGTCACCAGGATCGACTCGCCGAGGGCCACGATGACCAGGAGCTGACAGCGCTCGGCGAGGTGCCCGCCGTGGATGGTCCAGTCGGCGGTTTGTGACCTCCCCAGGCCGGGCGTCCAGAATCCGGCCGCCGGCGCCAGGGTGTCGAGGAGCAGGGCGCCGAGCCAGAGCAGCTCGCGGCTGAGCCCTTCGGCGAACCTGCCCGCGAGCCAGAGCAGGCCGCCGGCCGCGTACCAGACCGTGATCCGCAGGAAGTTGCGGTGCAGCGGGCCGCCGGGCTCCAGGACCGCCACCATGAAGACAGATCGGCCGACCTGAATCGCGACGTAGCAGACGGCGAAAAAGAGCCCTCGTTCGCCGAACGCGTCGGGGAGTGCGACCGCCATCCCGAGGCTGGCCAGCATCACACCGATCAGCATTGCCCGTACGAGCGGTCGGTCCGGATCGAGCCAGTTGGCGACCCAGCTGGTGGAGATCCAGGCCCACCAGATGGCGAAGAGCAGCATCAGCGCCTGGGCGGCGCCGTGCAGCGTAAGGTGCTCGACCAGGTGGTGGGAGATCCGGGTGATCGCGAAGACGTAGACCAGATCGAAGAACAGCTCCATCGGTCTGACCCGCTGGCCGCGCTCGCTGTGCTCGCGAAACAGGCTGCCGGGCTCGTGGGTGTGCGCCTGACCGTTCGTCACGCCATCACCTCCGGATCGCTCGAAGGGATCGTACCTGAACTGGCGTCGGTGGCCTGGGAGTGCGGCATGAGGTCACGCTGCCCTGGGCCTGGCGACGGAATGTCGGCGCTCCCAGGGGGCGAATATGGCCCCGTACGTGACCCACCGCGAATACTTCTAGGAGCGCAGTTAAGGAAACGCAGGGGCGACGGTCGATGATCGGTCCGGGCTGGTGGTCGTACATCCATCAAGACGAGCAGGCGGCGCAGCAGTCGATCGACCGCTCGGTGGTGCGGCGGGTCGCGGCGTACGCTCGGCCGTACGTCGGGCGGATCGTGCTGACGCTGCTGACGATCCTGGCGATCACCGGCCTGACGCTGGTGCCGCCATTGCTGATGCGGGCGCTGATCGACGACGCGCTGCCGAACCGCGACCTCGGGCAGCTCAACCTGCTGGCGGCCGGGATGGTCCTGGTGCCGCTGGTCAACGGGCTGATCGGCGTGTTCCAGCGGTACGTCAGCTCGCAGATCGGCGAGGGGATCATCTACGACCTGCGCCGGGCCGTCTTCGACCACCTGCAACGGCAGTCGCTGCGCTTCTTCACGAACAGCAAGACCGGCGAGCTGATGGCGCGGGTCAACAACGACGTGGTCGGGGCGCAGGGCGCGATCACGAACACGGTCCCGAGCCTGATCTCGAACTCGCTGGCGCTGGTCGGGACGCTCTCGATCATGCTGGCGCTGGAGTGGCGGCTGACGTTGCTGGGCATCGCGATCCTGCCGCTGTTCATCCTGCCGGCCCGGCGGGTCGGGAAGCTGCTGCGGCGGATCACCCGCGAGGGAATGACGCTGAACGCCCAGATGAACGGGATGATGAACGAGACGCTGAACGTCAGCGGGGCGCTGCTGGTGAAGCTGTTCGGCCGGGAGCCAGACGAGCGCCGGCGCTTCGCCGAGCGGGCCAGCGCGATCCGCGACATCGGGATCCGCCAGGCGCTGATCGGCCGCTGGTTC
>Ga0075430_100005397_pt1 | contig 10796 bp, 9 predicted proteins | sample RhiMetdeltSRZDD4_FD_75294 | JGI IMG/M metagenome (GOLD analysis project Ga0075430, IMG submission 75294) | Populus rhizosphere microbial communities from Tennessee, USA - Rhizosphere MetaG P. deltoides SRZDD4 | ecosystem: Host-associated > Plants > Roots > Rhizosphere > Soil | place: USA... | reverse complement strand
CACGCCGCCACGACCGCTGGGCTCGCTCCCTCGTCGAGGGCTTGCTTGTAGCGGAAATCTTCCTGTCGAACTCGGCGGCGATGTCGCTGCCGGCCCGCTGCCTGGGAACCACCGGCTGGACCGCCGCGCTAACTTGGCGAGCCAGCAGCTCGATCGTCCGACCGCGCCGCGCGGGTTCGAAGACGGAGGCGAGCCATCGGTCGACCGGCCCGGTCGCAAGATCCTCACGCATGATCACGTTCTTCGGGTGGTCTACGCGGGTTGCCAGGGCATAAGTCGGAGGGATAGCGGCACCGGTAGTAGGCGACGTCGTGCGAATGCTGACCCTGCATACGGCGTTCGCACACCGAGCAGTAGATGAGGCTCTTGAACACTTACGGGTGCCGGGTGCGGTGCGGCTTGTGCGGCGCCGGCTTGTGCGTGCGCGACCCGAGTAGGCTGCGAGCGGCGTCGAAGACCTCATCGCTGACGAGCGGCTCGTGCACGACCTTCTGCGAGATGATCCACTTGTCCCGTGGGTTCCACCGCATGACTGGCTCGTGTCCCAGTGCGACGTCATCGACGTCGACCAGCACCTCGTCGGTAGATTGCTTGTCCCCGCCGACATCCGGCTCCGGCAGAGGTTCACTGCCGCGTGACGGGTCCGATCAACGACAAGCCGAGACGTCACGCCCGACTTGGCTCGCGCCCGCACGCGGGTCACCACAGCATCAGCGTCCACATCGCAGCCGCTTCCGATCACCACACTGAACCGATCACGCCGTCGCGTCCCGGCAGGTCGAGGCGGTAGCGCTCGAGTTGCACCCCGCACGCACCCACGCATCCCGACCGGGATGATGAAGGCGGCCGGTATGTCGCATTGGCACCGTCTGCGCCCAAGGTCAGGGCTTCCTGACTGTCGCGTCATACCCGGGGCTGACGGTGGGTGGCATGGTCTGTGGTGCGATCCGGTGCGCGGTGGCCAGCACCGAGGCCACCACGAGGGCGGCCATGCCTGCGATGCCCAGCGCACCACCGCCATAGGCGACCAACAGTCGGCTGCGGCTCAGCTGCTCGACCGGCGTCGACAGTGCCTGGTCGGTCAGCGCCAACGCCAATGCCGCACCGGCCAGCAACACCACCCCGACAACGGTGAGCGCACCAACCGCGAATCGGTTCGGCGGCCCGTGCTCGACGTCCCCGTGCCGGTGCTGCGCTAGCACGATGCACAGCCCGGAAGCGCACGCCCACACGCCGACGATGAGCAGCGCGGCCACCGCGTCGCTGGGACGGTGCCAGCCGGCCGACAGCGTCGCGATCCCGACGACAGCAGCCACCAGCGCGCCGAGCATGCCGCCCGCCCCGCGTATCCCCGCCGGCAGCACCAGCAGCAGCGCGACCGTGACCGACGCCGCGGTCGTCGTATGTCCGCTGGGCAGGCTGTTGCCGGCTGCCGCCCGCGGCAGATCAATGCCCAGTTGCGGTCGGTCGATGACCTCCTTGAGCAGCTGCGTCGTCAGGTTCGCACCGACAATGAGCAGCATCACCCCGAACGCCACCGCGACCCGGCGCCGGATCAACGCGATGAAGCCGATGACCGCCGTGGCGATGACCAAGGACAGCACCGACACGGTGTTCAACACGGTGTCGACCGGGTTCTCGACCCGGGTCTGCCCGATGCGGTTGCCGGCCAGCGCCACCGTGTCCAACTGCTGCCCATGTGCGGACCGCACGAAGAACCACCAGACCGCTACCAAGCCGGCCACCTCGACGCCGGCCAGCAGAAGCAACCACAGAACCAGACCGATCGGCCGTCCACGCATGCGCAGCAACCTAGCCGACGGACCGGCGACCTACCCGTGGCGCTGGCCACACCGCACGGGTCGTACACTCGGGCGCCGTCGTGAGCTGCGCTGGCCTGCGGGTTGTCCGTCGGCTCGATGTTCGGTTCGTGAACCGAGTGGACCGAGTATGGTTCGGGCTCGACGAGGAATCGGATCCAAGGAAGGCAAGGTGCGGGGTGGGTGATCGGGGGCGGCTCGGTGTCGGGGAGCGTGCGGCCGACTTCGTTCTGAGCGGCCGGTCCGGTGTGCCTGCGCGGTTCTACGCGCATGCGGGTGGCCGCCCGACCGCTGTGGTCTTCGACGGCCACGGTGATGACCGACGGTTGGCCGACCTCGCCGGTCGGCTGGCGGACCGGGACGACGTGGCGTTGTGCTGCATCACGTCGAACGGGACAGCGGACGGTCCGGGCATACCGGCGTGGTCTGACCGCAACGGCACGGTCGCCCAGGCATACGGGGTGGCGGCCGGAGAACTGACCGCGGTGGTACTCGATCCGAATCTGCGGGTGGTCGGCGTTGTGGTCGGCGACGGTCTCACGGATCGGGTCGTCGAACTGCTCGACACTGCCGTGCACCGCGAGCCCACAGTGCAAGTGGTGGCGCAGGCTCCGGTGCTGCTGGTGCCCCGCGCCCTCGATGAGGGGTACCGGGACCGACTGATCCGAGTGTGGGAACACGACGGCGGGACCGATACGGGCGTGGAACGCGTCGGCGGCGATGTCCTCGACGCGGGCTTCAAGCGGCGTCGCGACCACACTATCGACGACCGCGATCTGCTGCGGGAGTTGACCACGGTGGTCGGCCGCCGCGTGCTGCCTGAGGTCAGTAAAGCATTCGCGTTCCGGGCCACCCGCTTCGAAGGGTTCAAGATTGCCTGCTACGACGCCGCCACCGGCGGCTTCTTCCGACCGCACCGTGACAACCTCACCCCGGCAACGGCGCACCGCGTGTTCGCACTCACCCTGAACCTCAACGACGACTACGCCGGGGGACAGCTTCGCTTCCCCGAGTACGGCAACCAGCTCTACCGGCCCGACGGCGGCGCTGCGCTGGTCTTCTCATGTGCCCATCTGCACGAGGTGCTGGACGTGACCGCGGGCCGACGCTTCGTACTGTTGTCCTTCCTGTACGGCGAACCTCGCTGAGATGCAACACCAACTGCGCGAGCGCTACGATCCACTACCTGATCAAGCCTGTGGGCGCCCGAAACTCGGTCGTCGGTCATGAGCTGGGCGCTTGCCTAGACGACGTCCTGAGGCGACGCCACGAAACGAACGCGTTCAAGAACCTCGACCAACACGTTGAACCCGTTGGAGGTCATCCGCGCCGCGCCATGCGGTTGTCGACTGGGCGAGGGGGAGCAGGTTGGTGCCCCCAGGTAGGCGTGCCCCTAAAGGCCGAGGAATCTCTTGGTTGAGCTGGGCGAACGGGTTCGAGGCGCAGGTGTGACTCGGTGGCCGGATACATCCCAAGACTGCTCCCTCGTGGGGCGCCTGATGATCGCCGCATATCTGCCGATCGACAGTTGAACCTGGTGTCCAGGACTTCAGCATCGATCTTGGCAGGCGCTGCTGTGTCGATGCTCGCACCGGTCATCGAGGACCGCATCCGCGTCCTCCGACGAGATCGACTCGGCGGTCTCATCCACGAATATGAGCAGGCAGCATAGCCGCGCCGCGATTCTCGGCACCCACACCCGGTTGCAAAGCAGCCGCGTCCCGGCGACGGTCACAAGACTGATCGACATCGGCACGTAGGCTGAATCCGTGGTCATGAAGGCGCCGGGGCCACGGGGGCATTGGCTGCTGGGCAGCTTGGCCGAGATCCAGCGCGATATGCCCGGCGTCCTGAGCCGGGTGGCGCGCGACCACGGCGGGGTCAGCCGCATCCGAGTCGGCCCGACGGCCATGTACCTCATCGCCGACGGTGAGGTCATTGTCGATCTGCTCACCCACCGTGCGGGCGAGCTGCGCAAGTCGAGCCGGACCCGGTGGGCGCTGGGCGGGCATCTCGGCGACGGACTGATAACGCTGGAGGGTGTGCAGCACCGCTGGCACCGGCGCCTGGTCCAGCCGGTGATGCACACCCGCAGCATCGCCGCGCAGGCCGACACGATGGTCACCCTCGCCGAATCCCGCGTCGCGTCGTGGGCGGATGGGTCCACCGTGGACATCCTGGCCGAGATGCAGGACCTGGCCTTGCGCATCGTCTGCGCCGCGCTGTTCCATGTGGACACCGTCGAGGAGACCGAGCGGTTCGTGGCCGCGGTGCACGCCTTCGCCGCCTCGCTGAACGTGGTCCTGCGCCGTGCGTTCCCCATCCCGGGCTGGCTACCGACCTCCGGCAACCGACTGCGCCGCCGGACGGTCGGGGCCGTGGATGACCTCGCCTACGACCTGATCCGGCGGCGGCGCCGCTGGCCCGGCGAGGACCTGCTCTCCCTGCTGGTGCTCGCGAGCGACGCCGACGGTGGGCCCGCCCTTTCGGATCGGGAGGTGCGCGACGAGCTGATGACGATGTTCTTCGCAGGTCATGAAACCTCGGCGGCCACGCTGACCTGGTCGCTCTACCTGCTCGCCCAGCATCCGTCCATCGCAGACGATCTGCGGGCCGAGATCGCCGCGCTCGGGGTGACCCGGGTTGACCTGGCCGACCTCACCCGCCTGCCGCTGCTCGGTCAGGTGGTGGCCGAGACGCTGCGCCTCTACCCGCCGGCCTGGGTCTTCGACCGGTCACCTCGGCGCGCCCTCGCCGTCGGTGGCTACCGGATCCCGCGCGGCGCCAACGTGCTGCTCAGCCCGTGGGTAGTCCAACGCGACCCGCAAGTCTGGGACGACCCCGACGCCTTCCGCCCGTCCCGGTTCGCGGGCGGCGCCAACCCGCCCCGCTCGGCGTACCTGCCATTCGGCGACGGACCCCGGATGTGTGTGGGGAACCGGTTCGCCGAGTCGGAGATCCGGATCGTGCTCGCCACCCTGCTGCCCCGGGTCGATCTGTCCCTTGTGGAAGGACAGACCGTACAGCCCGAGGGTGACGCCACGCTGCGACCGCGCGGTGGTCTGCGGATGGTGGTGCACCGCCGACGACGAGCCACATCGGCCACCACAGCGGAGAACCGGCAGTCGTAGGCGCGGCCATCGCGCCACGAGGCAGCGATCACCCACGCGTTGACCTGCTCGTCGCGCAGCTGGGCACTGTTGCATTAAGCGATCCCGCGCTCGACCAGCCAAAGGAGTTCCTGCAAGATCAATCGCTGTCCCACGTCGATAGATCATCGAATAGTGCAATTGCTACCTTATTGGACGCGTTGGCTGCGACAGCGCGTCGGGTATGGCACGCGAGCCGAGCCGTCAAAGAAAGACCTCCGGCGTGGAGAACGTGTGTTCCATTAATGCAACAGCGCCTTTGCGGGTCCATGCCGATGACCACACGGTCCAATGTGGAGCTCAAGAGTCCTCCGGTGCTCGATCCAACAGTTATCGAGCCGGGACGGCAACGCTACTTGGAGCAGTGCAAACCCCTGAGCCTCTCCCGCTCATGGGCGACGCCCGGGACTGCGCAGGCCAAATGAGAGCCACACAACCAACACGGGCAGCCGAAAGTGAGCGACAGCCCGGACGCCTGGACCGAAGCCTGCCGGGCCACGGTCCTACCGCAATGAAACAAGTAGCCGATGAGCGGATGGAAGATACCCGTGCTACGGACCTTGCGGGTCTCAGACTGAGATTTCGAAGGTAGGGCCGCCGCGTCTCGTAGCGCACGCATCGGGACCGTCCCGAAGGCCGTGACACAACCACCATCAGAACTGCTGTTGCAGTGTCGCGCCGTTCGCTAGCTCCCGCCAGAAGTAGCTTGCAGGTGTACTCGGCGCCGCCGCATTCTTCGATGTGCCAGCGGGCGACGTTTCCACCCATGGGTTGGCAGACGAGCGTGACCCCATCGCGCCGGCGTCCGGCGGGCTCGACATCACCATCGATTTCCGGGGCCGTGGACCGAGTAGGTGATCGTGCCGGCCAGGCCGAGCAGCACCGCGGTGACCGTGGCCGGTGTGGTGTGCCCGGGCTGGACCATCCAGGTGAGCAGCACTTGGTAGCCGGGCCCGGTGGGTGGTGCGCCGAGTGGAGGGGCGAACCGGAGGGCGAACACGGTCCAAATGACCGGCAGTAGCACGGCCCGGGAGGCGCCGATGGTGGCCACCCCGAGCGCGATCAGCCCAACGAGGCCGGTGACGTTGCGGAGGACGGGACCGGTGTGGGTCAGCGTGACCAGGCTGGTGATGATTGCCCCGGCCAGGATGAGGTGCGTGGCCCGGCGGGGCGGCCAGGCGATCGCCGCCGTGCGGTCCAGGTCGGGGTCGGCGCCGGCCAGGCCAGGTGCGGTCGCAGCGACGCCGGTCAGCACGGCCAGCAGCGCGAGGGTGTCGTGGATCCGCGGGTCGTCGATCGTCGTGCCGAGCCACCACAGCGCGGCCGTAGCGGTGATCACCGTGGCGAGGGCCGCCGGCACGGATCGGGATCGCAGGTAGAGGGTCAGCCATCTCATCATCGCGGACCGTTCGGGCCGGTGAGGATCTCCAGCCGGTCGCCGGGCTGGCAGGTCAACTCGGCTTCGCGCAGCGCCGCGACCCGAGCCCGCTGCTCGCCGGCCGGCAGGCCGCGCAGTGTCTGCAGAGCCGGTTCGGTCGCGGGAGACAGCGGGGCCAGACCCGGCGGGTTGGCCGGGAGGTGGCCGAGCAGCCAGGCCGCCGCGACCTGCCGTGCGGTCAGGTAGCGGTCGGCTTGCTCCTTGGTCACGAGGCCGAGGTTGTCGCAGGGTCGCGTCCCAGCCCCGTCCAGCAGGTACCAGATGATGTCTTGCGGCAGGTAGGTGAACTCGCCTGCCGACACGCGAAGTGGTTGTACGAGAACGGTTCGCGGGTCCGAGCGGCGCGGCTGCCGGTATTCCTCGACCACCGAGGTGGGAGCGTTGGGCAGCTTCGCCGACAGCATCGCCAGCGCCTGGCGGGCCGGATCTCGCAGCGAGCTCAGGGCGCGCTCGTGTGCCCGTGGCACGCAGACCAGCGGCGGGTCGGGCGTACAGACCCGCCCGATCGCGTTGCGGTCCGGTTCGTAGACGTCCGCACTACCCGGCTGCAGCGGCAGGGCAACGGCCACGCCGATCACCGCGGGAACGATCGCGGTGAGCCGGCCCCGACGGCTTGCCGCGGCGAACAGCACGAGCCCCGTCGCGGCGACGGCCGCCAGCCACACCACTTGAGACAGGTTCGTCCGCGCGGTGGGGATGACGAATTCCATCGAGGAGTCGGCCGGGCCGAACAGGGTGGGCAGCAGCAACCCGACCCTGGAAGTCTCGCCGGCACCCGAAACGCCCAAGACACCCACCTGCACCGCGACCGCGGCGACACCCAGGAGGGGCGGGGTCAGCGTCGACGGGAAGCGGCTGCCGGCGGCCAGCCCGAGCCACACCGCGGTGATCATCGACACGGCCCCCACCGCGACGACCGGCACCGTGCCGATCGAGAAGTAGGTGGCGTAGGGCAGGGTCCGGCCGGTGCCCGCGCCGAACATGCCGAGGTATCCGGCCACGGCCCCGATCGCCATGGCCACCGCGGTGGGGAGCACCCGTCGCCACCGCGGCAGGGGGGTGACGCAGATCAGCTCCTCCATCCGCTCCCGGCGTTCGCGGCGGCCCTGCCAGGCCCCCGTGCCGAGCGCCAGTGGCCAGAGCAGGAGCAGCATGCTGCGTTCCTGGACGGCCAGTGACATCCACCAGCCATCCCGGCTGGTGGTCAGGTAGAACAGGGCCACGCCGAGTGCCACCACGAGGACGGCGACCCACGGTGCGGTCGACCGGCGCAGCTCGATCCGCAGGATGCGGGCGGTCATCGGGCACTGTCCCGGTGCTGGCGCAGGATCGCCGAGTAGCCGCGCTCGGCCGGGCTGTCTCCACCGTTTCGCTCGCCACCCGCGGCCTCCAGGTCGGCCGGGACCCCTCGGAACACCAGCCGCCCCTCGTCCATCAGCAGCACGTCGGTGCACGCCGCGACCACGTCCTCGACGAGGTGGGTGCAGACCAGCACGCAGGTATCCGTACCCAGGTCTCGCAGCAGCGCCCGGAAGTCCAGCCGCTGGCCGGGGTCCAGCCCGGCGGTGGGCTCGTCGAGCAGCAGGATGCGCGGGTCGTTGACGATCGCCTGGGCGATGCCGGCGCGGCGCACCATGCCCCCGGACAGCGTCTTCATCCGGTCGTCGGCGCGGTCGGTCAAGCCGACCCGATCGATCGCGCGCTGCACCGCACCGGGCATCTGCCGTCGTGGCATTTCCTTGAGCCAGGCCAGATACTCGACGAACTCGCGGACGGTGAACCGGCGGTAGAAGCCGAATTCCTGTGGCAGGTAACCGATCTGCCGGCGTAGCTCGCGGAGATCCAGGTGGCCGGTGACAGTCTGCCCGAGCAGGGTCAGCGTGCCCTCCGCCGGGCGCAGCACGGTGGCCAGCGAGCGCACCAGGGTGGTCTTGCCGGCTCCGTTGGGGCCGAGCACGCCGTGCACACCGGTGCCCATGGTCAGGTCCAGGCCGTCAACGGCCATCCGCCGGCCGGCCCGCACCCGCAGCCCCTCGGCCTGGATCACCCACGGATGGGTGGTCGGGGCCGTCTCCACGGCACCCACCGCTCGTACCATCGATCCCTCCTCGTTATCGCCCGCTCGACAGGCCGGTATAGGCGTCGCGCCGCACCACCAGCACGGCCGTGACCATGGCGGTGAGCCCCGCCCAGACGGGCAGGCTGGCCGGCTCCAGCAGCACCGTCGGGGCAAAGGTGATCAGGCTGGGCGCGACCACGGTCGCCACCCACAGCGCGACCAGCCCGGTCGCCGCCCGGTGCAGCCCGGCCACCTCGCCCAGCGCCAGCGCGCCGAGCGTGAACGCCAAGCTGGGCAGCAGCCAGCGGACCGGCGAGGCCCCCACCACAGCGCCGGCCCCGGCCAGCATCGGGATCACCACCAGCAGCACCGCGAGCGTGCGCCGCAGCACCAGGTACAGGCCCGCCTTCGGGCTGGCCACCACCAACTCGTAGCCCGGGTCCAGACCACGGGACCAGGCCGCGGCCACCCCCAGCAGCGGCGCGACTGGTGCCAGCAGCAGCACCAGCGACGGGTACGGGCCGGCAGCAAGCTTGTTGGCCAGGTCGAGGCCCAGTGCGGTCAGCACCACCAGAACCGTCATCCCCAGCCGGGGCAGCAGGGCAGGCGCGGTCCGCCAGATCTTCCTTCGCCGTACTGGCATCTGCGCGCCGTGCGACACCTGCGGATCGAGGTTCACCCGGACCCGGTCCACCAGGGCCACCGTGTCCGGACCGATAACCTGGCCGAGGAGATCCCGGCAGTCCGCGCATGACTCCACATGGGACTCGACCGCCCACAGCACGTCCACGTCGATCCCGGTCTCGCCCACCGCATACGCGTACAGCAGCCGTTCGGACACGTGGTTCCTCGTCACGACAACGCCTCCCGCAACGCGATCCGCGCCCGCCGCGCCCTCGTCTTCACCGTTCCCTCCGGAATCCCAAGCAGCACAGCGGTTTCCCGCACCGTCAACCCGTCCAGCACCATCGCCTGCAGCACCTGCCGCAGCTCCGGCGCCAACCGCCGCAACGCCGCCCCCATCTCGTCCCCGACCGCGTCCCGCAGCACCAACTCCTCCGCGGCCGGGACTACCGGCTCCGGCAACACGGGAAGCCGGCTTTCCCTGGCCCGCCGCCGCAACGCGTCGATCAGCCGGCGCGCCGCGATGGTCCACAGCCAGCCCACCGCGCTGCCGCCGGTGGCGGCACCGGCGAACGCCGCGGCCGCCCGCCACACCGCGAGGTAGGTCTCCTGCATCACCTCGGCGACCAGCTCGTCATCCGCGCACCGCCGACCCAGCCGCACCGCCAACCACGGCGCCGTCCGCCGGTACAGCTCGTCGAACGCCACCCGGTCACCCCGGGCAATCATCCGAACAAGCCCTTCCTCGTCCACATACAGCAAGACGACGACGCCTCACACGCAGGTTCTCACCGTCATATGACCTGCATCACATTACGGGTCTGACTCGCCCACCCAACACCGACAGCCGCTGGTCCCACGACCGCCGACCCCACCAATGAGCCGAGTGCGGTCATTCCCCACCGGCCGACCGACGATGACAACCTCAGCACCGGCTACGCCGACGATCGGGCGCCGCTACCCCCGCCAACGCCTCACGAGCGACCGAGTGCGCGCTACAAACCCTGCCAAGGCCCAATCCCTGAGATTGGCACCCTTCACGCTCCATCACGACCCACGCCAGCCGTGATCCAACGCCCTAGCCACCGCGTGATGAGGCGAGATCGCCTCGGCGGGCTCATCCACGAATACACGCAGGCCGCATAGCCTCGCTCGAGTTTGGGCACCCACAACATTCATCGTTCGCCCTGCAGTGTGGAACCAGTCTCGGTAGGGATGGCCGGTGCGCGCGCCATCTTCGCCAACGTCGTCCCGCCCTCGAAAACCAGTGGACCAGCGCCGCTGTGCGTCATTACCGTGCTGCCAGGCCCAGTCGTCTAGGCAAGGACGTGCCGTTGTACACCCTGTGAGACCTCCCGAGCGCTGATTCGTCGCGCCGCGCGTGTCGCGCCGCGCTTCTTCCTGCTGCGGACTTCTCACTGAAACTGGTGCACTTTCTATGCCCACGAACTGGGTGGTCGCTCCCACCTGCCTGCCAATCCTCCGCCGTTGCCACACGTGCGCGTCCGAGCGCTTCCGGGCCAGCGGAATTCGCGTCGACGCCACCCACAAACTCCTCGACGCCTGGCTCCTCGTGCTCTGCGTTGGTTGCGGTGACATTGCAAAGCTCACGGTCCTGGAGCGGATGAATGCGCGGCTCCACGCGACCCGATCTGCGGGACCGGCTGCACGACAACGACGCCGGCCTGACAGCCTGGCTGCTTCAG
>Ga0075430_100005394_pt1 | contig 10799 bp, 10 predicted proteins | sample RhiMetdeltSRZDD4_FD_75294 | JGI IMG/M metagenome (GOLD analysis project Ga0075430, IMG submission 75294) | Populus rhizosphere microbial communities from Tennessee, USA - Rhizosphere MetaG P. deltoides SRZDD4 | ecosystem: Host-associated > Plants > Roots > Rhizosphere > Soil | place: USA... | reverse complement strand
ATCGCGATTGTCGATCGACGACCACAGCAACGAGCGAAGGTCTCGAATGTCGCCCGACGCGTCCGAAGCGCCGAGCGGTCGACCTTCGCGATCGATCCGCGGAAGCTCGCGACGAACTTCCGGCGGAAAATCCGGAACGAAGCCGTTATCGGAGACGATCGTACGCGCGCGTTCTCGCAGATCGACCTTCCGGCCGCTGGCGGGTGCAGGCTCGGCGTGGGCCATGGCTGGAGTATAGCAACGGTTGGCATGCGCGGCGTTCCGCGCTGGACGATCCTCGGTACCGGCGCAATGTTTGAGCGAGGAGGCGCCGGCTCGCGCCGCCCAAGTCGTCAAAGGAGCTCCGATGATCCGCCGTCCGCGCTCGCTCACAATCTCCACCCCCGCCGCCGTGGTGGCGGCAGCAATCCTCGTCGCCGCCCCGGGTGAGGCGTCCGGTCAGCGCGGAGGACGCGGGACGATGTCCGTCCCACGGGTGACGACGGCGCCATCTCGCCCGGTGACCTCCTCGCCCGCTCGGCCGGCGCGACCGTCGAGCGGCTCGGGGCGCGGGTACATGACCGGCGGCAGCTCGTCGGGCGTCACCGGCGGTTACGCTCGACGAGGCGACCTCCCGAGAGTCTCCATGCAGCAGCCCTCGCGCCGGAACTCGGATCGGGCGTACGCGCGCACCTATGATCGCGGCTATTCGACTTCGTCGTACTCGAGTGGGGGCTCGCGTTACTGGCGATCGTCGTCCGCGCGCTGGGGCGGCAAGTGTGTTTATGGCTGCACGGTCTTCGGAGGGGGCGTACGGCTCGGCCGGTTCGCCGGCTCGTTCGTCATCGGGTACCCGGTGTTCTCGATCCCGGTGTTCGTGCCCTATTACTACCACGAGCACGACGTCGCGTACGATCGCTCCGATGACGTGGACGACAGCTATGCCGCCGATTCGCGGCGTCCGGCGTCGAAGCTCATCGTGGTCGGTGGCGGTACGGCCGGCGGCAGCGACGCGCTCACCGTGGAATCGCTGACCGACAGCGTGCGTCTGAGCTGGCTCGCGAACGGGCGGGTCGCGCGCGAAGTGAAGCTGTTCGTCGCCGACTCGGCGCGACGAGAGCTAGCCACGCGGACGGCGAGCCCGTCGGCGCCGACGGCGACGTTCGAGATCGCGACGCTCTCGGCGCCGGTGGCGTTCGCCGGCGTGACCGTCGTCTTCGCCGACGGCGTCACGTCCACGACGCTGGTGCCGTTCCGGGGCGAGGCCGCACCAGGCCGACCGCGTTAGGCGGACGGGACCCGCCCGGCACAGGCATGCGGAACCACGTCAGGTTCCGGTCGGCCGAGTTCTCTCCGCGCGACCTGGAGCCGGATCAGGTCAACGCGGAGCGATACGGGTATGCCCTCGCGAGCTGGCTGTCGGCGCGACTCTCCGAGCGGGGGGTGAAGGTCGAAGTCCCGGTGGCCGAGGACTGGGGATGGTTCATTGACGCGGACCACGACGGCCGACTCGCGCGCCTCGGATGCGGGAATGTGCACGGCTCCATTACGGAGTGGCTGATCTGGATCGAAGGTGAGCGGCCCGGCCTCGTCTCGCGTATTTTCGGCCGCAACGGAGCGGGTGCGCCGATCTCGATCACGGCGATGGTGGATCGCGCGCTCAGGTCGGCGCCATCGGTAGATGCGATCGAGTGGTTTCGGCTCGGCCCGGCAGGCGAGGAGCTCGACCATGCGGCGACGCCCGTCTAGCCGGGAATCGGGAGTCCGGAATCGCGCACTTGCTCGATACGAACCGCAGTCCGTTGAGACTGTCTGGTTGCTGCGACGGCTCCACGTTCGTGCATGGCCTTCTCGCGTTGGCGGACATGGTGACGGGCTCAGTCGCACGGATCGGAGTCGACGCGCCATCGAATCCGACATCCGAAAGTAAGAACTGGGTAAGATCTCCGGCTCGCGGCCCCGGGACGCGTCATCCGGCGTGGCGCGACGAGCGGTCGCCGGTGAATCTTGTCCGGCGATGACCCGGCGAACCCCTGTAGGCAGCGAACGGCTCCGACGTGTCTGGAGCAGTCGGTTCTGGATCCTCGCCGCGCTGCTCGGCGCGATCACGATCTATACGGCCGTGATCACGATCCACGACGGCACGCAGCGGCGGATCGCGGCTGGGCTCATCGTGCAGGCAACGGCCATGCACGCGTCGACGCTCGCCAGCGCGCGGCTCGAGCGACTCGCGCTCGAGGCGTTCGCGCCAATCGGGCCGCTCGCCCCGGCGCCGCCTGAACCTTCGACCGGCCAACAGACGATCAGAGCGCTCGCGAGGCGGCAAGTCGAGGGGGTCGTGTGCGCGTGTCGCGAGGTGTTCCCGGCGAGTCGTTTCTTTCATTACGATGTCGCGACGGATGCGTTCTCGACGGCGATGATCGCGCACGACGCGCGCACCATCACCGCGCAGGTGGACTCCGTCCTGTTCGAGCTCGCACGCACCGAGTCGCGCGAACCGCGTGGTACGAGCAACGCGTCGTCGCGCTTCCTGGTGGACCCGAGGCTTGGCAACGACGCGATCGTTGCCCTCGTGCAGCGTGACGAACGCGGTATCGCTCTCGCCGTCTACGGTATCGTCGTGAACGCCGGCGAAACGTTGTCGCGGCTCTTCAGTCATGGGCAGCATTCGACCGCCATCGATTCCGCGGGGCTCACTCGTGTCGACTCGCTCTCGTACGAGATTCGAACCATGGACAGCACCCTCATCTACGGCGCGCTCGGTGCGGGGCGGTATCGAGCGCTCGTGCCGCTGGGCGGGCCGCTGCGGGGGTTTCGCCTGACGATGGCCGTTGCGCCGGGTCGCATCGCGTCGCCGCTCCTCGAGCCACATTCACGCACGCGGCTCTGGCATCTCGGCGCGCTGATCGCGGCGACCGTTCTCGTCATCGTCATCGCACTCACGTATACGCGGCGAGAGATGCTTCTCGCCCGCGCTCGATCCGACTTCATTGCCGGCGTGTCGCACGATCTGCGCATGCCGCTCGCGCAGATTCTCATCGCAAGCGAGACGCTCTCGCTGCGCCGCGAGCGGAGCGATGCCGAGCGCGTCTCGCTGACGAGCTCGATCGTTCGCGAGACGCGACGTGTGATGGCCGTGGTCGACAACGTCCTGTTGTTCTCGCGGTCGGGCGCGGTCGACGTCAAGCCGGTCGTGCGAGCCGTCGACACGAACGAGCTGTTCGACGACGTCATCGACGCCGTACGCCTCGCAGTGGACGATGCCGGTCAGACGATCGAGATCGCGCCAGGCGCTCCGGTGAGCGTGCAGGCAGACAGGCGACTCGTCAGGCAGGCGCTCGTGAATCTGGTGGATAACGCGCTCAAGTACGGCGCCGCGGGACAGCGCATCGTGCTCGCGGCGGCGCAGAACGGCGCGCTCGTCCGCCTGTCCGTGGAAGACGAGGGCCGCGGCATCCCCGCCGAAGAACGAGAGCGGATCTTCCAGCCCTACGAACGGCTCGCGGACGATCAGGTATCGGAGCGGACGGGGACGGGGCTCGGGCTCGCCGTCGTACGCCAGATCATCGACGCCTGCCGGGGACGAGTGTGGATCGAGTCGCGGCGGGACCGAGGCACACGCGTCGTGATCGAGCTTCGCGCGGCGGCGGTCACCGCGCCGGTGCCCGCGACGGCGGAGATCGCGTGAGCAGCATCCTCGTCATCGAGGACAATCGAGACTTCGCGGCGGCGCTGAGCGCGAATCTGGAGCGCGAAGGGTATGACGTGACGGTCGCTGCTACCGGCATCGCCGGGCTCGAGCAAGCGAAGGCGAGACAACCGGATCTTATCATCCTCGATCTGATGCTGCCGGCGCTGAACGGGTACACGGTGCTGCAGCGTCTTCGCGATGAAGGACGAAACGCTCCGGTGCTGATCATGACGGCACTCGGTACCGAGGAAGAGAAGCTTCGTGGGTTCGGCCTCGGCGCCGATGATTACGTCGTGAAGCCGTGCGGATTGCTCGAGATCCTCGCGCGTGTGCGCGCGTTGCTCAAGCGAGCGTCACCCGGAACGTCGCCGGCGCGGTCGGAGGTGCGGATCGCGGACCTGACGATAGACTTTGGCGCGCGCGTCGTGCGTCGCGGCGGGGAGGAGATCACGCTGCGACCGAAGGAGTTCGATCTCCTCGCGGCACTGGTGCGTCACAAGGGGCGAGTGGTCTCGCGCGCCGACCTGCTGCGCGAGGTGTGGGGTTATGCGGCCGGCACCGAGACGCGCACGGTAGAGACACACCTTGCGGCGCTCCGCGAGCGCCTTGGAGACGATCCACAGTCACCGCGCTACATCGTGACGGTGCGGCGCGCGGGTTATCGGCTCGGCCCGGCGGCCGGCTAGAAACCGTCCCTCTACCGTCCGGGTCGTTGAAAACCTCTTGGACGCAGAGGGAACCGCGGAACTGCAACGCAGAGGGTCGCGGAGGGCGGCTGCGCCGCGCCGGCTCGACCGGATCTGACTAATCAGGGGAACGGCCGCCGGGGACGCACCGTCCCGTTAGGCGGTTCCCTATGCATTTCAGACCGTCCGCGTCAAATGGCCGCGCCGGCAGCCCCTCTGCGACCCTCCGCGTGCAGTTCCTCTCAGATTCCTCTCAGCGGTTAATGCTGCTCGAAAACCGACCCGATCGGGGAGCCAGTCGGTGCGCGGCCGGCAACACCGTCTGGCACTCGGTTCACTGAGTCCTCAGCTGCGCGCGGATCGAGGCCGCCGTTCATCAGGAGCTCGCCCATCTCCAGCGCATTCGTCGTCGCATAGTTCGCGTGGTTGTTGTTGAACAGCACGTGAACACCCTGATGCTGCTTCGCGATGTCGATGATCGGCAGCGTCCAGTGACGCAGCTGCGCCTCATCGTAGAGATAGCGGTATCGCTCGCTCACGATGTCATTGCGGCGCTCCCAGGTCTCCGCGCGCCGGCCGTGGAGCCGGACGACCGCGAGGCGTGACGACGTCACCGCGACCGTCGGCGGGAGGCTGCTTTCCATTCCCTGCGGCGCATCGACGATCACGTACGCGAGGCCAAGCTCCTCGAGCAGGGCGAACGTGCGGTCGGCGACACGGCCCGTGAGCCAGCCGCGATGGCGAAACTCGACCGCGCCTAACGTGTCCGCCAGGCGGCGGCGCGCCTCGCGGATCGTGTCCGCGCTCTCGCGGGACGGCTTGGACCATGGCGGGAACTGCAGCAGCACCGTGCCGAGCTTACGCGCCGAACGTAGCGGCTCGAGCGCATCGAGAAACGTGGACCATACCCGATCGATGACTTCAGGCGGGAGCACGCCCGGGAAGACGCGCCGAGCGCTGCGGAGCCGCGCCGGGATCGCTGCCGTGATCCACGGTGGCAGCTGTCGCGCGTCGGCGCCATGGCCGGTCATGAGCGCATGGGCCTTGATGTCGAACACGAAATCAGGTGGCGTGCGCTCGGCCCAACGCTGGGCGAGCGCCTTCGTCGGCAGCGCGTAATACGTCGCGTCGACCTCGACGAGCGGAAAGCGTGACGCGTAGTAGCGGAGGCGCGCTTCGGGCGTCGTCGCGTCGTCGGGATAGAACACGCCCGGCTCGATGAGCGACGGGTCCGTCCAGCCCGCGACGCCCAGGCGAACCGTCGCGCCGTTCGAGCCCGCGAGACCGTGTGGTGCATGCCGTTTCACCTTTCGCTCTCGATCGCGGGCGGCAAAGGCTCCGGGATCGTGAAGCGGATCGCACGATTCTGTCGCCCTGTCGTGCGCGGCACGGATGCGGATATCGGCTTCACGACGCGTGAGGCCGGCGTCCGCGTGCAGCCGACGCGCGGCCGCGGCAGGGTCGGCGCTCGGTCCGCGATTCTCGAGGTCAGCGGGCAGCGGTTCCGGTGTGCGGAGCGTCGCAGCGAGCATGTCCGTGACTCGTCGAGGCGCATCGCGTGCCAGCTCGCCAATGAGGCGCGCCTCCGGAAGCAGTCCCCAATACTGCCGCGGCATCTCGGCGCGCATCGCATCCAGGTTGAGCCGAGCCGGATTGAAGATGTGCGCGTAGTAGGTGCGCCAGAGTGTTTCCAGCTCGTCATCGGCGGGGGCGGCGGCTCGCGTCAGGCCCGGCGTGAAGCCGAGGGTGCTTCGATCCCAGTGTGCGCAGACGTCGGGCGTGAGGATGGACCAGCGCATCGACGGAAAGCGCCGTGCGAAAAACGGCGCGGTACGCCGGACCACGTGATGCGCCGGCTCGAACCAGGCCACGTACGCCGGCTCCCCGTCGTCTGCGGCTGCTGTCTGCCGGAAGCGGACGAAGGCCTTCATCTTGTGCGCGGCGCGACGCACGGCTCGTTCCATCATGCCTAACGTGTGCACGTCGGGGTCCGTCACGACGTCGAGGAGATGAGGCTCGTCCCCGGAGAGGCGCCACAGGATGCGATAGAGCAGCGCCCACCGCTCGGTGGCGCGATGACAGGCGACGGCCGCCGCGAGCTGCAGAAACCGGCGCGGCACGTGGACGATGTCGTCGGCCGGACGGCTGCGCGTACCGCGCACGTCACCGCGGGTCAGGCCAAGGAGCGAATGCTGAACGTCGTCGACAGGCGCCCAGCACACGACGTCGGGCCGGACGCCGTCCCTGACCAACGTTCGCGCCACAGCGCGCCACGACTCGAACGTCGGCTCGAAGCGCGCGACACGCTCGGTGCCGGCAGCGACTGTCACAGCTCTCCGCCGTGCGCCGAACGCGATACGGCAAACAGGTCCAGCTGGCTTCGCCCTTCAATGCGTTGCCGGAGGTCGAGCGCGTCCGGCAGACCGCGAGGCGAGTGGTCCGCCACGACCACGAACGGGAGCGCGCGACCGAGCGCAATACGAAGACGGCCGAGGTCGTCGAACCGCAGGCGTCGCCATCGGCGAGCCGCGATGATGCGATCGACGCTCCGCACGCCAATGCCCGGCACCCTCAACAGCATTACCCGGTCAGCAGTATTGAGATCGACCGGAAACTGCTCGCGGTTACGGAGCGCCCAGGCGAGCTTCGGGTCGATGGCGAGATCGAGGTTCGGTGCGTCCGGCGTCGTCAACTCCTTCACGCCGAACCCGTAGAAGCGCATGAGCCAGTCGGCCTGATAAAGGCGGTGCTCGCGCACGAGCGGCGGTGCGACGGCGGGAAGTGATGACGAGGCGTCGGGAATCGGGCTGAACGCCGAGAAGTACACGCGACGCAGCCGCTGCCCGCGGTACAGCTGGGCGGCCGTGTCGAGAATGACGGCGTCGGGAGCGTCGGTTGCGCCGACGATCATCTGAGTCGCCTGCCCGGCCGGCGCGAACGCCGGCTGCGCGGCCACGGCCGCCGGCGACGGCCTAACGCCGACCTCCTCGGCCGCCTCGGCGATGCCGTCGCGGATCACGCCCATCGCGCGGCGAATGCGCGTCAGCGTCTTCTCGGGCGCGAGCGCGTCGAGGTCGGATTGGCGCGGCAGCTCGACATTGATGCTCAGGCGATCGGCCCACCGCCCCGCTTCGCGAATCAGCTCGGGCGCGGCATCAGGGATCGTCTTGAGGTGGATGTAGCCGCCGAACGCGTGCGTCGTTCGCAGGGTTCTCGCGACCGCGACGAGCTGCTCCATCGTGTAGTCGGAGTCGCGAATGATCCCCGAGCTCAGGAACAGCCCTTCGATGTAATTCCGGCGATAGAACTCGACCGTCAGCCACACGACCTCGTCAGGCGTGAAGCGCGCACGACGCACTCCACTCGACCGGCGGTTGATGCAGTACGCGCAGTCGAAAATGCAGTAGTTCGTGAGCAGCAGCTTGAGCAGCGAGACGCACCGGCCGTCGGGCGTATAACTGTGGCAGATCCCGATGCCGTCGGTCGAGCCGATGCCACCCGCACCCGCGCGTCGGCCGCGGGACCCACTGCTCGCGCACGACGCGTCGTACTTCGCGGCGTCGGCGAGGATCGAAAGCTTCTCGTCCAGGTTCATCCGGTACGGCTCCATCCAGGCATCGTCGCCGTACCGAAGATATGCCGAAGCAAGTGCGAGCGCCAGCGGGCCGGACATTCCGCTTTTCTTACGCGCGACCTCACGGGTCTTCGCACTGCTCGGCGCGATCGCCCGGGTGCCGATGCTCGTGACGCTCCCAGCGCGCACGGAGACCTTGCGGTGAGTCGGCCGATCAGGAACCATCTGTCGACCTTCTGCGGCAGGTTCCGAGGCATGAGTCCTATCGCTGCTCCGACTGACCCTCTCCGAAGTCGCCGGCCCGCGGCGCCCATGCGTAGCGGTCGTTAGGTGACGGCCATCGAACCCGTTCGCTGGGGGATTCTCGGAGCGGCGAACATCGCGGTGAAAAAGGTCGTGCCGGCGATGCGAAGGAGTCCGGGCTCACGCGTCGTCGCCATCGCGTCACGGTCCATCGAAAAGGCACGTACCGCAGCCGTGGAGCTCGACATTCCGCGCGCGTACGGATCGTACGAGGAGCTCATCGCGGACGCGGAGGTCGAAGCGATCTACATCCCGCTTCCAAACCATCTGCACGTCCCCTGGTCGATTCGCGCCGCGCAGGCCGGCAAGCACGTGCTCTGCGAGAAGCCGATCGCCCTCTCGGCCGCCGAGGCTCGCACTCTGCTCGCGGCGCGTGATCGACATGGCGTTCAGGTCGCGGAAGCGTTCATGGTGCGCGCGCACCCGCAGTGGCACGAGGTCGAGCGTCTCATCGGCGCCGGCCGCATTGGCGAGCTGCGGCTCGTTACCGGCCACTTCAGCTATTACCGGCGCGATCCGAGCGACATCAGAAGCGTTCCCGAGTGGGGTGGCGGCGCCCTCATGGACATCGGGTGCTACCCGATCTTCATCGCGCGCTGGATGTTCGGCTCCGAGCCGACGGACGTTGCGGCGATGCTCGATCGCGATCCGGACTTCGGCATCGACCGCCTAACGTCCGGGATGCTCCGGTTTCCGAACGGCCAGGCGGTGTTCACCTGTGGGGGGCAGCTCGTCCCGTACCAACGAGTCCACCTGTACGGAGAGCGCGGGCGGCTCGAGGTCGAGATCCCCTTCAATGCTCCTCCTGACGCGCCCGCCCGGATCTACGTCGACGACGGGGCAGCGCTCGGCGGGAGAGGCGCGAGTGTGATCGACATCCCGATCGCGGACCAGTATCGCGAGCAGGCCGAACGGTTCGCGGCTGCTGTGCGCGGGGCTGGGACGGTAGCGGTGTCTCTCGAGGCCGCCGTCGCGAACATGGCGGTCATCGACGCCCTGTGTCGGGCGGCCGACACCCGTCAGTGGGAACGTGTCGGCGTGGCAACGGGTTAGCAGTGCGCCTGCCGGGAGCGGGCGTGGCTATTCCATAAATGACACAACTGCGGCCAGCCGGACGTATTTCAAGAAACTCAAAAACGCGACCTGACGATGCCGTCTCTCACGTGTCCCAAGTGCAGCGCCAGCATGGAAGAAGGGTATGTCGTCGATCACACCTACGGCGGTATGATGCCCGAAGAGTGGATCGAGGGGCAACCGATCAAGTCGTTCTGGACCGGGTTGAAGATCGCGAAGGACACGAATCATGCTGTGAAGACGTACCGCTGCACGGACTGCGGGTTTCTCGAGTCGTACGCCCGTCCGGACTGATGCGCGCGGCGCGCGTCTGCGCGGTTGCGCAGGCGCGGTTCAGGTCGTATCGCTCTGGTATACCATCCCGATTCACCGTCGCACTCGATGTCTCGTACGATTTCTCTTTCTGCGTCACTCGTCTTGCTCGCCGCCGTCGCGTGTGCTCCGGCACACACGACGCTTTCGACGCCGGCAGTCGCACCGGCGACTGCCGACCTGACGTTGCGCGCCTACGATCAGCCACCACGTGACGAGCTGCCGTGCTTTGGTTGTGATTCGCCGGCGGCTCCGCTATCGCCGGACCTCTCACGAGCCGTCGAGTCCCGAATCGCCGACCTCGAGGCGCGGGGCGGTGTGTGCTCCCGATACGGGGCCGTGCTCGACCGGTCGTACCGGAGTGGACGCATCACGATTCGGCCGTACATGTGGCGTGTCGGCACCCAGCTCGCGTCCGGCGAGGCGAAGCCTAACGGCGAGATGACGCTCGCCCGCGAGATCGATCCACTCAACGTCGGCGTGCGTACGGTGGACGACGTCGTGCGCAGCATGGAGCACGAGGCCGTTCACATCGCGTTCGACATACGGGCCGGGCTCGAGGGCAGCGAGGGTGACGCCGACCAGTACGTGCGGGCGTGCAGCCCCGGAAGCCGAACGACCAACTGAATGGACCCATGCCTCGACCGATCTCTGTCGCCGCTGCCGCGCTCGTACTGACGGCCGCAACCGCGCCGGCTTTTGTCGTCCACGCCCAGAGCTCCGCCACAACAGCCCAGGCACAATCGGCCGGTATCGCCATCCGCGGCCTCGACGGTCAGGAGCGCACGATCACGGCGTCGGATCTGTCGCGCCTGACGCGGCACGACACCACGGTCAGCGCGCACCAGGTCAGTGGACGGTACTCCGGGGTCTCTCTCCGCGACGTTCTCGCGCTCGGCAACGCTCCAGCCACAGACTCGGTGCGTGGGCGCGCGTTGACGACGTACGTGACGGTCGAGGCAACGGACGGCTATCGCGTCGTGTTCTCCCTCGCCGAGCTCGACCCGGGGTTCACCGATCGCGTCGTGATTCTCGCCGATCGCGTGAACGGGCAGCCGCTCCCGGCGTCGGAGGGACCGTACCGGATCATCGTGCCGGGCGAAAAACGACCGGCACGCTGGGCGCGCCAGGTCGCACGCATCACGATCTCGCGCGCGAGCTGATCGCCTGACACGGCGGC
>Ga0075430_100005385_pt1 | contig 10806 bp, 7 predicted proteins | sample RhiMetdeltSRZDD4_FD_75294 | JGI IMG/M metagenome (GOLD analysis project Ga0075430, IMG submission 75294) | Populus rhizosphere microbial communities from Tennessee, USA - Rhizosphere MetaG P. deltoides SRZDD4 | ecosystem: Host-associated > Plants > Roots > Rhizosphere > Soil | place: USA... | reverse complement strand
CCGGGGATCGGTTGCAGCAGTTCCTGAATATCTATCGTTTGTGATGGCGTCGGCGATTGAGTGACGGCGTTCATGGTTTTATTCCTGTTCGGTCGTGTTCCCGAGCACGACGGGCAAGATCGGAACGGGCGGCGCCTTGCGTGGGAAGCAGGGCAGCAGTAACGGTTCCTGCTTGTTTGCTGTGACCAGACTGAGCCGCATGAAAACTTCGGCATTCGAAGTCTTCAGATCCGGACGCTGCGGTAGTCCCGCCGGATCGGGATCGGTCCTGATCGTGAACTTGAGTGTGTAAGGATCGGGATCGTAGCCCTGATCGCACTCGGCGGGGGTACCGGTGCGTTTGAGCATGAGACCGTGTCGCAGGAGCAACGTCAGCAGCGACCAGCGATCGTCATACTCAAAGACTGCTACCCGATCCTTAGCTTTGACTGCGTTGGGGGTCGCAGTCGTAACCGGCACCGTCGGCGAATCCTTGGCCCAGCGCAGAGTCAAGCGCACCGGATCGCCAAAGACCCAACGTCCATTGACAGCATCGCTGAGATAAGAAAACTTCTGTTTTCCGACTTCAAAGTTCCAGTCGATAATCTGGTTGGCGGAGATCTCCTCTTCTCGATTGACGCGGAACTGGATGTTGAAATCGAGCATCGGTCCCTGCTTCTTCTCGAGGAAAGGACCAAAGAACTCGCGCAGCTTCGCAACCTGGGCCAGAAACTCCGTGGCTTTTTCAGGCGACGCGCCGAAGTCAGCACTGCGGACCAGTGCGTCGTGCGCAGCTTTCTCTTTGCTGTCGAACAAACGGAAGAACTTCAGCAGTTCCGACGGATCGAGATCCGGAAAATCAGGACGCGTTCCCACATCGGTGAACGGAAAACCGCCCGACAGGTTCTTGTTGAATGCTTCTTCGATCTGGCGATAGTTCTCCAGCGCCGCCAGCGTGTCGTGGACCGCCTTGATGCGCGCGAGCTCGTTACAGCGGCGATAGAACTGCGCGCGCATCGAGTTGCGGATCCTGAGGAAGTAATCTCGCGACGAGTCGGTGTTTAGTTTGAGAGAGCTGGAACAACTGTCGATGCTGACCTTGTCCATGTCGATCGCGATGAAGCTCTCGAGCGAGGAGATCGGATTGCCGGGCTGTTTGTTGTCGAACGCGTCGAGATCCGTAAGTATCTCGTTCCAGTCAAAACTGGATTGCGCGTAGATGTTTTGCTGCGCGGCAAAGGTGAGCAGCGGCACGGCGAGATCGCGCGCAAGAAACGCGATGTTCTTTCGCTGGACGGCGAGGTAGGTGTTCAGGTCTTCGAGACTCGCAAGATCGTAAGCGGCGTGCGACACCGGCTGGCTGCCGTTCCACCACGCGAAGTCGGAGTGCTTCATCACGTAGAAACGCTGCGCCATGAAGTCGCGGTAGATCCCTCGCAGCAGGTAATCGACTTGCGTAGACAACACGCCGCGCAACTCGCCGTCGATGCCGAGCGGCGTGGAAATTTGCAGCACTCGCGTCAGCGTCGGCTGCGCTTCCTGAAGGTTGCGGATCTCGGCGATCAGACTCGCGCGCAGTGCGGAACCTTCGGTCGACGGTGCGAGCGCCTGGTATTTGCGCGCCTGGCGAAACAGCCGGCTCATGCGCGTCTTGACTCGCGAACGCGCCGCTTGTTTGACTGAGTTGTCGAGATACTCCGTGCGTTCGTAAGTCTTCGTCGCTACGAATTCTTCGTATTGATCGTAAGCCGCGATCGCCTCGCGCAGCGCGTCCTGGTCCCACACGAGGACGCGCCGGACGAGGTGCTGGTAGCGAGGTTGTTCAGACTGGAAGGGCAGGTCGTAATCGACCGGCTCTCTCGTCATGAATTCCTGCCGCCGCAGATCCTGAAGCGCTTTCTTCAGTTCGCCGAGCGCGGTTGAAAGCGTCATTCCATGGAACGGCGAGTGCGGATCGAAGACGAACGTCGAGAGCCACGTGTAATCAGGCCGGTTGAGGAGAGCTTCTGTCTCGGCGATGTCGTCGAGATGATCGTAGGTGACGCCTTTCTGACTGAACGACGCCGCGTAGAAGTCTTCGACCAGGTCGCCGACGCGGGTGGCGCTCTGTTTATAGAAGGAGGCGGAATCGAGGGGCCGCCCCTGGGCCATGAACACGGCCTTCTTATAAAGATAATTTTCCCTGTCCATTTCCTCGGGTAGCGGCGTGTGCTCAAGGTAATTGACGAGGTGTCGCAGCGTGGTGAGGGAATCGGGATCGTTGCCGACGAGCCGATTGTAACGCTCGAGATTGGTACGAAATTCGGCCAACTCTTCAACGTAGAGACTCAACTGAAACGCGGCATTGAACTGCGCTGCTGAATCATCGGCTGTTTCGTCAGCCATCGCCGGGTCTTTCTCTTCGGATTCGGTCTCGGCAACGGCTCTGACGGCGTGGGTCTGGGGAGCATTCAGCAGGCTGTCTCCTCGCTCCTGCATGTCCATTCGGAGCGATTCGAAGATGACGAACTTGAACGCGGCCGCGATGGAAGTTTCGAGCCGGTGATTGATGCGGCTGAACCACGAGGTCGGGATGAACGGAGAATCGAACCTGTCGGCGTTCATCCTCGCCATGCCGCTGAACAGCCTTCTTTCACCGCTCTCCAACAACTGGTGTCGACGATCGAGCCAGTTCCGGTCCGGCGATTTGGCGCCTGAGCGTTTGTACTCAGCACGGTACTTTTCGATCGTCTTCAGATCGTTGCGTTCTTCGATTAAAAACCCGTAGAGCTCGTCTTCCTGACGCGCCAGGCTGCCGTAAGTCAAAGCGAGTCCGCCGAGGCCGATGACCATGATCAGGATCGACAGCACTTGCGCCGCCAACACAGTGCGATTGCGCGACAGGGCAATACGGCGAATGGGTTGGGCCAACGAGGATTCGCTGAAGATCTTTTCCTTGAAAAGGTCGGCCAGGAAGACAGGCTTTCTTTGCACCGGCGCCGTCGTGACGACGGCTGCCATGTCCGTCGATCCCGTGAGCTCATTTATCGGCTGCAACTGAAGCAGGTCGTCGTTCTCGACGCCGGGTTCGCCACAGAAATAGACGCCGCGAAAGATGTACGACTCGTGGTAAGCGCTCTGCTTGAAGAGACAGTCGAGGTAGACGCCCAGCGCTTCGCGCATCGACTGGACCGTGGGCGGCAACAGAAACAGATTGTCGGCGTCTTCAATCTCCTCGCGTTCCGCATACATTTCAAACTGAAGCCACATCAACTGCTTGTGAATACTCTCGAACGCCTGCGCCACGAGCTCCGGCCGGTAAGCCGTTTCGATCGTCGCCGGATTGGACCATCCGAACATCTGCCGGCGCAGGTTTTCCGGAAGCTGTTTGCAGAAGCTCGAGAAGCCCGTGATCTCGTCGCACTTCGTGATGACGATGTAGATGGGCAGGCGCATGCCGAGGATCTTTTGCGCCTGCCAGAGTTTCTTGTAGAGAGAGGTGGCTTTTTGTTCGAGATCGAACCGCCGCTGATGGTCCAGTTCGCCCTCGGTGACGAGATCGGTGCAGGGAATCGTCAAAACGAGACCGTCGAGCGGCCGCTGCGGCCGGTGTTTTTGCAGCAAACGGAGGATGGAGTTCCAGCCGCGATGATTGGCGGTGCCGTCGTTGCGCAAAACGAAGTCGCCGGCCACGTCCATCACGACGCCGTCGTCGAAGAAGTACCAGTTGAGACGCCGTCCGCTTCGATCGACGAGTTCTTTCACTGACTCGTGAAGACCGTTACTCTCGAGCAGCGAGGTTTTCCCCGACTTCGACTCGCCCGCCAACAGATACCACGGCGCCCGATAGCGATAGTCGCGGCCCGTGACGTAGCTTTTCAGAATGCGGAGGGCGCGCCGGAAAGACGTGCGGAGCTCGAGGTCCGACGCGTATTGGAGAAACTCGGTGCCCGAAGCTTCTTTCTTGTCAGGCTCGGCTTTCGCGGCGGCCGGATCGGCGGCGAATGAAATCTTGCGCGAGCGGCGAATTACCAGGTAGAGAAATATCGCCGTGCCTGCCAGCAGCAGGAAAATCGCGATTAGTATCAGTAACACGTTGGGGAACGACATTGTTACCTTCTGCAACGATCACTTAGTAGCGGGCGCCAGCGAGTCCAGCCGTCTCTCTATCTCGACGATCTCGTTGTTCGCTTGTTCGAGTCGAGACGTCAGGCTCAACCAGATTCCGTGCGACGCGGCGAGGTAGGTCAAAAACACGAGACCCAGCACCGCGAGCCACACGCGCGGATTTGTAAGTTGCTTTCTCTTCTCTGTTCTTACGTTTTGAACGTAGCTGTCAGGAAAGGCGACCTTCGATTCGTTAGCGAGGTCCGCCGGTTTGTTGAAAATAAAGTCGAACAGATCGCGGCGATAGCGGCGCAGCTTCCCGTGATCGTTCAGTCCGTGATACTTGCCGCGGAAGCCAAGCGACAACGCGCTGAGATACACGGCCGCAAGACTCTTGTTCGCCGGATCGCGATGCCGTAACAAACGGTCCAACTTGTCGAAGACCTTCTCGCCGGCGATATGAGATTGAAACAACGCCGACTCCAGCAGGTTTGAAGTCCATGCGCGCCGGCCTTCCCAGTTGAGGTGAATGAAAACGTCGTCCGCGAAGGCGGCCATGACGTACTGTGCTTCGAGATAGTTGTCGGTCGGCTTGCCGGCGGCGCGAAGGATCTGAATGCCGTTGCGGCGGAACAGTGCGATCATGTTTTGCCAGACCAACAGGGTCAGACTGGTTAACTCGCCGTGCGGTTCGGGAGTCGAATCCAGCGAACCGCGAACGGCAAGCGACGTGATCTTTTCGCTGCCCGAGAAAGTTTCAAGCAGAACAGTATCGAGGGGCGGAAGTTTCGCTGTGTTTCCGTTGGCGCCATTACCGTCGAGTGGTTCGGCCGGCGCGAGCTCCGCGGACGACATGCCACCGCTGGTCGCGATCATCTGCTTGAGACGAATGACCTCGGTGTAGAAGTCGCGAAACTGCGCGAGCAGGAACGAGTCGTTTTGTTGCATCGCCGTCATCGATTTTTAGAGACAGATCCAGCCTGTGCCGCGAGCAGTCGCAGCCGTTTTGAAAAGTTCAGCTTTCTCGGTTTGGTCTAACGCGGATCGGAAGTAACGCAGCAGTGTGCCGCTCGAGGTCCGTGCTAGTTATCCATTACGTACAAGACGATCTCGCAGGGGCGCGGGCCCCTGCCATTAATGATCTGCAAGAGTTTCTCGGGCTCGACGAAGTTTTCATCAGCCTTGAGTGAGAAAAGTGCGACTCCTTTCGCCGTCACGACGTCGCCGACTCGCTCCGTGTGTTTCCGCACGGCGCCGGTGATTCGATTCGCTCTTAACAACTCCATCCTGCCCTGTGACCCGATCAAACAGCTTCGACCCCACTCGACAACCTCCTCGTCCGTCATCCCTCGTTCACCTTTGATTCCGAGCGCCAGCGTTTTCTTCATCCACTTGCCTTCGAAACGAAGCTCGTAGGCGCCCTGATGATATTTGAACGGGAACGATCTGTAAGTCACCGGAATGCCCTGGTCCATTGCGCGATCGATGAACTCCAGGACGGGGTGAAAAGTGGAGTGGAGGTCGTTGTGGTTGTATGGATTGAAAGCCGGCGGGACCATGTCGAGCCCCAATACCGACAGTTGACCCGCCATCCCGCACAACGCGACATAGACCATGTACGGATGAGCGCAGCCCGTTTGAAGCACGGCTTCGAATCGCGGCAGTGCGCCGACGAGACTCAGCATGAGCGTCCGGATCTCCGCCTCGTTTCCAAAACGGCTCTTGCCGCCCGAGCTTCTCGCATCGTCGGCGAGGTACATCGCGCGCTTGCGGACTCTCTGCGCGACGTCAGAGCACATCTCTCCGAGACGCTGGGCGGCAAGCGAAGATTGGTCGCCGTCATGTGCTTTGACGGGAACCGCCAGGACCGGCGGAATGAACTTCTCGTCGAGCGCGAATGAAGAGTCGCGATAGATGATCCGCGCGATGGGGAAACTCACGTAATCGCTAGGCAGCTTGTCGCCGGCGCGCAGAGTCAGCCGCGGCTTCAGTCGATGAATCGTGCGCGCGGATGCCGAGGACACCTGATCCACGACCGGACCGCCTTTGAATGTTTCGTAACGCAGCATTTCGCCGTTTCCGTTTTGCTGCGCGGCGACGGCGAGTTGGACCAGCACGCCACGAGTTCCGATAGACTCGCCCTGTGAACTGAGATCGATTTCCAGTACGTCGTCGCGCCCTGACTGATGTAGTCCGTGAACGACGACAAGTCCGTCCGGCATGACTGCTTCGAGTTCGAGCACGCGCAGCTTTCCAGCCGGCAGAGCGACATTGTCATGCTTGAGACGGCGAACTCCCCAGCAAAATGGCGCAATCAGCGAGGTCCCGTATTGGACCAGCGCCTCGTGGCGCGACGATAGTTGCTGGAAGTGCTGCGGGGTTAACAGCAGTCCCTCATGCCATTGAATTGCGTCGGGTATTTCGTAGGCATTCATAGGATTTGATTCTTAGCTACTTAGAAGGAGCGCAGGGTTTCGCGGGCTCTTTCAGCAACTGGACGCAAAGGTTGTCTTCGCCAAGGGTGATCAAAATGCCTTTGCGTGGATCGATCGGCGCGCGGTGCGCTCCGGCTTTGAAGTAGTTGGCGAAAATAACTCCGCCGACGACTTCGAACTTCACCGGTACTCGATCCAGTTTCACCTCTTGTCCGGGAACCCATTCCCATCGGCCCGCGTCCAGTCCCGTCTCCTTCGGATAATCCAGTTTGACCTGGCCGCGTTTTTCAAACCACTCGCCGGCCGACATCTTCATCAGTTCCTGCAACAGCTTCTTGTCTGAAACAAGGACCAGATCGACGGCGACCGGGTTGTTGTTGTTGGCTTTTGGGGAGACATGAACTTTAACGTCGAGCTTGCTCTCGCCTGAGGTGCCCGGGATCTTTTTGGGCACTTTCACTTTCGGACATGCGGTTAAGAGTAGCAGGGCAACGATTCCGCCTGCCGAAAGCAGAAGCGACCGCCTTAACGAGTGCTGGTTTAGCATGGCTCGTTTCGAGACCTCACACAGATCACTTACGAGAGCTTCTTAAAGGTAACAGGGAAATTACTACAGTCTTAGGTCAGTCAGCTTGCGCCGACGATTGTAGAGGAGCGGAGTTTGGTCCCGCAGATTGCGGTTCACATCCAGCTAGTCGCGGAGTCTACGCTTGGCAGTTACGACTGTCAACATCTTTTTGCAATGTTTCCTGCATCGATCCGCAATGATTAACCTCCAGCTATTAACGCGAGAGTTCTTTCCAAATTCCACCATCGGAAATTTAATTCCAGTGCCTCAGTTGGTGTAGCGGCGACGGAAATCGGTGTGAAGGTTGTCTGTTCATCTCTTAATTGCCCGCAAAATGGTGGGATTTAGATGAGGCACGGTCATTGCTCTTCGCGCTCGCAAAGGTGCTGAGTCCTTCAGCGCCGATGAGCGAGGAGTAGTAGCCATGAGACCGACCCGAATCAACGACCCTTATCACAACCCTTTTCACAATCGTTTTCACGTGCCGGTGCATTCGCGAATGGACGAGATGCAGGCTTACACACACATGGTGTGGCTGAACGACGCGGCGCCGTTGGACCAGCAGTCAGACAACAACCAGCACGCGCCCCGTTGGGGACGCGCGCTTGCCGGCGCGTTCGCGCTGGTGCTGGTTGTCGCCTTTTCCGCCGTGTTAGTGGCTAACGCGTTTGGAAATTAGTTTGAGTTATTTCAGATCCGAGGCGCGCCGCTTCTCGATCGACGTGCGCAACTCCTCCGGAGTGGCGGCGCGGCCATGCACTCCGTAGATCTTCTCCACCTCGAGTCCCAACTGCTGCAATCTCTCGCTGAAACTGATCGTCGCGTCCTGGGCGATCGGAATCGTCCCATTCGCTGCCGGATTCAGTAGATCCGCCTGAAACAGGATCTTCTCCTTTGGTAAGTACGCGACGAGGATCTCGTTTGCGTGTGGGTTTGGTCCGACGTCGTAGATCTCGACGACGTGTTTGTCGTCCCGGAACACCCGTTTCTTGTTTTGGATCGTCTCGATCGTCAGTTTCTTCTGCTGGCTGAGTTTCGGCAGCAGTGAAGATTGGGTTGCCGATGCTTTTTCGAGGAATGTCTTTGTGTTGGTCGTGGTGACGATCGTTGCGCCTTCGGCGACGTACTCGCGAAAGCCGCCGGCGTGATCGGAGTGATGATGCGTCAGGACCAGGTACTTGATCGGTTTGTTGGGCACCGTCTCCTTGATCTTTTGGAGTGCCTGGACTGAGTTGCTGTTGTAAAGGATCTGTTCGGGCGCTTCGAGCACGAGGATGTGATCGTTGAAGGCGACGAAGAGAACGTTGTGCGTGCCGCCGGCCAGGCCTTGCAGGAGGTAAACGTCGTCGGCGACTTTGCTCACGGCTGGCGGCGGCGGTGTCGCCGGTGGCGCTGCGAGTTTCTCGAAATCGGTCGGGCCTGCGAACACGCTCTCGGCGGGCTTCGTGTTGATTTGCAAATCGGTGAACTCGACTTCCTGAACTACACCGCCTGAGTTGTAGAGCGTGCGGCCGCTTGGGAGTTTCAACTTGCCGAGCGTGCGGTAGCCGTAATAGCTCTGCGCGATCTCCGAGTCGCCGGTGACTGGATCGGCGTAGAGATAACCGTACCTGGTGAGCAGGTTCGTTTGGGCGTCGAAGGACAACGCCAACTGTTGATTGTCAGGGCGGATGACGCTGATTACTTTCTGTCGCTTACCGTCCAGTTCGTCTTCGCCTACCCAGCGAAGAGTTTGCGCGCGATCGAGGGCTTCGAGGAGGACGAACGGCGGGAGTCGTCGAATCTGTCCGCGGAAGTTGTTCACGGATGGATTGACGATGGGAGTCGCTGTTTTGGACCACATGTCGTAGTTGTGGCCTTCTTTGCCGTTGATGATTGTCCTGTTCCAGGTGTTGAAGCCTGTGTTGGCGGTCCTCAGTTCGTCGAAGACAAGTCCGCGTTCGGTGTCGACGATGAGCGTTTCTTCGGAAGTGCCGGTGGCGAATGGAGGTTCTGCTGCCGGGCTTTGATAGCGCGCGATGAGCTTGCCTTTCTCCTTCAGCGTGAAATCTTTGATGGAGCGCAGGGCTTCGAGCCCGCCGTGCGCTTCGATTGCGTCGTCGAGGACGCGGCGCGCTTGTTGATACGAGCGTTGGGAGGCGTTGAGTGACGCGCCATCCTTTCCGATGTCGCCGTCATGTTTCGTGCCGTTTAGTTTCTGCGCGATTGCCGGCGTCGCAGGAATCATGAGAATGATCGCAGCGACGATCACGAGTAGTCTGTGGTTCATAGTGGAGCTCCTCATTCAATCTCGTACAAAATTCGGTAGGCGTTCCAAAATTTTGGAACAAGGTGTGGGCTAACTTGTCTGCGGGAAGACTGCTGGTCTAATACTGAAAATACGTGCGAAAGGTTCAGTGAGAATTGTTAAGTAAAAACTTGTAGATGGTCCAATTTTTCGTGCGCGAACGAACCTCGAGTTACGCGGCTTGCTGGTGATCGTCGGGGCTTTTTTCGCCGCGCTCTTTGGCGTCGGGAGCGCCGGCTTCGGCGGCGGCGTTTTCGATTTCCGAGTTTATTTCACTCCCCACCAGGATGGCGGCGCCAGTGAAGTAGAGCCAGAGCATCAGGACGATCACTGCGCCGAGAGAACCGTAGGTCGTGCTGTAGGAGTCGAAGAAGTGCAGATAGGCTTTGAAACCGAACGACACCAGAAGCCATAACCCCACGCCGATCGCCGATCCCGGCGTCAGCCACTTCCAATCCTGGTCCTTTAGATCCGGCGCGAAGTAATAGATCAAAGCAAACGACAACACCATGAACGCAAACACGAGCGGCCACTGGATCGCTCTCCACGCGATCGGAAAAAACCCGCCGAGCTGATAGTGCGCGGCCAGACCGTCAGCGACCCTACCTCCGAGCAGCACCAGCAACAGCGCCGTAATCACTAAAACCGACAGTGCCATCGTCAACGTGATCGCCACTAAACGCTGTTTCCACCACGGACGCGTCTCCGTCACATCGTACGAAATGTTCAACGCCTGCGTGATCGCACCCATTCCGTTCGAAGCCGCCCACAACGTCGCTAAAAGTCCGAACGAGAGTTTTCCCGCGCCGCTCGCGCCGGTGATCTCGCCCATCGTCGTGTCGACGAGTTGAAACGCCGCCCCCGGCATGACCTGACTCAAATAGTTGAACAGCGACGTGCGTACTCCCGAATCAGACCCGAGGATCAACCCCAGCGCCGCTGTTAAAAAGATCAACAACGGAAAGAGCGCCAACAGGAAGTAATAAGCAAGCTGCGCGGCGCGCCCCAGTACGTCGTCTTCGTTAGTCTCTGACCAAACACGTTTCGCAAGATCCTTCCAACTGAGTCCGCTGAGTGTCCACATGCTATTCATGACGCACGCTCGATGAGCAAAGGTGATGCCAGTACCGGCTCGTCGTGAATCGGACAGACCTCTGTGAAACATCTGTGTTACACAATAGGCAACATACGGTCACTCAACTCGAACTGCGTCGCTGACGGTTGCGGCATCAAGCTTGCCACAACGAGGTAGTGGTGACGGAAGAGGGCTTTAGACGGCTGAGAAAGAAACAGAAGGTGAATTTGTTGTACTGAATCAAGGCGAACATACCCCAGACGCCAACTCCGCGATCGATTGATGGGCAAGTAGTAGCCAACGCAAGATTTGCCGGATTGGATTCAACCAAATTCTCGCACCAGCCGGCCAAGAACATCAAAGTCGCAGTTGTGGA
>Ga0075430_100005384_pt1 | contig 10807 bp, 9 predicted proteins | sample RhiMetdeltSRZDD4_FD_75294 | JGI IMG/M metagenome (GOLD analysis project Ga0075430, IMG submission 75294) | Populus rhizosphere microbial communities from Tennessee, USA - Rhizosphere MetaG P. deltoides SRZDD4 | ecosystem: Host-associated > Plants > Roots > Rhizosphere > Soil | place: USA... | reverse complement strand
GGGCGTGATGGTGCCCTTGCGCGGGTAGAGGCCGAACATCTTGGCCGGCGTCGTGCAGGCGATCTCGATCCAGCGGTTGCGGCCGATGTGCCCGTCCACCACCGCCTGGTGGAGCAGGTCCATCCGCGTCTCGACCCCCGGCAGGCCGTTGGGGATCTTCGAGAAGTCGCCCAGGCCCAGCTCCTTCTGCTCCTTGAAGCAGAACGGGCAGTGGTCGGTGGACACCACGGACAGATCGTTGGTGCGGAGCCCCTTCCACAGCTCGGCCTGGTGCTCGGCGGGCCTTAGCGGCGTCGAGCACACGTACTTCGCGCCCTCGAACCCCGGGCGTCCCAGGTCGTCGGTGGACAGGTAGAGGTACTGGGGGCAGGTCTCGGCGAAGGCGTTGAACCCGGAGTCCCGGGCCGCCGTGACCTCGGCCAGGGCCTCCAGCGCCGACAGGTGGACGATGTAGACCGGCGCGCCGGCGACCCGGGCCAGCTGGATGGCCCGGTGGGTGGCCTCGGCCTCTAGCAGGGCGTGGCGGACGACGCCGTGGTACTTGGGGTCGGTCTGGCCCCGGGCCAGCGCCTGGGCGATGAGCACGTCGATGGCGATGCCGTTCTCGGCGTGCATCATGATCAGCCCGCCGTTGCCGGCCGCCGCCTGCATGGCCCGCAGGATCTGGCCGTCGTCGCTGTAGAACACGCCGGGGTAGGCCATGAACAGCTTGAAGCTGGTGATGCCCTCGCCGACCAGCATGTCCATCTCCTTGAGCGACTGGTCGGTGACGTCGCCCACGATCATGTGGAAGCCGTAGTCGATCGCGCAGTTGCCCTCGGCCTTCGCGAACCAGGCGTCGAGGCCCTCGCGGATGGACTGGCCGACGGTCTGCACCGCGAAGTCGATGATGGTGGTCGTGCCGCCCCACGCCGCGGCTCGGGTCCCGGTCTCGAAGGTGTCCGAGGCGAAGGTCCCGCCGAACGGCAGCTCCATGTGGGTGTGGGCGTCGACGCCGCCGGGGATGACGTAGCGGTCGGTGGCGTCGATGACCCGCTCGGCGCCGTCGGCCCACGTATCGGCCTGGCCGGACTCCGGGGTCGCCAGCGCGGCGACCTGCTCGCCGTCGACCAGGACGTCGGCCAGCACCTCGTCGGTGGCGGTGACGACCAGGCCGTTGCGGATGACGGTGCGACTCATGATGCCTCACCTCCCACCTCGTGGCCGGCGGCCTCGCCAGCCTCCCTTATGGCTGCGGCCAGCGCCGCGAAGCCCTCCTCGGCCTCGGACCGTGTGAGCGACAGCGGTGGCGCGATGCGGAACACGTTCCCGTGCAGCCCGCCCTTCCCGACCAGCAGCCCTCGTCGTCGCGCGCCCTCCAGCGCGGCGTTCGCCAGCTCGGGAGCCGGCTCGCCCGGGTCGCCGGTGCCCGGCCGGACCAGCTCGACGCCGAGCATCAGGCCCTTGCCCCGGACGTCGCCCACGATCGGCTGCTCGGCGGCCAGCTCGCGGAGCTGCCCGAGCAGCCAGCCGCCGACCTCACGGGCGTTGGCCTGGAGGTCGTGGTCGAGCAGGTAGTCGAGGTTGGCCAGCGCTCCGGCCGTGGTGACCGGGCTGCCGCCGAAGGTCGAGATCGAGTTGGCCGGGAGGCTGTTCATGATGTCGGCCCGGGCGACCACGCCCCCGATGGACAGGCCGTTCCCGAGCCCCTTGGCGAAGGTCATCAGGTCGGGCACGGTCTCCGCCCGGCCCTCGGCCGCGCCCGGGACGTGGGCCTGCCAGCCCCAGAAGGTGTCGCCGGTACGACCCCAGCCGGTCTGGACCTCGTCGCTGATCCACAGGATCCCGTGGCGGTCGAGCACCTCCCTGAACGCACCGAGCAGCCCGTCGGGCGGCATGGTGAAGCCACCCACCCCCTGGACGGGCTCGGCGATGAAGGCGCCGACGTCGCCGGCGGTCTGGGTGAGGATCACGTCCTCCAGGTCGGCGACGCACGCGGCGATGTACTCGTCGTCCGGGAGGTCCCGGAACGGGCTCCGGTACCGGTAGCCGCCGTGCACGTAGAACGTCTGGACCGGCGACAGGCTGGTCGCCGACCAGTTGCGGTTGCCGGTCACGCCGATGGCCGTGAACGAGCGCCCGTGGTAGCTGTTGCGCAGCGCCAGGATCTGGTTGGACCGGCGGTAGCAGCAGGCGAGCAGCAGCGCCAGGTCGGTGGCCTCGGTGCCGCTGGTGGTGAAGAAGACCCGGGCGTCGGGGATCCCGGACAGCTCGGCCACCCGCTCGGCCAGCTCGACGGCCGGCCGGACCAGGTACAGGGTCGAGGTGTGCAGGACCTTCCCGGCCTGCTCGCTGACCGCCTTGGCCACCTCGGGCAGGGCGTGCGCGGTCATCGTGGTGAGGATCCCGCCGAAGAAGTCCAGGTAGCGGCGTCCTTCGCCGTCCCAGACGTAGCGGCCCTCGCCCCGGTCGATCTCGATCGGCTCGTCGTAGTAGACGGCCACCCAGTCGGGCATCACCGCCTGGTGGCGGCGGTGGAGCTCAGCGTGCGCCTCTCCCACAGCCGGCCCCTAGCCCTCGGACAGCGGGCCGTAGGCCTCCGGCCGCCGGTCGCGGTAGAAGGCCCAGAGCTGGCGGACCTCCTCGATCATCCCGAAGTCGAGGTCCCGCACCACCAGCTCCTCGTCCTGGTCGCTGGCGGCCTCGCCGACCAGCTGACCCCGAGGGTCGACGAAGTAGCTGGTGCCGTAGAAGTCGTTGTCGCCGTACTCCTCGACGCCCACCCGGTTGATGGCGGCGATGAAGTACTCGTTGGCGACGGCCGCGGCCGGCTGCTCGAGCTGCCACAGGTAGGCCGACAGCCCCCGGCTGGTCGCCGAGGGGTTGTAGACCAGCTGCGCCCCGGCCAGGCCCAGCGCCCGCCACCCCTCGGGGAAGTGGCGGTCGTAGCAGATGTAGACGCCCACCCGGCCGACGGCGGTGTCGAACACCGGCCAGCCGAGGTTGCCCGGGCGGAAGTAGAACTTCTCCCAGAACCCCTTGACCTGGGGGATGTGGTGCTTGCGGTACTTGCCGAGGAAGCTGCCGTCGGCGTCGATGACCGCGGCGGTGTTGTAGTAGAAGCCCGCCTGCTCGGCCTCGTACACCGGGACCACCAGGACCATGCCGGTCTCCTTGGCCAGGGCCTGCATGCGCTGCACGGTGGGTCCGTCGGGCACCGGCTCGGCCCAGCGGTAGTGCTCGGCGTCCTGTACCTGGCAGAAGTAGGGGCTGTTGAAGACCTCCTGGAACCCCATGATCTGCGCGCCCTGGGCCGCCGCTTCGTGGGCGTACTTCTCGTGGACGTCGATCATGGAGTTGGTGTCACCGGTCCACTTGGTCTGGACGAGAGCGGCACGCACGACGTTGGCCATGACTCCCCCTTCTGGCTGGTCCTTCGGCGGCGGGGTTGCCCTCCCAACGTATGAACCACTCGTCTATGGTGCAATAGGCACTTTGTTACCGAACAATTGGTACCGAACAACGGTTGGCACGGGATGGACGCCGCACTCGCGCGGATCACGAAAGCCATCGACCACCGCTCGGCCCAGGGGATCGCGGCCGCGCTCAACCGGCTGATCCGGGTCGGCGACCTGGCCGTGGGCACCCGGCTGCCGACCGTGCGGGCCCTGGCCATCGAGCTGGGGGTCAGCCCGACCACGGTCAACGAGGCCTGGCGCTCACTGGCCCGGGCCGGAGCCATCGAGACCCGGGGCCGCCACGGCTCCTATGTCAGCAGCGACGGCCACCAGGCCCAGCCGACCCGGTTCTGGCGCCTGTCCGGCGCGGCCGGCCACTTCGCCTGCGACCTGTCGGCCGGCGTGCCCGATCCGGCGCTGCTGCCGCCGCTCGGGCCGGCGCTGGCTCGGATCGACGGCCAGCCGCCCCTGTCGGGCTACCTCGACAACCCCGTGCTACCGGAGCTCGAGGCCCTGGTGCGCAAGGCCTGGCACCCGGTGGCCGACCCGGAGCTGCTGACCATCGTCGACGGCTCGCTGGACGGCGTCGACCGCCTCCTCGACTCGCTGGTGCACCTCGGCGACCGGGTCATCGTCGAGAACCCCACCTTCCCGCCCTTCCTCGACCTGCTGGACGTGATCGGGGCCGTGGCCGTCCCGGTGGCGGTGGACGACCACGGCGTGGTGCCGGATGCCCTGGCCGCCGCGCTCGCGTCGGGCGGTAGCGGCGGGGGTACCGGCGGCTCCGCCGTGTTCCTCCACCAGCCGCGGGCGCAGAACCCGACCGGCGCGAGCCTGACCGGGGCCCGCGTGCGCGAGCTCGCCGCGGTCCTGCGCCGGGCGGGCGGGCCGCAGCTGGTGGTCATCGAGGACGACCATGCCGGCGACACCGCGCTCGCCCCGCCGGTCAGCCTGGCCTCCGAGCTGCCCGACCAGGTGGTCCGGATCCATAGCTTCTCGAAGTCGCACGGGGCCGACCTGCGCCTGGCCGCGCTCGGCGGACCGGCGGCCATCGTCGAGCCGCTGGTCGCCCGGCGGCACCTCGGTGCGTCGTGGTCCAGCCGGCTGCTCCAGGAGGTGCTGCTGGGGATGCTGACCGACCCGACCTGCACGGCGGCCGTCGCCCGGGCCCGGGAGGTCTACGGCGAGCGGCGGGCGGCCCTGCAGGAGGAGCTGCGCGAGCGGGGGGTCGCGTCGACCGGGTGGGACGGGATGAACCTCTGGGTCCGTGTGGGGCGGGAGCGGGAGGCGATGATCGTGCTGGCCGCCCAAGGCATCGGCGTGGCGCCGGGGTCGCCGTTCCTGGTCGAGCCGGTCGGGGCGGACTACGTCCGGGTCACGACGTCGGTGTTGCCGGTCTCGCAGGCCCCGGCGATCGCCGACGCCATCGCCGAGGCCGCCGACCCGACGCCGTTCCACGTCGGCGTCCGCAAGTAGCAGGGTCAACGGGGTCGGGGAGGTCGCGGGCCGGCACCTACCATGGCCGGCGCATGAGTGACGATCGGGTTCGCGTCGGGCTGCTGGGCTGCGGCAACGTCGGTGCGCCGCTGGCCGCGCTGGTCCGCCGGCGGGCCGACGACATCGCGATCCGCACCGGGGCCCGGCTGGAGATCGCCCGGGTCGCCGTGCGCAGCCCGGCCAAGGACCGCGGCATCGAGCTCGACAGCGGCGTGCTCACCCACGACGCTGCCGCCGTCGTCGACGATCCGGACATCGACGTCGTCGTCGAGCTGATCGGCGGCATCGAACCGGCCCGCGAGCTCATCCTCGCCGCGATCAAGGCCGGCAAGCCGGTGGTGACGGCCAACAAGGAGCTGCTGGCCAACGTGGGCGCCGAGCTGTTCGCCGCCGCCGAGGACGCCGGTGTCGACCTGCTGTTCGAGGCGGCGGTCGGCGGGGGCATCCCGTTCATACGGCCGCTGCGCGAGTCCCTGGCCGGCGAGGAGATCCGCCGGATCATGGGCATCGTCAACGGCACCACCAACTACATCCTCACCCGCATGACCGAGGCGGGCGTGTCCTACGCCGACGCGCTGTCCGAGGCCCAGAACCTGGGCTACGCCGAGCGGGACCCCACGGCCGACGTCGAGGGCTTCGACGCGGGGGCCAAGGCGGCCATCATCGCCTCCATCGCCTTCGGGTCCCGGGTGGTGGCCGGCGACGTCTACCACGAGGGGATCTCCGGCATCACCACCGCCGACATCGACTACGCCCGGAAGATGGGCTACGTGGTGAAGCTCCTGGCCATCGCCGAGCGGACCAACGGCGAGCTGGGCGTCCGGGTCCACCCGGCGATGGTGCCGGCGGCCCATCCCCTGGCCTCGGTCCGCGACAGCTTCAACGCCGTGTTCGTCGAGGGCGACGCCGTGGGCGAGCTGATGTTCTACGGCCGGGGAGCTGGGGGCTACCCCACAGCCAGCGCCGTGCTCGGCGACCTCGTCGACGCCGCGGTCAACCGCCGTAAGGGCAGCCACGCCAGCATCGGTGCGCTGAGCAAGGCCACGATCCGACCCATCGACGAGGTCGAGACCGCTTACTACCTCAACCTCGACGTGGTGGACCGCCCAGGCGTGCTGGCCGCCGTCGCCGGGGTCTTCGGCCGCCACGGTGTCTCGATCCGCTCCATGGAGCAGGAGGGGCTGGGCGACGAGGCCCGCCTGGTCTTCATCACCCACCTGGCCCGGGAAGCAGCGGTGCAGGCGACGTTGCGTGATCTCAACCACCTCGACGCCGTGGACCGCATAACGTCGGCCCTTCGGGTGATCGGAACGGAGTAGTCCCGTGAAGTACATCTCGACCCGGGGGCAGGCGCCGCCAGCGAGCTTCGCCGACGCGCTGCTGTCCGGCCTCGCCGGCGACGGTGGCCTCTACGTCCCCGAGTCGTGGCCGGTGCTTCCCCACGGCTGGTCCCAGGTCGATCGTGACCGCTCCTACGCCGCGCTCGCGGCCGACGTCGTCTGGCCCTACGTCGAGGGCTCGATCGGTCGGGCGGAGCTCGAGGCGATGACCGCCGACGCTTACACCACCTTTGACCACCCCGACGTCTGCCCGTTGGTCGAGCTGGCGCCCGGCGTGCACGTGCTCGAGCTGTTCCACGGCCCGACCCTGGCCTTCAAGGACGTGGCCCTCCAGCTGGTGGGGCGGATGTTCGACGCCGAGCTGTCCCGACGGGGCGAGCGGGCCACGATCGTGGTCGCGACGTCGGGAGACACCGGCTCCGCGGCCATCGCCGCCTGCGTCGGCCGGCCCACGCTGGACGTCGTCGTCCTGCACCCGGCGGGGCGGGTGTCCGAGGTGCAGCGCCGGCAGATGACCACCGTCGACGCCCCGAACGTGGTCAACGTGGCCATCGAAGGCACCTTCGACGACTGCCAGGACCTGGTGAAGGCGCTGTTCGCCGAGCCCTCCCGGCGCGAACGGCTGCGGCTGGCGGCCATGAACTCCATCAACTGGGCCCGCATCGCCGTCCAGGTCGTCTACTACGTCGCCGCGGCCGCCCGGCTCGGCCCGTGCTCGGTGGCCGTCCCGACCGGCAACTTCGGCAACATCCTGGCCGGCTGGATCGCCCGTCGGGCCGGTGCGCCGATCGAGCAGCTGGTCATCGGCTCGAACCGCAACGACATCCTGACCCGGTGGGTGACCTCCCGGGCACTGGTCGCCGAGCCGGTGGTGCCGACGCTCAGTCCGAGCATGGACATCCAGGTCTCGTCGAACCACGAGCGGCTGCTGTTCGAGCTGTCCGGCCGGGACGGCGCGGCCACCGCCGAGTGGATGACCCGGTTCCGCCAGGTCGGCGCGGTCGAGGTGCCGGTCGACCCGGTGTTCGCGGCCGCTCGCCTCGACGACGACGCCACCCTCGCCGAGATCGCCCGGCTGCACGACACCTACGGATACCTCGCCGATCCACACACGGCGGTCGGCGTCGGCGCGGCCCGGGCGTGCGGCGTGCTCCCGGAAGCGGGCCAGCCCGACGTGCCGGTGGTGTGCCTGGCCACGGCCCATCCCGCGAAGTTCCCGGACCCGGTCGAGCAGGCCACCGGCATCCGGCCGGCTCTGCCCGACCGTCTGCGCGGGCTGTTCGACCGGCCCGAGCGCTACGACATCCTGCCCGCCGACGTCGCCACGGTCGGCGCGTACATCGCCGCCAGAGTGGGCGACCGGTGACGGGGGCCGAGCCGAAGGTGCGGGGTCGGCGGGTGCGTAGTCGGCGGTCGACGGCGGTGTCGCTGGCCGTGGTGGCCGGCCTGGCCGCCCTCGCGGTGCTCGCCGCCTGCGGCGACGACGACGACAGCGGCGACGGTGGTGGCGGCGGCGGCTCCCGCGAGGACTACGTCGAGGCCTTCGTCGACGCCTCCGACGACGCCGAGACCGGCGTCCTCAGCGCCGACGAGGAGCAGTGCTTCGCCGAATCGCTGGTCGACGCGGTCGGCGTCGAGCGGCTGGCCGCGGCGGTGTCGCCGGACGAGATCCGCGACCGCGGCACGACCAACCTGGCCGACCTCGGTGTCGCGGTGGACGCGGTCGACGGCGGCGAGCTCTACGACCGCATCAGCCAGTGCGCCGACGTGCGCATGTTGCTGATCCAGAGCAGCGTCGGGACGGAGGCCATCTCCGATGCCGCCACCCAGTGCTTCGAAGAGGAGCTCAGCGATGATCTGGTCCGCCAGTTCATGGTCGCCGGGCTGACGGAGTCCAGCGAGGACTTCCAGAACAGTCAGGTGTTCCAGGAGCTGCGCACGGTCTTCGCGGATTGTTCCCAGCAGTAAATCCACATCTGCGGCGGCCCGTTGTCAGCCGATAGCCTCGGCGCCCGTCGTGAACCGAGAAGGGCACCGGGGGGAGGTTCGACCATGCGTCGACTGATGGTGCTTGGCGTTGCAGCGGTCCTGGTGCTGGTGGCCGGGGCGTGTGGGGACGATGACGACGGCGGCGGCGATGCGGCCGCCTCCGGTGGCGAGGACGGCGGGAGCGCAGCCACGGACGACGGGGGGTCGTCGGATCCCGCCAGCCGGGACGAGTACCTCGACGCCATCGGCGAGACATTGACCTTCCTCGGTGTGTCGGACGAGGACAGCGCCTGCATCGCGGGGGTGTACATCGACGTCATCGGTCTGGATCAGCTGAACGAGCTGGCCTCGCCCGACGAGATCCGTGAGACCGCCAACCTGACCGAGCTCGGCGCCGATCTGGATCAGGCGGACGGCGATGCCTTCTATGCGGGGGTCAACCAGTGCATCGACGTGCGCGCGTTCTTCCTGGACCTGGTGACCGGGGGCAACGCGCAGGCCCGGGCGTGCATGGACCAGGCCATCAGCGACGCCGCTCTGCAGGAGGCCTTCGTGGGAGGCTTGCTGCTCGGCAGCGAGTCGCTCGATCCGGAGGTCGAATCGTCGATCACCGATGCCTACGACCAGTGCGCCACCGAGCTCGCGCCCGACGGCTGACCGCCCACTGGGGTGGCGCCGCCGTCGCCGTCGCCACGATCCCGCTGCTCAGCCTGGTAGCCGCGGCGTGCACGGGTGACGACGACGGGGGCGGCCCGGCCCCCGGCGGCTCGTCCGAGCGCGACGAGTACGTCGAGGCTCTCGTCGCCACCTCCGACGACCCGGAGTTCTCCGACGCCGAGAACCGGTGCCTGGCCGAGGCGCTGGTCGACGGCGTGGGCCTCGACCAGCTCAGCGAGGCCGCGACGCCGGCGGAGATCCGTGGCAACGATGACTTCGAGTTCAGCGACCTCGGGATCGAGCTGACCGAGGAGCAGAGGGATGCGTTCTACGAGCAGCTGCGCGGCTGCCTGGACCTGCGCGAGCTGGTGGTGTCCTCGCTGACCGAGGGCAGCGACCAGGCCGTCGTGGACTGCGTCGACGAGCAGCTCGGCGAGGACCAGCTGCGGACGATGGTGCTGGCCGTCCTCACCGAGAACACGACCACCCGCACCGAGACCGTCCAGGGCGTCCTCGCCGACATCTACATGGAGTGCGTCGGCGCCCTCCCGCCCGACTGACGCTCATTCGGTTTCGGGCGGTGGTGGGGGCAGCTGCGAGACTGGCATCCGTGAAGTACGTGATCTGCGTCCCCGATGGCTGCGCCGACGAGCCCCTCGACGAGCTCGGTGGGCGGACGCCGCTCGAGGCCGCGTCGATGCCCACCCTGGCCAAGCTGGCGGCTCGGGGCGAGGTCGGCCGCGCCGCGGTCATCCCCGAGGGGATGGCCCCCGGCAGCGACGTGGGCAACATGTCGATCCTCGGCTACGACCCCGCCCGCTACCACACGGGCCGCGCGCCGATCGAGGCCGCGGCCATGGGCCTCCAGCTGGGGCCCGACGAGGTGGCGTTCCGCTGCAACCTGGTCACCGTCAAGGGCGGCACGATGGTCGACTTCGCCGGCGGCCATCCGTCGACCGAGATCGCCGCGGAGGCCATCCGGGCGCTCGACGCCGAGCTGGGCTCCGGCGTGGGCGCCGACATCACCTTCCACCCGGGTGTGCAGTACCGGCACATCGTCGTCGCACCCCACTGGTGGGCGGACGCCGTCTGCCGGCCGCCCCACGACCTCACCGGCCGCGCAGCGGCCCTCCCGGAAGGGCCCGCGGCTCCTCGCCTGATCGAGCTGATGGAAGCCAGCCGATCGGTCCTCTCCCGGTTCCCCGTCGCCGCCAACCAGATCTGGCTGTGGGGCCAGGGCCACGCTCCCCAGCTCCCGCCGTTCAGCGAGGTCACCGGCGGGCTCGAGGGCGCGCTCTGCACCGCGGTCGACCTGATCCGGGGCCTCGGCCGCCTGTCGGGCATGGACGTCGTCGAGGTGCCCGGGGCGACCGGCTGGTACGACACCAACTACGAGGGCAAGCGCGACGCCGCGCTGCGGGCGCTGGAGGACGGTGCCGACCTGTTCCTGCTCCACGTGGAGGCCACCGACGAAGCCGGGCACGCCGGCGACCTGGAGGAGAAGGTGGCGGCGCTCGAAGCGTGGGACTCGCGCATCCTCGCCGGCCTGGTCGAGGGTCTCGACCAATTGGGCCCGTGGCGGCTCCTGCTCCTCCCCGACCATCCGACGCCGGTGAAGCTGCGGACCCACACCACCGAACCCGTGCCGTACCTGCTGGTCGACCGGGACGTCGACGGCCCCGGCGGCATCTACTCCGAGCTGGGCACCGCCGACTCGGTGCCGGTGCCGGCCCACCGGCTGTTGGGCAAGCTGCTGTCCCGCTAGCTCTGGTCCCGGGAGGGCAGGCTGAGGTCCAGGTGGGTGAGGAAGTCCCAGGCCTGGAGCCCGAAGACCAGGGTGAGGGCGATCCCGGTGACCAGCATCGCCGTGCCGATGATGCCCATCAG
>Ga0075430_100005383_pt1 | contig 10807 bp, 9 predicted proteins | sample RhiMetdeltSRZDD4_FD_75294 | JGI IMG/M metagenome (GOLD analysis project Ga0075430, IMG submission 75294) | Populus rhizosphere microbial communities from Tennessee, USA - Rhizosphere MetaG P. deltoides SRZDD4 | ecosystem: Host-associated > Plants > Roots > Rhizosphere > Soil | place: USA... | reverse complement strand
TTCAAGGGCGGCTACATCTACCAGGACATCTTCTTCGGCTCGACGCAGCCGCCCTACGCGCGCGGCGACTACAGCTGGGACGGCCGCTACACCTCGGTCATCAACCAGGCCGACAACACGACTGCACGAGCGGCGATCGTGCTCGCACAGATCCCATCGCTGGTGCCGGGAGGCGTGGACTACGCCGGTGGCATGAACGTCATCCGCGTCTCGCCGTTCGGCGATGTCGATGCGTTCAAGACCTATCACGGTGCCTATGCCCAGGACAGCTGGAGAGTGAACTCACGCCTCACCGTGAACTACGGCCTGCGCTGGGATTACTTCAGCCGCGAACAGGAGAAGGAAGCGGAACAGGCGAACATGGTGCCGGGGCCGCCGGCACAATACCTGATCCCGGCCGAGTGGAGCAGCAAGCAGCTCTCGCAGAGCTTCATCAACAACCTGAGGACCGACGGCATCGAGCTGGTTTACACCGACGAGTTCGGCAGCGGCCTGGGCAAGATGCCGAAGAACAACTTCGCGCCGCGCCTCGACGCCGCCTACCAGCTGGCGGAAAAATGGGTGCTGCGGTCCGGCTACGGGTTGTTCTACGGGGCGTTCGAGAACCGCGGTGGCAACCCCAGCCTGGGCTACAACTACCCGTTCCAGTTCACCCTCCAGTACCAGTCGCCGAACGATGCGTTGCCGAACCGGCTGGGCGATAACTCGCTCGTCAACCTGAGTGCCCGGGACCGCATCGTGCTGGATCCGGTGAACGTCAACGCCAACGGCTTGCAGGTGAGGGGCGTGGAATTCGACTACAAGACGCCGCGCTACCACAACTACAACCTCACGCTGCAGACCGACGTCTTCCCGAATCACTCGATCGAGGTCGGATACGTCGGCACGCGAGGCCGGCATCTCGAGACCTTCACCGGGATGAACAATGTCACCCGGCTGCTGCCGCCGGGCACCAATCCGCAGCAGTTCGTCCAGTTTCCGAATCTCGCGCGCGGATCGCTCCTGGTCCGCACCGTTGGCGTCAGCGACTATGACTCGCTGCAGATGAAGTTCCAGCGCCGCTATCATGCCGGGCTGGGATTCCTCGTCAGCTACACGTTGAGCGATTCGACGACCAATGCGGGCGACTCGCTCTCCGGCGGCGGCGTCGGCGGCCTCCGGGCGCCGGACGTGGCCGGCTGGAGTCTCGAGAACGACATCGGAAAGTCCGGCTTCTACACCAAGCACGCGCTGGTGTTCAGCGGCAACTACGATCTGCCGGGACGTGGAGCGATCCTCGGCGGCTGGCGCGCCAACTGGGTCGCGTCGATCTACAGCGGCCAGGCCCAGACGATCAACTGCTCCATTACCACCGGCGCCGGGACGGGCTGTTATGCGCTGGTCGTCGGCGACCCGTATGGGGGCCAGCACGACGTGAACCAGTTCTATAACCCGGCGGCGTTCGCCAACCCGACGCCGGTGGCGACGATCGGGCAAACCGACTTCAGCCCGCTCGGTGGCACCCGCAGTCAGGTCACCGGTCCGCCGCTGCGGCAGCTCGACTTCGGCATCGCCAAGCAGTTCACGATCGCAGGTGCTCGGCGATTCGAGGTCCGCGCCGAGGCCTTCAACCTGACGAATACACCCTCGTTCAACCTCCCGGGCTCGCTCAATTTCCTCGATGCCCGGAACTTCGCCAGCATCACCTCGATGCGGAACGCGCCGCGGCAGTTCCAGTTGGGTGCCAAGGTGTATTGGTAGGGACGGTCGGATTCAACAGGAGGGCCAGGAGATCAGGAGGAATGCTTTCTTGACAAAACAAGCTCCTGATCGCATGGCCTTCCTGCTCCTGGTCTCCTGGGCCCTGCTCACCTCGGCACCAGTTGCGGCAGCACCTCAGTCCCCGGCCACTGCACCTTCGTCGCGGACGCTGGCAGCTGACGAGCGTGCGGCGGTTGAACGCCGGCTGCTCGAAGGTGTTCGCAATCATCCGGACTCCTTCGAAGCCCGCCACATGCTCGCCGTCTTCTACCTGCGCGACGGGAAAGTGAAGCAGGCGCTGCCGCAGCTCGAGCGCGCGGCGGCGATCAATCCCTCGAGCTATGAGGTGGGCTACGACCTGGCGCGCGCGCTGCTCGAAACCGGACGGCTGGACGCGGCGCGGTCGCAGGTGACAGGCTGGCTCGCCAGAAAGGACAACGGGGAGCTGCACAACCTGCTCGGCGACATCGAACAGCGTGCCGGCAACCTCATCGTCGCCGCCGACCAGTTCCAGCGCGCGGCGCACATGGATCCCGTCGAAGAACACCTCTTCGACTGGGGCGACAACCTGCTCCAGCTGCGGGCCTACGATCCGGCGACGGAAGTCTTCGTCGCCTCGATCAAGCGGTTCCCACAGTCGGCAAGACTGCGCATCGGCCTCGGCATCGCCCAGTACTATCGGGGTGAGTACCAGGACGCGGTCCGATCGTTCTGCGACGCGGCCGATCTGGCGCCCTCGGATCCCAGGCCGTATCAGTTCCTCGGTGAGATGTACGGCGTCTCGCCGGAGATGGCGAAGGAGATCTCGACGCGCCTCGCGCGCTTCGTCGAGACTCAGCCGAAGAATGCGCTCGCCCACTTTCAGTACGCCATGAGCCTGCGCAAGGACGCCGGTGAAGCCGCCGGCCCGGACGATCTCCGGCGAATCGAAGATCTCCTGAAACGCGCGGTGCAGCTCGACCCCGGTCTGGCGAAAGGCTTTTTCGAGCTGGGTGTGCTGCAGGCGGAACAACAGCGGCACGACGAAGCGATCGACAACCTGCGTCGTGCGACGACGCTCCAGCCGTCGCTGTCGCAGGCACACTATCGGCTCGCCCTGGTCTATCAACGTACCGGTCGCAAGGACCTCGCGGCCAAGGAGCTGGAGACGTTTCGTCAGCTGACCGCCGCGTCGGGCGGAGACAAGCAATGACCGTCACGACCCGGTTCGCGGAGAGCGGCGCCGTGAACCGCCGCATGTTCCTTCGGTCGCTCCTCGTCACGAGCGTAGGCGCCACGCTCTCCGGCGATGTGCGCGCGCAGGCGCAGGCCGAGCGTCGCCGCAACGGCTGGATCATCCCGACCAACAAGCCGGATCGCTTCAACCTGAAGGTGATGGCATTCAATCCCATCCCCGCGCCCGACCCGAAAACCTGGGAGCTCGCCGTCGACGGCGCCGGTGTCCCCGGGATCCGGCTGAAGACCGGCGATCTCGACAAGCTCGCGCGGGTCGAACAGAGCAGCCGCCTGAAGTGCGTGCAGTGCTGGTCGGGGCGCGTCAACTGGGAAGGATTCCGCGCCGCCGACCTGCTCCGCCTGATTGGCGCGAAGACCGATCTCCTGTGGGTCCGGGTCGATTGTGCGGACAAGTACTACGACTTCGTGAAGCTCGAAGACCTGCTGCATCCGCGGACGCTGTTTGCCGTCGGCATGAACGGCGAGGCGCTGTCGCCGGAACACGGCGCGCCGCTGCGGCTGATGATGCCGGCCAAGTACGGTTACAAGTCGTCGAAGCTGATCACGAAACTGACCTTCGTCGACAAGGGCGGCATGGGCCTGGTCGCGGATGGCTGGCCGTACTATTCCGCCAGCGGAGACATCCTCGCCGGCGTGGATCATCCGTTCGAGTTCCCGGACGAGACGCGGAAGATCGCAGGGGGCGAGATCACGGAATACTGAACGTCAAGGTAAAAGGCACAAGGGATAAGGACAATCGCTTGTTCTTCCAGACGAGCGCCAATCGCCGCGATGTGCTGCGCATGCTTGCCGCCTGCATGGCCGACTGGTGGCTGCCGCGTCGGGTCTTCGCACAGCGGCGCGAGATCCGCCGGCCGGATCGCAAGGTCATTGTCGTCACCTTCGGGGGCGGCGTGCGCTACGAGGACACGCTCGCGCGGGAAGGCTGGGTCAACATCCCGCACCTCGCCACCGAGCTCGTGCCGCAGGGACTGGTCTACCCGGTCGCGCGTTACGAGGGGCTGACCGGACACTTCAACTCGACCGGCGCGCTCGTGACCGGCTCGCGGCAGAACGTCGACGCCTACGGCAGCGAAGCGCCGGTCACGCCGACCATCTTCGAGCTGCTGCGGAAGGAACACGGTCTGCCTCCGGAAGAAGCGTGGGTGATCGCCACGAACAAGAGCTTCGGGCTGATGGGTGGCAGTAAGCTTCGTGCGTTCGGCGACCCGTACTCTGCGAACGTGATCCTGCCAAAGCAGCTGCTGATTGAGACCATCAAGTCGGCGGTGAGCACGGAGGCCGGCCCCGGCGTCGAGGATCGACAGGCGCTCGCCGAGCAGATGATGCTGGCGCTGGACGAAGGCTACGAGGGATTCGGCTGGCGGGTCTTCGAATCCGGCCGCGCGCTGGGCAAGGACCTCAAGGCCACGCTCGCCAGGTCGCTGCTCGACTATTTCAACGATCCCACGGTGCCGACCAGCGGCGACGAGCTCACCTTCTTCATGACCAAGGAGATCATGAACCGGCTCGCGCCGTCGCTCCTGGTCGTGAACTTCTGGGACATCGACATCGCGCACTACGGCGCCTACTCGCTCTACCTCGAGGCGATCCGGCGCACCGATCGGCTGGTCCACGAGCTCTGGCAACACGTGCAGTCGCTGCCCCGGTACCGCGATCGCACCACCCTGCTCGTCGTGCCGGAGCTGGGAAGAGACAGCGATGTCGCCGGCAATGGCTTCGCCAACCACCGCAGCGGCGACGACTCCTGCCGGCGCGTGTGGCTGGTGGCACTCGGAGCGGGCGTGCCGAGAGGCGCCGGAACCGAGCGGCCGATCCGCACCTTCGACGTGGCCCCCACCGTCGCCGAGATTCTGGGGTTCAAGATGCCGGAGTGCGAGGGAAAGCCGCTCGCCGAGCTGGCGTTCTGAATTTCATGCAGTTCGACGCGAAGCTTACCGGCGAAGCCGCGGCGCTCGCAGGAGCGCATGACGCGCTGCTGCGCCGGTTGCCGGCCACCGTTCATGCCTTCCTCCTGGTCGACTTGCAGAAGTGGTCGGCCCTGTTCCCCGCCGAGCAGCGCTACCAGCGCGCCCTGCTCGAGCATCTGTCACAGACACCCGCGGACGGCCTGTCGCGTCTCGCTGGCGGCATCGCCCGCGTCGAGACCGATGCGGCGCTGACCAGGATCTCCGAACGCGACCCGGTGCGCTTCCAGGATCAGGCCCAGGCGGCGCTGCGAAAACAGAATCTCGTCACAGCCTGGCGCCGGGAGGTCGATCTGTTCTTTCAGCAGATCGATCCGGCGCTCGACGCGCGCCTCTACCCACCCGACGCGCCTCGCCGCGTCGTCCTGCAGTTGTATGGCGATGGCATCGCGGTGCAGCCCGACAAGCTCTGGAGCCGCTTCCGCGCGAGCGGGACCCGGATACCGCTCCGGCTCGACGGGGTCAAGAACTCCGGGCACTACTTGCGTGCGTTATTGGGTGGCGGTGCGAACGCGGGTGAGACGGGCGGCTCGTTGTTTGGCGCGCTTCGCAACGACACCGGGTTCGCCCCGACCGACGCCTGGATCATCGAATCGCACGCGGCGCTCCACGATCTCATGCAGAAGGAGACCGCGGCCGCGCGCCCCCCGACCGGCCTGAGCTACGAGAGGCTCCTGCCTTACCGCGATTCGCTCATGCGGGCGCTGTTCAGCAAGATCCAGAGCGGCGTCGACAGCCCCCAGGCGTTTGCCGCCTACGCGCGCAGCCTGAATCTCACGCCCGAACCAGGAGTCCTGCTGAATCCGACGGAGGTCGTGCAGACGTTCGTGCGCGACGTGCTGCTGACCGGCAACGGCACGCTGTTCGTCAACAATACGTTCGTCGAGTGGGCGGCGGCGCAGGCGCTCAGGCGCGCGCAGCCCCGCGTGCTGGTGGCGCGCTACGGCGTCCGCGACAAGCTCAAGCCGTTCAGCAGTCTCCTGCTCTTCTCCCAACCCAGAACGTCCGATGTGATCCCCCTGATCGAGGATCCGGTCGGTTCCTTCATCGACGTCGAGCAACTCGCCTACTACGTGTGGGTGCACGCCGAAAAGAGCGCCGCGTACCGGAAACGAACCCTCTATCTATTCCTCGCCGAGAACGTCCCGGAGATGCTGGCCATTCGTTCCGACGTGCCGGGGGTGATCCGGCCGCCGGCAGACGCCGTCTCGCTTGCCGATGTGACCGCCACGATTGCGCAATGGCTGGGCGTTCGCGCCGCACAGGGAACGGGAACGCCCATCGCACCGCTCGTCGCCTGAGCGCGGCCCGCCGCCGGCTGCCGCTCCCTCTCCTTGTGAGCAACGACCAAAACGACTATAAGCCACGTGGAGCACACGGCCATGACCTCGTTCCACGATTGTTCACGCCGGCAGTTTCTGCGCGGCGTCGCTGCCGCGCCATTCGTGGCGGCGGCTTTGCCCCTGGCTGACCACCACGCGGCTGCCCAGCGGAAACGTCCGAAGATCCGCGATCTTCACGTGATGATGCTCCAGGGGCCCGGCCGCACCTACACGCTGATCAAGATCACGACGGACTCCGGTCACTACGGTGTTGCCGAGGCGTATGGATCGCCAGGCGTCGGGGTGAAAGAGCAGGTGCTCTCGCTGAAGCCGTGGCTGGTTGGCAAGGACCCGCTCGAGATCGATGCGCTGTACACGCAGATGGGCGAGGGCACGCCCAGCCTGAGTGGCACGCGCACGGACGGCTCGGCGCACAACCTGATCCGCGCCGTGAGCGGAATCGAGATGGCGTTGTGGGACCTCGCGGGAAAGATCCTCGAGGTGCCGACCCACACGCTCCTCGGCGGCAGATTTCGTGACAAGGTCCGCGTTTACGACCATGCGGCGCCGAAGAACATGCTCGACAAGGCATCGGTCGCCGACTGGGCAGCCAAAGCCAGGGCCCACCCGAGCGGCTTCACCTGCCACAAGTTCGGCTTCCCTCACAGCGATCCGGCGACCGACCGGGCCCGCGATCCTTCCAACCGCGTGCTGACCACCAGGGAGCTGATCGCCGTGCAGAAGGGATTCGAAAACTGCCGCGATGCGCTCGGGTGGGATCACGATCTGATGGTGCACTGCCACTGGGAATACGACCTCAGGACCGCCATCCAGATCGCGGACGCCGTGGAGTCGATCAAACCCGTGTGGCTCGAGGATCCTTTGCCGGTCGACTATTCCGATTCATGGAAGCGCCTGTGCGCGGCATCCAAGGTGCCCATCTGCATGGGCGAGAACCTGGCGCGCCGCGAGGGATTCAAGGACTTCATCCTGAATCAGGGCTGCGACATCCTGCATCCCGACCTGCGAAACGCCGGCGGGTTCCTCGAGACGAAGCGCATCGCGGACCTGGCCCACGTGTTCGGCCTGCCGATGGCCAATCACAATACCGGGAGCCAGGTCTGCACCTACGCGTCGGCCCAGTGGGCCGCCTCGATCCGCGATTACGTCGCGCTCGAGACGATTACCGGGGAGGGCGGCTGGATGGATCAGGTCCTTCTGCTCGAGGGCCCATACATCAAAGATGGATTCATCCAGGTCACCGACAGGCCCGGGCTCGGCATCGAACTGAACCCGGAGGTTGTCCGGGCGCATCTGGCGCCGGGCGAAACCTGGTGGGGGTAGGCGGTCAGTCCGTGCGCGGGCCGGCCGCGACCGCGGCGTGTGCAGAACTGGACAGCGGCGGTCGGGCACCCGGGATACGCTCCTCACTTTGGTGTGCCGGGACCCTCCTGGTCGGATGGTGCCGCACCCAGCGGCAGCGGTCACAGTCGAACAGGACGAATGCGGATGATTGACCAGAACGATTCGCGCGAACGGACCCCGCGGCGAGGCGACGATGCCGGCGAGTACCGCTTGCTTTACACCTACCTGCGCGATCGATTCTCCGACCGGCTGGTGTTGACGTTCGGACAGATCGAAGACCTCCTGGGCTTCTCACTGCCGGTCGCCGCGCGCGTTGAGCGCGAGTGGTGGGCAACCACTCACGCGGTCGAGGATCGGTCGAAGCAGTCCCAGGCCTGGACGCTCGCTCGCCGAACCGCGAGCGTCAACCTGCGGGCACAATACGTGACATTCGAACGCGACACTCGAGTGCGCACATAACCTGAGTTGCTTCTGCCTTTTGCCTTTTGCCTTTTTGCCTTCAGGCGCGCTTTTCAGCGGCCTGGCATCCTCAGCTCTCCCGGTACTCCGGGTGCGTCTCGATGAATGTGTCGAGCGTGCGCCGGGCCTTCGCCCCGCGCAGAAGCGAAATCCGGCCGGCAAGGAATCCGCCGACGCCGCCGATGGCCATCGACGCCCACTTGCGAGTGTCGCAGCTGTTCTGCTGCTCCAGAATCGAGCCGTCCTTGAAACGGAAGCGTGACTGGATGACGTTGTGCACCTTTCGGCCCTTGGCCCTGAACGTGTAGTCGTCCACCACGGTGACAAAGGCGATTCGGTCGTCGACTTCATCGATCTTGAATGTCGTTTTGATGTCGCCGTCGCAGATCATGTGCCACATGGCATGGATGCGCGTTCTGCCTTCGAGCTTGAACGTGATGTCCCGGAAGCTCGCGTTCTCCGCGTAACACGCCGCCATCGCGTCGTGATCGTGCCGATCGAGCGCCGTGAACAAACGGGTCAGGACTTCTGAATGGGCATGCATGGCATTTCCTTGTCAGGTGCCGGCGATCGCCACCGTCCGTGGTCGCATTGACTATGCACGGAACGAGGCCGCGCCGCTGTGCCATTTTGCACAATCGATGACCGGGCTGTGCAGAAGCCTTCCAGCGAACGCGACAAGGTGGACCGGGAGTGAACCGCAGGTCGGAGGTGAGCCTGCTAACATGTCGGTCCGCGGTCCGAATCACCACCGCTCTCATTCATCCACGAGGAGACACAGATGGGAATGCTCGATGGACTGCTCGGCGGGATCGTCGGCGCCGGCATGGTCTCGGTCGTGAACAACATCATCGACAAGCACGGCGGCCTGCAGGGTGTGGTCAACGAATTCGAGAAGAACGGCCTTGGCGCGACCGTCAAGTCCTGGGTGGGGACCGGACCCAATCAGGCGATCTCACCCGATGAAGTGCACAGAGCGCTCGGGCCTGATCTGCTGCAGCAGCTGTCACAGAAATCCGGTCTGTCCGTGCAGGAACTGGCGCAGAAGCTCGCGCAGGTGCTGCCCCAGGCCGTCGACAAGATGACGCCGGACGGCACGCTCCCGAAGGCATGAGTTGACAGTCGCGCTCGTACAGGCCGGCCTCGGTGACCGGGAGGCTGTGATGGAGTGGCTCGCCAAAGCCTACGACGCGCGGGACGTTCACCTGATCTATCTGCCCGTTGACCCCAAGTGGGACCTCTACAAAGCGGATCCCAGATTCCAGGCCCTGCTCAAACGTTGTGGCTTCACGGTCTCGACTCGTTGACACAACGACCTGGTCGCGCTGTGCAAAAGAGGACAGCCCAATGCCCGTGCGAAGGCTAAGGTCAGGCGCGAGCGCTCTAAGGGATCACATGCGGCAGTTGTTCAGCGCACTCCGGGCGCTTGCGTTTTTTGGCTGCCTGCTGGCAGTTCCCACCGCGGCCTGGGCACAAGGTGCCGGCCAACTCGCCGGCGTCGTTCGCGACAATACCGGCGGCGTGTTGCCGGGGGCATCCTTGACGATTTCCGGGGCTGCCCTGACCACGCCTCGAACGGTCATCACCGACGAGCATGGCAAATACCTGATCGAAACGCTCTCTCGGGGACACTACTCAGTCACGGCCGCTCTCCGTGGGTTCGAACCCTGGAGCATCGATCTCGACGTCGACGGCGGTTCGACGACGATGGATGTCGTCCTTCGCGCGCTGTCCTTCTCGGAGCGGGTGACGGTCAGCGCGACGAAGACCGGAGCCGCTGACATCCAGTCGACGCCCGTGTCGATTACGGCGCTTCCGGCCAGGACGCTCGAGCAGCTCGGAGCCCAGACCGTCGAAGGCCTCGCCGGCTTCGTCCCGACGCTCACCGTCTCGCAGTTCACCGGCCTGGCGCAGGTCACCATCCGGGGCATCGGCACGAACTCCGCGCTCACCGGCGCCGATCCGAGCTCCACGATTCACGTGGACGGCGTCTATCTGGCTCGTCCCGCGATGGGATTCATGGATTTCTTGAACGTCGAGCGCGTCGAGGTCCTGCGGGGCCCGCAGGGGACCCTGTACGGACGGAACTCGGTCGGCGGCACCATCAACATCGTGACCCGGCAGCCGACCAACGCGCTCGAGACCAGCGTGCGGCTCACCGCCGGCAATTACGAGAAGTTCCGCGCCGAAGGGGCGGTCAGCGGTCCACTGATCAAGAACAGGGTGATGGGCAACGTCGCGTTCGTTCGCGCCGCGCGTGAAGGCTTCGTGAGGGATCTCGATCATCGCGATCACTCACTTGGCAGCGAGGACACATGGGGAGGACGCGGACAGCTCCGTCTCGTATTCGGACCTCGCAGCGAACTGCTGCTGTCAGCAGACCATATGCGATACGAAGGGGTTCCGCTGCCATACGCCAAGCCGATTGTGGCGAAACCAGGCTACACCTTCGTGAGCCCTGCGAGCCTGTGGGAGGTACGCGCCAGCGAGCTGGCGTCAGGAAAGAACGTCCAGCAGGGCGCGTCAGCGAGGCTGACCACGCAGTTGAACAGCACGACGACGTTGACCAGTCTCACGGCCTCTCGTCGATCGAACAATCGCGCCTTCTTCGACGCCGACGCCACCGAGTTGACCTTGCAGGCCAGCGAGGTGCCCGACGTCCAGCGTCAGACCTCGGAGGAGCTCACACTCATGCGCCGCACGCCAAAGCTCACGTGG
>Ga0075430_100005382_pt1 | contig 10807 bp, 9 predicted proteins | sample RhiMetdeltSRZDD4_FD_75294 | JGI IMG/M metagenome (GOLD analysis project Ga0075430, IMG submission 75294) | Populus rhizosphere microbial communities from Tennessee, USA - Rhizosphere MetaG P. deltoides SRZDD4 | ecosystem: Host-associated > Plants > Roots > Rhizosphere > Soil | place: USA... | reverse complement strand
CCGCGTTCCAGGCGGCGCTGCCCAGCATGCAGCAGCCTGCGAAGTCCAAGACGCAGGCCACGGCCACTGCCGTCGCCGTGGCGGAGCCGATGGTGGAGGCCCTCGATCACGGTGCGGTCGTGATCACCGCGATCACGAGCTGCACGAACACGTCAAATCCAAGCGTCCTGATTGCCGCCGGCCTGCTCGCGAAGAAGGCAGTTGAAAAGGGCCTCACACGCAAGCCATGGGTGAAGAGCAGCCTCGCTCCAGGTTCGAAAGTCGTCACGGACTATCTGAACGCAGCCGGCCTCACGCCATACCTGGATCAGCTCGGATTCAATCTGGTGGGCTATGGCTGCACCACGTGCATTGGTAACAGCGGGCCCTTGCCGGACGAGGTGTCGGCCACGATTCGTGAGAAGAATCTCGTCGTCGCTTCGGTCCTGAGCGGCAACCGGAACTTCGAGGGTCGCATCCAGCAGGAGGTGCGCGCTAACTACCTGGCGTCTCCGCCGCTTGTCGTTGCGTACGCACTCGCAGGCTGGATCACGACGGACATCACGACCGAACCGCTCGGCAACGACAAGGCCGGCAAGCCTGTCTACCTCAAAGAAATCTGGCCGACCGAGCAAGAACTGCAGGCGACGATGGCCAAGGCCGTGACGACGGAGATGTTCACCAAGAGCTACAGCGATGTCTTCGCGGGCGATGCGCGCTGGCAGGGCCTGCACGTTCCGGAAGGCAGCAGCTTCGGGTGGGAAGACGATTCCACCTACATCCGCAAGCCCACTTTCCTCGAGGGCATGACGATGACGGCGCCGACGCCGGCCGACATCACGGGTGCGCGTGTGCTGGCGCTCCTGGGCGACAGTGTCACGACCGATCACATTTCGCCGGCAGGAAATATCAAGGCTGACAGTCCCGCCGGGAAGTATTTGATCGAGAAGGGCGTGAAGCCTGGTGACTTCAACTCGTACGGCGCACGTCGCGGCAATCATGAGGTGATGATGCGCGGCACGTTCGCGAATGTGCGGCTGCGAAACCAGCTCGCGCCAGGTACCGAAGGTGGCTGGACGCTCTACCAGCCCGGCGGCGAAACCATGACGATTTACGACGCCTCCGTCCGCTACCGCGCAGCGGGCGTCCCGCTCATCGTCCTCGCGGGCAAGGAATACGGCTCTGGGTCATCACGCGACTGGGCTGCGAAGGGCACGTTGCTCCTCGGCGTCAAAGCCGTGATCGCCGAGTCGTTCGAGCGGATCCATCGCAGTAATTTGACGAACATGGGAGTGCTGCCGCTACAGTTCAAGGCCGGTGAGACGCCGGCATCGCTCGGACTCACCGGCACCGAGGAATTCAGCCTCGTCGGCGTTGCGAACGATCTCAAGCCGCGCGGTGATCTGCGGGTGGTGGCCAAAGCGGTAAACGGCACGTCGAAGACGTTTGTGGCAACCGTTCGAATCGACACGCCCGAGGAGCTCGTCGCCTTCCGGCACGGCGGGATCCTGCCGTACGTCGTGCGGCAACTCGTGTCCAGGAACTAATGGGGTCGGGGGTCATTTAACGAGGACACCCACGATGGCCAAATCTCTCAGTCAGGGGTGTCCTCGTTAAATGACCCCCGACCCCATTCTCGTGCGGCCTGCCAGGGTCGACGATGTGGCCACGATTCTGACGTTCATACGCGAACTGGCCGACTACGAACGACTGTCCCACGCGGTCGTGGCGAGCGAAGCGTCGCTGCGGGACGCTCTCTTTTGTGACACACCAGCCGCCGAAGTGCTGATCGCCGAAGTCGATGGAAAGCCCGCCGGGTTTGCTCTGTTCTTCCACAACTTCTCAACGTTCCTGGCTCGTCGGGGTTTGTATCTCGAAGATCTGTACGTGCGAACCACCGACAGGCGGCTCGGTGTCGGGCGGGCGCTGCTGACGCGCCTGGCGGCGCTGGCGGTTGAACGTGGCTGCGGCCGAATGGAATGGAGCGTGCTCAACTGGAATGAGAGCGCGCGCCGCTTCTACGAGAGTCTCGGCGCTGAGCCGATGTCCGAGTGGACGACGTACCGCCTCACTGGTAGCGCGCTTGCGGAGCTTGGGAGCCTGTCGCCGAAGTCTCTTTCCGACGACATCGGGAGGTAGCGTGGGCGTTCCGCTGACGGCGGCCCGGGTCAAGACGCGTGCTCGCGAATTGGGCTTTGACCTGTGCGGCATCGCTCCGGTGGGAGATCACCTCGAGCTGGCGTTTCTGCGCGAATGGCTCGACCGCGGATATGCGGGTGAGATGGCGTACCTGGGGCGGTCGGCCGACAGACGCGCCGACGTCCGTGCCGTCGTGCCCGGTGCTCAGAGCGTTATCGTCACGGGGACGGTCTACAACACGCGCCCGGAGACCGGCGACGCTTCCCCGGACCCTCTCGTGGCGCGAATTGCGCGGTATGCCTGGGGCGACGATTATCACGACGTCCTGAAGGCCCGGCTCGATGCCTTGCTCGACTGGATGCGCGAGGAGTCGCCCGCCACGTTCGACGCTCGCGCGTACGTGGACACCGGTCCGGTTCAGGAACGGGTCTACGCGCAGTACGCCGGGCTCGGCTGGATCGGCAAGAACACATGTCTCATCAGCCCGGAGCTGGGATCGTGGCTGTTTCTGGCGGAAATTATCTGCACCCTGCCGCTCGAGCCCGATACGCAGGGCCTTGACGGCTGCGGCTCCTGCACCCGATGTCTCAGCGCCTGTCCCACCGGCGCCCTCGTTGATGCCCACGTGCTCGATTCGAACAAGTGCCTGTCGTACCTGACGATCGAACTGCGCGGCGAGATTCCTGAGGCGCTTCGTCCGGCGATCGGCGCGCACGCCTATGGCTGCGACATCTGCCAGGACGTCTGTCCCTACAATCAGGCACCCGTGATCGCGAATGACCCTGCATGGCAGCCACGCGCGGGTCTGGACAATCCAACCCTTGCGGAGCTGTGGCAACGGCCGGATGCCGAACTTCGCGCGCTCCTGAAGGGAAGTGCGATGACCCGCGCGAAGCTTACCGGTCTGCGGCGTAACGTCGCCGTCGCGATCGGCAACAGCGGCGATCGCGCGAGCCTCGATATCCTGCGCGAGACAAGTGATACGCGTCCGACCGCAGATGATCCGATCGTGCGCGAGCACGTGCGTTGGGCCCTCGCGCGCAGTCGGACGTAGGGCGGGCAGGTCCGCTGTTCTGCCGGGTCTGAAGACCCGGCCCACGTACCGGAATCGACTACGTAACTCGATAGACGTACGTAGGGCGGGTCTTTAGACCCGCCGCCCGAGTGGATTACTTTCATGTTCGGGTGGCGTAGAGGCGCGTCGGCCGTTTATCATCAGTCGATGGCTGGCGACCTTGCCCCGCTGCTCCTGCTCTCGATGCCGCAGATGGCTGATCCGAACTTTGCGAGATCGGTCGTACTGCTCTGCGATTACACCGAGGACGGTGCATTCGGGCTCGTGATCAATCGGCAGATGAGCGAGCCTGCCTGGACCGTGATCAAGACCCAGCCCCCCATCGAAGTGAACCGCGAAGTTCGGCTATGGCTCGGGGGACCGGTTGACCCGCAGCGCGCCTGGGTCCTCATGGCCGAGCATCAGGGTCCCGATGAGGAACAGCGGGAGATCGCACCAGGCGTCATCCTGTCCGCGTCCCACACGCTGACCCTCGAGATGCTGCAGGCACCGCCGACGCGTCGGGCACGCGTGGTCATTGGCTACGCAGGCTGGGGACCTGGACAGCTCGACAAGGAGATCGCAGCCTCCGGATGGCTCACGCTCGATGTGGAGCCAGGGCTCATCTTCGGCGTGCCTGCGGACGAGATGTGGGAAACGGCCCTCCGTCGTCTCGGTGCCGACCCCGGCGCCCTGCAGACCAGCCCCGGCGTTCATTAGCGCGGTTTCGTCGCGCGCACGAATGCGCTGACGACACGTCCGTTCACATCAGGAGCGATTTCATCGACGTCGAGTCCCGACTCTGAGAGAAACGTCCGGGCGTCTGCGACGTTGTACACGCGCGTGGTCTCGATTTCGACCTCATTGAACCCCGCGGCGTCGAGTTTCTGACGGTAATCAGCCTCTGTCATCGCACCTGCAACGCAGCCGACCCACAGTTCCATCGATCGGCGAACGTCGGCCGGCAGGTCGCCCTTGATGACCACGTCGGAGACAGCGAGGCGGCCACCTGGCCTGAGCACGCGGAACGCTTCGCGGAGCACGCGGTCCTTGTCCTCCGAGAGGTTGATCACGCAGTTCGAGATGATGACGTCCACGCTCGCGTCGGGAAGCGGGATCGACTCGATCTGTCCCTTGAGGAACTCCACGTTCTCGACGCCCGACGTGCGGGCATTGGCGCGCGCCAGATCGAGCATGTCGTCGGTCATATCCAGCCCATAGGCTTTGCCCGAGGGTCCGACGCGACGGGCGCTGAGCAGCACATCGATGCCGCCTCCGCTGCCGAGATCGAGCACCGTCTCGCCCGGCGTCAAGGACGCCAGCGCGGTTGGGTTGCCGCAGCCGAGCGACGCACGCACTGCCGACTCCGGCACCGCGCTCGTATCGCCTTCGGCGTACAAGTTCGACGTGATCGGGTCGCAACAGGACAGGCCGCTGGGCCCGCAGCCACACGTTGCGCTCCCGCCCTCGGCAACGCGTCGGGCGGCTTCACCGTACTTCTCGCGGACGATGTCTGTGATGTCAGTCATGTGGGACGCTCCGGTTTGACGAAGGTGAGTTCTGCCGGGCTGATGGCGCAGGTTCGCGTACAGCATTCGGCGAAGAGAAACTCGAGCAGCTCGCTGAGCACGGCGCTGTTGGCGGCATAGCGAAGAAAGGTGCCTTCGCGCGTGACGGTGATCAAGCCTTCGCGCTTGAGACGCTCGAGGTGATGCGACAGCGTCGAGGGCGGAATCCCGAGCTCGGTGCCGACGTCGCCGGCGATGATTCCTTTGGGATGTGCCGCCAGCAGGAGCCGAACGATTTGTAATCGCGGTTCAGTGCCCATAGCCGCGAACATGTCCGCGAACCGAGCTGCGGAGTCGGGTGGCGTGCTGCTCACGGAGAGGATCATACTGTAGTTCCACAAATATAGAAATAATGATTTCTGACCAAACCTTCAGATACATTTCAGGCTTCGACGCCCTTCCTTCGGCTACCATTTCCCCTCAGAGTCCCCGGTTTCTGCCCAGGAGGAAACCAACATGAAGCGTTGTCTCGTTCTGTTGCTTTTCGCCGGCGCCATGTCGTTTGGCGCTCAGGCGTTTGCGCACCATTCGTTCGCCGCCACCTACATGGAAGACCAGGAAATCTCGATTGAGGGGGAATTGTTGAATTTCATCTATCGCAATCCCCACTCCTTCGTAAACGTGATGGCTCGCGAACCGCAGACGAAGGACACCGTGCGGTGGGCGGTCGAGTGGGGCGGTGGTGGCCAGTTGGGCCAGCAGGGCGTGACGAAAGAGACACTGAAGCCGGGTGATCACGTGGTCATCACGGGCAGTCCTGGACGTAACGCCTCCGACCACCGACTGCGGCTGCACACCATCTTCCGGCCGAAGGACGGCTGGCGGTGGGGCGGCGTCATCGATTAAGCGACGCGCCACATAGCAAGCTCCTTACGACGGTCACGCGAGGTAGGGGTGTATCCCCGCACATTCCTGTCCTGCCTGGTGGGCGCTGGCCTCGTCCTCTTGCTTCCCTCAGCCCTGTGTGCCCAGCAGCATCAGCACGACGCACACCTGCACGACGCTGACGCCTCCGATCCCAACCCGGTCACCAGGGAAGCGTCTGGCACCTCGTGGCTTCCTGTCGCCTCGCCGATGTACGGCCTGCACAGCCAGGCAGGTGGCTGGCAATGGATGGCGCACGGGAATCTGTTCGTGCAGTACCTCGAGGATGCCGGCACACGCGGCCATGCCCAGCTCGGCAGCATCAACTGGGTGATGCTGATGGGCCACCGCAATGTTGGCGTCGGTCGCGTTGGACTCCGCGCGATGGTCAGCGCGGAACCATGGACGATTCGCGGGTGTGGCTACCCGGACCTCCTGGCAAGCGGCGAGCTCTGCAACCGAGAAGCGATCGTTGACCTGCAACATCCGCATGACGCGTTCATGGAAATCGCCGGCTCCTATGATCGGCCACTTGTTTCGTCGGTGCGGTGGCAGGTTTATGGCGGACCGGTCGGGGAGCCTGCACTGGGTCCCGTCGCATTTCCCCATCGACCGTCGGCCATCAACAACCCAATCGCTCCCATTGCTCATCACTGGCTCGATTCCACGCACCTCAGCTTTGGCGTGGTGACGGCCGGGTTGTACGGACCACGATGGAAGGTCGAGTCATCGGCATTCAACGGTCGGGAGCCCGACCAGAATCGAGGGGACGTCGATCTGGCCCCGCTGGATTCGGTGTCGGCGCGCATAACGATGTCTCCAAGCGATCGGTTGGTGTTCCAAGTATCGGTGGGGCATCTCAACGACGCCGAACCCGCGCACGGCTTTGAACCTTCCCATGACGTCACGCGCGTCACGGCATCAGCACTCGTGCAGCGGAACGTGGGTACACGTGGCTGGTGGGCCGGTACGCTCGCCTGGGGGCTCAACCACGAGCGTGGGGGCGCGACGCACGCGCTCCTCGCAGAGGGGAGTGTCACGATTGCCGATCGCCATACCTGGTTCGGTCGTGCCGAAATCGTCGGCAAGGAGGCGCATGACCTCAGCCTTCATGGACCCCGGCAGGTCTTTGGCGTCGGCAAGGTCCAGGTAGGTTACACGCGACATTCGCGGCCGTTTGCCGGCGTTCAGCCCGGCATCGGGGTGTCGGTGTCGAGTGGCTTCGTTCCGGAACCGCTGCGAACCGTCTTTGGCAGTCGGGTCAACGCAGGGTTCGGCGTTTTTGTCGTGCTTGGTCCGGCGCCTCACCAGATGTAGGCGTTGCAGGTTCATCCCGATGGGCCGTATGCCATACTGAGAGGATGCTCTCGGCCCAGAAATCGCGACAGATAGCCAACCCCCAGCGCCGCAACGTCGCCATCATCGCGCACGTCGATCACGGCAAGACGACCCTCGTTGACGCTCTGCTCAGGCAGAGCGGTGCATTCCGCGCCAATCAGCAGGTGGCTGAGCGCGTGATGGACAGCAATGACCTCGAGCGGGAACGGGGCATCACTATCCTTGCCAAGAACACGGCGGTTCACTACCACGACCTCCTGATTAACATCTGCGATACGCCTGGGCACGCAGACTTTGGCGGCGAGGTGGAGCGCACGCTGTCGATGGTGGACGGCGTCATCCTGCTCGTGGATGCGTCGGAAGGGCCGCTGCCGCAGACGCGCTTCGTGTTGCGCAAGGCGCTCGAGCGCGGGCTGCCGCCGATCGTCGTCATGAACAAGATCGACCGGCCGGACGCTCGCCCCCAGGAAGTGCTGAACGAGATCTACGACCTTTTCATCGATCTCGATGCCACCGAGGACCAGATCGAGTTCCCGGTGCTCTATACCAACGCACGCGACGGGCTGGCGAGCAGCGATCCGGCGGTGAAGGGGGAGGACCTGCGCCCGCTCTTCGACGCGATCGTCGAGCACGTACCGCCCCCGAAGGGGAATCCCGACGGACCGTTGCAGATGCTGGTCGCCAACCTCGATGCGAGCGATTACCTCGGTCGCATCGCCATCGGCCGAATCTTCAACGGCACGGTGAAATTGAACGACCCTGTCGCCGTCGTGAAACTTGGCGGCGCGATCCAGCAGACCAAGGTGACGAAGCTTTTCGCGTTCGACGGGCTCAAGCGCGTCGAGATCGACAAGGCGGCGGCCGGCGATATCGTCTGCCTCGCTGGCATCGAAGACATCACCATCGGCGAAACAATTGCCGATCCCGTCACTCCGACCGCCATCCCCAACATCGCCATCGACGAGCCGACGGTGTCGATGATCTTCGGTGTCAACACGTCGCCCATGGCCGGTCGCGATGGACAGTACGTCACGTCACGCAACCTGCGTGACCGCCTCCAGAAAGAGCTCATCGGCAACGTCTCCCTCCGCGTGGAGGACACCGACACCCCGGAACAGCAGCGTGTCATCGGTCGCGGCGAGCTGCAGTTGTCGATCCTGATCGAGATGATGCGGCGCGAGGGTTTCGAGGTGCAGGTGTCTCGGCCCGAGATCGTGACCAAGGAAATTGACGGCGTCCGAATGGAGCCGGTCGAGGACCTGATCATCGATGTGCCGGAAGACTTTCAGGGTGTCGTTATCGCCATGGCCGGGACCCGGCGCGGCGTGATGAGCAAGATGGTCAACCACGGCAGCGGGCGTGTCCGTCTCGAGTTCCGCGTCCCGACCCGCGGGCTCATCGGCTTCCGCTCGCAGTTTCTCACCGACACCAAGGGCACCGGGATCATGAATCACCTGTTCGCCGGGTGGGAGCCGTGGCACGGCGCGATTCCATCGCGGCCGACCGGCGCGCTTGTCGCCGATCGGACCGGCATCGCCACGCCTTATGCCATCTGGAACCTCCAGGAGCGCGGCGAGATCCTGATTGATCCGTCGACACAGGTCTACGAAGGGATGATCATCGGCGAGAATTCGCGCACCAACGACATGGACGTCAACGTCTGCAAGGAAAAGAAGCAGACCAACATGCGTGCTTCCAGCGCCGACGAAGCCATCCGCATCGTCCCACCCCGCAAGCTGAGCCTTGAACAGGCCATTGAGTTCATCAACGACGATGAGCTGGTGGAGGTCACGCCGAAGAGCATCCGTCTGCGGAAGCGCATTCTGGCGTCGAACATGAGGCCCAAGCGAGAGGCGTAGGCCTCTCCAACCGTCGAGACTTTCGCGTAGTACGTAGGCCGGGTCTTTGGATCCGGCAGTGGGCCCCATGTACGTAGGCCGGGTCTTCAGACCCGGCAGACATGCGATGCAACGGTAGAGACCGCGCGGGACGTGACCTGTCGCGCGTGATTCTCGCGCCACCGTCACGTTGTCTCTGGCCAACACGCAAACACACATACCACCGGCGGCATGACGCTGATCCGCAGATTCAATTCCTGAACGCGTGAAGTCCCGTGCAGTGTTACGTCACGGCGGCAATCGACGATCGGTGGTCCTCCTGGCACGATCGACGACATGACATCTCCGAGGCGTTCGAGGCCCCTCTTGAAGAGCCGTGACCTGGTCACGATCGCCATCGTCATCCTGCTGCTCGTGATCGCGCCACGAGTCATCGTGAGCGTGTGGAGTTCGTCCGCCTCACATCCGGGCGCAGACGGCGCAGCGTTGGTCGCCCGCGGTCCTGTCTATCTCGTGCATCTCGGCGAACCAATGGTGATCGACCTTGAGCCGCTTCGCGAGCACTACCAACAGACATTGGGCCTGAAGGTGACGATATTGGCTCCACTGCCGCTCGATCCCGGTGATTTCGACAGCGAGCGAAGTCAGTTCGTGGCAGAGCGCGTGATCGCGTCGATGCGCGAGCGTCTCTCGGAGGTGGCTCAGGACCGCACCGCGTCCGTGATCGGCGTCCTGGAGCAGGACATGTACATCGCGCGCTCAAATTGGCGGTATGCGTTCAATTTGCGCGCCGACGGGCGGTTCGCAGTCGTGTCCAGTGCACAGATGATGTCGTCGAGCGGCACCGGAGAGACGGATACAGCGCTGCTGACGTCGCGTGTGCGGAAAATGCTGACCAAGAACATCGGTCTGCTGGTCTACCAGCTTCCGCTCAGTGACGATCCGACCAGTGTTCTCTACGGCAACGTTGGTGGCGTCGAGGAACTCGACGTCATGCAAGATCGGTTTGAGGGCGCTGGACCGGACGCCGCCCCGACGATCTCCACTGCTGACGTCAGCTATCCCTGCTTCATCATCAGTCCGCTGGAGGAGTGGGACCGCCAGACCCGGCTCGAGCCGCGCATCAATCGCTGTTTACCGGGCCTCCGGACGGAGCGGCAATTCGACGAGCTTGAAATCGACCTTCGATCAGGAGTGCTCGTCACTCGCCATTCGGATTTCTTCAGGCCCGACTCGATGCCGCTGGTGTTAACCCGCGCGTACCACTCATGGGACGACGTGTCCCGCGCCTTCGGGGTCGGCGGGAATCATCCATATGACATCCTGCCGGTGGGCGGCCGAAACCCATACACATATATCGACATTCTGATGCCGGACGGCGGAGCCATCCATTACGACCGCATCTCCAAAGGATTCGGCTACGCCAATGCTGTTTATGAGCATCACGGACGCACTGAGTTTGTTGGGTCGCGGTTCAGTTGGAACGGTGACGGCTGGGACCTCCGTTTTCCAGACGGTCGTCTGTTCCTTTTCCCGGAGAACTATTCAGGCACTCGAAACAATCAGGGTGCCCCGTCCCGCATGGACGATGGCGCCGGACACCGCATCGTATTTCAACGTGATCGTGATCGGCGACTGCTGCGCCTGCTCTCGCCGTCCGGCTCCTCCCTCAAATTCGATTATGACGACGGCTATCGCGTGCGCCATGTTACCGACGACGAAGGACGCGTTGTTCGGTACGAATACGACACCAACGGCCGGCTGACGCTGGTCACGGACGGCGCGCGGAACACCCGCTACGCCTACGACGACGCCCTTCTTTCGAGCATCGCCAGTGACGGCGCGGGAAAGCTGGTTGAATTTGCGTATCGTCAGAAACGCATTACAACCATCGCATTCGCCAACGGACAGCGTTTCTCCTTCGCGCCCGTCTTCGGAGAGGGCCCAGATCGGCCGGCAACGGCTGTCGAAATCGTCGACGACGCGGGCACAAAGACCGCGGTCCGAGTCCGATAGACGCACGAAGA
>Ga0075430_100005377_pt1 | contig 10810 bp, 5 predicted proteins | sample RhiMetdeltSRZDD4_FD_75294 | JGI IMG/M metagenome (GOLD analysis project Ga0075430, IMG submission 75294) | Populus rhizosphere microbial communities from Tennessee, USA - Rhizosphere MetaG P. deltoides SRZDD4 | ecosystem: Host-associated > Plants > Roots > Rhizosphere > Soil | place: USA... | reverse complement strand
GCGCTGAGCACGCCGCAGTACGGCGGCGCGACGACGCGCGGGATCTCCAGCGCGTCGGCCAGGGCGCAGGCGTGCAACCCCCCGGCGCCGCCGAACGTCACGAGGGAGAACGTCCGCGGGTCGTGCCCCCGCCGCGCCGTCACCGCGCGGACGGCGTGACCCATGTTCGACTCGGCGACGCGGACGATTCCCAGCGACGCCTCGACCACGGTCTTGCCCGTCGCGGCGGCCAGCGGCTCCAGCGCCCGGTGCGCCAGCTCCGGGTGCAGCCTCATCGCTCCGCCCAGGAAGGCGTCGGGCAGGATGCGCCCCAGCACGAGGTTGGCGTCGGTGACGGTGGGCGCGGTGCCGCCGCGGCCGTAGCACGCGGGGCCGGGGACGGCGCCGGCGCTGCGGGGGCCGACGCGCAGCGCGCCGCCGGCGTCGAGGTAGGCGACGCTGCCGCCGCCGGCGCCGACGGTGTGGATGTCGAACACCGGCAGGCCGATCGGCAGGCCGTCCACGCGGGTCGAGGTCGTCCACTGCGGCCGCCCGCCGATCACCGTGGCGACGTCGGTGCTCGTGCCGCCCATGTCGTAGGTGATGACGTCGGAAAACCCGGCCCGGCGGGCGACGTACGCCGCTCCGATCACGCCCCCCGCCGGTCCGGAGAGGACGAGCTGCGCCGCCCGATCGGCGGCCTCGGTCGCCGACAGCGTGCCGCCGCCGGAGTGCATGATCGAAAGCGACGAGACCTGCGCGGGCAGCTCGTCCCGCAAGGCGCGCAGGTAGTCCTGCACCGTCGGCCGCAGCGCGGCGTTGATCGCGGTCGTGCTGGCCCGTTCGTACTCCCGGAACTCCGGCAGCACGTCGCTGCTGAGGCTCACCGTCACCCCCGCGCGGGCCAGCGCCTCGCCCAGCCGCCGCTCGTGGTCCGGGTTGACGAAGCTGAACAGCAGGCACACGGCCGCGTGGCGGAGCCCCTTGCCCGTCACCTCCCCCGCCACGCGCGCGATCTCGGCGTCCGTCAGCGGCTCCACCACCCGCCCCCGCGCGTCAACGCGCTCCCGCACGGTGAACCAGTTCTCCTGCGGCGTGATCGGCCGGGGGCGCTGGACGCGCAAAGCGTAGAGGCTCGGCCGGTTCTGCCGGCCGATCAACAGCATGTCGCGGAACCCCTCGGTCGTGACGAACGCCACCGGCTCGCCAGTCCGCTGCAGGAGGGCGTTGGTGGCGACCGTGGAGCCGTGGACGACGCTCGCGGTCTGTGACGGATGTCCGGCCGTCGCCTGCCGGATGCTTTCGATCACCGCCCGGTGGAACTGTGGCGGCGTGGACGGGAGCTTCACCACGCGGAGCGAATCGCCCTCGACGGCGACCACGTCGGTGAACGTCCCCCCGACGTCAATGCCCAGCCGCATATCCGCATGGGAAGGGTTTGTTTGTCCGGTCGGCGGGTGGCGCATAGAATCCGCGCGATGGTTTGCAACCGCCTCCCTCGCCGGAGCTTACTGCTCGCACTCACGGCCTTCAATCTAGTCCTGTTCGGCGACGTGTTCGCCGCGGCGCCGTCCGCCCCGGCGCGCGGCGGCGCGACGTTCGAGGTCGACCCGAAGGAGTTCGTGAAGTTCCTCTCGTCCGACGACCTGGAGGGACGCGGCGTCGGCACGGAGGGTTTGAACAAGGCGGCCGACTTCATCGCCGGAGCGTACAAGAAGCTGGGCCTCAAGCCGCCGCCCGGCCAGGAGAATTACTTCCAGACGTTCAAGGCGACCACCGTCGTGCGACCGGCGGAGGAGACGTCGCTGACCTTCGGCCCCACGCCCGCGCGAAAGTACATCCTGGGCGAAGACTACATCCCGCTGAGTTTTTCCGCCGAGGCCAAGTTCGATGGGCCGCTGGTCTTCGTCGGCTACGGCATCATGAACGGCGAGCGGGGCTACGACGATTACGCCGGCGTGGACGTGAAGGGGAAGGTGGCGCTGGCGCTGCGGTACGAGCCGCATGACGCCGACGGGTTCAGCCGCTTCGCCGGCCGCGACGACTGGTCCCGGCACGCCACGCTGACGCGCAAGGCCGAGGCGGCCGCCGCCGCGGGGGCGTCCGGGCTGGTGCTCGTCAACCCGCCTACGTTCCACGAGGAGGAGGACCCGCTCGTCCCGTTCTCGCGGTCGTTCCCGGGCGACCAATCGAAGATCCCGGTGATCCAGGTCCGCCGCCGGGTCGTGGACGAGTGGCTGAAGAAGGCGGGGCACGCCGAGGACCTCAAGGCGCTCCAGGAGAAGATCGACGACGTCGGCGAGCCACACTCCGCCGCGATCGACCCGAAGGCGACGGTGTCGGCGGACGTGTCGATCGACCGGGTACAGAGCGAGGTGAAGAACGTCGTCGCGGTGCTGCCCGGCAAGGGGACGCTGGCCGACGAGTACGTCGTCGTCGGCGCCCACTACGACCACCTCGGCCGCGGCGGGCTGTCGAGCCTCAAGCCGCTCAGCGGCGCCATCCACAACGGCGCCGACGACAACGCCTCCGGCACCGCCGCGATGCTCGAGCTGGCCGAGCGGTTCACCCGCACGAGCTTCGCCGGCCGCTCGATCATCTTCGCGGCGTTCACGGCCGAGGAGATGGGGCTGCTGGGGTCGAAGCATTTCGTGGACAAGCCGCCGGTGCCGCTCGACAAGATCGCCTACATGATCAACCTGGACATGGTGGGCCGGCTGGAGGGCAACGCGCTGCTCGTCGCAGGCGCCGGCACCGCGCCGGGCTTCGACGCGATCCTGGCCGAGGTGGACGAGGCGTCGGAGCTGCGGGTCCAGGGGTTCGGGCGCGGCGGGTTCGGGCCGAGCGACCACATGTCGTTCGCCCTCAAGAAGATCCCCGTGCTGTTCCTCCACACAGGCCAGCACGCCGACTACCACCGCCCCACCGACGACGCCAACAAGATCAACTACAAGGGCATCGACCTGGTCGTGGACTTCACCCACCGCGTGGTGGAAAAGCTCCTCACGCAGCCGCGCGAGCAGTACGTCGCCGCCGACGACGCCCACAGCGTCTTCGGCGGCGGACCCGGCACGGGGGGCGGGGGGTTCCGCGCGTCGCTCGGCGTCGTGCCCGACTACGGCGCCGAGGGCGTCAAGGGCGTGAAGATCAGCGGCACCTCCCCCGGCTCGCCGGCCGAGAAGGCGGGGCTGAAGGAGGGCGACGTGCTGGTGCAGTTCGGCGAAAAGAAGCTCGACAACGTGTACGACCTGACCGAGCAGCTCACGAAGGCGAAGCCCGGCACCGCCGTAAAGCTGGGCGTGGAGCGCGGCGGCGAGCGCATCGAGCTGGAAGTAACGCTGGCGGCGCCGAGGCGGTAGAGCTTGTGGCACGGGCATCCTGCCCGTGTCGCGTTTCAGAACAGCCGGACACGGGCAGGATGCCCGTGCCACAAAATATGCGCAACGGCATCATCATCGTCGACCACGGCTCGCGGCGGGACGAGAGCAACCGGATGCTCGAGCGCGTGGCGGAGCTGTTCGCCGGGCGCTTCTCCGACCGGCACGACATCGTCGAGCCGGCCCACATGGAGCTGGCCGAGCCGTCGATCGCGACCGCCTACGCCCGCTGCGTCGAGCGCGGCGCGGAGCGCGTCGTCGTCTGCCCCTTCTTCCTCGGCCCCGGCAAGCACTGGACGCAGGACATCCCCAGTCTCACGGCGGCCGCCGCCGCAAAGTTCCCGCACACGCGCTACCACGTGACGCAGACGCTGGGGATCGACGACCTGATCCTGGAGTTGCTGAACAAGCGGGTGGCCCACTGCGTCGAACACGACTACCTGTGCGACGCGTGCCGCGGGACCAACCGCAGCGGGGAATGCGCTAATGGAAGCGCAAACGGGAATGGGGCGTGCGTCAGCGTTCCCGCCACCGGGGCCGCACATCACTGAAGCTCTGGATTGAAGTTAGGCGAGGATGTCGCGCACGACCTTGCCGTGCACGTCCGTCAGACGGAAGTCCCTGCCGGCGTAGCGGTAGGTGAACTTCTCGTGGTCGAAGCCGAGCAGGTGCAGGATGGTGGCGTGTAAGTCGTGGACGTGCACGACGTTCTGTTCCGCCTTGAACCCGAATTCGTCCGTGGCGCCGTGGACGTGCCCGCCCTTGACCCCGCCGCCGGCCATCCACATCGAGAAGCCGTAGTGGTTATGGTCGCGGCCGTTGATCTTGCCGGAGTTGGCGCCCGGCGTCGGCAGTTCGACGGTCGGCGTCCGCCCGAACTCGCCGCCCCAGATCACGAGCGTATCCTCCAGCATCCCGCGTGACTTGAGGTCCGTCAGCAGCGCCGCGATCGCCTGGTCGCACTGCTTCGCCAGGTTGCGGTGGTTCACCTCCAGGTCGTCGTGGTTGTCCCACGGCTGCCCCTGGCCGCTCCAGACCTGCACGAACCTCACGCCGCGCTCCAGCAACCGCCGCGCGATCAGGATCTGCCGCGCCTGGGTTCCCGACCCGTACATATTGCGGACATGTTCCGGTTCTCGACTGATGTCAAACGCATCTGTTGCGTCCGCCTGCATCCGGTACGCGAGTTCGTACGACTGGATGCGCGACTCCAGCGCCGCATCCTGTTGTCGTTGCTGGAGATGCCGCTGGTTCAGCTTCATCAAGAGGTCCAGCTGCCGGCGCTGCTCCTGCCGCGAGGCGTAGCGGCTCTGTACGTACTCGACGAGCTTCTGGATGTCGGTGTGCTGGGTGTCGATGTACGTCCCCTGGTACACCCCCGGCAGGAACCCGCTCTGCCAGTTCTGCGACTCCTGGATCGGGTAGCCGCCCGGGCACATTGCGATAAACCCAGGCAGGTTCTGGTTTTCCGAGCCGAGCCCGTACGTCACCCAAGACCCCATGCTCGGCCGGATCAGCCGCGCCTCACCGCAGTTCATGAGCAAAAGCGACGGCTCGTGGTTCGGCACGTCCGCCTGCATCGAGCGGATCACGCAAAGGTCGTCAACGCATTTCGCAACATTCGGGAAGATCTCACTGACCTCGATCCCACTCTGCCCGTGTTTGGCAAATTTGTACGGCGACGGCAGCGCCGCGCCCGTGCGCCGCTCCGTCCGTAAGTTGGGCATCGGCAGGTTCTTACCGGCGTACTTGGCCAGGGCCGGCTTCGGGTCGAACGTGTCCACCTGCGACGGCCCGCCGTTCATGAACAGGTGGATGACCCGCTTGGCCCTGGGCCGAAAGTGCGGCGTCTTCACCGCCAGCGGGTTGATCGGCGCCGCGGAGGCACTTTGCGTAAGCCCAGTACCTGCAAAGAGTTGCCCCAGCGCAAGCGCCCCCATCCCCATCCCCGTTCGCTGCAGCAACTGCCTTCGGGTGAGAAACTGGTCGTGAATCTGCGGTCGGTGGTCGTAAAGGCTCATACTTACTTCGCTTGTCGATTCTCCGTCAGTCGTAACTACATCGTCAAGCGCCGGTTGTTCGAAACCAGTTTACGACGCGCAGTTTACAGCCCCCGATTCACAACCCCTGGCTCAGTGCCACGATTTCCGCATCCGACAGCGCCCTGCCGTACAGCCGCACGTCGTCGATCAGGCCGTCGAAGAAGTTCCCCGCCGGCGCTTCCGCGGAACGGGTGCCGACGTACAGCGGCTCGGCGCTGGCGGCGACCAGGCCGTTGGCGACCGCCGCCTGGACCAGCGTGCCGTCCACGAACAGCTTGACGCGTGCGCCGTCGTAGCTGGCGACGACGTGGTGCCACGCGTTTCTCGACGGCAGCAGCCCGGTGGCGAAGTTGACGCCGGTCGGGCCGGCCACTTCGAACCGCAGCAGCCCGCCGGAGTTGCCGAGGCGGTAGGCGCCGGGCTTGCTCAGGATGGTGCGGTCGCCGCCGAGCCAGGTGTCGGCGCGGACCCACGCCGATACGGTGAAGGCCGCCCGCGGGTTGAGCAGCGGCGCCGCCGGGACCACCACATAGTCGTCGGTGCCGTCGAAGCGCAGGCCGCGGCCGAAGCGGCTGTCCGCGATGCGGGTCACGCCGCCGCGCAGGTTCCCGTGGTTGAAGTTCCCCGACGAGTCGTTCGCCACCCCGCCGCCCGTCTCCTCGAACTCCAGGCGCAGCCCCAGCCCGGCGGCCAGCCCCGCGGTCGTCCGCAACTGCGACTCGGCCACCACGTCGAGCGGCTGGTTCGGCCCCTCCCACGACAGCCGCGCCACCGCCCCGATCCCGTTCTCGTAGAACTCCATCCGCAGGTCGTACCACTGGCCGGCCACGAGGGAGATGGACCCGACGTCCTCGGTCGGCGGGTGGTCGGTCCAGTTGTCGATGACCGGGACGCCGTTGACCCACAGCCGCACGCCGTCGTCGCTGAACGTGTGGAAGTCGTACGTGCCGGTGCCGGGGGCCTGGATCTGGCCGGTCCAACGGGCGGAGAACGTCTCGCCGTCGATGGACGGGTCCGGCGACCCGAGCCCGTAGTCGAAATCGATGTTCGGCTCGATGCGGACCAGCGCCGGCCCGCTGAGGTCCATCGTGTCGTAGTACTCGCCGCGCACCCCCGGCACCGGCGGGTTCGCCGGCTGGGTCCCCGGCACCGGCGGAGAGAGATACACCTCGGCCGTGTACGGTCCGGCCCCCGCGGTCGCACGGACCTCCAGGTAGTACGTCCCGCCGCCCGGCACGAAGAACGCGTAGATCGGCGAGTCGCCCGACTGCCCGTCGCTGGTGCCGTCCTCCTGCGCCAGCACCCCGCCGGCGCTGTTCCGCAGCGTCACCCGCGCGTCGGCGACCGAGGTCGAGTCGATGACCACCGTCACCAGCTCGCCGGCGTTGAACTGGAACCGGTAGAAGTCCGCGTCGCCGGCGCTGAGCGTCGCGGCCGTGGTCGAGCGGGACGTCACTGCCCGCCAGCTCGACGCCGCGTCGTTCGCCGCCGCGGCCGAGTCGTTGGCGCCGGACTCGTTCCGCAGCGAACCGCCCGTCTGAGGCGTGTCGGCTCCGTTCTCGAGCCACAAGCCCAGCTCGTAACTGCCGGCGGCGTCGTTGGCGCTGTCGGCGACGACGTAGTACGTGTCGGCCGTGGTGACCGCGAACCGCAGCAGCGCGTCGTTTCCCGGCCCGCCGTTGTCGTTCGACGCGACCTCCACCGCCGACCCGTCGTTGGCCCGGTAGAGCCGGACCAGGCCGTTCGGAAGCGAGCCGCGGGCCCCCGCGACGCCCGACAGGCTGGCGACGACCACGTCGCCCGCCTGCATCGACCCGACCCGGAACCAGTCCCGGTCGGCGCCGGGGCTGATCTCGCCGGCCAGCGACATCTGGAACCGCTGCCCCGCGATCGGCTGAGCGTTGTTGACGGCGTTGTTCGCCAGGTCGCGCGCGTCATTCGGCTCGCTCTCGTTGGGCAGGACGCCCGGCGTGCCGACGACGACGAACTCGCGCTTGGTCGCCGTCGCGTCCCCGTTGGGCCCCGTCACCGTGAGCCGCACGTTGTACGAGCCGTTGGCGGTGTAGACGTGGGTCGGGTTGCGGTCGTGGCTGGACGTCCCGTCGCCGAACTCCCAGTGCCAGGTCGTCGCCCCGGGCACCTCCGACAGGTCCGTGAACCGCACCGTCAGCGGCGCGTCGCCGGCCGTGACGTCGGCGGTGAAGTCGGCCTCGCCAACGAACGCGATGCGGTAGATCTTCGCACCGGGGTCCCACGGCGTGTCCGTGTCGTCGGGGTAGAGCGTGCTGAAGAACAGCCCGCCCGGCCCGGCCGCGAGCGCCGCGGCGGTGTGGCGCCCCGGCCCCTCGTACTTCACCAGCGGCCGGGGGTTGCGCGCCTCGCCCGGTGCCGACACCCGACGCGTTCCGTCGGGGTTGAGCACCCACTCCTCGATCAGCTTCGCGTTGCCCTGCGGCCCGGCCCCGAAGGTGCCGCCCGATTGCGCGACGAACGCGTGGCCCTGCTTCTCCGCCGGGAAACCGCTGCCGGCGTAGACGCTCGGCTGGACGAAGGTGATGTTCACCGGCGCTGGCGCGGGCGTCCAGTCGGGCGCGCCGTTCTCGAACGTGCCGGTGGGCGAGTAGGCGATGTTGAAGTTGTTCATGCTCTCGTCGCTGCCGTCGTACAGGTAGTTGCGGTCGCGAACGAGCATCGAGAGCCGGTCCCGGCTGGGGCCGTTCTCCACCGTGAAGTGCTGGGCCGGCGTGCCCGCGGACGGGTTCGCGTCCCGCCACGCCCCGCCGAACGGGTTGCGCAGGCCGATCGCGTAGACGTAGTCCCTCGCGGTGATCCCGTCGGCCGCGTTGTACCGCGGGTTGTCCGTCACCGGCGTGCCGTTGCGGTTGATCCGGAGGATCTTGCCGCGGAAGACGTCGTCGTTCTGGCCGGCGCTTGCGTCGAAGCCGTCGCCGACGTGGACGTACAGCTTGTCGTCGGGGCCGAAGCTGATGTTGGAGATGATGTGCGACTGCCGCATCGGCTCGTCCGGCATCCGAAGAATGTCCGTGCCCTGCGTGCCGACCTCCGAGCCGTTGGTGTCCACCGCGTGGAGGCCGCCGTCGGTGCTGGTGAACCGTGTCACCTTCGGGAACGTCGTCTCGTCGCCGTCGTCCGGGTCGGGGTCGTAGAGCATCGTGACGTACACGTCGCCGTTGGAGGGGTCGACCACGATGCCGGTCAGCCCGTTCTCCCCCGGCCCCCCGAAGCCGCCGAAGGGGCTGTAGTTCAACAGGCCGCTGGCGTAGGTGTGGACGTGGAAGTCGTTGGTGACGACGCGGACGTTGCCGTACAGCTCGTTGACGTAAAACAGCGGGTCGCTGGGGTTGGGGCCCCGGCGGGCCTGCGGGACGAAGGCGATGTTGACCGGCAGGCTCCACTCCGCCTGCCCGCCGAAGTCGAACGGCAGCTCCTGCACCTGGTACCCCGGCTGAAGCGCCACCCACCCGTCGGCGGTGACGGGCTCCGGCGGCAGCGTGCGGAACAGCCGCACCGCCCAGTTGCTGTTCGTCGTACCGGGGTCGCCGCTCGTATCACGGTGGCGGATGCGCAGCAGGTAGTTCGTGTCCGGCAGCAGAGACGTGCGTCCCGCGTGCGACCCGGCGAACACGCCGTCGCCGAAGTGCTGGTGCACCTTGGAGTCGAACTGGTTGGCGTTCTCGATGTAGAAGACCCGCTCCGGCACCGGCCCGCGGGTCCACACCTCGAAGTCCGAGGCGGACCGGTTGGCCCCGAGCGGGTCCGGGGCCGGATTGTCGGCGTCCACGAACGGCTGCTGGATCTGCATGTGCAGGTCCTGGCCGTTGATCACCTGCCCGTCCGTGGCTGGCTCCTCGATCACCGGCGCGACCGGCGGCGAGTTGCCCGCGTCGGGCCGTAGCCGGCGGCCGAGCCTGCGCCGGAACTGCACCGTGTCGGTCGGCGACACCGCGCCGTCGCCGTTGTAGTCGAACGCCGCGTTGTAGAACGGGTGGCCGGGCGACCGCCCGCGGCTACGACGCTGGCGGATGGCGTCGCGGCTGTCCACGTCGCGGTCGCCGTCGGAATCGCCGAAGAGCCGGTGGAAGTTGAACGAGTACTCGTCCCCGCCGACGCCGTCCCCGTTGCCGTCGAGCGGGTTCCCGGCGGTGTCGTAAACCGTCATCGACAGCAGCGTCGCGCGGTAGTTGCCGTCCGGCAGCATCGCGGCACCGCCCTGGGTCGGGAAAGTCCACGTCGCTGTGTTCGTGGCGTCGTTGTACGAGACGGTCGCGGCGGACGTGTTGATGAACTGCCGCGCCGTCGCGTTCCACAGCCGCAAATCGGCGGACTGGACACTGGCCCGCGCGTTGGCGTCGAAGCGGGCGGAAATCGCCTGGATGACCGACCGCTGCACCCCCGCCGCCGCCGCGTCCGCGCCGTTCACGAGCACCGCCGTGACCGCGGTCAGGAGCGTGCGGCCCTCAAGGGGCTCGACACGGCAGGGAGGAACCGGAGCAACGGCAGAACGTGCGACCAGCCCCGCGCGCCCGCCGCGCGCCGCGACCAAAAGGTGCCACGTCATAGGATCGCCTCCGTCCAATACCGCCCATGGAGTGGCCGGCCGGAGTTACCCCGGCCGGAAAACGTCACTATTAATGCGACGAAAGCGTCCCGCGTTACCGTATCTTTAGCAAAATATTCAAGCGGGGCTGACTCCCCGGAGGGGGTGGGGAAGTGCGTAACGGCGATTCCGCCCCGGGTACCTACTGGAGCACGCGAATCGCCGCTACAATTCGGGCGATGGAGACGGACCTGCTCAAGCGAATCACCGTCGAACCCGGCAAGTGCGGCGGCAAGCCGTGCATCCGGGGCCAGCGAATCCGCGTCTCCGACATCCTCGACCTGCTTGCGGCGGGCGCGTCATTCGAAGAGATCCTGCGCGACTACGCCTTCCTTGAGCGGGACGACATCGTCGCCGCCCTCGCCTACGCCGCCCGCCAGACGGATCACGTCGTGCTGCAAACGTCGTAAGAGTGCTTGTAGCGCTGCCCCTGCACCAAGGAATCCAGCGACCACCGCCGCGCACCGTCATCCCGAGGAGCGTCAGCGACGAGGGATCTCGGGGCAGTGTGACGCGTCATTCCCTCCCGAGATCCCTCGGTCGCCAAGGCTCCCTCGGGATGACGGTCGCGGTAACAACCGACGTTTTCGTGTAGGCAGCGGCGGGATCGGCTCCGCGCCATCAGTCCACAAACACAAACTCGTTCGACTGCAACAGCACCTGCGCGTACTTCTCCCACGGCGTGATCTGCGACGGCGTCCCGGGCGACGTCGACGCCTCCTCCCCACGAATGAACTCCGCCGCCGCCCACAACTCCTCCGGGGTCGGCGAGCGCCCGTACAGCAGCCGGTACA
>Ga0075430_100005376_pt1 | contig 10810 bp, 4 predicted proteins | sample RhiMetdeltSRZDD4_FD_75294 | JGI IMG/M metagenome (GOLD analysis project Ga0075430, IMG submission 75294) | Populus rhizosphere microbial communities from Tennessee, USA - Rhizosphere MetaG P. deltoides SRZDD4 | ecosystem: Host-associated > Plants > Roots > Rhizosphere > Soil | place: USA... | reverse complement strand
CCTCGGTGTAGTTCCCACTCGTCTTCTGTAGTGTTCGTACAATAACGTGTCTTTTTGCTTCCTTGATTGCTTCGTAGTAGCCCGGTTGAGATATACCGTCTGCTGCGTCACTTTCAAAAAGTGCCTCGGGTAGATCCTCCGGAGCAATCCATTCAGTTGATCCCATTACCACAGCGCGTTCGATAGCATTCTGCAACTGACGCACGTTGCCGGGCCAGTCATAAGAGTAAAGTAACCGCCGCGCTTCGGGAGAGATGCCCGTGACTTTTCGTTTACACTTTTTGCTGAAGTTCGCCACGAAGTAAGTTGCGAGAAGAAGAATATCTTCGCGACGTTCTCGAAGAGGCGGCATGACAATCGAAACAACATCTAATCGGTAATAGAGGTCCTCGCGGAATTTTCCTGCCTTGATTGCCGTTTCGAGGTTACGATTCGTCGCGGCTATTAAACGGACATCGATTTTGACGGGACGCGTACCACCCACTCGTTCAAATTCGCAGCTTTGCAGTACTCGTAACAGTTTTGCCTGTAGCACGGGGGACAGCTCGCCAACCTCGTCAAGAAAAACGGTGCCGCCATCCGCTATCTCGAGTTTGCCTCGTTTTTGCGCAACGGCTCCGGTAAACGCGCCCTTCTCATGACCAAATAACTCGCTTTCAAGCAGATTTTCGGTCAGCGTCGCACAATTAATCGCTACAAAAGGCTTTGTCGCGCGTGGGCTGTTCAAATGAAGCGCGTTTGCCAGCAACTCCTTCCCTGTACCACTCTCACCCAGAACCAGGACTGTGGACTGAGTCGGCGCAACCTTGGAAACAAAGCTGTAAACTTCCTGCATCCTTACACTTTCGCCAATCATGGCGTGATTGAGGCTGACTTCTTTTTGAAGCCGAGTGTTCTCACCTTTGAGGTCTTCAATGTGTAGCGCGTTTTCAAGTGCTACTGCGGATATTCCCGCGATCGCAGTGAGTAATCGCAAATGTCCCTGGTCGAAACGGGCTTTAGGATCGGCCGTATCGAGGTAGATCACTCCCACCGGTTTCTCGAACGCTACCACAGGCACACACAGCAACGAGCAAACGCCAGATGCAACCAGGCTGGGTGTTCCTGCAAGGACATCGTTCTCAATGATGTCATTACTTAGGATAGCTACTACTTCTTCTAACACCTGCTTAGAAATCGTTTGGCTCACACGAACCGAATCATCTGGTCCTGTTGACCGGCTCCATCCACAGCGCGACGTAAACCCGCCGTCACTATTGGCTAAAAGAATCGTCCCTCTTTGTGCTGGGATGACTTCGAGAATCAGCTCGAGCAACCGGCGTTGCAGATCACCAGAGTCTCTTATCGAGTTGACGGTCGTGCTGATCTTGAGAAGAGTGTTTAGTGCACAGACGACGGGAGAGTCGGAGGGCCATTCATCGAGCACTCTGTCAGGACAGAGATAGAATGCGTCTTCCCGGCGCAGTCTCACAGTGGATCGCGTGATCAGGTCATGGTCCGCAAAGAGATCAATGGAAGGAGTCGCCTCGGCTTCCTCCGTAAGAAAGAGGAAGCGCAGATCTCCCAAAGCTATTTGATCGCCCGGCGCCAGCGATTGTTCCAACACCGGCACTCCGTTGACAAACGTACCGTTGTAGCTTTCGAGATCGAGGATACTAAACTGCTCATCCTCTCCAGTCGGCGAAGTCCGCTTTCTTTTAATTAGACAATGCCTGCGCGACACCGACGGATCGTTTACAGATATGTTGCTCGAGTTATCGCGCCCAATCAGGACTTCGTCACAGGTCAGCGGAAACACCGCGCCCTTCAATGAACCAGAGATAGCAATGAGTCGAGGCTCCATTCGGGGCGAAGCATACCAGAAGTGATAGCCCGACTATCAATTTTGATAGGGGGCTTCCAGGTACCGCGACGGTTCCATCAATGAAAGACTGCCAGGAGTGCGGCGGATAGAAGTCCAAATCATGGCCAGTCCTTTGCAGGTGTCAGTGACAGGCGAGTCGCTTATTAGAGGCGCCGCATTATTGGTCATAACAAGCTGAAAGACATTCTCACCGATTGATGGAGGCAGAAAATGAAATCCCGCTACACCGACACCCAGAAAATCATGATTGGCGTCCTAATCTCAGTACTTTGTTTTTCCCAGCTTACGTTGGCGGCAACTAACGACCCGCCAACTGTAAAGTTCAGCATTTCTCCGGCGACGATACCAGCCGGCCGAAATCGGATGGTTAAGATTACGACTGAACCTGCTATGGACTTGAGTGGATTCAGCGTAGAGGAACCATCGAGTGATACGGGAGTTCTATTTGATAGTGGTAATGGACAGTTGAGCGACAACAACAGAGCCTTACTTCTTCGCATCACGGTGGAAGATGATGCAGAAGAACAAACTTTCCCGTTGATAATAAAACGGGAGAAGAACGGCGTCACGGAGAAACACACGGTTGAGCTAACGGTGACTGCCTTCAAGCCAAGAGCAATTCCGAGTCAAGCCACTCCGCCAGGCGTGGGTAAGAACGACGCGGTCGACTCTATGATCCAGCCCATGACTTACGAGGCAACCAAGGACGTATTTGGCCGTCGTGTTGCGGAGGACTACTACGCAGTCGTGATAGCACTAGGAAACAATACCGGCTTTGACCTTCAGATCAACAAGATTGCTTTCAATTCGACGATCCTAATCGATGTGCCCGATGTAAATCCTGACAACCCTACCCAGCCCGTAATGGATGGAGATAAAGTTAAAACGCATAAGGAGTTCTTGCAGATAACGGCCGTTGACCGAACCTTGGTCCGACCGACTGTGGAGAAAGATCAAATCTTCGGTAGGAGGGCGTTTGCTCTCAACTTGATCGGTGGGCTCGGTACCCTCACCACCGGTTTTCTTCCTTTTTTCCATGCCTTAGGACCACGGGCAAACTTTTCTTCATTCAGCAGCATTGTGAACGGACAATTCAAAGAAGGGTTCAACATTGCCGTCCCCGATTTGACGATAAGGCAACTTAGCCGACTTGATAACAGTATCGTGATGGACGAGGAGTTGCTGCTGCCGAACAACTCTGAGCGCAACACACTTGTGTTTGTACCCCGCGCTGCGCTGAAACTTGAGAAAAAGGACCGCGAAGATCTGCAAAAGGTCAAAGCATCGCTTGGCAGTCTGATCATAGTTGGTCGACCGGTGAGTCGTTATGCCAATCGACAGATTGTGATCAGAACGGGTACCGGAGGAACAAGTTTCACCAGGAACTCAGACGCAGGCGGGTCGGGAACAACTCCGGCAGGATCAGGTTCAAAAGCGTCGCCTGAAAGTCCGGCGACGACTGCTCCCACGGTTACCACAATCTCACCAACTGCTGGAATCATCGCCCAACCGGGTGAAGTAAAAATCACCGGGGGCAATTTCGCGCCGAACGTCGAGGTGAAGTTTGGTACGCAGAAGGCGGACATCAAAAGCTTTTCTCCGACAGAGATCGTGGCGCAAGTACCAGTTAATCCAGCGGGCACAGTACAGTTGGTCGTAGTAAACCCAGATGGCAAGCAGTCGGCGCCAAAGAACTATACCTATTATTCCGAGCTCACAGTTGGGGGAACTGACAGGGCGTCCGGTTCAACGGCTGGAGGAGATATAGTCAAAATCATAGGTACTGGATTTATTCCGGGTGTAAAGGTGAGCGTCGGAGGAACCGAATTACCATCCGGGTCCGTCACTCTCGTTAATGCAAACACGATCCGCATCACAATGCCTGCGCACGCGGCTGGTACGGTCCCGATCGCGATTGTTAATCCGAGCCCCTATCCCAACCAAACGCCAAAAGAAGTTGTTGGCGGCTTTACGTACGTCGCTCCAGTGACAAATCCGGAGAATTAGCTTGATCTTGGACGCGCCGCGACGTAAAAGATACCGGCCTTCCAAACTCTGCCTTACCTAACCTATGGACAAAGGAGCCCCGGCCATGGACGCAAACAAGGAACAAAATAACTCGCGACGAATTTTCACGAACTCGCTAATAGGTGCAGTTACTGCCTTGCCGTTTCTTTCCGTGTTATCAAACGGTCAGCAGAAAGCTACGTCGGCGCAAGACGTGGAGCAAGAAGTACAGAAACTTCGGATAACTCATGATACCCCTCCTCCTATTGTGATCGACGACGGATCATTCGAAGTTCAGACGACACACCCGTTAGTCCTCGAAGCGAATCGGCCACCTTATCGATACACCAGTCCGTTCGATGCTACACCTCAACTAGCCCATATTAGGATTCTCGATCGATATGGAAGCACAATCTATTACGAGCCAAGGGCTAGAGGCGGTACTATTCGATTGCAATTGCGCGACGACGCCGGAACGTCAGTTGATGATATTACAGTGACCGGTAATTCTGAAAGAATTCAGTTTACCTGTCGAGCAACTAGGTTTACGGATCACATTAACCATAAGCCGAATTCGTTTCGGAAGCACAGGAATATACATCCGGGACAAGGCAATCGGCGGTTTCGTGTATCACGAATAGAAGTAGTTGGTACTCCTATATACTTCTTGAAGGAAGCGAGTGCCCATGCGGGTTATTTCTCGGAAGAGTATCGAATTTTGGTTTGGCTCGACCCTGACCGGGTAACTAGATAGCCCTGATATCGTTGAATATCTTTTCTGCGTGAATAGCTCGTGAAGGCTTCGTGTCCCCACCTTGCAGTAATGGTGGTCAAAATTTTCTGGGCACGGGCGTAGTAATCTGAACTGGCCTGCTGATCTCCCAAAACAGCACTTGCTCGACCTGCGATCATCAACGCGCGCCATTCTGATTGGAATCGATGACGCGCGGCAAAGCTCTCCTGTGCTTTGAGCGCATACAGCTGGGAGTTTTTGGCGTCTCCACTTTCCAGTAGCGCCTCGGCTACGGCGGCGTAGGAATCTCCAGACTCGTGGTCCTCATTATTACTTAAAAGTATGAGTGCTTCGTGGCAAAGTTTAAGTCCCTTTCGCGCATCACCGGAATACACCTCAATTAGACCGAGGGTTTGTTTTATCGCGGCTTCAGTGTTGCCGAGAGCCTTGCGATCTTTGCCCCCAATTGTGGCCAACCCTTCCATGCAGTTTGCTCGAGCATTAGGCAAACGCCCTTCGCTCAGATCCATTTGCGCCCGAATCAAATAAGAGAATGCAGTCCAGATAGGTTTGTAATTGTTGTCAGCTGGTAGCGCACTCAGCAGAGGAGTCAACTCGCCGAGGGCATTACTTGCCTCGTCATAGTTTCCCAGACGAGCCAACATGTCAGCCCGATTTAGTAAACAGAAGGCAGCATGAAACGCGTTACCCAGTGACTGGAACAGTTGATAACTCTCGGTGTAGCGTTCGAGCGCTTGGGGATATAACTCAAGCTTTCCCAGAGCTGAAGCGAGTTCCTCTTGTGAACGGGCCAACTGCGCCGGATCGTCCACCTCCTTTGCCAGCTTGAGTTGCTCATTGAGCGTTTGGATAGCACCATCGAAATCTGCCTTCAAAAGTTGAGTGCGGGCAAGCCACAACAGAGCCTGGGAGATTTCCTTGCGATACGCGCCCCGACGGTAAAACTCCAGTGCAAGTTCCACGTATGGGCGACCGCGATCCGGTTGTTGCTGCTGGATGTACAACGCGCCAAATGAGAGCAGCGCACGCGCTTCGTTGCGCTTCGCCTTGTACCGCTCTGCAATATCCAGGGCCTGACGAAAGTATTCCTCGGCATCACCATAAGCGCGACCAACGAAAAACGCATAACCCAGATCGAGAAGTCCCTGTGCTGCCAGGTTCTCCATGTCGTTCGAGCGCGCTATTTCAACCGCCTCACTTGCCTGTTGTTTGGCTTCCTTAGTGTTCCCTTCAGCATAAAAGATCCCACTGAGTTGCAGCTTGCTTCTAATCCTATGAGACGGGCTTTCGGCGACACGGGCGATCTCGAGCGCTTTTTCGAGTGACTCGCGCGCGGCTTTCAATTCACCGCGTTGTTTCATTAGGAAGCCGCGCTCCAGCAGCACTTCTGCGTTCCCTTCGAAGTTTGCCGTTTCCTGGTATAGGGTTTGGGCCTTATCGAAGTGTCCCTGCGCACGTTTCGTGTCGAGCTTGCGGAAATAAAGCACACCAAGGCGAACAAAAGCCGCGGCCGTGTCGGGACGCCGTTTTATTGCTTCGGAAAAATTCTCAATCGCTTTGTCAACTTGCTCATTCTTCTCGTAAGCACGTCCCAGATCCACGTAGGCTCCGGAGTCGTTTGGGTTAAGTTTGAGCCTCTCCGTGTAGGACTGTATCGCTTGCGGAAAGTCACGTTTGGAGGTGGCCGTGACTGCCTTAACGTAAAGCTGATCCGATTCACTCAGAGCAGATCGGTTAAGGTCGTTGAGACTGAGGAGTTCGTCTTTGGCTTTATCAGCGTAATCAAGTTCGGTCCATGCTTCGGCTAGTCTTGCACGGGCCAGCGCGAACTGAGGATCATGCTCAACCGAACGTTGCAGCAGTTTGCTGGCTTTATGGTAGGCCCCTTCGTGCATAGCCGCTACACCAAGATCAAACAAACGTCTTGCCTCCGGCGTGGGTTGGTGTGCTGACGGGGTAAGCCAATACCAGCCGGCAACAGCTATGAGACTTATAGCGAGTATTCCAACACCTACATACCCAACTGAGAGCCGAGGCCGTTTGAAGATGTCTGACAGGGTCGCAAGAGCGCTCCTGGCTCGCGTAGTTGGAGTCGGTGCAACTAGTCTAGTGATCGTGCGGGTTGAGGCTTGATCGCGCACCTCTGAGTAGGCGCGTTCCAAGTCAGCGATCATCTCGTCGGCAGTCTGGTACCGTTGCTCTGGTTTTTTTGCCAGAGCTTTCATCGTAATGCGATCCAGTTCGTTGCGGATATCTACATTGAACTGCGAGGGGGGTGGAGGATCGTCACGAATTACCTGAGCACAAATTTCAATCGCGCTCGCCCCATAGAAAGGCGGCTTGCCGGCGATGCATTCATACAGTAGGACACCCAGCGAGAAGAGATCGCTGCGCGCATCAACTTCAACGCCGAGAGCCTGCTCAGGCGAAAAGTACATAGGCGTTCCGACGATAACGCCTTCGCGCGTTTGCGTATGCACAAGAGCTTGCTGCTCCGCATCCGGCCGGGTCGCTAACTCAGGATCGACTTGTTTGGCTAGTCCGAAATCCAAAACCTTTACTTCACCGCGGTGATTGATTGCCACGTTCGAGGGTTTAATGTCGCGATGAACAATTCCGTGTTTGTGAGCCTCGGACAATCCTTCCGCAACCTGCTGTATGATCTTGAGCGTACGGGAAATGGTGAGGCGCTCGGCGAGCATCAGATCCGCAAGGGTTTCGCCCTTCACGAACTCCATGACTATATAGGGCTGGCCTTGGTTGGTTTCACCATAGTCGTAAATAGTCGCAACGTGCGGGTGAGATAGAGCGGAGACCGCGCGGGCCTCGCGCAAGAAACGGCTACGGAAGTGCTGGTTAACCAATCCCCTTGGATTGGTCAGCGTCTTTATTGCCACTTTGCGTCCGAGGACCGTATCCTCTGCAAGATACACGACACCCATACCACCTTGGCCGAGCCGTTCAACGATTCGGTAATGCGAGATAGTTTGGCCTATCATTTCGGGAGATTTTTCTCCAAGTTACATGGAACCGAAAACTACAGGAGCTTTCGTCAAAGGAAGCCCGACGAGGAGGCAAGACCATTGTCTCTCGGAAACGGGTGTGTTTCAAATCGGCAGTCCAAGTAATGCAATCGCGCGGTTGCTTGACTGAATCCAAAACGCGACGCTAGTCGGCATTCAATTATTTATCGGCACTCACTCACACGGAATGGGGCCGTAGCTCAGCTGGGAGAGCGGTTGCGCTTATGGGTCACAGCAATGTCCGAACAACTCAGCGGTACGTTCGGGCTACTGAGCGAAATAAGCGCGAAGCTGTTCAAGCAGCGATGTTGAGTTCACGTGGCCACAATTTGGTTACAAGAGTAAATGCATCACGCCGTTGCTTGACTCAACGCAAAACGCTAGGCTAGTCTGCATCAGTTATTTACCAGCACTCACCTGCACCGCAAGGGGCCGTAGCTCAGCTGGGAGAGCGCATGACTGGCAGTCATGAGGTCAGGGGTTCGATCCCCCTCGGCTCCACCAATTTTTCGACAATACAAAACAGGGAAAAGTTTGACGCGGTAGGGTTGTGAACCACATGCGGCGAGGGCCTCGCGTTTAAACGCGAGGCCCTCGGAATGCGCCGTCTCAGCCCACCTCACTTGAACCGGAAGTTCGCGCGGTGGATCGAACCGTCGTTCAACTCAACTACCAGTTGTCGACAGGTACCAGCCCAGGATGGATCAGTCTTCCATACGTAAACATATTGATCCGTCGCGGGATCATAACTGAGGCTACTGCCGCCAGCTGTTACTGTTTCGGTTAGATCACTTGCGGGATCGCTCGAATTGCAAGCAACCGGTCCTGACGATGGTGAGCCCGCCGCAAATATCCCCAGACCTTTAAATCCGCTCAAGCTAAACTTCACCGGTATAGCTCTTCCAGCTTGAACGACATTGACGACTGGGAGGTTATCAACCGGTTGGAAGAAACCGGCAAAGTTGTACTGCACGATCACTTTGAACGTGCACGTGCTTGGAGTAGTAGTACCATCATCAGCTGATGCGTTCACTGTCGTCGCGCCGATCGGGAAAACGGAACCAGAGGCAGGACTACTCGTCACATTTACACTCGACGAACAACCATCAGTAGCAGTCACCGCCGGATAGTTAACAATCATAGAAGTCGCGGTCGAGTTCAGCGGCAGATTAACGACAACGTCATCCGGGCAGTCGATGACAGGTGAAGTCGTATCGACAATGTTCACTACGACATCGTCTGTATCTGATCCGCCACCGGTGTCTGTAACAGTTAGAGTGATCGAGTGCGAACCTTTGGGTAGCGACACATTTAAGATTGCGCCCGTGCCGAGGGAAGTTGCACCTTCAGCCCATGAGTAAGAGTTGATCGTTCCGGTGCCTGGTGTTGACGCAGTTCCATCAAGCGTGACTGATGTGGTCGCGCCGGCACACTCAACTGTTTGATTAGGACCTGCATTTGCAATTGGAGCCGCTGCGGCGACACCAAACTTCTGCACGCGATCGTTGCCTGTATCGGCTACATAAAAGTTGCCGGCAGAATCTGCACCCACGTCTTGTGGTCCAGCAAACTCTCCGTTGCCGGTTCCACTCGTCCCGCAGCTCGAAATGAACGTGCCGGTCGGTGAAAACTTCTGAATGCGATTATTGTTTGTATCGGTAACATAGACATCACCTAAACTATCAGTCGACACTCCCCACGGCGTATCAAGCTGTCCGTCGCCAGTGCCATTCGTTCCCCATTTAGTAACGAACGTGCCACTCGTGTTGAATTTCTGAACGCGATGATTGCCTGTGTCAGCGACGTATAGGTTGTCAGACGTATCAATTGCGATTCCTTGAGGCCCGCTGAACTGCCCGTTACCAGTGCCGCTGCCTCCCCAGCTCATGATGAAGCTTCCGCTGGAAGTAAACTTTTCAATTCGATGGTTACCGAGATCGGTTACATAAACATTGCCCGCAGAATCAACCGCGACGCCTCCGGCCCCGTTTAAGAATTGGCCATTGCCGCTGCCTGCCGTGCCCCATGACAATTGAAAAACACCGCTTGAATTAAACTTCTGTACTATCCCACTCGTTCGTTCAGGAAACCCATCGGTTACGTAAATATCTCCAGTGGTTCGATCAACTGCGACGCCGGAAGGCGCGACGACTGCTCCGGCGCTGCTGCCTCCCGTAGCGAACTTAAACTGGAAGACACCACTTGAATTAAATTTCTGAACGCGATTGTTTTGATCGGCAACAAAAACATTGTCAGATGGATCGATCGCGATAGCCCTCGGCGTGAGCACTTGCCCATCGCCAGATCCTATGGATGCCAGTATCGAAAGAAAGTTACATGCTGCTGACGCCGCGCTGCTCCACATCAACAACGCGGCAGCAAGAGGCACGGAGAGAAGTGGCCAATAGTATTTCCTATTTCGTGAAACAAGCGAGAGTGTTATACGAACCGCGGAGGTTTTGAGTGATTTCATCTGAGTTCCTTCCTTCTTGAAGATCGGGTTAGGCGCGAGACGGCACTGCCGGCTGCGTGTGATGGATAGCTCTAAGTTAGATTCCGGGATTGCGGATATTCATGCGCGCCGAAGTGGCGCAACTCGGTCGGTTGGGGGAAACTGGCCGGACCCGGATTTTTGAACGTGCGGGAGAATAAGGCGGGTTCGAATCGTTGTCAATGAATTTGGCAGTATCTTAATTCCAACTCTGCGTAATCTCTGCGTCCTTTGCGTCTCTGCGGTGATTGTTTTTACACATTCATTTACCGCAGAGACGCAGAGGACGCAGAGATTACGCAGAGAAGATTTCAATTTAGGTGACCACCTTCCGTAATCGTTATCTTTTGATCCTCAAGATCGAAATCAAGATTCAGCCCCGCGTTCTTCAACTTAGACTTCCGGTTTAGATAGAACGCTAGCTGGGTGACGATCTCTTGTTCGATGGCTCGTTGCAGTGGTCGGGCGCCGAAGCGACTGCTGAAGCCTACATCCACGAGGTGATCGACGAGCCGCTCGGTCCAGGCAAGTCTTAGTTTACGTTTCTCCAGTCCCTCGCGGGTGTTGAGCGACTGGAGTTCCCTAACGACGATGCGCCGAGTGCTGTCGCGACCGAGCGCGCTAAAACTCACGACTCGATCGATGCGATTGTAAAACTCAGGACGAAAGAA
>Ga0075430_100005375_pt1 | contig 10811 bp, 12 predicted proteins | sample RhiMetdeltSRZDD4_FD_75294 | JGI IMG/M metagenome (GOLD analysis project Ga0075430, IMG submission 75294) | Populus rhizosphere microbial communities from Tennessee, USA - Rhizosphere MetaG P. deltoides SRZDD4 | ecosystem: Host-associated > Plants > Roots > Rhizosphere > Soil | place: USA... | reverse complement strand
GCCCTCTCGCAAGCAAGGGGTCAGACCCCTCGCGCACATTCGTTGTGTGGAAATTGCAACGCTGGAGGCGAGGGGTCTGACTCCCTAGCCTGCCCCTCTACACCTGCACCGAGTAGCCACCATCGACCGGTATGGACGCGCCGGTGATGAAATCCGACGCGCGGCTCGCCAGGAACACGGCGACGCCGGCCAGGTCGCCGGGCACGCCCCAGCGCCCGACGGGGGTGCGCATCAGCACCAGGGCATTGAGCCCCTTGACCTGGTCGCGCGCTGCGCGCGTCAGCGCGGTGTCGATCCAGCCCGGCAGCACGGCATTGACCTGGATGTTATCCTTGGCCCACCCGGACGCGAGCGCCTTGGTGAGTTGTACCACCCCGCCCTTGGACGCGCCGTAGGCCGGGGCGAAGCCGGCGCCGAAGATCGACAGCATGGAGCCGATGTTGACGATCTTGCCGCCGCCGGCCTGCTGCATGGCAGGGTAGGCTGCCTGCGAGCAGACGAAGGCGCTGGTGAGGTTGGTGTCCAGCACCTCCTTCCACTCGGCCAGCGCCAGCTCGTGCGCCGGCTTGCGAATGTTGGTGCCGGCGTTGTTGACGAGGATGTCGAGGCGCCCGAGGCGCGCGACGGTCTCCTCCACCAGCTTGCGGCACTGCGCCTCGTCCGTCACGTCACCGGAGACGACCGCCGTCTTGACGCCGAGCTTGGCAAGCTCGGCCGCGGCGGCTTCCGACTTGGGCTGGTTGCGCCCGGCGATGGCGATGGCCGCGCCGGCCTCGGCCATCCCGCGTGCCATGCCGAGCCCGATGCCGCCATTGCCGCCGGTGACGAGGGCGACACGGCCCGTGAGGTCGAAGAGGGACATGAGCTTGTACGGGGGTCCGACCCCTCGCCTCCACCGTTCGAGTTTTTTCACAAGGGATGTCGCGAGGGGTCTCACCCCCGCGACACCTACTCTGCTGCGACCCGATGCGGCGACGCAAGCCAGCCGTCGAGATCGGCAAGCGCGCGCGCCGTGAGCGCGCGCTTCCTGGCCGCGCCGCGCTCCTTACCCTTGATGCGGTTGCCGGCGGCGTCACGCACGGGCTCTTCGATGGGCGGGAACAGGCCGAAGTTGACGTTCATGGGTTGGAAGGAGCGAGCACCACCCTCGCTCTCCGCCGCGATGTGGCCGCCGGTGATGTGGCCGAGCAGGGCCCCGAACGCCGTGGTCGGCGGCGGCGGGACCCACGCCTGGCCAAGGCGCTCGGCGGCCGCGGCACGGCCGGCCAGCAGGCCGATGGCGGCACTTTCGACGTAGCCTTCGCAGCCGGTGATCTGGCCGGCAAAGCGCAGGCGCGGCTCCGCCTTGAGGCGCAGCTCGCCGTCGAGCAGCCTGGGCGAGTTCAGGAAGGTGTTGCGGTGGAGGCCGCCCAGACGGGCGAACTCGGCGTTCTCCAGGCCCGGGATCATGCGGAATATCCGCACCTGCTCGCCGTGCTTCAGCTTGGTCTGGAAGCCGACCATGTTCCACAGCGTCCCCAGCGCATTGTCCTGGCGCAGCTGCACCACGGCATGGGGACGCTCGCCGGGGCGGTGCGGGTTCGACAGACCCACCGGCTTCATAGGGCCGAAGCGCAGCGTATCGCGCCCGCGCTCGCCCATCACCTCGATGGGCAGGCAGCCGTCGAAATAGGGCGTCGAGGCCTCCCACTGCTTGAAGGAGGTCTTGTCGGCCGCGAGCAGGGCGTCGAGGAAGCGCTCGTAGTCCTCGCGGCTCATGGGGCAGTTGATGTAGTCGGCGCCGCTCCCCGCGGGTCCCGGCTTATCGTAGCGCGACTGGCGCCAGGTGATGCTCTCGTCGATTGTCTCCAGGTGCACGATCGGCGCGATGGCATCGAAGAAGGCGAGCTCCGTCTCGCCGGTGAGCCCGCCGATGGCCGCGGACAGGGCTGGTGAGGTGAGCGGTCCCGTGGCGACGATCACGCTGTCCCACTCCGGCGGCGGCAGTCCCGCGATCTCGCCGCGCGCAAGGGTGACGAGCGGGTGCGATTCGAGTTGTTGTGTCACCTCGTCGGAGAAGCCGTCGCGATCGACCGCCAGCGCACCGCCGGCGGGCAGTTTGTGCCGGTCGCCGGCGGCCATGATCAGCGAGCCCGACCGGCGCATCTCCTCGTGCAGGAGACCGACGGCGTTGGTGGCGGCGTCATCGGAGCGGAAGCTGTTGGAGCACACCAGCTCGGCCAGCCCGCCGGTCTGGTGCGCCTCGGTCTGGCGGTGGGGCCGCATCTCGTGCAGCACCACGGGCACGCCAACGCGGGCGATCTGCCACGCAGCCTCGCTGCCGGCAAGCCCGCCGCCGATGACGTGAATGGGCGCGTGTGGCATGGGCTGCCTCTACGCCGGGGCGACGGAAATTGCAACGCAGCGCCTCGTAGGTTGGGTCAAGCGAAGCGCAGACCCAACATGTGCGTGCCTATACGTGTTGGGTCTTCGGCTCCGCCTCGACCCAACCTACGGCGGGGTGCGAGGGGTCTGACCCCGTTTCTCATGCCGCTTTGCGAAACTCCTGGGGCGGCTGCGTCGCCACCATGCTGGGTCGCGCGTTCATCCGCCCCAGCCAGGACAACAGCGCCGTATCCCTGAGGATCGCCCCGCCCTCGGGCGTCGCGGCGAGGTAGTAGATCTGTGGTGCCAGCATCAGATCGGCGAGGGTCAACTGGTCACCGGCCAGGAAGCGCTGGCCATCGAGGAGCCGATCGAGCTCGCCCAGACACAGCCGTGCGTCGGGTACCGCCGCGGCAATCGCAGCCTCGTCGGGTCTGAGGCCAAAAAGGGCCGGTCCGACGATGCGATTGAACACGATGATGCGTGCTACTTGCGGGAACAGATACCAGTCATTGATGCCGATGATCTGGTTCATCCGGGCGATCGCCTGGGGCTGCCCCGGCTGAAGGGCCGGCTTCGGAAACAGTGCATCCACGTAGCGCAGGATGGCCTGCGTCTCGTAGAGCCTGAAGCCGCCGTGATCGACCACTGGGATGCGCCCGAACGGGTGCAGCCTGCGATGGGCTTCGCCTCCCATCTCCGCCAACTCCACGATGCGGTAGGGCTGGCCTTTTTCCTCGAGCCCCAGACGCACGCTGCGGAGAAAAGGGCTTCCCGGATTTCCATAGATGACGAATTCGCTCATGGTCTCCTCCATCGTTGCTAGCTGCGCTCGGCTTCCTGTGCGAAGCGCTCCATGAAGCCCGGCCAACCGCCCGCTACGTCCTTGCGCATCGAGGCGCCGGCTTCCGCACCCATGGTCTCGAACTTGTGGTGCACCAGCTCCACCACCGTTGCGTCCGGTCCGTCTGGGGTGAAGCGCACGTCAACCTCGGACCTCATGCTCGCGTCGGGCTTCCATTGCGCGTTGATCTGCCAGATCAGGACGAGCCGGCGGGGCGGGTCCCAGAGCGTGATGGTGCCAACCACAGTCTCGGTGCCGTCCTCGGCGATCTCCAGCCAGCGCCCGCCCAGGCGCGGCTCCATCAGCACGGTCCTGATCGGCTTCTTGCCGACGCCGACATTCGGCGGCCACCAGCGTGCAAGCCCGCGCGTGAAGACCTCGAAGGCATGCGCGACCGGCGCCTTGACGCGCACCGTCTTGACGACAGGCGCGAGGACGCTTGTGGCGTTGGTCATTCCGCGTCTCCTTTGGGTTTCTCGGCCTCCGCCTTGAAGGCCTCGAGTGCGTCATCCCAGAAGCTGTCGAGCCAGTCGCGCAGCTGCTGCAGCCCCTCGCGTCGGACTGAGTAGATGCGGCGCACACCCTCGCTGCGCTCCTGCACCAGGCCAGCCTCCTTCAAAGCCTTCAGATGCTGCGATACCGCCGGGCGCGAGACGGGCATTCCCTCCGCCAGGACGTTGACCGGGTGGGGGCCGGCCCGCAGCCGCTCGAACACGGCGCGTCGGGTCGGATCGGCCAGGGCGGTGAGAGCGCTTCCGTAAGCCATAGCTAACAGTAAGCTACAACTTACGCATATGTCAAGTTGCGGGTGCCATGAGGTATGCGGGAATGCCATGCGCGTTCCCCGCGCAGTGGTCGACATGCCCCGCGCCGCCAGACTCGTTTGCTGGACGACAGGACAGAGCCGGCCCATTGATCCCCCGCAGATCAGGTCGAATGGCGGGGGAGCGCGATGAAGACGTGGCTCAGCTGGAGCTCAGGCAAGGACTCGGCGTGGTCGCTGCATGCGTTGCATCAGCGCGGCGAGGTAGAGATCACCGGGCTGTTCACCACCGTCAATGCCGCGTTCGACCGTGTTGCCATGCATGCCGTGCGGCGCGCGCTACTGGACGCACAGGCGCGCGCGGCCGGTATCGAGTTGCACATCGTCGACATCCCCTATCCCTGCCCCAACGCCGAGTATGAGCGCATCATGGGCGCCTTCGTCGCCAGGGCGCGCGCCGAGGGTGTCGAGGCCATGGCGTTCGGCGATCTGTTCCTGGCCGACATCCGCGCCTATCGCGAGCGCCAGCTCGCTGGCACCGGCATTGCCGCCCTCTTTCCCTTGTGGGGGCGCGACACGCATGCGCTGGCGCGCGAGATGATCGACGGGGGCCTCGTCGCGCACATCACCTGCGTCGATCCGACCAGGCTCGACCGATCGCTCGCTGGACGATCATTCGATCACACTCTTTTGGCAGACCTCCCGGCGGGCGCGGACCCATGCGGCGAGAACGGCGAGTTCCACACCTTCGTCAGCGCAGGCCCAATGTTCCGCAAGCCTCTCTCTGTTCGCCCGGGCGGCGTCACCGAGCGCGACGGCTTCGTGTTTGCCGATCTGCTGCCGGGATAGATGCCAGCCGAGCTTGGGTCGCGCGTTGCGGGGTTGATCAGGTAGGCCGCCCGGCGTCGCCAGCCACCTCGTCAGAACGAGCTGCCGGGCTGCTTGAGGAACTCGATCTCCTCGGGCGTCGAGGCCCTGCCGAGCGCCGCGTTGCGGTGCGGGAAGCGGCCGAAGCGGTCGATGACGGCCTTGTGCGCCTCGGCCCACCGTGTCAGCGCGGGATCGCCGAGCCCTGCCATGAGCGCGACCGAGCGCGCCTGCGCCTCCCGGCTCTCGGCATGCTCGAATGGCAGGTAGAGAAACATCCGCCCGTCCTTCGTCAGGCCGCGGTCGAAGCCCTGGGCGATGGCGGCATCGGCGATCTTCAGCGCCTTTGCGTCGGTTGCGAACGCACGCTGCGTGCCTCGGAACATGTTGCGCGGCAACTGGTCGAAGACGATGACGGACGCGAGCACCGTGCGCTCGTCGGTGAGGAGCGCGGCAACCGGCTGCGTGGCCAGCGTCTCGTGCAGCGCCAGGAACCGCCCGCGCACTTCGGCGTCGAAGCGCTCGTCCTTCTCGAACCATTGCGTCGGCCTGGTCTCTTCGAACCAGAACCTCAGCACGCCATATACCCATTCCCGGCCGGCCATCATGAGTCGCCCTCCGCTGCCCGGGTGAAGCTCGCCATCGACGGCCGTCACCCGCGTCTTGCGTCGGGCCGCGCCCGGCTGTCGCCGGGTTCGACCCGGCCGACTTTAGCGCTTCGCCGCGGCCGTCGGCTGCGGGGGCGCCTCCTCGATGGTGCGCACCACGCTCGACATAGGCCGGTCGTGGCCGGCGGCCATGCCCTTCATGTCCTTCTCGATGAGGGCATCGTACTGCGCCAGGGTCTTGACCTCAGTCTTCGGCTTCAGGTGGACGACCTTGAAGCCCTTGGCCTTGATCTCGGCGAGCAGCCGGGGCAGCGCCTTCGCCGTGACCGGCTGGACGTCGTGCATGAGAACGATGCCCTTGCCCTTCCGCTCCAGCCGCTCCATCGCCTGCTTCACGAACTGGTCGGGGTTGCGGAATTTGAAGTCGAAGGTGTCCATGTCGGTGGAGAACACCGCAATGTTCCGGCCGGCGAGGTGCGCCAGAGTCTCCTTGGTGTCCTTGAGGACCGGGAAGCGGAAGAACGGTGCGATCGGCGTACCGACCGCAAACCTCACGGCGCTCACGCCCTTCTCGATCTCGGCCTTCCAGTCGTCCTCGCTCTTGGCCTTGCTCAGGTCAGCGTGCGACCACGTATGGGTGCCGATGGTGTGACCCGCCTTGGCCACGTCGCGGATGATCTCCGGCAGCCCCGCCGCCATCTTGCCGATGGAGAAGAAGGTCGCCTTGGTGCACTGGGCCGCAAGCGCATCGAGGATGGCATGCGTGAAGCCCACCTGCGGACCGTCGTCAAACGTCAGCACGATCTCTTTGAGGCGCAGGAAATCGTAGGCCTTGTAGTGCTCGAAGCCGAAGCCGGGCCCGCCCCCCGTATCGATCTCAACGGTGCGCGCCACGCCCAGCGTGTTGGGATCGGGACACGCGCCTTGCGCCGAGGCCCCGCTGCCCCAGGCCGACCCAAATAGCAATGCCGCCGCGCAGGCGATCGCGATGCGCATGGCGCCCCCCCTTTTCCCGTCTTTGATACCAATCCGAGCCGGCCTTAACCTGGAGTAAGCCCACAACGAATTGCAAGAGCCTTTTGCACCCCCACATGGGATATCGTGGCGCAATGGGGCGTGCCAGGAGGCCGGGAGCGGGCGGATTGCTCTCGTGCTGCGGCAAATCCCTCATGCTGCAGACATAATTCCACCACGAACGGGGTGTTTGCGAGTCTCCCTCCCAACATTCCCGCAACAGATCCCGGGGAACGTTCATGTTCACGCGTAGCACTCCGTCGGAGCCTAAGCCGCTTGAGCCGCTCACGCCGAGCCATACCCCGAGCACGAGCGCGGCGATCAACATGCCGCCGCGCCGCTCGGGGGCGGACAGCGGCAACAAGTCGGTGATCAGCAACGACCTCAAGATCATCGGCCAGGGCCTCAAGATCATCAGCCAGGGCACGCTGCAGGTCGACGGTGAGGTGGAAGGCGACGTGGCTGGTGCCGAGGTCATCATTGGCGAGCAGGGCAAGGTGACAGGCACGGTGGCCGCCGAGCGAGTGATCGTGCGCGGCAAGATCTCCGGCGTCATCCGCGGCATGACCGTGGCACTGCAGGCTTCCGCCCGCGTCGAGGGCGACATCCATCACATGTCGCTCACCATCGAGCAGGGCGCGGAGTTCGACGGCCGCTGCCGCCGCCCGCAGGATGCCTCCGAGCTGAAGCTCGATCTGGCCAACATGAGCAATGGCCACGCCTGAGCGCACGGCGTCTGTTGACGGGGTCAGACCCCTCGCGCATGTCGTGGCGCAGGATTCAGACGTCGTCGCGAGGGGTCTGACCCCACCGCCGCTTGTGGCATCTCGCCGCTCCCAGCGAGGCGGCAGACGTGCTATGTTTTATCAGGTTTCAACAAGGGAAAGGAGGTGATCCAATGGTCAGTGGGATCTTGAGGTCGGCGATGGCGCTGCTCGGTCACGCTGTTGTTGGAGCAGCCTCCGACAGGGGCTGAGCGAGACGGGAGTCGCACTCCCGGCCGATCGCTGCCGAGACTCACGGGGAGCCGCCTGCCAGGGCGGCTCCTTTCGTTTGCGGGTGTCGGCAGTCGCAGATTGATTTCCGACTGCCGATTGCCGAATCCCGACTGCCGTTCCCCTTTGCCGAGCGCCGCGGATGCCCGATAATCAGGCGGGGTGGGGAAGCACCTCGATACGGGGGGAGCGGCCATGATCGGTGCCCGCATATTCGTCGCCAGTGTGTTCATCGTCCTCGGCGCGGCGTTCATCGCCTCTACCGCCCTCCTGATCATCGAGTTCCAGGAGCTCGACTGGCTGACGATGGTCGTGGCCCACAGCCACCTGTTCCTTTTCTTTCCGGTGTTCGGCCTCCTGGCCCTGATCGCGTTCTACCTGCCGTCGGTTGTACTGACGCACCTCTATTGGACCCACCTTCCCTACGGCAAGGCACGCTTCGTCGTCGGCGTGCTGGTGCTGGCGGCGCTTGGCTATGCCTTCGCCGGGTCGCTCGACAAGGAGCCGCGCGCCATCTACGAGGTGGCGCCCTATGCGCTGGCCGCCGACCGGGGCGACCCAGCCAAGGGCCGCGTCTCCATCCTCGACGCGCTGGGCACGCTGCGCGACACGGCGCAGCAGCGCTTCGGGCTGGCGAGCTTCGGGCGCTCCTGCATGCGCGACCCGCTGCTCGAGATCCCCGATGAGATGCTGAAGGAGCGCTACTGCTTCCCGGCCAAGAAGAACCTCTCGGGCGAAGCGTGCTGCGCGGTGCAGATCGCCTTCTCCAAGGCGGTATCGCGCCTGCAACGCGACCCGGAGACCCGGTCGTTCTCAGCCGACATGGACCGTCTCCTGTTCCTGCCGCTCAAGACGTTGTTTATCCTGGTTGTGGTGGCCATCGCCGTGCTGCTGGCATTCGGACGTGACCGCATCGACCGCTTCTACACCGACAAGGTTGCCAGACTCGAGCGCGGCGTCATCATCGGCGGCTTCGCCATGCTGTTCTGGCTGGCCATGGACTACGGCTACCAGCAGACCACCAACGTCCTGTTCGGCCGCATGACCGCAGGGCCGCAACTGCGCCTGAGCCTCGTCCTGGTGCCGTGGGCGCTGCTGATCCTGTTCTACTTCCTGCGCCGCCTGGGCAAGCAGGGGGAGCTGGTCGGCCAGATCTCGGGCGTCGTGCTCGCCGGCGTCGCGGTCTTGCGCTACGAGCAGCTCAACGACTGGGTGGTGCGCCTGTTCGGGATCGGCGCCGACGGGTGGGTGCTGGCGGTGCTGATCGCCATCCCGCTCGTGGGCCTCGGCGCGCTGCTCTGGCTGAGGGGCGCTGGCACCTACAGCCGCTCCGCCTCGTCGGCATGAAGGATCGGCAAGTCGGATGTCGGCAGTCGGGCGTCGGGACAGGGCAATTCCTAAGCTCTCCTTGCGACTGCCAACTGCCGACGCCCGGATCTCGAGGCTTGACACATTGCGCCGGCTGTCCCGATTCAAGCTGTGCTGGTGACGCCCGGAGGCTCTCGAGAGGCTCGCATGCTCACGGTCTACGACGCCGCCGACGGCGTGCTGGTCGCGCGCAGCAGCGCGCAGGTGATCAACACAGGGTCGGTGTGGATCGACCTCCTCAACCCGACCAAGGAGGAGGACGCGCTGGTCGAGCAGGCGCTCGGCATCGCCGTCCCGACGCGCGAGGAGATGGCCGAGATCGAGGCCTCCAGCCGGCTCTACCAGGAGGGCGGGGCGCATTACATGACGGCCGTGGTCCTGTTCCAGCCCGACGCACCGAGCGAGCCGCTCGTCACCACGCCTATCACCTTCATCCTGGCGGGCAACCGGCTCGTCACCGTGCGCTACGCCGAGCCGCGCGGCATCGCCATCTTCCTGTCGCGCGTGCAGAAGGGGGACGCGCCCTGCATGAGCAGCATGGCCGTCCTGGTTGGGCTCCTGGAGGCCATCATCGACCGCGAGGCCGACAGGGTGGAGCGCACACAGGCTGAGGTGGACGAGCTCGCGCAGGCGATCTTCGGCGTGAAGGGCGGGGAGCGCACGCGCGCGCGGCGCTTCGACGTGAGCATACGGGCCATCGGTCGCGAGGGCGAGCTGACCTCCAGGTCACGCGAGAGCCTGCTGACACTGGACCGGCTCCTCACCTATCTCGGCCACCTCATGACCGAGCGCGGCAACGACAAGGCGCTGCGCTCGCGGGTGAAGACGGCCCAGCGCGACGTGCGGTCGCTCGCCGACCATATCGGCTACCTCTCCGCCAAGATCACGTTCCTGCTCGACGCGACGCTCGGTATGATCAACAACGAGCAGAACGGCATCATCAAGATCTTCTCGGTGCTCGCGGTAGCCCTGATGCCGCCGACGCTGGTCGGCACCATCTACGGCATGAACTTCCAGCACATGCCGGAGCTCGGCTGGATGTTCGGCTACCCCATGGCGCTGGGCCTGATGGTCGTCTCCGCCGTCATCCCGTGGCTCTACTTCAAGCACAAGGGTTGGTTGTAGGTGGCGTTGCCCCACCTCCATCCCCTCCCGCGTCGCGAGGGACGAGAGGGAGGGATGTCGGGTGTACGACTCGTCAGCCACCGTAGTGCCGCCAGAGGCAGTGCCTGAACCTGTTGAGCCAATAGACGTTGCCCGTCGCCTGGAACTTCCGCCGCAGCCACCAGCAGGGACGATAGCCGCCACCATCGCCACTGAATTCGACGTAGCTGCCGATGTGGCCGTATCCGTGCCCCTTGGGGCCTTTGTTGCCGCCGCCATTGCCAGGGTTGCCCCACGGCAGGTTGGGGTTGGGCACGTTGCCGCTGATTGGCGGGAGGTTCCCGTTGCCGGTGTTGCCGCCGGGCACGTTAGGATTGGGCACGTTGCCGGTGATCGGAGGCAGCTTCCCTCCCCCAAGGCCCCCCATCGTGTTGGGATTGGGCTGCGAGCCTCCGACCGGAGGCAGCTTTCCTCCGCCAGAACCACCGAAGATCGTATTGGGATTGGGTTGACTTGTTGAGGGCGAAATCTTCGTTGGACCGTCTTGGGCAAGGCCGACGCTCGGGTGGTTCGGATTGAACTTGTTTAGAGGGGGAATATTGGAGTTTGGTCGGCTTGTGCCCTGGAAGCCCTTGCCCTTGATGGTGAGCACCTCCCTGCCGCCGTCGCTGACGAGCTTGACGCCGCCCGGAAAGGCGTCGGCAGGTGTGGTCTGCAGGGCGGTCGCGGCAAGGGCGCCGAGCGCCAGGGCTGCGGTGGCGATATGACGGGTGCTGGTCATGGCTCTTGCTCCCTTTCTCCCTTTGGGCTTCGGTTGCGGCCCCTATTGCGCCGCCGTTGACCAGTAGTCGCCGCGAGGCGCGGGAAGGTTCAAAGGAACGGGT
>Ga0075430_100005374_pt1 | contig 10812 bp, 7 predicted proteins | sample RhiMetdeltSRZDD4_FD_75294 | JGI IMG/M metagenome (GOLD analysis project Ga0075430, IMG submission 75294) | Populus rhizosphere microbial communities from Tennessee, USA - Rhizosphere MetaG P. deltoides SRZDD4 | ecosystem: Host-associated > Plants > Roots > Rhizosphere > Soil | place: USA... | reverse complement strand
GATCTGTGCCTCGAGCACGTCGCCAAGCTTCCGGTGCTGATCCTGGTGAGCGCGCGGCCGGGCTTCCAGCACGCCTTCGGCAACCAGTCCAACGTGACACGGTTGCCGTTGTTTCGCCTGGGGCGGACGCAGATCGCGTCGATGGTGAAAGGCGTGACCCGCGGCAAAACCTTGCCCGAGGAGCTGCTGAACGAGATCGCGGCCAAATCGGACGGGGTCCCGCTGTTCATCGAGGAGCTGACCAAGACCGTACTCGAGTCGGGAGTCCTGCACGAGACGGCCGACGCGTTCGTCGTGGATGGCCCGCTTCCGGCGCTCGCGATCCCGGCATCGCTGCACGACAGCCTGATGGCGAGGCTCGATCGGCTCCAGCCGGTCAAGGAGGTGGCGCAGATCGCGGCCTGCATCGGTCGCGAGTTCAGCTATCAGCTCCTCACCGCGATCATGCCGTCGCCGCAGCAGGCGCCGGACGACGCCCTGGCGCGTCTCGAGGAGGCGGAGCTGATCTTCAGCCGTGGGCAACCCGAGGACGGCCAGTACGCGTTCAAGCACGCGCTGGTGCGCGACGCCGCGTACGAAAGCCTGCTCAAGGCCAAGCGCCAGCAGATTCACGAGCGGCTCGTGAGCGCTCTGGAGGCGTCGCCCGATACACCGCCGGAGATCCTGGCCTTCCACGCCATGCAGGCGGGCCTCACCGCCAAGGCTATCGATGAATGGCAGCGGGCTGGCGCGCAGGCGATCGCGCGTCCCGCCTACAAGGAGGCCATCGCCCACCTGAGCCAGGCGCTGCGCCTGGCCGAGCAGATGGGCGAAACCCGGGCGTGGCTCGAGCGCCGCCTGCTTATCTTGTTGACGCTCGGCCAGGCCTCGATCCCGCTTCGTGGGTACGGTCACTCGCAAACGGTCGCCATGTTCACGCGGGCTCGGGAGCTGGCCGGCGCGATGACCGACGCGCCGCACAAGTTCTCGGTCTTCTATGCCGTATGGGTCGCGCTCTACATTCGAGGCGAGCACGACCGCGCGCTGGAGACCGCGGGCAGCATGGTGCGGGAGGCGGAGCACGACAACAGCAGCTCGCGCATGATCACCGCGCTCCGGTCGCTGGCGATGTCGCAAGTGAGCACGGGCACGCCGGCGCTCGCACTCGAATCGTTCGAGCGGGCGGTGGGCCTGTCGAGCACCCTGCGGCAGCGCTCGCGCGAAGAGCGGATCGCGCTCGCCGACCGGTTCTCCACCGAGCCGGACATCGCGACCGGCTTTCACATGGGCCTCGCCCTCTGGGCGCTCGGCCGGGTGGACGCGGCGCGACGCGTGGTGGCCGACGCGCTCGCCTCGGCCCGCGCGCTCGGGCACGTGCACACGCTCTGTCACGCGCTCGCGTACTCGGCGGTCATCGCCGCCTTCGATCGGCGGGTGGGCGAGGCTCTCGCGCTGAGCGCCGAGACTATCGACTTCGCCGGCCGCCACGAGCTCGAGATGTGGAAGGGCTACGGCTCGATCATCAACGCGCACGCGCGATCGCTGAGAGGGGAAGCTGAGGCCGCGACCGTCGTGATGGATAGCGGCTTCGCGTGGCTGGCGAGGACTCAGACCGGTCATTCGGTCCCGGTCCACCACGCGGTTTACGCGCGCACGCTCGCGTCGCTCGGTCGCTTCGAGGACGCGGAGCGCCACGCGTCGATCGTACGGGCCGAGCTGGAGTCGGGGTCGGAACGGTACTACTGGCCGGAGTGCCAGCGGCTGCTCGGCGATTATCTCCGCCTGTGTCCAGGCCACGAGCCGGCCGAGGTTGAGGCGGCCTATCTCGGCGCGCTGTCGCACGCGCGCGAGCAGCGCGCGAAGACCTGGGAGTTCTACGCCACGATCAGTCTGGCCAGGCTGTGGGCTGATCAGGGCAAGACCGAGCGGGCCGCCGAGCTGCTCGGAGCGTCGTGCGACGGATTTGCTGAAGGACGCAGTCTACCGGCGTGGCAGGAAGCCGAGACCTTCCGCGAGCAGCTTCGATCGAAAGGGGGACTGCGATGAGTACGCCGACGTCCGCACCGTCGCCGGGCCGCCCGTTCAACATCGAGGACATGAATCCGCGTGTCCCGTTCTGGCCGATTATCAAGCGGCTGCTCGAGGAGCCGCAGTGGTGGATGGGGCTCTTGCGCCGATTCTGGCCGATCGCGCACTTGCGGTGGCTCCGCTTCGCGATGGTGACGCGATTCGAGCACGTGCGGGAGGTACTGGACAAGGACCAGGTCTTCCAGGTGCCGTTCGCCCCCCGGATGAAGGAGCTGATGCCCGGGCCGCTGTTCGTGCTGGCGATGCAGGATGGCGACGACTACCGGGAGCAGCGCCGCCAGATCATGCATACGTTCCGGCTCGAGGACATCCCGCAGACGATCGCGCCTCGGGCCGCCGCGCTCTCCGAGCAGATCATCGCGCGCTGCGGCGGCCGGATCGACGCGATCGAGGGGCTTTTGACTCGTGTCCCGACCCTCTTGTGCGAGGAGTACTACGGCGTCCACGTCCGGGACCCGAAGCTGTTCGCGGAGTGGCTCACCGCCATCAGCTCGTATCTCTTCTCTCCCCCGTCGGACAAGCCGAGTCCTCTGCTCGGCATGGCGCGCGAAGCCGCGGACGGCGTGCGCGCGGCGATGGACGAGTCGATCCGCGATGCGAAAAAGGCTCCGGCCAGCGACACAACGATCGTTGCCCGTCTGGTTCAGATGCAGCGGCAGGGGCGCGGCGCGCCCAGCGACGAGCTGATTCGCGCCGAGCTCCTGGGCATGCTGGCCGGCTTCGTGCCGACCAACACGATCGCGTCGGGCAACATGCTCGAGATGCTCCTGCGCCGCGAGGACTTCATGGCGCGCGCCGAGCATGCGGCGCGGGAGGACGACGACGGGAGGCTCTGGCGGTGCCTGTACGAGACGCTGCGCTTCAGGCCCATCAATCTGGGGCCGTTCCGGACATGCATCGCCGACTACACGATCGCCGAGGGAAGCTCCCGCGAGAAACGGATCCCCGCCGGCACCCGGGTCCTGGCGAGCACGCAGTCCGCGATGTTCGACGAGCGCGGCGTCGTCCAGCCAAAGCAGTTCAATCCCGATCGCGCGGCCCACGAGTCGATGGTGTTCGGCTACGGGCTGCACTGGTGCATAGGCGTGTTCCTGGCGAAGGCGCAGATCACGCAGACCTTCAAACCGTTGCTCAAGCGCGGGATTAAGCGCGCCCACGGTCGCGACGGCCAGCTGCGGACGATCGGCCTGATGCCGGCTCACCTGACGGTCAAGTTTTAGCGGGAGGGACGCCATGGCCCACGCGTTCGTCACGGTCGTGGTCCCGTTCGACGATGGCCGTGCCGAGGCCGTCAATAAGCACCTGGACAGTCTGGGCAATCTCCAGCCGGGGCCGGTCACCACCGCGCTGGACGACAGCGCGTTCGTGCATTTCATGAGCCTCACGGTCGTGCGCAGCTCGTCGGGAGGATCCGCGCGCCTCGTGCTCGAAGCCCAGGCTGACGGCTATCCCGAGGGCGTCCTCCGGCGCCTCGCGGACACGATCGGCAAGGAGCTCTGTGACGTGCTGGCTGCGGCCGACGTGCGCGTTGCCGTGGCGGAGCTGGGCGACTTCCTCGTGAGCTGCGACCACCAGGTCGGCCAGGGATGGTTCTCGGTGCCGGGTGTCGTGTTCGCCGGCACGCCGGGCATGGCGGTCGAGCGCATACGCCGGGAACGGGACCTGGCTTCCGAGATCCGGGGATTTCTCGATGGCCTTCCGCCGCAGACCTCGGCTCTGGCCACCCTCGCGCGCGTGCGCGCGCACTTCTTCGGGCTCGGCGACCACAAATGGGCATTCATCCCCCAGCCGGTGCCGCCGGAGCACGGCGAGAAGGTCATGAAGCTGATGCTCCCGGCGATCTGGTCAGCGCTGCGCACGTTCCTCTGGCCGCTGCTCGTCCTGCCGGCGTTGGCTCTTATCGTGCGCGGCGCGCTGGTGGCGACCGAGTGGGGGCTCTGGGCAGGCCTCCTGGCGGGGCTCTGGGCCGCCGTCCTGACGTTTGGCGCCGAGCTCGTGGCGGGCCTGGTCGCGGCGCCGATCGCCTACCTGCGATTCCGCCGCAAAGAGAAGGACGACGTTCCTGACACTCGCGCCCCATCGCCGGCGGCGGTGGGCGAGATCATGGAGCGCGAGAATCGTTGCGCGCAGAACCACCTCGCGGCAATCTCGACGATGAAACCGGGGATGCTGCGTCGTCTGGTGCTGCGCTTCGTCTTCTGGTTCATCGCCGTGTCCGCCCGATACTTCCGTCCGGGCACTCTGCAGGGCATCGGCACGATCCACTTCGCGCGCTGGATTCTCCTTCCGGGAACGAACAAGCTGCTGTTCTTCTCCAACTACTGCGGCAGCTGGGAAAGCTATCTGGAAGACTTCATTTTGAAAGCGCACGAAGGGTTGACCGGCGTCTGGAGCAACACCGAGGGCTTTCCTGAGACGGAGAACCTGGCTTTCGGCGGCGCGGAGCACGGCGACCAGTTCAAGAGCTGGGGGCGTCGCCAGCAGCATCCGACCCGCTTCTGGTACTCGGCCTATCCGGATCTGACAACCGATCGCGTGCGCATCAATGCTGAGATTAGACACGGATTCGCCACCGCCTCCACGGAGGCCGCGGCCGCACTCTGGCTCGGAAAGTTTCAGTTCGCGCCGCCCCAAGACACGACTCTCCAGACCGACAGCATTCCAACCCTCGTGTTCGGCGGGCTCGCCCCCCTGCGCCACGGCCGGTGTCTCGTCCTGCGGCTACCGAACGACCCGGCCGCCAACCGTAGATGGCTCGCCCAGATCGAGGCCGCGATCGGGTACGGAGAAGGGCGGCCCGAGCACTCGACCCTCGTGCTGGGGCTGTCGGCCAGCGGCCTCGGAAAGCTCGGCCTCGATGCGCAGGCGCTGGCCGCCTTTCCCTCGGCGTTTCAGCACGGGATGGCTGCGCCCTGGCGATCGCGCTTGCTCGGCGATGTCGGGTCGAACGCTCCGGAGACATGGGCCTGGGGCGGTGGCCCCGGGAATGCGGCCGATGCCATCCTGAACGTGTACGCGGAGACCGATGACGTTCTGAACCAGGAAACCGGCCGGCGGATCAGCGAGCTGCCGGCCGGCCACAAGGTCATCTCCGCGATCCTCATGGAGGTGCTCCCGCCGCGCGGCGAGCCGACGCTCGAGCCATTCGGCTTCAACGATGGCGTTTCGCAGCCGATCGTGCGCGGCGCGCGGAGGTGGGTCCTGGCCAGGAACGCGATCCACGTCGTCGAGCCCGGCGAGATGATCCTCGGCTACAAGGACAATGCGAAGCACAAGCCGCCGTCGCCGTCCGCCCGCGACCACGATCTGGGGTTCAACGGAACGTACCTCGTCGTGCGCCAGCTCGAACAGAACGTCAGTGCGTTCAATGCATTTCTCACCGAGACCGCGAAGCAGTTGGTGGGCGATCCGCGGGTTCCTGGATTCCAGGTGCCGGAGCTGCGCGAATGGCTCGCCGCGAAGATGGTCGGCCGATGGCGCGATGGGACGTCGCTCGTCAGGAATCCGCATCAGCCCGGGTCGGCGATGCGGCCGGCCGCATTGCCCGACAACGACTTCCTGTTCGGCACCGAAGATCCCGGCGGACTGCGTTGTCCAGTCGGCGCCCATATCCGCCGCGTCAACCCACGCGAGACCTTCGATCCTGGGTCGAAGGTACAGCTGGACATCGCCAATCGGCACCGGATCTTCCGCGTCGGCCGGGCCTACCCCCCGCAGGGGGGCTCGCCGAACCCGGGCCTGCTCTTCATGTGCATCAATGCGAACATCGAGCGGCAGTTCGAGTTCGTCCAGCAGACCTACATGCTCGGTGCGAGCTTCCAGGGCCTCGAGAACGAGGTCGACGCCTTCGCGTGTCGCCAGGGGTTGAGCGACGTACTGACCATCCCCACCGAGAATGGACCCCTGCGCCTGAGCGGTCTGCGTGACTTCGTCACGGTGCGGGGCGGCGCCTACTTCTTCATGCCGGGACGGGGCGCAGTCAGACTCCTGATCGAGGGGATATGAGCGGCGGATAGGCGACGGGGGGACCCAGGACCAGCAGGAGCCCGGCCGCGGCCAGCAACCGGATGATTGGCCACGAGGGGTCGAACTCCCAGCCGCGCATGCTGAATTTCGCGGAGCGCGGATGGGCGTGGTGGTTGTTGTGCAGGCTCTCTCCGCCGGTCACCCACGCCAGGCAACGCGAGTTGGTGGCGGTATTCTGAAAGTTCTTCGCGCCGCGCCAGTGGCCCAGCGCGTTGATGAGCGGCGCGATCACGAAGACGTAGAGCGTCGCGTGTAACAGCCCAGCCACGAGACCGGGCCACAGGCCGAGGACGGCGCAGAGGAGACCGAGCCCTAGCCAGACGCCGAGGCGGCCGTGAGAGAACAACACTCGATCGAGCGCGTCGGGACGCAGATCCGGGGCGAACTTCTCCCGGGTTTCTGGGTTGCGTGCCTCGCGCATGTAGTACGCAACGTTGAAGAGCTGCACGTGCCAGAACCCCAGCAGCTTCGGGCTGTGGGGATCACCCTCGCGGTCGGTGTAGGTGTGGTGCTTGCGATGGATGGCCACCCACTGCTGCCGGGACATTCCAGTCGTGAGCCAGAGCGCGACTCGGAAAGCGAGCTCCGCCACCGGGTGCAGGCGCAGCGAGCGATGAGCGAGCGCTCGGTGCAAGTAGATGGACGTCGCGAAGACAGCCACTTGCGTCAAGGCGACGGCGACCAGTGGAACGACCCAGATCTCGGTCATGCGTGCGCCTCGCCAATCAGCAGAGTTACGAGCCGGGAGCGTCTTATCACCCAAAGATCCCCGGTTCAAGTGTCAACGGTCTTGGCGAACTGGCAACAACAATGCCAAGCGGAAGATGGCGCTAACAGGGCGCGGCCGGCGCGTTAGCGCCGTTAGGTTCGCGTGACCAGTCGGGCGCTGTGCCTGATGACTCCCGAAATGCCCGGCTCCGAGGCCGCTCTTCGCGGGGCCTCAGTCGTCCCGCGCTGAGATCGTCCCCGGCACGATGTTCCGCCGTGCTTCTGCAGGCTCCGGTCGCGAGACCGGTGCGCCGCGGCGGCCGAGGGCCGCCTTGTCCATCCCGTAGAAGCGCAAGCTGTTGTCGAGCAGCATCTTGCGTTTGGCCGAATCGGATACGTCCTTGCGCCCGAGCAAGGTGGCGACCGTCCCAGGGTACGGGTTGCCGTCGTGGCCGGGTTCGCCAACGAACAGCGCGTCGAAGTGCAGGTAGTCGGAGGCGAACACCATCGCGTCCTCGCCGACGTGCTCGACGAAGAAGGGGATGAACTCGTCGCCGGGCTCGCAGCTGAAGAACACGCGGCCGCCCTTGATGTACTCGCTCGGTTTGGCCGAGATGTGTGCCCAGCGCTCGGGGGCGACCTCGTTGTACTCGTCCATGCGATGCATCCAGTATGGGACCCAGCCTGCACCCGCCTCCAGGAAGGCGACCTTCAGGTTTTGGAATTGCTCCAGCACGCCGCTCGTCACGATGTTGGAGCACGCGAGCATCTGCGCGAAGGTGTGCGCCATGTGCGAGGCTTCGAGCATGTGGTCGGGGCGATTCAGATCGAAGTAGCTCCGGAAGAGCGACGGCAGCGCCGGGCCGTGCACGGCAATCGGCACGCCCAGGCGGTCGGCCTCGGCCCAGAAGTCGGTGAGCCGCGCGTCGCTCAGCAGCGTGTCCTCGCGCACCGTGCAGCCGATCTGGATGGCGACCATCTTGAGGCGGCTCACCGCGCGGTGCATCTCCGCGATCGCGCCCGGCACGTCCTGCAGGGCGACCAGGCCCACGCCCTTGAGCCGCGAGGGGCACACCTCGCAATAGTCGTAGAGCCAGTCGTTGTAGGCCTGCGCACGTGCCGCCGCGAAGCCGGCGTCGCTGGTCACCGTGAGCGGCAGCTCGTCGGTCGGATAGATGACGGCCACGTCGATCTGGTCGCGGTCCATGTCGGTCAGCCGCGCCCAGGGATTGTAGGTGCCCATCCGGCGATAGTGGATGGCCTTGCCCTTCGGCGGCGGCAGGTTGCCGTTGACGCCGACGAAGCCGATGTCGGTCTCTGGGCCCCACACCTTGCCGTCGATGAGACGCACGATGTGGCCGCGGCCCGCCTGCGTGTAGCGGGGACGCCGCTCGCGGTACTGCGGGTCGATCCGCTCGTAGGTCGCGTCGACCTCGATCACGTGTCCGTCGCCGTCGATCACCAGGTCGGGCCGATCCGTCATCATTCAGCTCCTTTGCACGACGCTGCGCGAGCGGATCATACGTCATACTCGGCGCGAACGGCAGGGCAGGGCCATCGTTCCTTTCGTGGTACGGTCTTCCGCTTCTCGTGGAGCGGAGAGGAGAACGCGATGCGGGTGGGGTTCATCGGTCTTGGCAACATGGGTGCGCCGATGGCGGGCTTCGTGCGCCAGGCGGGGTTCACGCTCGTGGTCCACGACCTGCGACGAGACGCGGCCGGCCCGTTGCTCGAGCGCGGCGCCGCGTGGGCGAGTTCGCCGCGCGAGGTCGCGGCGCAGTGCGACGTCGTCTGTGTCTGTGTCCCGGGCCCTCCGGAGATGCGCGCGGTAACCGTCGGTGCCGGTGGCGTGCTGGAGAGCGCGCGGCCGGGGCTCGTCGTGATCGATCACACCACCAACGATCCCTCGGTCGTGCGCGACGTGGGCGCCGCGCTCTCCGCCCGCGGCGCGCAGCTACTCGACGCGCCGCTGGACGGTGGGCGCGAGGGCGCCGTCGAAGGTCAGCTCACGCTGTTCGTCGGCGGGAACGAGGCGACCCTGAGATCCGTGAAGCCCGTGCTCGAGACGTTTTCAGGAGCCGTGATCTGGGTCGGAGAGCTCGGCGCCGGATCGGTCACCAAGATCGTCCACAACGCGCTGGCGATGAGCGTCGACCTGCTGATCGCCGAGTGCATGACCCTCGGTGTCAAGGCGGGCGTCTCGATGCCGCGCCTCGTCGAGGCGTTCGGAGCCGGGTGCATCGTCGGTCAGAACACGATGTTCACCAAGCGCATGCCGGCGACCTTGTTCCGTGGAGATTTCGCCGCACGGTTCGCGCTGGCGCTCGCCCACAAGGACTTCGGCCTGGCGTCGGACCTCGCGCGAGCCCATCAGGTCCCCACGCGTCTGCTCGATCTCTGCCGGATGGAGCTGCAGGAGGCGGTAAGCCGCGGTTGGGGCGACGCCGATCGCCTCAAGGCCTCGACGCTGCAAGAAGAGCGCGCCGGTGTGAAGCTGAGACTCCAGGAGGACTCACCGTGATCACCTGCACGTTCGAACATGGTAGCCGTGCCAGTCTCCGGCACGTGGCGGTCCAGGCGATCGTCGAAAAAGACGACAGCCTTTTGCTCGTGAAGCGAGCGCCGCACCTGCCCGAAGGCGGGAAGTGGGGGCTCCCGGGCGGGTTCTTGGATCGCGACGAGACCTTGGCGGAAGGCATCCTCCGCGAGCTCCGCGAGGAGACCGGCTGGGAGGGGCGGGTGCTGAGTCTCCTGCGCATCAACTCGCGGCCTGATCGTCCACACGAGGATCGGCAAAACATCGCCGTCGACTTCATCATCGAGCCCCTCGACAAGCGCGGCGAGCCCGACGCGGAGTCAACCGACGTGCAGTGGATCCCCATCCAACGAGTGCTCTCGCTCGACCTCGCCTTCGATCACATGGATTCGGTTCGGTCGTATCTCGACGCCCGCGGACGCGCCGTCGCCACGCCGATCCTGATCTAGGTGACGCTGAAGCTGGAGTGCTCCCCGTGTTCTCCGCAGATAGAGAGCACTCCAGCCTCGGTCAGCGCCTTACGGCGTCAATTGCTTCAATGGGCCTTCGAGGTTCGGGAAATTCTGGGTGCTGAGCACCTGGATGCCGGCGTTATGGTCACCGTTGAAACGGGTGACGGCTCCGGGACAACCCGCGTTGAGGGCATCCGTGGGCGAGTTGAACCACAAGCCCAGATGGAAGGTGTGGACCGGCTCGGTCGCCGGGTTCGACGCCGCGTCCGGGAACGGCGGCTGGTCGTGCACCACGGGCGCCGCCTGGCCGGCAGGGGGCTGCGCGACGATGAACGTCTCGATGTTGAACCGCCCGATGAACTTCTGGTGACCCCTTCCTTCGTGGTTGGTTTCGATGTCGCCCTGGTACCACGCCAGGCCGAAGGGCGCGTTCGGGATTTGGATCACGAAGAAGTCGAACTCCGTGTTCGGGGGTAGCCCGCTCACGTGCACGTCCATATGCTCGACCGGTCCCTTCGACTCGATCGTGACGCGCGCTGTCACATCCTGGAGACAGTTGCCGTTCGTGGCCGCGGCCGAGCGCACCATGTCGAACTCGATGCGCTTCTCGTCGGCCGAGACCGTTCCGACGGCTCTCGGGGCAAACAGTGCCACCACGGCGAGCCCGACCAGGCCCAACCTTCTCACGTAGCGTTCCATGAAGATCCTCCTCTGCGAGCACCCAGCGCTCGACACTCACGCCGACGCTGGAGGCTCGGTATTTTGGTGTGTGTGGATCAGTCGAGCGAGGAGGCCGCAGGAGGCGAACGAAGAAGGAATGCCAGATATGCGGAAGGCGGAGAGAGCGAGACCGCCACCGTGCGTGTGCTTCGCCGGTCGTCGGAAGGCTCGATGCCGGTTACCAACAGCGCAGCGGCGACGAGAATGCCGGCGAGCTGTTCGGTATCGGGGACGCCGTCGAGCGCAATCAGCAGAAGGCAGATCAGCCCGGTCCACGCACAAAGCGCGAGGAGGCATCGAGTG
>Ga0075430_100005371_pt1 | contig 10819 bp, 6 predicted proteins | sample RhiMetdeltSRZDD4_FD_75294 | JGI IMG/M metagenome (GOLD analysis project Ga0075430, IMG submission 75294) | Populus rhizosphere microbial communities from Tennessee, USA - Rhizosphere MetaG P. deltoides SRZDD4 | ecosystem: Host-associated > Plants > Roots > Rhizosphere > Soil | place: USA... | reverse complement strand
CCAGGACGACCGGCGTCAGCAGGCCAAGCTGCTCGTTCCGGACCCGCTCGCTCTTGCCAGCCGTTGCCACCGCCGCGCCGGCCACCAGATCGCCCAGCAGCATGACCGTCGCCATCTTCGCCCTGGCCTGGGCCAGCAACGCGTACTTCGCCCGGACGTCCGAGATATCGCGGGTCGGCATCCGCTCCAGGTGCTCGCGCAGCGCCACCGCCTCGCGCACCGCCTGGTCGGTCAGATCGGCGGTCAGCGAGTAGTTGTAGGTGGTGGATGTCGGCTTCGGGTGGAGCCGCCGCACCTGCTCCAGATCGGAGACGCCGACCAGCGAGTCGCCGGCCTTGAGCGCGTGATCCAGGAAGGTGAACGGCCGGCCCTTGTCGAGCGTCGTCAGCCACAGCGAAAGCTTCGCCATCTCGACGGCCATCGGGTTCTTGTCCACGCCGTACAGGCAGCGGTCGGCCACCAGCCGGCGCGCCAGCGCCAGCCGCTCGGCCGGCTCGCGTGGGATCAGCGCCTCGGCCGGACTGCCTTCGGATGGCTCGCCGTACGGCGTGATGCCCGGCACGATGCCGTCCTCGGGCCGGGCCTGCCGTCGCACGCGATCCTCGGATTCCTCCCACGCTTCGACCAGGCGCTCGGAGAGGTAACGGCAGGCCTGGACCAGGAACGCGCCCGAGCCCATCGCGATGTCGCAGACTTTCAGCTCAAGGAGTTTGCGCGGCGGGTGGAGGGTCCACTGCTCGGCCGGCAGACCCTCGGCTGGGCCGTGGTAGACCAGCGGCTCCAGCGTGTAGCGCACGATCGGCTCGGTCAGGGAGCGCGGCGTGTAGTGGGTGCCGGAGCTTCGACGGTCGGCGCCGGCGCCCACGTAGAGGCTGCCGGCCGTGACGATGGCCGGCTCGCCGGTCTCGGTGCGGTCGAGCAGCCCGAAGAACGGCACGAGACGGTCGCGCAGGGTGGAGTCGTTGTCGGCGGCCTGGAGCAGCCGGCCGGCCTGAAACATGTCCGGCTCAACGGTGAGGTCGCGCTTCAGGGCGCCCTCGGAGCGGCCGGTCGCCGTCTTCAGGGCGGCGAGCAGGGTCGTCTGGCCCGTCGCGGCCTCCGCTTCGAGGCGGGCCAGGGGAACGATCGGGTCGGTTCCCCGAGCGCTCTTGCCGCCGCCCGCCTTGAGCACGAGCAGCGGCTCCTGGGCGCGGCGGGCGGCATGGTCGAGCAGGCCCTCGTAGACGTGGCCGATCTGCTCCACGTCGAGCGCCCTGAACGAGAGCCGCCGGGCCTCGGCACCGCCGCCCGGCACCCTGACTTGAAGAACCTGGAGCGCTTCGAGCAGGTGGAGCACGGTCAGGTTGGTGATCGGCAGCGGGATCGCGGGCGTGTCGCGCCAGGACGTGCCGGGCGTGCGCCCTTCGAGGAAGGGGAAGCGGTCGGGGTCGAACAGGGCGCCGCCGTAGGCCGGCAGGCGCAGCGCCTCGTGCTCGATGCCGCCGAAGACGGCCCGGAACGTCGCCAGCAGGCGGGTCCAGGCGTCCTTCCGACGCTCCAGCACCTCGTCGGTCTGCTCGTTGGCCGCCTCGCGGAGCTGGGCGCGCAGGGTAGACACGGCGTAGTGCTGGTCGTAGAGCGGGTCGCCGAGCAGGAACAGCCCGCGCTCCTCGGCCGACATCAGGAACACGAGCCGCATCATGAACGTCAGCGCCGACTCGTACACCACGCGGGGGGCGAGGCCGGCCAGCAGCTCGCCGTGGCGGTCCTTGTCCGCCCGGTCGAGCGCCCGCACCAGCACCTCGACGGCCGTCCGGACCTGGAGCCCGAGCTGATCGGTGACCTCGGTTTGGTCGGAGGCGCTCTCGGTCAGCAGGGCGTCGAGGGTGTCGGCGTCGGGGACGTTGAAGAATCGCCCGACGCCGAGCAGCGAACGGAAGGCACGCAGGGTGACGGGCTCGTCGAGCCAGGTTGCCGCGTACCAGGATGCGAAGCCGGTCGTCTCGCCGCGCGGGGCGTTGACCAGTATCCAACGCTCGCCATTGGTGACCAGCCCCAGACGCACACCGCTCGCGTGGAGCAGCTCGGTCATCCGCGTGGCCGGCGTCGCCTTCCAGCGCCGTCCTTCGATCGGCCCGTCGAGGTCGTCCTGGGCGCGCGGATAGACCTGGACCAGCAGGCGGGGCGTGCCGGCGTCCGTGCGGCCGGGCGGCGTCAGCAGCGCCAGCGTCGGGCGGAGCGTCTCGCCATGCTCGGGGACGTCCAGCTTCAGCGTCGGCGGGATCGCCTGGTCCTCGACGAGCAAGTCGTCGTCCAGATCGAGCACGGCGCGGAGCACCCAGCGGGCCCAGGCGGTGTGGATGGCAGCATCGGGGCGCAGGCCGGACTGATTGTCCAGCCACTCCTCGTAGGCGAGGCGAAGGTTGCGGAAGAGATCGGGGTCGTGCGCTTCGAGCCCCTGTGGGAACACCCGAAGCAGCGCCGTCATCCCGAGGAACGGTCCGGATGTCTCGACGAGGGAGAGCCACTCGGCGTGGTCGCGGGCTATCGACACGGCGAGCACCCTCCCTGTCGGACCAGACGGCGCGATCGTTGGCGGTCGCAGGTCATCGCCGGCCTCCCCGACTTGCTTCGTAGGCCAGCCGCTCCGGCACCAGGAACGTGACGGCGACCGGGAAGAGGCGCGGCGTGACGTCGGCGAAGCGTGCCCGGATCTGCCCCACCTCCTGCTCGATCTCGGCAGGGATTGCGGCCAGCCGGTCTTCGAGCGCACGGCGGTTCCGCTCGACCTGCTCGCGCTCATCGGGAAGGAACCCATCGAGCACGAGCTGGCGGCCGTCGGTGGGACGCAGCTCGGCCTCGATCCCCCGAGCCAGCTCCGTCAGCAGGGCTCGAATGTCGGCCTCCTCCTTCGCAGCACGCTCGGCGAGCTGACGCTGAAGGCCTTCCGTGCGGTCGCGCATCCGAGCCTGGAGCGCATTGAGCAGCGGGTTGGCGACCTGGGGCCAGAGCGCGGTCAGGCTGTCCTTGATCGCGCTCGGAGCATCCGCCGGTAGGGCCGCAGCGAGCGCGTCGTCGGTCTGCCCGACGTTCAGGCGGGTGAACCGGCCCTCGCGGATCGCACCAGCGGCGGAGATGACCTCCTCATGCAGCCGGTGGGCATCGCCGCCCGTCACCACGAGCCGCCCGTGCGCAACGACGATCGGCGTGTTGGAGACCTGATTGGGAATCAACCGAGCCGTCACCCGGTTCAGCCCCTGGTGACGGCTTGCCCCGTTCCCGGACGCGCCAGCGGCGCTGGCACCGCTCGTCGCCCAGACCTCTGCTCGGAGCAGCCGCAGGCACATCTGCACGAGCGGATGGTTCAGGTGTGCCAGCACCACGTCGTCGCGCCCGGCCGCCAGGTCCGGGTCGAAGGTGATCGGGCGAAGCTGGCCGGTGTGGGGATGAGGTAGGCCCTCAGAGCAACGCGCCCAGCTTCCGCGCAACGGCGGCATGACGAAGATCGGGCACCGCGACCGCACGCCAGTCGGGTCCGGCCAGACACCGTTGAGGGTTGTCGCCCGCAGCGGCGGCTGGCCGGCCAGGTCCAGCGCGATCTCCACCACTGTCTGGATGTTCTCGGGTGAAAGCCGCAGCTCGACGCGCGTCTCGTCGAGCTGCCGGCGTAGCCGCTCGATTTGCTCGTCGAGCCGCTGGCGGACCCGCAGCATCTCCCGTGCCGGCGCCGCGTCGCGCTCGGCACGATCGGTGTCCAGCCGCCGGCGACGCCCGAGCATCGCTTCCTCGACTTGCGCGGCGATGACCGGCCCGACCTTCCCGAGGTCCTGACGGATCGCCTCCACCTTCACGGCCGCTCGCATCAGGAACTCGAGGTCGCCCGCGAGCTGGCCGACGGGCACGCTGTCACCGCGCAGCCTCTGACGGTAGCCCGCGCCGACGAAATGGTAGATCGAGACTTCGGGCGCGCGCTGTCCATGCCGGTCGATGCGTCCATTGCGCTGTTCCAGGCGATTCGGGTTCCAGGGGATCTCGTAGTGGATCAGCCGCGAACAGTGGTTCTGGAGGTCGATGCCTTCGGACGCCGCGTCAGTCGCCACCAGGATGCGGACATCGGAGAGCGACGGGTCGGCCTGGAAGGCGGCCTTGACCCGCTCGCGCTCGTCCGTATCCATACCGCCGTAGATGGTGCGCACGCGCTGGCCGACCGTCAGCCCCTCTGCTGCCAGCAGCCCGACGAGCCAGTTCTGGGTCGCTCGGAACTCGGTGAAGATGATCACGCGCTCGTGATTCCAGTCGCCGTGTGGACGGAGTGTCGCGCGGAGCCACCGCAGCAGCTCAGCGGCCTTGGCGTCCGGACGGCGCGACGCATCGTCGGCCCACGCTTCCATCTCGCGCAGCAGGCGGTCCTCGGCAGCAGCGAGTGGGCGGAAGAGCTGTGTCGCGGCCTCCACGACATCGTCGTTCGAGGCCTCGTAGAGCTCGTCGTCGGCGTACTCCTCTTCGGCCTGCGCGATCTGGCGGCGAAGGATGCCGGCGGTGGGGCGGACGGTCGTGCTCGCACGGGCGCTACGTGTGGCCGTGGTCAGCGACTCGCGGTGCCGTTCAAGCGTCGATCGGAACGCCTCGGGCGAGGAGAACAGGCGTTTCTTGAGCAGCTTCAGGACCAGCTCGCTGGCGAAGCGCTCCTCCTGGCTCGCCGCGTCACGGCCACGGAGATCGGCGTACTCGCGGAGCGCGGCGTGCACGCGCTGCTCGTCGGACGGGTACGCCACCTCGATCGGCTCGAGGACGCGTTTCGGAAAGCGCGGCTTACCCGTCCAGTCGGGCGGCAGCTCGCTCTTCAGGCGGCGGACCATGACCGTGGCGAGCTGATCGCGATTCGGCATGATCCCACGCGCGAAGCGTTGCCCGTCCAGCATCTCCAAGAGCGCCGTGAAGCTCTCCGGGTAGCCATTGTGCGGCGTCGCCGAGAGGAACAGCTTGTGTTCGAAGTGCGGAACGAGCAGACGGGTGGCCGCCGTCCGCAACGAGTCGGTGGCGTATCGGCCGGTTCCCGCAGGCGCGACGTTCTGGGCCTCATCGACGATCAAGAGGTCGAACCGACGCGGGTACGCCGACTCGCCCTCAGCGGGCAACACGTCACGGAGGAGACGGAGGGGTCGATCCCGCTTGAGGAAGTCGATCGACGTGATCAGCCGAGGGAAGTGCGTCCAGGGGTTGGCGTGGATGCCTCGCTCACGTCGAAGCCGGCGGAGCAGCTCCGAGTCGACGATCCTGAACTCCAGGCCGAACTTGTCGCGCATCTGATCGTGCCACTGGACCTGGAGTGGCGCTGGACAGACGACAAGGATCTTGCGCGCCCTGTGGCGGAGGATCAACTCGAGGGCGACCATGCCTGATTCGATCGTCTTCCCAAGGCCGACGTCGTCCGCGATGAGCAGGCTGACGCGCGGCATCTGGATCGCCCGCGCGACTGGATCGAGCTGGTAATCTTCGATCGTGATGCCGCTGCGGAACGGCGCCTGAAGTCGGCGGACGTCAGCACTCGAGACCGCGCCCCAGCGGACCGCGTCAAGGAAGGCGTCGAGACGGTGTGGGTCGTCAAATCCGACCGGATTCGGGAGCGCCGCCCGCTCATGCGCGCGCGCGCCAGGTTCGAGCTCCCACACGACCTGGAGCTCCTCGCCGAGCGCGTCGTCCTCCACGGAGGCGAGCGTCACGAGATGTTGGGGTGCCTGGCCGAGCCCGTCGAGCGTGCTTATTTGGAGGCCGCTTCGGGCGATGTCCGCCACCACCCATTGCCGATTCCGTACCTCGACGAGCTGCCCTTGCTCGGGGGGGCGCTCACAACCACGTGAAGCGGCGTCCCTTCATCTCGTTCCGTTTGAGTCATGACATTGTATCAACGTCACAGCCCCGAGAGTGGGGACGCCGCTCTGCCGGCCATTAACACCGCTGCGCTTGCCAATCGTTCAGTTTGTAGGTGCCAGAAAGCTCCTGACGCCGTACTTCCGCCGGGCGATGTCAGGATGTCATCCGAACGGTCGACTGGCCTCATCCCCGATCCTCCAGCCTGGTGGCGCACATCCATTCTACGCCCGCCCAAGATACGGTGGGTGCCGACACGCGGCCCTCGTCCGGGCCGCTGATCAACGAGACGATGTAGGTAGCAATGAGCCACCTGCTTGAAGGTTTGACCGATGGATAGAATCAAGGTGTAGCATCGCGGGAGACTCGAATCAGCATGCCCGAGTCCGGATCCGGTGGCTCCTTCTTGGATGCCGCCGTCGCCGTCCTGGAAACGGCTGATCGCCCTCTGACGGCAAACGAGATCCTGGCTCGCGCCTTGGAGCGCGGGCTCATACAGCCGACCGGGAAGACGCCGCTGGCCTCGATGACGGCACGCCTGTATGTCCACATCCGCGACGCAAGGCAGCCACGTGTGCAGCGAGTCTTTGAGCCTGGCCGCGCGCGAGCACAACGTGGCTCGGTGCGTTGGGTCCTCGCTCAGGCCAGTGACCGAGGCCATTACGAGCAGAGCGAAGTCAGTCTGATCGGCAGATCGTCACAGCAAAGGGGCGCTGATGAGGGCCGAGTTTAGCGAGCGCGAGTTCGAGTTCTGTTTCAACTCGGAATTCATCAGAAGGCAGCCGACAGGTTGTCTCGCGACGGCTCTCATTCCTTCGCAGCGTCGTGAAGGGAAGCTCGGCTACGATGTCGAGCTGCGAGTGAGCAACGGCGAATTTACTCGATCGGCCTTCGTCCAGCACAAGGTGCCACATCTCCTCAGTCGATGGGGCCGTTCGACGGGCCAGCTTCTGAATCTTCATGGCGGCCCATACTATCGTTTTGAGATCTACTCGTCCAAGAAGTCTCAGCAACATGAGCTGCTCTGGTCGTTGGCGAGGTCAGGACAGCGCGTGTACTACTGTGCACCGAAAGCCACGGCCTCCGAGGCGCTTCAGCGGCTGGTAGCCTCCAACACAGTGGTCGATCAGTCCGTCAGGGTAGACCTTCGCGGTTTGCCCCTATTCAGAGACGATCAGCGTCACCATCTGACGTACAACGATCGCGACATGCAGCAAATCTATTCGTCTGATCCGGCACATCTTGAACCAGCGGGAACCTGGGATGAGCTATTCGAGCCTCATCATGGCGATCCGCTGACCTTTGGCGAACTGGCGGCAATCTACGACCACCTGATCGAGATGATGCGCTCACACAACATTCCGATCGAGAATCACCGCCCGTCGAGCATGCTGGGCGTGATCTCGGCCATTGCGGATCTCGTCTCCAGGCAACTCGATGCAAGTTGGCTCCTACTTCCATGAGCCGTGCAGTTCTGCCCGCGGTCATCACCAGCAGCTCCGTCCGGCCAGTTGGCCGACCTGATTCTCCAGGTTTGACTTCACAACCCACCCCGTCATAGCGTTCATTCCTCCGAGTTGGTTCGGGCGACCGGCGGGCGGCAGGATCCAGACCAATCTCCCGGCCGGCGTGCCCATCGTCTCTGTCCTCGACTGCCAGTTCAAGGGGGAAGCCGTGCCGGTCGACGAGGAGCCCACCAGCCTCGAGGACGCGCTCGAGGTCGTGCGACGCCTCACGGCGGAGAATGCCAGGCTTCGAGAGCAGCTCTCGGCGCATCAGAGGCCCCCACTGAGCGTAGACGCTGGCGATCCCACGACCGACGGTCTTGCCAGACGTTCGGATCCCGCCAGCAAGCTGGCACTTTTCCAGAGCCTGTTCCGTGGTCGCGCCGACGTCTATGCATTGCGGTGGGAACGTGACGGGCGTGGCGGCTATGCTCCCGCCCTGCGGCCGGGTGCACCACGTGGTCGCCACCAGGTGCGCGAAGCTGCTGACTACCTGCCGCTCACCGCAGACGTAGTCCGACAACACCTGACCGGTAGCTGCACGCTGGGAATCTACCCACTCCTGCGCGACGACACGTGCTGGTTTCTCGCCATCGACTTCGACAAAGAAGGTTGGTGCCAGGACGTCTTGGCCGCTCTGAAGGCCTGCGACGAGCTGGAGGTCCCGGCTGCGCTGGAGCGGTCTCGATCTGGGAACGGAGCGCACCTCTGGGTGTTCTTCTCCTAGCCGGTCGCGGCATCGACTGCTCGGAGCCTCGGCAGCGCGGTGCTGACCCGGGCCCTCGATCGCCGCTATCAGATCGGCCTGGACTCCTACGATCGCCTCTTCCCCAGCCAGGACACGCTGCCGAAAGGCGGCTTCGGCAACTTGATCGCCGTCCCGCTGCAGGGAGCCAGCCGACGCGCTGGCAACACCGTCTTCCTCGACCGGAGCCTCGAGCCACTCGAGGATCAGTGGGGCTTTCTCTCGTCGATTCGGAAGCTGGAGACGGCCGAGGTGGAGCGCATCGTTGGGCAGGTTGCACGCTCGGGAGCAGTCGTCGCCGCCGGTGCAAGTTGGGCCGACGGCAATGAAGAGAAGACTCCATGGAAGCTGTCGCCCTCCCGGCGACCGTCCGACGCCACGGTTCCCGGGCCGTTGCCCGAGAGCATCAAACTGGTCCTCGCCAACCGACTGTTCGTCGAGAAGCGCGATCTGCCCCCGGTGCTGCTCAATCGCCTGCGGCGGTTGGCGGCATTTCAGAACCCGGAGTTCTTCCGCGCTCAGCAGATGCGTCTGTCCACGTTCGGCAAGCCTCGACTGATCGATTGTTCGGAGGACATGCCGGCGCATCTTGCCTTGCCCCGAGGCTGCCTTGGCGCGGTTCACGCGCTCGGTGAGGCGAACGGCATCGCGGTGTCGTTGACTGACGAGCGACGCGCCGGCTCCACTATTACGGTGGCATTTCGCGGCGAGCTCACGTCAAAGCAGCTGGAGGCAGCGGAGGGACTCGCGGCACACGACGCCGGTGTCCTGTGCGCACCGACCGGGTTCGGCAAGACGGTCATCGCCGCCTGGCTCATCGCGCAGCGCGGGGTCAGCACCCTGGTCGTCGTTCACCGTCAGCACCTCGCGGATCAGTGGCGGGAGCGCCTGGCAACGTTCCTTGACATCGAGCCGAGCGCCATCGGCCAGTTCGGAGCTGGCAAGCGTCGCCCGACCGGTTTCGTCGACATCGCGCTGCTCCAGAGCCTCGCCAGGAAGGGAGAGGTCGCCGATCTCGTCGCCGACTACGGGCAGGTCATCGTCGACGAATGCCACCACGTCCCGGCCTTCAGCTTCGAGCGAGCACTCGGAGACGTGCATGCGCGGTACGTGGTCGGCCTGACAGCCACGCCGATTCGCAAGGACGGGCACCACCCGATTATCGCGATGCAGTGCGGACCTGTCCGTTTCAAGGTCGACGCGAAGCAGGAGGCCGCGGCGAGGCCGTTCGACCATCGCGTCGTGCTGAAGAGCACGAGATTTCGGCTTCAGCAGCCCGACCACGAGCCAGGAATCCAGGAGATCTACTCCCAACTTGCTGCTGACGAGGACCGGACGGCGCTCATCGTCGCCGACGTCGTCTCGGCCATCCAGACTGGGCGGTCACCGTTGGTTCTCACTGAGAGGACCGAGCACCTGGACCGGCTGGCCGCCTTGCTCGACGGGCAGGTCCAGCACCTGCTGGTGTTGCGCGGGGGCATGGGTGCCAGGGAGAGAAAGCGAGTTGCTGCGTCGTTGAAGTCGATCCCCGACGAGGAATCTCGGGTGCTGCTCGCAACCGGCCGCTACATTGGCGAGGGTTTCGACGACGCCCGCCTCGACACACTGTTTCTTGCTCTGCCCGTGTCCTGGCGCGGCACGATCCAGCAGTACGCCGGTCGCCTCCACCGCGTCCACGCGTCGAAGCGCGTGGTTCAGATCTTCGACTATGTCGATGATGGCGTGCCGATGCTGCTGGCGATGCACAAGAAGCGACTCAGGGGTTACAAGGAGATCGGCTACTCGGTGGCCGGCGACAGCTCGGGCTTGGACACGGCGAGCCGGGGGAGGCACCATGGGCGAGACGCCGCGCGACGATGAGCGGGAGGAGCGCATCACAATGGAGATCATCGTGGATGCGTACGGTCCCGAAGAGCAGGCGCTCGGCTGGTACTACTACCTCGACGACAAGCTCCAGTTTCCGTTCACGGCGAGGTGCATCGCTCGGCGGGCCACATCACCGCTTCAGTTTGGCGACGAGATCGACGTCGTCGGGATGCCGCCGGAGGAGGAGTGCGAGCACGAGATGTTCGTGCTGACGCGCTGGGAGCGCGGGACGCTCGCCGTGCCGCTGTCCCAGCTAGAAGGCGTCGCCACCGACGCGCAGACCCAAGAGGCGATCGAGGACTGGCACTACTGGGTCGGCCGTGGCTACGAGTTCTGAGCGGGCACTCGGGTTGCATGCACGTCCGTTGGAGCGAGGCCCTGATCTCGAGTCCTGCGGCTGCCGCGCGGCTAGTCAACTGGCCATCACGCCGCATCGGCTCCATCATGTCCCTTACACGCCACCGGGCCGGAACTGGATGAGCTCGCCCAGCGAGAATTGAGGGCTCGTCGACAACTGTCATCGTCACAGGACGTCCCACGCCGAACGGGCGCAGCTACGGATAGGCTTACCTGCAGATGTTCACCAGTGATGAGATGTCTTCCAAGCTTGGGCGTCATCGCGTCTGCGGCTGAGCGGGCGGTTGAACTGTTCCGGGCACACCCGGCCGGCCTCCGCACGACACAGGCGATCCGGCGTGGTGTCCACCCGCGCACGCTCTACGAGCTGCGTGACCACGGTGTGCTCGAGCTGGTTGATCGCGGCCTGTTCCGCCTGGCCGAACTGCCTGCGCTCGGCGACCCCGACCTCGTGACCGTAGCCCTCAAGGTGCCGCGCGGCGTCCTCTGCCTGATC
>Ga0075430_100005370_pt1 | contig 10819 bp, 8 predicted proteins | sample RhiMetdeltSRZDD4_FD_75294 | JGI IMG/M metagenome (GOLD analysis project Ga0075430, IMG submission 75294) | Populus rhizosphere microbial communities from Tennessee, USA - Rhizosphere MetaG P. deltoides SRZDD4 | ecosystem: Host-associated > Plants > Roots > Rhizosphere > Soil | place: USA... | reverse complement strand
CGACACGGTCACGCGTCCGACGCCACCGATGCGTGCAGCGATGGCAGACGCCCCCGTTGGCGACGATCAGTTCGGCGAGGATCCTACGGTTCGCCTGCTACAGGAGCGCATCGCCTCGATGCTCGGCAAGGCAGCCGCCCTTTGGTTTCCGACCGGTACGATGGCGAATCAGGTGGTCCTCCGCGCGTTTACGCGTCCCGGCGACGATGTGATCGTCAGTCGGGAGAGCCATGCCGTCTGGCATGAAGCAGGCGCGGGGGCCGCGAATGCCGGCGTCCAGTTCACTGAGATTGGTTCGGGTGGCGTTTTCACCGCGGACGAGCTGGCGATCGCAATCAAGCCGCGTGGCCACATGCTCTACCCGCCGACCGCGCTGGTCGAAATCGAGAACACCCACAATCGCGCCGGGGGCATCGTCTTTCCGGAGGAGCAGGCAGCCGCGGTGTGCAACCTGGCGCGCGAACGGGGGATTGCCACGTTCCTCGACGGAGCGAGGTTGTGGAACGCCGCGGAGGCTTCAGGACGATCGGTCGGAGACCTGGCCGCTCCCTTTGACGTCGTGGGGGTGGCCCTTTCGAAGGGGCTCGGTGCGCCAGGCGGGTCGCTTCTGGCGGGATCGGCGGACGTGATCGCCGGTTGCCTTCGCCATCGCCGAATGCTCGGCGGAGCGATGCGCCAGGTTGGGATCTTCGCGGCGGCGGGCTTGTATGCCCTCGACCACCATCTCGCACGACTGGCCCAGGATCATTTGCACGCGAGACTCATTGCCGAGCGGCTCGCCAGGAGTTCCCGGGTGGTTCTCGATCCATCGCGTGTACGAACGAACATCGTCGTGTTCGGTCTTGGCGCAGGAGCGCCTGACGCGGCTACGGTGGTCGCGCGCGCGGCCGCCGCTGGAGTGCTTGTGGTGGCGTTTGGTCCGCGGACGGTGCGTGCTGTGACGCACCTGGATGTCTCGCGAGAGGCGTGCGAGCAGGGTGCCGAGCTGCTGGCGCGCGCTATTGAGGCTGCCTAGCGAGAGGCGCGGAGTCGCCGGCCCAGTACCATCCGCGCGTGCGGATCTTGTAGCCGCGTCCACGGACCCGCAGTTCGAGCGACCGCCACCCGCGTTCGGTCGAGGCCTCGAACGCCAGCACGTGCTGGTGACGCAGTTCCTGCATCAGCATGGCCACCTGCCCGACGAGCGCCTCCGTGTCAGTCGCCACGAAGTACACCCCGCCAGTCTCCCTAGCCAGGGCCGCAAGTGCCGGCTCTGGAGCCTTCTCGCTCGTCGCAGGGGGCGCCGAAGGATTCAGTGCGAAGACATAGACCGGAACGTCCAAGGCGCTCGTGATGGTGGCCACTTCACCGGGAGTCACCGTGCTTGTCGTGTCGTTGCCATCGGTGAACACGACGATAGCGCGTCGGGTTTCTGAGCGTTCGTGGATCTTGCCGGCCACGCCGCTGATGGCGTCGTAGAGAGACGTCGAGCCCCAGGCTTCAAGGTAGGTCAGAGCCGTGCGGACTTTTGCCAATTCCGGCGTGAAGGCCTGGAGCGTGAGCACCCGCGTATCGAAGCTGTAAAGGGCGGCCTCGTCTCGGCCTTCGTCGAGACCGGCCAGAATCTGCTCAGAGATCGTCCGGGCGAGCGCAAAGGATGCGTTCAACCGCATGCTCCCGCTCCCGTCAACCAGCAGAGCGATGTTGGCCGGGGCATCCCGTTCCGAACGCACCTCCAGCACCGGGACCGGTCGTCCGTTCTCCAGGATCTCGAAGTCGGCCTTCGTCAACGACGACACGATGCGGCCTCGTTTGTCGCGAACGACCGCGGCCAGCGAGACGAGATTGACCTGAGACCGGAAGACAGGCACGTCGGAGGCATCCTGGGCGAGGGTCGGCCCAGGCGCCACCAGCGCGACGAGCGAAATGACAAGAATGCAGCGACCCAGATGCGTCATAGAAAGCCCCTGCTCTGATGTCGGCACGGGCACGCCGCACCTTTAGCAGGAGGAGCCGTTGCACAGCCCTGCCCCAGAGGGTAGCATCGGCACACCATGGAGTCCCTCTCAGAAAACGTGGCCGAGGCGTTCATTCGTCGTTTCGACGCATTCTGCGTGCAAGCGAGGGCCCTGAGCGACGGGTTGTCCGAGGACGAATTCTGGTTACGTCCATACCCGTACGGTAATAGCGTCGGCCATCTGCTACTGCACGTGACGGGGAACTTGAACTACTACATCGGTGCCCAAATTGCCGGTACCGGTTATGTCCGCAACCGGGACCTGGAGTTTACCGATTCGACGAAATACCCAAAGGCCGAAGTGCTTCGCGATTTGGACGCAGGCGTTGCAATGGTGAATCGGACGATTCGGGCGCAGACGGCCGAGAGCTGGAATGCTCCCTACTCGGCGACCGGGAGCGACGACCCGAACCGCTTCGCGATAGTGTTACGGTGCACGCATCACTTTCACCACCACCTCGGCCAGATCATCTATCTGGTGAAGGCGCACGCCACGAAGCGAGGTCACTGATGACGGTCACCCGACGCCGGCACGCCACCGTTCTTGTTGGCGCCGCGCTCGTGGTTGGCCTCGTGTGGACAACCCTCGTTGGTCGCGCGGCGGAGCGCGCGTGGATTACCGTGCTGTCGACGACCGACCTCCACGGTAACCTGCTGCCGATCGACTACTACACCGGCCAGGCAGACGCGCGCGGCCTTGCCAAAGTCGCTACGCTCGTTCGGCAGGCGCGCGCAGAAAATCCAACGGGCACGCTGCTCCTTGATTCCGGCGATGCGATTCAGGGGTCTCCGCTCGAGTATCTTCACAACACTCGCAACAACACGCCCGCAGACCCGATGATGCGGGCTATGAGCGCACTCGGGTACGACGCGATGGCGGTGGGCAACCACGAGTACAACTTCGGCCTGAGAGTCCTTGAGAAGGCGAAGGGGGAGGCGACCTTCCCCTGGCTTTCGGCGAACACCTATCTCGCCGGTACCAACGACAATTACCATCGCCCATACCTCATCAAGGAGCTGGGTGGTGTTCGCGTAGGCGTTCTTGGACTGACGACCGCAGGGATCCCCTTCTGGGAGAATGCCCAGAACTATCCGGGTCTCGAGTTCCGCGAACCTTTGACCGAAGCGCGGAAGTGGGTGAGTGTGCTTCGCGGCACCGAGCGTGCCGATGTGGTTGTCGTCGCCATGCACATGGGTCTGGAAGAAGACCTTCGCACGGGTGTCACGAGCCCAGGCCAGGTGCGATTCGAGAACGAGGCCCTTGCGATCGCCCGACAGGTTCCGGGAATCGACTTGATCCTGATGGGTCACACCCACCGGGACGTGCCCAGCGTGACCGTGAACGGTGTGCTGCTGGCTCAGGCGAACCTGTGGGGCAGGCACCTTGCGCGGGCCGACCTGTACCTCGAGCGCGGGGATGACAAGGTCTGGCATGTCACGGCGAAGCAGTCGAGGACGATTCCGATACTGCCGCAGACCCAGGTCGATGCCGAGGTTGCCGCAATCGCCGAGCCGTACGACCGCGAGGCGCGCGTGTGGCTGTCTCGGCCCATCGGCGAATCCGCTGAGGAGCTGACCGCTCTCGACGGCCGGGTCAAGGACACGGCCGTCATCGATCTGGTGCAGCGCGTGCAGCTCGAATACGGACAGGCGGACGTGTCGATGGCGGCGGTTTTCAATCGCCAGGCCCGCATCCCGAAGGGGCAGGTCACTGTACGCGATATCGCCGGGCTGTATGTCTACGACAACACGCTTGTCGTACTCGAGGTTACCGGGCAGCAGCTTGTTGCGGCGCTCGAGCATTCCGCGAAGTTCTTCAAAGACTACGTCCCTGGCCGAAGCCCTGCCGAGCTTGTAGACGAACGGATCCCTGATTACAACTTTGACCAGGCGGAGGGTGTGACCTACGACCTCGACATCAGCCGGCCGGTTGGACAGCGCGTCCGGAACCTGCGATTCAGAGGGCAGCCGGTTACACCCACGCAGACCTTCCGGCTGGCAACGAACAACTACCGCGTCAGCGGAGGCGGTGGCTACGAAATGTACAAAGACGCCAAGGTAGTGATGCGCTCCTCGCAGGAAATCCGCGAGATGATCATCGAGTGGGTTGAAAAGGGCGGCCGGATTCCCACGGTTCCAACCAACAATTGGCACGTCGTGACGGGTCGAGCTGACGTGTCCGCGGCCAGCGCGCCCCTGCTCAGCCACCGCGTGGTTGCCTCCTACCCCCATGATTCGGATGCCTTCACCCAGGGGCTCATCTTCCGGGACGGCATGCTGTACGAGAGCACGGGCCTGAACGGTCGTTCGAGTCTTCGGCGCGTGAGTCTCGAGACCGGCGAGGTACTGCAGAAACGCGAGGTCGCCCGCCGCTATTTTGCTGAGGGTCTTGCCGAGCACGGTGGCGAACTATTCCAGCTCACGTGGGAGTCTGGGCTGGCATTTGTCTACGACCCCAAGTCGTTCGCTCTGAAACGGACGCTGAAGTATCAGGGCGAAGGGTGGGGTCTGACGACCGACGGCACGAGCCTCATCCTGAGCGATGGCTCCGACGCGTTACGCTTCTTCGACCCGCAGACGTTCCAGGTCACCGGACGCGTAACGGTGCAAGACGATGGCCGAAAGGTTGAGCGACTGAACGAGCTCGAATTCGTGCACGGCTTCGTGCTGGCGAACGTGTGGTTGACGGACCGCATCGCCATCATCGATCCAGGATCGGGAAACGTCTCAGGCTGGCTCGATCTCGGTGGGCTCCATCGTCCATCGTCTGACTCAGCGAACGCGGTTCTCAACGGCATTGCCTACGATCGCCAGAGCGACAGACTGTTCGTGACGGGGAAGTTATGGCCGAAGCTGTATGAGATTCAGGTGTTATGGGAAGATGGCGGACGTCCTTTGCTGAGCGGTTATATGGGCCGCCCCACGAATGAACAGACAGTACATAGGCCGAGTCTTTGGTGAAGAGACAGTACGTAGGCCGGGTCTTTAGACCCGGCGTCGTCGGCAAAATTACCCTCGCCACGGACAGGCTATGAACCGGTCGGTACTACTCATCGCTGCTGTGCTTGCCGCAGCGGTGCTTGTCGGCATACTCGTGCTGCGGCGTCCGGCTCCAGCCGTTCTGTCCACGCCAACGTCTCCGGAAGCATCTCCTTCTTCCGGGCCAGCATCAGCTACGCCGGGCACAACCGCCACCGCACCGCCATCAGCCCCGGCACGCCTTCGTCGCGTGCCGACGCCTGACGCGGCTCCGGACGCCACTGCGCCCGTCGTTGAAGCGCCGCCACCGGCGGTCGATGTAGCGACGCTGCGAATCGACAGCGATGTGCCGGGTGCGCAGGTCTTTATCGATCGCCAGTTCATCGGCGCGGCACCGATCACGGCCGAGAACGTCAAACCTGGCAGTCACCAGTTGAACGTGTCGGCTGAGGGTTTTGAGGGCATCGCGCAGACCATCGACGTGATGCCAGGGTCGCGCGACATCACCGTGCGTTTCCGTGAGGTTCGTCTCGACGCGAAAATCGCCGTCATCCACAAGCACCGCCTCGGTTCCTGCAAGGGCGAGCTCGTCGCGACACCCCAGGGGCTTCGGTACGACACGTCCGATAAAGGCGATGCGTTTGCCGTGACACTCGGTGACCTGGAGAGCTTTCAGGTGGACTACCTGGACAAGTCGCTGAAGGTAAAGCTCCGCAAAGGCAAGCAGTACAACTTCAGCGATCCTGAGGGCAACGCCGACCATCTGTTCGTGTTTCACCGCGACGTCGACAAGGTGCGCGGCCGGTTGAGCAAGGGTGATCCGGCTGCGGGACCATAGGACCATAGGCCCATTGCCGAGCGCCCCTGTTCCCTGTCCACTGTCCACTGTCCACCGCCCACTGCCCACTGCCGACTGTTTATGTCCGAACTCATCGCGCCGTCCGTCACCCAATATCTGGACTCCCTCGTCCCCGAGCGGCCGGCGGAGCTTCTTGCGATGGAGGCCTATGCCCGTGAGCACCGCTTCCCGATCATCGGTCCCGCCTGCGGGCATCTCTGTTATCAGATCGCCAGGATGATCGGTGCGCGGAAGGTGTTCGAGCTTGGGTCTGGCTTTGGTTACTCGACCGCTTTCTTTGCGAAGGCCGTTGCCGAGAATGGCGGGGGGCTGGTGCATCACGTGGTGTGGGACGAAGACCTCTCGGCGCGAGCCCGCGCGCACATGAAGGTTCTAGGACTCGATCACTTCGTCGAATTTCAGATCGGCGAAGCCGTCAGCACCCTCGAAGCAGCCAACGGTCCCTTCGACCTCATCTTCAACGACATCGACAAGCACGCGTATCCGACGTCGCTCCCCGTGATCGAAAGCAAGCTGCGCAAGGGCGGTGTGCTTATCATCGACAACATGCTCTGGGGCGGGCGGATCTTCGACGCGGCGGACACCTCACCAGACACTGAAGGTGTGCGCGAATTCACGCGGCGGCTTCAGCGGGATCCAAACTGGGTGTCGTCGCTCGTGCCCATCCGCGACGGGATGATCGTGGCTTTCAGACAGTAGCTCGAAGTTCAGCCCTGTCCCTGCAGGGCAATGTCGAACGCGACCCTCAGTTCGTCCTTCACCTTCACCGTACCGCCGACGATACTGATCGGCTCGATGCCGAAATCGCGCTGTTTCAGGACCGCCGTTCCGCGGTAGCGATCCTCCCGCTGTTCGACCTCAAATGTCGTCTCTCGCGTCACGCCATGAATCGTGAGGCGGCCAGTCACCGTCCATCGAGCGGGACCCGCGGACTCGATCGCGGTTGACGCGAATGCGATATCAGGATACGTGGCGCTGTCGAGGACTTCACGGCTCAGCATCCTCGCCTGCACCTCGGCCCGCTTGCTCGCGGACAGCCCGCGGTCAAGGACTGTGAGGCTTGCGGATCGGACGTTGATTTCAACTGACAGGGGAGCGTCAGTGGACATGGCTCCAGCCGCAAGCGGCGCCCGAATGACGTGATCGTCCGCGAAGGCGGAGAAGAGCCCCGACTTGTAGACATAGACGGTGAGTGACGACCGTTCAAGATCGATCGGACGGGTTTCTGCCACAGGCGCTGCAGTTGCCGCGAGTGCCCACAACGCAAACGCGATCGACGCCGTTCTGAGGGTCATGGCTTCCGTCTCGAGCAGGTGACGAGCGACTCAGGCTTTCTTCGGCGACCAGCCATACGCTTTGGCGCAGGCACCACCCATCAGCATGGCTCGTTCACTGTTGGTCAGCCGGTCGGTCAGGCGGAAGGGCTCGACCGCCTGCTGGTAGTTGACAACCGCAAAGGTGCGCGTCCAATCAGTGCCCCACAGGCAGCGGTCGAAACCCCAAGCGTCGAACACGCGTGCGAGCGGATCCCAGATGTCTGGGTAGGGATATGGCTCGTGTGCCAGCGAGCAGGCGCCGCTCACCTTGATTGCCGCATTCGGCCGCCTGGCCAGATCCAGCGCCTTCTGTAGCTCACCCCAAGGCCGGGGCGGGGCGGGCGGTACGTCGTGCTGCATGAGGCCCAGATGGTCGAGGATGAACCGGACGTCTGGGTGCCGATCGATCAACGCAATTCCGGCGTCCAGGTTGTCCCAGCACAGGAGATTGACTGGAAAGTCGTGCCGGACGGCTGCGCGCGCAATACGGTCGAAGCCAGGGTCGTGTGGCTCGTGACCATCCTCTTTCCGCAGCATGATGCGGATAGCAACGGTCGCCGGCGTGTTCTTCCAATCGGCGATGACATCGGCAACCGCGGGATCATCCGGATCGACCGGCTTGACCAGCGCGAACCGACCAGGATGGGCCCGCTGTACTTCGATCGCATAGCTGGCGTCGTACTGGTACATGGAATGGGCGGAAACCAGGATGGCGCCGTCGACGCCCACCTTGTCCATAGCCGCCACCATCTCGTCGCCCGTCGCGTGCTCGAGCCAGTTCGGCACCTTGTGCCACGGGCGCTTCGGCGTGTTCGCCTCGTAGACGTGAACCTGGGAATCGATGATCACCATCCGGGACGTTCCTTTGTGTCAGGTGGTTTCATGATATCGCCACCGTGGTGCGGGACCGTCCGCTTGACGGCGGGTGACGCGGGCGGGACCCGCGAGACGTGCGTATTCCGTGAGCGGAGAGCGATGGTCCGGTGGCGGACCGAAAGGTCCGCCGCTACTGCCCACTGATAACTGCCGACTGTCGAGACGGCGGGTCTGAAGACCCGCCCTACGTGCGCCGACCATCGGCGGGTCTGACGACCCGCCCTACCTATCCGTCCTACGTATCCGTCAGGTGCGCTGTCCTAGCTCTTACCGGATGCCATCGCGGAGAGGAACTCGCTGTTGTTCTTGGTCTTGCCCATCTTCGAGAGGAGCAGTTCCATCGCCTCGGTGGGCGACAGCGGCGTCAGCACCTTTCGCAGGACCCACACGCGACTGAGCTCGTCCTTCGGCAGCAGGAGTTCTTCCTTGCGGGTGCCGCTCTTGCCGATGTCGATCGCGGGGAAGACACGCCGGTCGGCCAGCTTTCGGTCCAGGTGAATTTCCGAGTTACCCGTGCCCTTGAACTCTTCGAAGATCACTTCATCCATGCGCGAGCCCGTGTCGACCAGGGCCGTGGCGATGATGGTGATGGAGCCGCCTTCTTCGATGTTCCGCGCGGCGCCGAAGAAGCGCTTCGGTCGCTGCAGGGCGTTGCTGTCCACGCCGCCCGAGAGCACTTTGCCCGAGGCCGGCACGATCGTGTTGTATGCACGCGCGAGGCGCGTGACCGAATCGAGCAGGATGACGACGTCCTTCTTGTGCTCGACGAGGCGCTTGGCCTTCTCGATCACCATCTCCGCCACCTGCACGTGGCGCTGTGCGGGCTCGTCGAACGTGGACGAGATGACCTCGCCACGTACCGAGCGCTGCATGTCGGTGACCTCTTCCGGCCGCTCGTCGATGAGCAGCACGATCAGATAGACCTCGGGGTGGTTCTTCGTGATGCTGTTCGCGATGCTCTGCAGAAGCATCGTCTTGCCCGTGCGCGGGGGAGCGACGATGAGGCCGCGCTGGCCCTTGCCGAGCGGCGTGAGCAGGTCCATCACGCGACCAGAGAGATTTTCCGGATCGGTCTCGAGTCCGATTTTCTCCTGCGGATAGAGCGCCGTGAGGTTCTCGAAGAAGATCTTCTCTTTGGTCTTCTCTGGCGGCTCGAAGTTGATCGCTTCGACCTTGATCAGCGCGAAGTAGCGCTCGCCATCCTTCGGAGGTCGGATGACCCCCGACACGGTGTCGCCGGTATGCAGGTCGAACTTACGGATTTGCGAGGGGGAAACGTAGATGTCGTCGGGGCCTGGCAGGTAGTTGTAGTCAGGGGCGCGGAGAAAACCGAATCCGTCCGGGAGTGTCTCCAGAACGCCCTCTGAGAAAATGTTGCCGCTCTTCTCGGCCCGCACGCGCAGGATTTCAAAGATGAGCTCCTGCTTTCGCATGCCCGTCGCACCCGCGATGTCCAGGTCCTTGGCGATCTTGGTCAGCGCGGCGATGTTCATCTCCTTCATCGCCGACAGCGAAATCGCCTGAGCCGGCGCACCCTGGGCAGGTCTATCGCCTTGGGGAGGACGCTCGCCCTGGGGAGGACGCTCAGCCTGCGCGGGCCTCTCGCCCTGCGCGGCCCGTTCCGCCTGGGGGGGCCTGTCGGCTTGTGGCGCCGGCTTTTCTGCCGGTGCAGCCTTCTCGGCGGCGGGAGCCTTCTCTGGTGCGGCAGCCTTTTCCGGCGTTGCGGTGGCGGTTCCTACGCCGCCGTTTGATTTGGGAGTCGGGCGATCAGCGTCCACAGTTCATCCATTCCTTCCCCTGTTGCCGCCGAGACGAGCGGGACAGGGCCGTCAAAGAGTGATTCCATTTCCCGCGCGTGGCGCACTCGTTCGCCACGCGACAACTTGTCAGCCTTGGTTCCTACGACCCGGCACGGCCACCCTGACGAGCGTAGCCATGCCCATGCATCAAGATCGGACTCAAGTCCCGGATGTCTCGAGTCCACGAGCAGCAGGACCCCGATGGCTTTGGTGCCGGCAGAGCCATCTGTCGCCCGCGTACCTCGCCCGCGATCGAAGTAGGCCTCGGTCAAGCGGACAAATTCCCTGGTGGCTTCGGCGCGGACTTCGGTCCCGCTGGCTCGCCTGGCGTAGCCAAACCCCGGTAAATCCACGAGATACATCGGGGGAGACGTGCCACGTCGCACGCGATAGAAATTCGCCAGCCGCGTCTTGCCAGGCTCCGCGCTTGTCCTCGCGATCTTCTGCCGCACCAGGGCGTTGATCAGCGTGGACTTACCGACGTTCGATCGGCCGACCATCGCCAGCTCGCGAAGCCCGTCCTGTGGCAGGGCCGATGCGCTGCTGGCGCTCGTAACAAACTCGGCAACTATCTGCACGCCGGTATTCGCTTACTCTGATCGGCGCGCCCGGCAGGCCCTCAGTGCGTCCGCGTGTCTCCGGTATCGGCCACCTCGGCCACAACCGGCGCCGCCGCAATCTGCACGGGTAGAGGTCCGATGAGGGCGACCTTCAGCACTTCATCCATGGTCGATACGAGATGGACGTCCAGTGCATCGAGCACGTTCTTCGGAATATCCGCCAGGTCCTTCTCGTTGTCCCTCGGCATGACGATCGTCGTTACGCCCGCGCGGTGGGCCGCCAGGATCTTCTCCTTGACGCCTCCGATCGGGAGCACCTTCCCACGCAGCGTGATCTCGCCGGTCATCGCCACGTCGCGCCGGATTGGAATCTTCATCAACGCGGACGTCAGCGCGGTTGCCATCGTGATGCCGGCCGATGGACCGTCCTTCGG
>Ga0075430_100005367_pt1 | contig 10824 bp, 7 predicted proteins | sample RhiMetdeltSRZDD4_FD_75294 | JGI IMG/M metagenome (GOLD analysis project Ga0075430, IMG submission 75294) | Populus rhizosphere microbial communities from Tennessee, USA - Rhizosphere MetaG P. deltoides SRZDD4 | ecosystem: Host-associated > Plants > Roots > Rhizosphere > Soil | place: USA... | reverse complement strand
CTACGGCTTCCCCACGTTCGATCTGGATCGCAATGGATCTTTGGATGCGAAGGAATGGGACATCTTCCGCTCGATGCTGGCGTCGGAAAACGGACTGCTGGCGATCAAGCTGGGCGGGACGGGCGACGTCACCGATCGCGCCGTGCAGTGGAAGTATCAGCGGCCCGTGCCGCAGGTTCCCTCGACGCTTCTTTACGGTGGTGCGCTGTTCATGGTCAACGACAGCGGTATCCTCATCTCGTTCGACCCGGCGACCGGCACGGTCGTCAAGCAGGGGCGCCTGAAGGGCGCAATCGACAAGTATTTCGCCTCGCCGATCGGGGCGGACGGCAAGATCTTCCTCATCAGCCAGGACGGGACGGCATCGGTGGTCGCGGCGAAGGGAGATTGGGAAATCCTCGCGGTCAACGCGCTCGGCGACGAGGTCTTTGCGACGCCGGCGGTCGCGGACGAACGGCTCTATGTGCGAACGCGCGGGATGATGTACGCCTTCGGTCTCGGCAAGAACTCGGTAAACTAGGAGCCGCATGCAACGTGCAGTCAATCTGTTCTCGATTCTCGTTGCCGTGATAGCGCTCAGCACGGCAGCCGCGTGCACATCGGGCGACATCCCGGCCCCTCCTGACGTCGCGGCACCGCCGGCCGATTCGTTGAAAACGCCGAGCGGGCTGTCCATGAAGTGGCTGCAGCGCGGATCCGGCCAACGCCACCCGCGCGCCACGGATCGCGTCACCGTCCATTACACGGGCTGGACGACCGACGGCAAGATGTTCGACAGTTCGATCACCAAGGCGCAGGCGGCGACATTCAACCTGAATGGCGTCATCGACGGCTGGACCGAGGGCGTCCAGCGCATGGTGGAGGGTGACAAGGTTCGGATGTGGATTCCCGAAGACCTCGCCTATCACGGTCAGGAAGGAAGCCCCAAGGGGCTGCTGGTCTTCGATATCGAGCTGATCAAAATCGAATAGTCGAGGACGACGAGGGAGGGGACGGAGGGCACGGAACAAGCTTCAACTCAGAGACACGGGGGAACGGAGTTGAGCATGGACGCTGCCGCCGATGGCGCCGCGCTCGCGCGGCGAGCGATCGACCGACACACCGAGATCACAAGCCGCGGACTGACGGGAGCGGCGGCTTGTGATCTCGGTGTGTCGGTCGATCGCCCGGCCCGGCCGATGGCCGGGCCGGCATCGGCTCGGAGCCCCCTATCAGGTCTCCAAGCTCAATCGAGCTTTCGACTCCGTGTCTCCGCGTCTCTGAGTTGAAGCTTGTTCCGTGCCCTCCGTCCCCTCCGTCACCTCACCCAAGAGGTCACGCGTCTCGTAACGCGATCATCGGATCGACTTCGGTGGCACGCTTCGCCGGGATGTAGCAGGCGGCGACGGCAACCAACAGCAACAGCACGGTGACGCCTGCAAACACGGGAACGTCGTGTGTGCCCACACCAAAGAGCATGCTTTGAAGGAACCTGGTCAGCAGGAATGCGCCCGACAGGCCGACGAGCAACCCGATGCCGGCAGTGACCATGCCCTGCGTGAGCACCAGGCGCAGGATGGATTTCTGATCCGCGCCGAGCGCCTGACGGATGCCGAACTCCCGGACCCGCTGCGCCACGCCGAACGCCAGCACGCCGTAGATGCCGATCGCCGACAGGATGAGCGCAACGGCGCCAAATAGGGCGAGCAGCATCATCGGCGTCCGCCGGTTCTCCAGCGATCGCAATACCCACTGATCCATGGTGCGTACGTCGGCCAGCGGCTGCTCGGGGTCGAGCGACTGCACCGCCTGCCGTACCTGCGGGATCAACGTCTGCGGATCGAGCCCGGTTTTCAGCGTCAGCGCCATCGACGGGCGCGGCTGCTGGGCGACCGGATAGTAAATACGTTCTTTGGTGACCGGCATCCCGAGATCGATGCTGTTGATCGTCCCCACGACGCCGACGATCGTGAAGGGCGGCGCTTGCGGACCGCCACGGCGAATCTGCTGGCCGATCGCGCTCTTCTTCGAAAAGTACTTGTCGGCGAGATACTTGTCGACCACGACCACGGGCGGGCTGTCGGCGGTGTCGCCATCGGTGAAGAGACGCCCCTCGATGAGCGGAATCTGCATCGCCTTGAAGTAGTCCGCGCCGACCACCTCCTGCCGTCCGTGTGGTGCCGCTTCGCCAGCACCTGGCGTATATCCGACGATCGCATAGGAACCAGACGACACGTTGCCATTGAACGGCACGTTCGAGGTCAGGCCGACCGACGTGACGCCCGGCATTGCCGTCGCCTTTTCGACGAGACGCAGCCAGAACGCCGAGCGCGAGGGCGCGTCGGCGTACCTCGTCGCCGGCAGCGACAGCTGCGTCGTCAGCACGTTTTCTGTCGAGAACCCCGGGTCGACGTCGGTGATCCTCGCGAAGCTCTTGATCAGGAGGCCGGCGCCGACGAGCAGCATCAGCGCCAGCGCCATCTCGAGGATGACCAGCGTGCTGCGCATCAGGCGCGTGCCGCGTCCTGAGGAGCCGCGGGTGTTGTCGTCCTTGAGAATCGTGGCGGTGTTTCCGCGCATCACACCGATGGCCGGAACGACGCCGAAGATCATGCCGGTGGCGACCGCGAGGGCCAGCGTGAAGACGAGAACGGCTGGATGCAGCGACGCATCGGCCATTCCGGGCATCTGGCGGGAGCTCAACGCGATCAGCGCGCGAACGCCAGCCAGGCCAAGAGCCAGGCCGCCGATGCCCCCGAGCAGCGAGAGCACGACGCCTTCAGTCAGCATCTGGCGCACGAGACGTCCGCGGCCGGCACCCAGCGTGGTCCGGATGGCCAGCTCGCGGTATCGGCCCGTCGCACGCATGAGGAGCAGGTTGGCGACGTTGGCACAGGCGATCAGGAGCACGACCAGAACCCCGACCTGCAGGACATAGAGCGGCGCGCGTACGTCGCCGACGAGCTGATCGCGGATCGGAATCGCATAGCCACCGAATCCGCTCGTCCGCGCGAACGACTGGAACTGCGGCAGCCGATCGAGGTTGCGATCGACGATCGTCTTCATCTGCGCATTGACCTGCTCGATCGTCGCGCCCGGCTTGAGCCTTGCGATCATCGAGCTGAACTCGTTCCCACGGCCCTGGTCTGACATCTGCTGTGGCGTGAACGAGAACGGGACGAGCAGGCTGATGTCGCGTGACGGCAGGTCGAAATCAGCTGGCAGGACGCCCACCACGCGATAGGCCTCTCCGTTGAGCCGGATGTCCTGACCGACGATCGCTGCGTTGCTGCCGAACCGCGACTGCCAGATTGCGAACGTAAGGATGGCGAAACGGTCCGCCTGCGTCTGCGCCTCGCCTTCGGTGAACCCTCTGCCCAGGAACGGCTGCCGCTGCAGGGTCGAGAAAAACGACGGCGTAACAGCCAGGCCGCGCAACTGCTCGGGGGTTCCGCCTGAGGCCAGATTCAGTGGCCGCTGCGTGAACAGCGTCGCATCCTCGATCGCGTCAGCCTGTGTCTTTCGGTCGATGTAGTCGGGGATGGACACGCTTGCCTGTGGCAGCCCCATCAGCGGATAGGTGTTCCAGACGAACGCGAGCCGGTCGGCGGCGGGGTACGGCAGCGGACGCAGCAGGATCTGATACAACAGGCTGAAGATGGCCGTGTTGGCACCGATACCGAGCGTCAGCGTCAGGACCGCCACCAGCGTGAAAATCGGCTGTTTTCTCAGCGTACGAAGCGCGTAGCGAATGTCCTGCATATGAGCTTTGACGGCATGGGCCGGCAATGGGTTCTGATCGGAATCAAACAATTGCCCGATCGGACGTGGTGGGACACAGGTTCCGCGAGGGTCGAAGTGCGGGGATCGCCGGGCATCCCTTTTAGATGGTTGGCTTCAGTCGCTATAGACCGCGAGCCACAGTGGAAACAGCGCGGCGAACGTGTCTTCGACGGCTGCGACGAGCGAACGCGTCTGACCGAGCGTTTCCGCATCGCTGGCCTTGTCGAGGAACAACCATCGTCCGGCGAAGACCCATCCGATTCCGGCTGGATTGCGGCAGTTCACCACCCAGTCCACGGCCTGCTTGGGCATGAGGTCCAGTGCGGGTCCGCGGTCACCATACTGGATGAACCCGGAGGAGTTCGACATCCAGTCAACCAGATGGCCGCGCCACGTCGAGTTGAGCGCCTGCTGGAAGCGCTCGAACCAGGCAATCGCGCTGGCCTGCCCCGCCTCGCGATCGGGATCGCTCCCGGCGGGCGACATGTTGAAGCCGATCCCCATGCGCAACGCGTTGACGCCCCAGGGGTTCTGGCTGAACATCCCGAGGTTGAACTGCGGCTCCCATCGTCCGCCATGATGGAACGCGAACATGTGGCCGTGCTGGCCGGGATAGAAGCTGTTGCGGCGGAAAAGCTTCGAGCCCGACAAGCCGGCGCGGTTGCGGGCATCGACGATCCGCGCCGCGGTTCGCTGCTCGTTCAGGGACATCAGCAGCGACTCGAACTTCGCGCCCAGGACACGCGCCGCGTCGGTAGGCGCAAGCTGGCCGAGCGTGTAGAAATCCTGCGGCGTAAAACCGGAAGCCGCATCCGATCGTACGGGCGCCATGGCCCTTCGCCGAATCACTTCCTGGTGCAGGCTCTTCGCGATGCTGTTGGATGGGTTGAGCTCGAGCGCCTTGATGAGCGCGGCGGCCGCGTCTTCGAAGTGCTGCTGCTCCATGCAGCAACGCGCGAGCCGCGTCCAGGCACCCTGGTTCGCCGGGGCGGCAACCGTCAGCTCGCGATTGGCTTCGAGCGCATCCGTGCCGAAGTTTCCGAGCTTCGCGAACTCGATGGCGCGCCGCTCGAGCGCCCCTGTATCGATGGCCATTGAGTGAGCCTATCACGGGGTCAGAAGGTGATTTCCCACATGACCTGAAATCATCGTCCTAAATGACTGCCCTGACGTAATTTAACGATTCGGCTCCTAACAAGTGAAAACCGATTCTGAGCACAATCCGTATTGTTGGGATATCTTACGAGGGCCCCCGGGAGACGGTCCATGGCGATCGACGAGACAAAACGGCTTGCTACGCTGCGCAGGTATCGGATTCTGGATACCGATCCCGAACAGGCTTTTGATGATCTGACGCTCCTCGCCTCCCGCATCTGCAACACGCCAATCGCAGCGATCAGCCTGATCGACCGGGACCGCCAGTGGTTCAAGTCCGGGGTCGGCATGACCGTGTCCGAGACCTCTCGCAGCGTCGCCTTTTGCGCGCACGCGATCGAGCGGCGCGACATGCTGATCGTGCCAGACGCACTCGGCGACGAGACGTTCCGCAACAATCCGATGGTGGTCGGCGAGCCTCGCATCCGGTTCTATGCTGGCGCGCCGCTCGTGACGCCTGACGGTCAGGCGCTCGGCACGCTCTGCGTCGTCGATCGCATTCCACGGACGCTGACCCCCGAGCAGCTGGAAGCGCTCGACGCGCTCCGGCGTCAGGCGGAAGCGCAGCTGTTCCTGCGGCTGAATCTCATCGAGCTCGAGGAGGCACTGGCTGCACGCGATCAGGCTGAAGAGGAGCAGCGCCGGCTGATTACGGAGCTGCGCGAAGCGCTCGACAACGTGCACAAATTGAGCGCCCTGCTTCCGTACTGCTCGGCTTGCAACTTCAACATGACGATACCGGCGGATCCACTGAAGATCCCGATGGTGACCGACGGCGTCACGCAGATGCTGCACGATCGCCGCTGGTCGGAAGACCGTGTCATGGCCGTCGAGCTCGCGCTGCAAGAGGCCCTCGCCAACGCCATCCGACACGGGTGCGCCGGCGATACCTCACGCCACGTGCAGTGCGTGGTCACCTGCGACGACGTCGGCGATGTGGTGATCGTCGTGCGGGATCCCGGCACCGGGTTCGAGGCGAGTACGCTTGCGAACCCGCTTACTCCGGAAAACGTGCTGAAGCCGGGCGGGCGCGGGATCTTCCTGATCAACCAGCTGATGGACGAGGTCGACTTCCGCGACGGCGGCCGCGAGCTGCAGATGCGGAAGCGGCGCGCGCACAGCGCCAGCGAGGCTTCGCCCGAGACCATTTGAGAGGCCGTTGTTTCCATGGGCGGTCGCGGGTGAGCCGCCGGCTCTTGCTCGTTGTCTCTGTTCTCCTTGCCGCGGTGCCCGTGACCTTTGGGCTCATCCGGGCCGTCAACACTGGCGAGGACTTTCGGTATCTCTGGTTGGCCGGTGCGGCAATCGTCGGGTCGATGGTGGTCATGACGCTCCGGAGCGGCGCGTCCGCTCCCGCGCACGTTTCGCCGGGTCGGGCGTTGGGCGCCGTGGCCGCCGGGGCCGCGTGCGCCGCCGCGGCTGCTCTCCTCATGGGTGCCAGGGCTGGTCCCGGAGTCGCGATCGTGGCCTCTGCCTTCGGGGTCTGCTCTGGAACCAGCGCCGTGCTCGCAACGCTGGCGCGCCGGGCGCGGACGCTCTAACGGGGTGAGTGCGCCGTTTAGAAGGGTGTTAAAGGCTTCTGATTCCAGTTCTAGCGGCCTCGCTCTCTACCACCCTAGCGATCAGAACGCAAACGCGTAACAGTCGCGCCGTGGATCGGCTCCCGCGTGACGGGCGCCGGATCGCGGATCGATCATCACAGCCGTCGCGCAACCCGAGATCGAGATCGGCGGCACGCTGCGGACATCGTGCCCGCGGACCTTCAGCTCCGCGATGATCTCGGCCCCGACGTTGGCCTCGACATCCAGCCGGTTCACATCGATACGGTGCGGCCAGAACGAGCCGAGAAAATGGTGGGTCTGCAAACGTGGCAGCTCGAAAGCCGTGTGCAGGTTCGGGTACCACTTGTCGTTGAACTCGATGATGTTCAGGAGCGCCTGCAGGATCGTCTGCTCCTGGTTGTCGCCGCCCGGTGTGCCAATGGCGAGAAATGGCTCGCCGTCGCGCAGCACGAGGCTCGGCGTGAGCGTGTAGCGCGGCCGCGACCGCGGGCGCAGTTGCGCCGCGCGATTCTTGTCCAGCCAGAACTGCTCACCCCTCGTGGAGAGGCCGACTCCCGTATTGCCGGCAATCACGCCCCCCGTGATCCAGCCGCCGCTCGGTGTCGAATCGAAGATGTTGCCATCCTTGTCGATGACGGAGATGTGCGTCGTGTCCTTCAGGCTGGGATCGACCGCATCCGGCGGCAGTGGTGGCTGCGTGGTCGTCTCGCGGCCCGCGATCCAGAACGCCCAGGACTTGACCTGGTCGTCGAACGGCAGCGGGTCGCCAGCCATCTGCGCCGCCGAGGCACGCGTCATGTCGATCTGCGACGCACGCTGCTTCGCATATTCCTTCGAGAGGAGCCCCGTGGCAGGGACCTTCACGAAGGTGGGATCCGCGTAGTAGCTGTCGCGGTCGGCGTAAGCCATTTTCATGGCTTCGGTCAACACATGCAGGTAGTCAGCCGAGTTGTGCCCCATCTTCTGCAGATCGAACTGCTCGAGAATGTTGAGCGTCTGCAACAGCGCGGGTCCCTGACTGTTGAAGCCCTGTTTGTAGACCGTGTAACCGCGGTAGGTGACCGACGCAGGTGGCTCGACCCTGGCAAAGAACTCGGCAAAATCACTCGCCTCGAACGGCGAACCGTTCTCATGGAGAAAGGACACTATCTCTTTCGCGATGTCCCCTTTATAGAACCGATCCCGCGCGGCCGCGAGCGCTGCGGTACGGCCGCGGCGCCGCGCTGAGCGCTCAGCGTCGATCATCTTGGTCAGCGTCGCGGCCAGGTCCGGCAGCTTGATCGTTTCCCCCGGCTGATACAGCGACCCGTCCGGCTTCAGCCACGTCTTGCGGTTCGTCGGCCATTGCTCGATGAACTTTCGCTGCCGTTCGATCGTGGCAGCGGTGCGTGGACGTAGTGGAAATCCGTCCCGCGCGTACTCGACGGCACGCGCGGCGACCTGCGCGAAGGTCATGGTGCCCCAGCGCTCGAGAACGGTCAGCGCGGCGTGGGGTGCGCCCGGCACCACCACCGGATCGATACCGGAGCCTTCGAGGGTCTTGTTGCGTTCCGTAAACCACTCGATGGTCGCAGCCTTGGCAGCCCAGCCCTGTCCGACGACCGACGTCACCTTGCGCTCCCGCCGCGGATAGACGAGCACCAGCCCCTCGCCGCCGAACCCGTAGAGATCCTGTTCGACGACGCCGCCGACGAGCATCGCGGCGACGCCGGCATCGAATGCGTTGCCACCCTTCTGGAGAATCTCGACCGCAGCAGCGGTCGTCAGCGGATGGCCAGCCGAGACACCGGCGGTCCGCCCCATGACCGGCGGTCGCTGCCGTGCCGTCAATGTCGACTCACCGGTGCCGGCGGTGGCCAGGACGAACGTGACGGTGATGACTGTCAGCTGTGCGAAGGCGCGCATTCTGTGAACGTCCTCTCGGCGATTATTTCCTTGCAGCGGTGACGGTGACGGTCGTCTTCTGCGAGACGGTGGTCGGTCGCAGGCACACCTTGTCGCTGCAAGCCTGGAAGCGCGCGCTCACCTCGATCTCCTGCTGGCCGGCGGGGGCGTTCGCAACAATGGTCACCGGCAGCCCGAACACGACGGTGCCGCTGTAGTGATGCGTCTCGACGCCGAAATTCTCATCGTTGACCTTCTCGGGTTCCGGCTTGTCGATCTTCTTTGGGTCCAGCGTGAAATGCGACGCCGGTCCGACCGAAATCTCGGTCGGGATGGGTCCGTCCGACGGTTGTTCGAGCGCGTAGAGGTGCCAGCCCTTGTCGATCCGGGCGGCGAACTGAATCGTAACGGTCTGGCCGGCCTGGGCCGTGGCGGGTGCCTTCTGGATCGACCACTTCACCGGGTTGGACACTTGCGCGCTCGCGGCCGTAGTGGCCGCGACGAACGTGACGAGAATCGCGAGCGATTTCAAGGACTCCATCTCCGGATGTCAATAAGGGTCGTACAAAGACGCACGCAGGTTACCGGCGCGGCAAGGTCACCTGCACGACGCGTGAACCTGACGCCGCATAGAGCGAACCATCGGGATGGACGGTCACTGCACGTACCGCTCCGAGATCGCTGGCGAATGCGTCGACGCCTGCCACCCGTCGCGTTCGCGGGTCGAAGCGAACGCGCAGCAGCCCTTCACCAGTCGCAAGGATCATGGCGTCGTTCAGTGATGGAACAGCGTCACCCCGAGAGAACACCGCGCCGCTGAGCGGCTGAGAGATGGCGTGCTGATACCGCGCCCGCCGATCGGGCTGGCGCGCGGAGATCGACAACAGACTCCCCTCGCCGGCGCCACGGCACTCGGCGATCCACAACGCACCTGCGGCATCCCAATCCAGACCGCACGGCGATCCCAGGCCCGTCGCGAGAATCGGCGTCCGCGCGGGCTGATCGTCGGGCGTCGAGCCATCGTCATTCAGGCGCAGCACTTTGCCGCTGTACGTTCCAGCGCTGCCGACGCGCGCCGGATCGTCGCCATCGTCGAACGCGACATACAGCCGGCGGTCGAGCCCGAACCGCACCGACCCTGCGCCTGCCCGGCTCGCGAGCGGGATTTCGTCGAGCAGCACCGCGCGTTCGCCCAGAACGCCGCCCGCTTCGCGGTAGCGCGACAAGCGGAAGACGGGCTCGCCGCCGCGTCCTTCCGACCCGTGCAACACGTAGACGAAGCCGGTAGCGGCGAAATCAGGGTGCAGCGCAAGCGACAACACCCGGCGTGCATCAGGCTCGGCCACGAAGTTGTCGAGCACCAGCGCCGGCACCGCTTCGACCTGGCGATCCCTGACGATTCGAATGGCCCCTGAGCGCTCTGCTACGAACAGTCGGCCATCCGGAGCGAAAGCGAGATCGACCGGATCGTTCAGGCCGTCAACGATCGTTTGAACGCTCACGAGGGCGTTCAGAGTCGGATCCGACGTCGGCGGCCGGGATTCGGATGGAGGTGTATTCGACGTGACGCTCGGTATGGGCGCCGTCAGGGACCCTGTCACGTTGACGCGGATCGGCGGAGACTTCGGGCTTTCGCTGATGGCCCCGTCGACGACGACATAGCTGGCCAGTTCGAGCGTGTGCTGGCCGGCAGAGAGGCCGGAAAGACGGCCGCTGCATGCAAACCCGGCGCTGCCCGGGGAATCAGCACAGGTCACATCCGGCAGCTCGCTGCGATTGCCATCGACGTAGATCGCGTAGCGAAAGTTGGAAAGCTCCGCGGTGCTGCCGGCCTGCTGGTCCCAGCCGATGCGTTCGTTGCCGCGGATCGCCTGCGATCCGCCGCTATCGGGATTCGACGATCCGCCGCACCCGCCAATCGCCAGCGTTCCGGCAAGCAGGATGGGGATGCTGAGGCGAGCCATGTGTATGTCCCTGATTAGAGTGAGCCCAACGATGTCATCGACGGCAGATGACGCGCGGAGCGAGTCCGGTCTCGACCGCGGAGAACGTCGACGGATCGCGATCCGTATCTGTATTGCCCGGAGAGCGCGCGTACGCGACGCGGGCATGGACACGCTCGTCGTCGGAGAACTGCAGGTTCGAACATCTGCGCACCCGGTCCGCATGCATGATCCCGGGGCCAGTTGTGTGCCAGTACCCCATCGCATGACCGACTTCGTGCGCGAGCGTCTCCGGCGAAAACGCGCCGCAGCTACTCCCGCAGACGTCATAGTTCATCGTGATCTCGCCCGGATTGGCCCCGACCAGTGCCTGGCCGCAGTAATCCGCATCCGGCTTGTGAACGAAGACGACGTTGACGTAATCGGCGCGCCGCTGCCGGGATTGCGACGCGATCTCGATGATCCCCGCTTCGAACTGCCCGCCCGTGACCTGCGGAACGGCCTGACGGATGGCATTC
>Ga0075430_100005366_pt1 | contig 10824 bp, 8 predicted proteins | sample RhiMetdeltSRZDD4_FD_75294 | JGI IMG/M metagenome (GOLD analysis project Ga0075430, IMG submission 75294) | Populus rhizosphere microbial communities from Tennessee, USA - Rhizosphere MetaG P. deltoides SRZDD4 | ecosystem: Host-associated > Plants > Roots > Rhizosphere > Soil | place: USA... | reverse complement strand
CGCGAGGACCTCGAGGCGATCGACCGCAGCGTCCGCGAGGTCGTCGAGGCCTCGGTCACGTTCGCGCAGGAGAGCCCGCTTCCCGACCTCTCCGAGGCCTACACGGACGTCTTCGTCGGCGAGGAGCGCAAGCCGCCGCCGCCCGCGCCCGAGTCGACCACGCGCGAGATCACGTACGCCGAGGCGCTCGTCGAGGGCCTCGAGGATCAGATGAACGAGGACCCGAAGCTGCTGATCGTCGGCAGCTTCGTTCTCGGCATCGGCCCCTTCCGCGACCGCTTCGAGCGCATCCGCGACCTCTTCCCCGATCGCGTCCTCGATCCGCCGACGGCCGAGCTCGCGTTCGCCGGCGCCGGCATCGGCGCCGCCCTGACGGGGACCGCCGCGATGGTCGACTGCGGCACCGCCAGCTTCGTCTACCAGGCGTCGCCGCAGATCGCCAACGAGGTCGCCAACTCGATCTCGATGAGCGGCGGCCGCCTGCGCGCGCCGGTCGTCTTCCACTACATGCACGGCCTTCGCGGCGGTGGCGCGGCCCAGCACTCGCACAGCCCGCAGGCGATGCTGTGGAACGCGCCGGGCCTGAAGATCGTCGTGCCGTCGTCGCCGTACGACGTCAAGGGCCTGATCCGCACCGCGTTCGAGAACGGCAGCCCGACCGTGGTCGCCGACCACTCGAAGCTGCTGCCGCTCACCGGGCCGGTGCCCGAGGAGGCCTACACGATCCCGTTCGGCTCGGCGCGCGTTCGCCGGCCCGGCAGCGACGTGACGATCGTCGCCACGTCCTACGTCGTGCACGAGGCGCTGCTGGCGGCCGAGGCCGTCGCCGGCGAGGGCATCGACGCCGAGGTCCTCGACCCGCGCACGCTGGTCCCGCTCGACCACGACGCGATCCTCGAGTCCGTCGCCAAGACGGGCCGGCTCGTCGTCGTCGACGAGGGTCACCTCAGCTGCGGCGTCGGCTCCGAGATCGCCGCGATCGTCGCCGAAGAGGGCTTCGACCTGCTGAAGGCGCCGATCCGCCGCGTCGCGACGCCCGACGTGCCGATCCCGTTCAGCCCCGTGCTCGAGGCAGAGATCGCGCCGTACGCCGACAAGATCGCCGCCGCGGTTCGGGCGCTCACGGGCACCGGCGTCGCTGCATAGACAAAAGGCGACAAAGCGGGCCTAACATCGTGCGCGGGCTATACTCGCGCCGCGGTGTCGCTTGATCTTCGCATCAGTCTTCACAAGCTCGATGTGCTCTCGCGCGTCGTGCAGCTGGGGGGCGTCTCACGCGCCGCGGAGGACCTGTTCGTCGCCCAGCCGGTCGTCACGTCGCACATCCGCTCGCTCGAGCGGCGCCTCGGTGAGGTGCTCTTCTATCGCGAAGGGCGCCAGTTCCACCTGACCGACGCGGGGCAGGTCGTCTACGCCTGGGCGGAGGACGTGCTCACGCGCACGCGCGAGCTCGAACGCGATCTCGGCGGCCTCTCCGACGGCTCGACAGGCAACGTCGTGCTCGGCGCCAGCGCCAGCATCGGCTCGTACTTCCTCCCGCATCTGCTGACCGACTTCCGCGAGAGTCACCCGGGCGCGAAGCTCCGGCTCGACATCTCGAGCACCGAGCACGCGATCGAGGACACGCGCACCGGTGCGCTGGACTTCGCCGTCGTCGCTGTGACGACACCCGACGTCGAGCTGCCCGGAATGCACGTCGAGCAGCTCGGCAGCGACAAGATCGTGCTCGCCGCGGCCCCCGGGGTCAGCGCGACCGGCAGGCTCACGATCGAGGAGCTCTCGGAGCTCGCGTTCATCGAGGCACCGGAGAACTCGGCCTACGCGCGCTTCGTCGACCAGCGGCTGCGCGAGGCCGGCATCGGCGATCGCAACATCATGCTGCAGCTCGGGCACCCCGAGGCGATGAAGCAGGCGGCGCAGGAGGGGCTCGGCGTGCTGGCGCTGATCCGCACCTCGATGCGCGACGAGCTCGAGACCGGCGTGCTGCGTGAGCTGCACGTCGACGGCGTCGACATGAGCATCCCGATCTCGCTCGTCTATCGCAAGGGCAAGATCTTCTCGGCTCTGCACAAGGCGCTGATCAGCGAGATCCGCACGCTGATCGCCGAGCAGACCGAGTCGCACGTCGACGTCGACGTCGCGACCGGCTAGCCGATCAGGCGACGGCGGCGCTCGCCATCGTCTCGCCGATCACGTCGACGTAACGCCGGACGACGCCGGCGATCTCGGCCGCGCGGCTGAGGTCGAGCCCGTCGCTCAGCACGGCGACGCCGACCGCCATCTCGTGCATGCCGGCGGTCGACGGGATCGCGACCGCGACCGCCGAGACACCGTTCTCGGAGCCGTTGAAGTTCGTCGCGAAGCCGTCGCGGCGGACCTGCTCGAGCTTCGTCTCGAGTTCCGCGACCGACGACACCGAGTATGGCGTCAGCGTCTCGAGCTCGCCGTCGCCGAAGAGCGCGTGGATCTCGGCCGAGCTGAGCTTGGCGAGCAGCACCTGGCCGGCCGCCGTGGCGTAGGCAGGCATCGTCGCGCCGGCGCGCGACATGACGCGCACCGCCGCGCCCGACTCGACCGAGTCGACGAACAGGACCTGCTGCCCGTGGCGCAGGACCAGGTGGACCGTCTCGTCGAGCTCCTTGCTCAGCGACTCCAGGTGCGGGCGCACGATCTGGTGCTGGCTCATGCCGCCCGTCATCGCGACGCCGATCTTCAGCAGCTCCGGCCCTGCGTGGTAGGTCTTCGTCAGCGGATCCTGCGAGACGAAGCCGCGGTAGCGAAGTGTCGCGAGCAGCCGGTGGGCGGTCGACCGTGCCACGCCGAGGTCCGCGGCGGCCCCCGAAACCGTGATGCTCTCGACCTCGCCGACCAGGCTCAGCAGCCTCAGCGCTCGCTCGACCGACTCGATCGGATGTGTGGGCTGGGGGGGTTCGGCCATAGACGCGCTGCCGCGCTACGGCAGTACGCCGACGCTACTGGATGGCTGCGTACCGTGCCCGCCGATCGTCATATCCGGTACGTCGTCTGCACCTCGGGAACGAAGAGATCCTCGGGGCGCGTCTCCTCGGTGGTGAGCCCCTGCTCGAAGCTGTACTGCAGGAACGCCTCGAGCGTCGGGCGGTTCGGCTCGATGCCGTACGGCCAGAAGTCCTCGCCGAAGATCTCCTTCGATCGCTCGGCGGCACGGGACCCCCAGGGGAGCGGGATCCGCGACGTGTTCGTCTCGATCAGCCGCTCGAGGCTCCGGCGCTTGGCCTCGTCGAAGGCCTTCATCAGGCTCATCGCCACCCACGGGTGCTCGTCGTAGACGTCACCGCGGATCGCGATCGTGTGCATGATCGGATGAATCCCGGTCTCGAGGTAGTAGCGCTCCTCGACCTCGCGGGGGTTCTCGATCAGGCGGCGGATCTCGCCGTCGCCCTGCTTGAAGGTCTCGGGTGGATGGGCCGACACGATCGCGTCGAGCTCGCCCGCGATCAGCATCTCCGAGAGCGTCCGGTCGCTGACCGGCGTGAGACGGATGCCTTCGGGGACCGCGAGCTCGATGCCTTCGATCCGCCCTGGCTCGTTGACGCCGCCCTGGAACCAGTGCACACCGTCGAGGGCGACCCCGTACTGGTGCTCGAGCAGCGCACGCACGTAGATGCCGGCCGTCTGGCTCCACTCGGGGATGCCGATGCGGGCGCCGGCCAGCTGGGCGGGGTCGAGGATCGACGCGTCCGCACGCACGAAGATCGCGGAGTGGCGGAACTGGCGTGAGGGGAACACCGGGATCGCGACGATCGGCTCGCCCTGCGAGCGCAGCGCGACGAACTTCGCCAGCGACAGCTCGGTCACGTGCCATTCGCGGTACCGGCTGAAGCGGTAGAAGATCTCCTCGACCGAGAGCGTGAGCGTCGTCAGCGTGACTCCGTCGACCGGAACGCGCCCCTCGACGACGTCGCGAACGTGGTCGTAGTCGTTGATCGCCAGCGTCAGCGCCAGGTCCTGGGCGCCGCTCACCGGTGACGTCCGAGCCTCTGGCGAGCCGGGATTGACCCGCGACCTGCCCGTCTGTATTGTCTGCTCTGCGGAATCATGATTCTGCGTACGCTAACATCCCGCCGGTCGCTAAGCAACCGCTGCAGCCCGCGGATCACCAGGAGAGCCACTTCATGACCAAGCCTGTCGAGTTCCGGATCCTCACGGCCGGGCGTAATTGGTTGAACATCGGCAGCGCACTGGCGATCGGGCTGAACGGCTACTACAGCCCGCTCGGCCCCGGTTCCAGCGTCACCGTGACGACGTTCGATCCCGGCGCGGCGTGCATGGAGGGTCCGCGACTTGTGGCCGACGGGAAGTTCGACGTCTGTATGACCACACCCCAGTGGTACGTGGACATGGCGCGCCGCGGCGCCGGCCGTTTCGACGCGCCGCTGCCGATCCGCGCGCTGGCCGTCTTCCCGCACGACGACCTGCTCGGCATCGCGGTGCGGGCCGAGACCGGCATCACGAGCATCCGCGACATCGTCGACAACAAGATCCCGATCAAGCTGTCGACGCCCTCGCGTGAGATGCACCATCCCGGCGGTTACGCCGCCGACGTCGTCATGGAGCAGTACGGGTTCTCCCGCGAGGACATCGTGTCCTGGGGCGGGACGATCCTCGAGGACCGGCCGCGCAACCAGAACGACCCGAAGTCGGTCCCGATCGATCCGAGCTTTGACATGCTCATCGACGAGGCGATCGTCGCCCCGCGCTGGAAGAAGGTCGCCGAGGCCTACGACCTGCGCTTCCTGCCGATCGAGGACGAGATCCTCGAGCGGCTCGGCGAGATGGGTATGCCGACGCGGGCGATCGCGAAGGACCGGCTGAAGGGCGTCGACGCCGACATCAAGACGATCGACTTCGAGGGCTGGATCCTCTGTTGCAGCGAGGACCTGTCCGACGAGCTCGGGTATCTCGTCGCGCAGGCGCTCGACCAGGAGTGCGAGGCGATCAACGCCCGCTTCGGGCCGAAGTCCGGCATGAGCAGCCCGATGGACATGAACAAGATCGGCCGCAACACGCCGGTCCCGCTCAACCCCGGGGCCGAGGCGTACTACCGCGAGCACGGCTACCTGTAGCCGCGCGACGGCAACCACACCTTCATAAGCAGTCGAAAAAGAGAAAGGGACTCACAGTGAGCCAAACCGAGATGATGTCCAACGTCCACGTCGACGGAAGCAAGCGGTTCGACCGGGACGACAACGAGTTCGGGCTGCAGACGCTCGACCACTTCGCGATGCCGACGCTCGACGTCGACCGCATGGTGCGCTTCATGGTCGAAGTGCTCGGCGGCGAGATCTGGGCCGCGCACGGCTACGACGAGCGCGACCGCGAGCTCGGCCGCCACAAGCACGTGTTCGTGCGCATCGGCAACGTCCTGATGCAGGTCGCGGTGCCGAACGACGGCAAGCTCAAGATCGGAAAGGACGATCCCAACTTCTGGCCGCACTGGGCGTTCCTCGTCAGCGCCGAGGACATGGACCGCAACATCGAGCGGCTGCGCTCGCTGGGTATCCCGATCTTCGGGCCGGTGCAGCATCGCGGCAGCAACGGCATCACCACGGCGTACTTCCTCAGCCCGGACGGTCACAAGCTCGAGCTCGTGACCTACGACGTGTACCCGGAGGACAAGATCCTCGGCATCTCGGGTGACAAGGGCGTCGGTCGCGCGGAGGTGCAGAAGCTGATCCACGACTGGCCCGACGTGGACGGGACCGCGGCTGCATGACGCTGCTGCTGAGCAAACGGGAGGTCGAGGGTCTGCTCGACCTCCCGAAGGCGATCGAGCTGACCGAGGCGACTTTCCGCGAACAGGCGGAAGGCACCGCGGTGACGAAGGCGCCATCGCACATCGAGTTGCCCAACGGCGGCATCCGCATGGTCAGCGGTGCCCTGGGCATCGACGGTGGGCGCATTGTCGTCCGGACGAACCTGCTCGGGTCACCGACGCCGGGCGGCGGCATCGCGATGCTGTTCGACGACGAGAAGGCGGAGCTCGCCGCGGTGATGGCGTACCCGTTCGGGGTCTTGCGGACGGCTGCCGTCTTCGCGGTGACGACCGATCGGCTGGCCGATCCGGCGGCGAACGAGCTCGCGATGATCGGCATGGGCCGCAACGCGATCGGGCTGATGCGCGCCGCGTGCGCCGTCCGGCCGATCGAGCGGATCCGCGTCTACGGCCGCGATCCGGAGCGGCTCGCGGCGTACGTGGCGGAGGCGAGCGAGGCGCTCGGCCTGCCGGTCACGGGCGCTTCGACGACCGAGGAGGCCACCGCCGGCGCGCAGGTCGTCTACGTCTCGACGTCCGCGACCACGCCCGTGCTGATGAGCAACGCGGTGCCGAACGGCGCGTTCGTGGCGGCGATGGGCACGACGGCCGAGCTCGACGGGTCGGCGTATCTCGCGGCCGACCGGGTGTTCGTGACGACCAAGCTCCACGAGGAGCGTCATCTGGACGTCTGGAACGAACGCGCCGGCGAGGAGCCGATGCGTCACACCTTGCTCGAGCTCGATGCCGACGGCACGCTGCCGTGGTCCGAGGTCAACGAGTTTTCGGACGTCATCGGCGGCACGCTGCCGGGACGTCGTGACGGCGAGACGATCGTGTTGCGGGAGTCGCAGGGCGGCTACGGCGACGCGGCGTTCGCGAGCGCGGCCTTCGAGGCCGCCATCGCCAACGGGGCGGGGACGCCGTTCAGTTTCGTCTGAGCCCAGCGATTGGGCGCTTGAGCCGGCGCGCGGAGGTTCGCGGCCGGTGTGCAGAGCAGAGATGCGGTTCATCGCTTGTGGGCCGTGACAATGGGGACAAGGAGGAGTGTTCATGAAGGGGAATGGAGTCGCCCACCGGGCGACGTCGGACAACCACGGAGCGCGGCGCTGGCTGATGGTGAGCCTGACGCTCGTCGTGGCCGTGTTCGCAGTGTTCGCGGGCACCGCGAGCTCCGCGACGCCACGCTGGTCGGACGGGGGCAGCCCGAAGTGGAAGTCGGTGCTGAAGAAGGCGCGCGCTGAGGGCAAGCTCGTCCTCAACGGCCCGCCCGAGCTCCCGAGCACGTCGTTCGCGAAGGACTTCCAGAAGGACACGGGCATCAAGCTCGTCCTCGCGGCCGGTGAGTCCGGGGTCCGCGGTGCCGCGATGCGCGCGCAGGCCAAGGCGAACAAGCTCAGCTACGACCTCGCGGTCGGAGGCGCCGGCGAGCTCGCCGACATGCTTCCGCAGGGTCTCCTGCGTCCGGTTGCCCCGCAGCTGATGCTGGCCGACAGCACGAACCTGCTCAAGTGGAAGAACCACGCGATCAAGTACGTCGACTCGCAGAACAAGTACCTGCTGCAGACGACGAACTCGCGCTGGCCGGTCGTCTACGTCAACAGCAGCAAGGTCGATCCGAACTCGATCGCGTCGTGGAAGGACCTGCTGAACCCGAAGTACAAGGGCAAGATCGCCGCGTACGACCCGCGTGCCTTCGCACAGGGCCTGCTCGCCGCGATCGTGTTCAACGAGTCGTTCGGCACGAGCTACGTGCGGACGCTGTACGGGACCCAGAACATCACGTACTCGCAGGACCGCACGCAGCTCGCCAACTGGGTGGCGCGCGGCACCTACGACATCGTGATCGCCGCCACCCCCGGCGACATCGCGCCGTTCGTCAAGCAGGGCCTGCCGGTCAAGCCGGTCTTCCCGAAGGACGGCCCGCAGTTCCTCACCGGCAGCTCGAGCGCGCTCAAGCAGCCCCAGAACGCGAACAAGACGCCCGGCCCGCACCCGAACGCCGCGACGGTGTTCATCAACTGGTACGCCAGCAAGAACGGCCAGATCTCGTTCACAAAGGCGATGCATGACATCAGCCGGCGTCTCGATGTTCCGGTGCCGAAGGACGTGCCGTCATACCTCGTGCCGGCCAAGAAGCTCACGGCCATCGACACGTTCTCGGCCCCGATCTACGGGACGCCGCTGAGCAACACCCGCAAGGTCATCGGCCAGGTCGTGCGGTGAGCTCTGCGGCCGGGCGTGTCAGCAGTGCGTGGCACGCCCGGCCGGGCCGTCACACAGGCGCCGGCCGCGTCGTATGGGGCATCGTCCTCTGCGTTGTGGTCGGCGTCTTCACGGTGTTGCCCGCGGCGTGGGTGATCATCAACAGCTTCAACTCGGCGCCCCCCGGCGACTCGTTCGCCTTCAGCACCGACGGCTGGAGCGACATCTTCTCGGACCCGACGACCGTCAAGTCGATCGGTTACACGTTCCTGCTGTCGCTGCGGATCCCGATCGCGATGGCGATCGCGCTCGCGATGACCTGGGCGATCGTGCGCATGGATCTTCCGGCGCGCAAGTTCATCGAGCGCTGCCTGTGGCTCGCGTTCTTCCTGCCCGCGCTGCCGGTGACGCTCGGCTGGCTGCTGCTGGCAGACCCTGACTACGGCCTGATCAACAAGCTGCTGCATTCGCTGCCGCTGCTCGGCGGCGTGACGCTGTCGATCACGTCGGTCGCGGGCATCATGTGGGTCTACATCAGCCTCACGACCGTGCCGATCATGGTGATCCTGCTCTCGGCATCGTTGCGCCAGATCGATGCCTCCTACGAGGAGGCTTCGGAGGCGTCGGGCGCGAGCGTGCCCAAGACGATGCGGCGCGTCACCTTCCGTCTGCTGCTTCCGGCGATCCTCACGGCGCTCGTCGCCGGCTTCATCACCAGCCTCGAGGTCTTCGAGGTCGAGCAGATCCTCGGCACGCCCGTCGGCATCCGTGTCTACTCGACCCAGATCTTCTCCTACGTTGGCAGCGTCCCGCCGCTCTACGCGCAGGCGCTGGCGCTCGGCACGCTGTTCTTCTTCGTGCTGCTCGTGATCGCGGTGGCATACCAGATCCAGGTGAAGCGCGCCGGGGCTCACGCGACGATGACGGGCAGCGGTTCGCGCGTCGCCCGTCGCCCGCGCACGCGTGCGGCATACGTCGTCTCGGGTCTGATGCTGCTCTACATCGCGATCGGTGTCGCGCTTCCGGTCATCGTCCTGATCCTCGGCTCGTTCTCCAAGCTGTTCGGGTTCTTCTTCATCGACAGCCCGTGGACGACGGCGCACTGGTCGCAGGTCCTGCACAGCAGCGACTTCACGACCGCCGCCCGCAACTCGGTGATCGTCGGCCTCGGCGTCGGCATCGTCGGCACGCTGCTGTACGCGCTGCTTGCGTGGACGATGGTGCGCACTCGCATCTGGGGCCGCTCGCTGATCGGCGTGATGGTCTGGCTGCCGTGGGCCATCCCCGGTGTGCTCGCGGGCGTCGCCTGGCTCGTGATCTTCCTGCGTGTTCCGGGCCTGTCGAGCCTCTACGGGACGCTGACGCCGCTGGTCATCGTGCTCGTGGTCAAGGGGTTGCCGCTCGGCACGCAGATGCTTCGCACGAGCGTCGAGCAGGTGTCCGAGGATCTCGAGGCGGCGGCGCGGGCGTCCGGCGCGGGCTTTGCCCGGACCTTCCGGACGGTCACGCTGCCGTTGATCTCGCCGATGGTCGTCAGCGTGTTCATGATCCTCTTCATGACCAGCATGCGCGACGTCAGCTCGGTCGTCCTGCTGGCGCCACCGGAGACGCGGACGCTGTCGCTGCTGATGTTCAGCTACGCGACGTCGGGCCAGCTGGAGTCGAGCGCGGTGATCGGCGTGATGCTCGCCGTGCTCGCGATGTTTGTCGCGGGCTTCGCCTCGCGAATCGGCTTGCGGATGAACATGGGGCAGGAGGCCTGACGTGCAGCAGACATCATCGACGATCACGATCCGGGCGCTGACGAAGCGCTTCGACGGTCCCGACGTCACAGCCAACGCGGTCGACGACATCTCGTTCGACATCGCCGACGGGACGCTGGTCACGCTGCTCGGCGCCAGCGGCTGCGGCAAGACGACGACGATGCGGATGATCGCCGGGCTCGAGACGCCGACCTCCGGTGAGATCAGCATCGACGGCGCGTTCATGTACGCCGACGGCGGCCGCGTCAACGTGCCGGTCAGCAAGCGGCCGATCGGGATCGTCTTCCAGTCCTATGCGATCTGGCCGCACATGTCGGTCTTCGAGAACGTCGCCTACCCGCTGCGGGTACGACGGCCGCGCATGTCCAAGGCCGAGGTCCGCGAGCGCACCGAGGAGTCGCTCGAGGCCGTCGGGCTGGCGAAGTTCTCCAAGCGCCCGGGTACGGCGCTCTCCGGCGGGCAGCAGCAGCGTGCCGCGCTGGCGCGCGCGCTGATCAAGGAGCCCAAGGTGCTGTTGCTCGACGAGCCGCTGAGCAACCTCGACGCCAAGCTGCGCGACCGCATGCGCGAGTGGATCCGTGAGGTCCAGCAGCGCAGCGGGATCACCACGATCTGCGTCACGCACGACCAGGAAGAGGCGCTCGGGATCTCCGATCGAGTGCTGCTGATGGAGGACGGCCGAATCGTCGACTCGGGCGTGCCCGAAGACATCTACCGCCGGCCGACGAGCAAGTCGGCGGCGCAGTTCATCGGCATCGCCAATCACGTGTCCGCGGTCGTGCGGGACGTCGGTTCCGTGTCGGCGCTGGTCCTCGACACCGAGCACGGGCCGCTGTCGTGCTCCGCTCCGGCCGGGTATTCGACCGGTGAGGCGCTGACCGTCTACCTCCGCCCCGAGGACCTCCGGCTCGGGCGTGCCGTCGGCGACGACGTCGCGTGGCGCGGCGTCGTGCGCTCACGCGTGTTCGTCGGCCCCTGCTGGGAGTACTACGTCACGATGGGGGCGACCGACCTGCGGGTGCGTCTGTACGGAGACGCGGAGACGTTCGAGGTCGGCGACGC
>Ga0075430_100005365_pt1 | contig 10825 bp, 9 predicted proteins | sample RhiMetdeltSRZDD4_FD_75294 | JGI IMG/M metagenome (GOLD analysis project Ga0075430, IMG submission 75294) | Populus rhizosphere microbial communities from Tennessee, USA - Rhizosphere MetaG P. deltoides SRZDD4 | ecosystem: Host-associated > Plants > Roots > Rhizosphere > Soil | place: USA... | reverse complement strand
GACCGGGACCGCGAACCCCACGCCCTCGCCGCCGCCGGACTGCGACTTGATCTGGGCGTTGATGCCGATCACCCGGCCCTCGGCGTCCAGCAAGGGGCCGCCCGAGTTGCCCGGGTTGATCGCGGCGTCGGTCTGGATGGCGTCGCCGATCTCGAACTGTGTGAGCGACCGGATGGTGCGGTCGAGCGCCGAGATCACCCCGATCGAGAGCGACTGGCGCTCCCCGAACGGGCTTCCGATTGCCGCCACGGGCTCGCCCACTGAGATCGTGTGCGATTCGCCGAGGTGGAGCGGCGTGAGCGAGAGGTCGTCCGGGTTGACCTTCAGGAGCGCGACGTCGGCGTTCGGGTCATGTCCCACGATCTCGGCCGGCACCCGGTTGCCGTCGATGAACTCCACGTAGACCTGGTCGGCCGTCTCCGTGCCGTCGGGGTCCTCCAGGGTGACGACGTGGGCGTTCGTCGCGATGTAGCCGTTGCCGTCGATCACGAATCCCGAGCCCTGGCCGCCCTCGCCCCCCTCGTCGAGCAGGGTCGAGCCTCCCCTGAAGATCGACAGCACGGTGACGACGCCGGGCGAGAGCCGGTCGTAGATCTGAGCGGGGTCGAAGCCGCCATCGCGGCCGAGCCCCTCCACGACCTGAACGCGGGTGGTCGTGACCTCGCTGCGGGCCGCTGGCTGCGCGGTGCCGCTGCCGTCGTCGTTCGAGTCGCAACCTGCGGCCAGTAGCAGCGCCGCGGCGGCGAGCGCCGCCGCCGCCCGCCGTGGCGCAAGCAGCGGGCGTGGCCCGCTGCGCAGCGATGTTCTCTTCACGGGGTCGTACCGTCCGAGGGCAGCTCGAGCGTGAAGGCGGTGCTGCCGCGCTCGGTTTCGAGCAGCAGGCGCCCCTCCATCCGCTCCGCCAGCTCGCGCGCGATCGCCAGCCCCAGGCCGGCGCCGCGGGCGGCGTCGCCGGTGTAGAAGCGCTCGAACACCTTCGAGCGCGCGCCGGCCGGCAGGCCGGGGCCCTTATCGGCCACCGTGAGCTCGGCGGCGCCGTTGTCGCGGTGTGCGCTCACGGTGACGTCCGTGCCCTCCGGCGTGTGTCGGAGGGCGTTGTCGAGCAGGATACGCACGATCTGCGCCACGCGTTCCCGGTCGCAGTAGGCGCTCGGACCCTCCTCCGGAACTTGGAGGCGCAGTTCGGTGCCGTGGTCCGCGAGCCGCGGATGGAACTCGTCCGCGATCGAGCGCGTGAGCTCGGCGAGGTCCACCGGCTCGGTCTGAAGCTCGACCGACCCGGAGTCGAGGCGCGACAGGTCGAGCAGGTTCACCGACAGCTTCTGGAGGCGCTCCACCTGCTCGCTCATCGTGTCGAGGAACTCCTGGCGCGTCTCGTCGTCGAGCTCCTCGTCCTGAAGCAGTTCCACGAAACCGGCGAGCGAGAAGATGGGCGTGCGCAGCTCGTGCGAGGCGGTGGCGATGAACTCCTTGCGCGCCACGTCCACCCTGCGCAGCTGGGACTGCATCTCGTTGAAGGTCTCCGTGAGCTGGCCGAGCTCGTCCTGCGCCGTCACGGGGAGCGGCTCCATGAAGCGCCCGCGCGCCACGTGGCGGGCGGCGCGCTCGAGCCGGCCCACGCGCCGAGCGAGCCGTGCGGCCACGAGGTAGCCGCCGAAGAGCGCGATCAGGAGCGCGGCGCTGGTGGCGAGCAGTACGCGGTCGCGCACGAACGCCACGGTCTCCCGCACGTCGTCGAAGTCGCGCGAATAGAAGGCCACGCGCGGCAGCTTGCCCCTGGTGGTGAGGGGCTGGGCGACCATTCCCACCTCCTCGCCGCGGAAGGTGCCGTACGCGGCCTGCCTGCGGCGCAGGATCAGAGCTCGCTGGGCGAGGCTCTCGTCGAACGGCACCAGGGCCTTGCTGTCGTCCACTGGGTAGAAGCCGGGATTGCGCTCCGGGCTCCAGTCTCGCTGCCAGTCCCTTACCGTGACCTGTGCGTCCGTCGCGGCCGACGCCTGCCGGACGCGTGCGGTGAAGTTCTTGCGCGTCAGCTCCCTGCCGTTGACGAGTGGGAGCTCGAGCGCCGGCCTCGCGTCGATGGCCTCTTCCTGCAGGTTCTGGAGGCGCCTCTCCTTGAGGTTGTCCTCGAGCTGAGGCACCACGACGAACCAGATCGCGGAGAACGCCAGCGCCGTGATGACGAAGAAGATGAAGGCGATCTTCTGGCGCAGCGAGCGCAGTCGGCTCATGAGTCCCTGAAGCGGTAGCCGACCCCCCGCACCGTGAGGATCAGCTCTGGTGTCTTCGGCTCCCGCTCCAGCTTCTCGCGCAGGTGCCGGATGTGAACGTCGATCGTGCGCGGGTCGCGGTAGGACGCGTCGCCCCACACGCGCTCCAGCAGCATCGTCCTGCTGAACACGCGCCCAGGCGCCCTCGCGAGCGCCGCGATGATCTCGAACTCCACGTAGGTGAGCCGTGCCGACTCGCCGCGCACCACGACGGAGCGTTTCTCGAAGTCGATCGAAAGGTCGCCCGCGTCGATCGGCTCCTCGAACTGGGCCTCGGGCTGCGCCAGGGCGGCGCGCCGCAGTACCGCCTTCACGCGGCTGCGGAACTCCCGCACCGAGAACGGCTTGGTGATGTAGTCGTCCGCACCCAGCTCGAGGCCGAGGACCTTGTCCGTCTCCTCGGTCTTCGCCGTGAGCATGATGATCGGCACGGTGCTGCGCGAGCGGATCGCGCGGCAGACGTCGAAGCCGTCCATGCGCGGCAGCATCACGTCGAGGACGACGAGGTCGAAGTTGTCGTCACGCAGGCGCTCGAGCGCCTCCCGCCCGTCGAGCGCGGGGATGACGTCGTAGCCCTCCTTGCGCAGCGGGTACGCAAGCAGCTTCTGGACCGACAGCTCGTCGTCCACCAGCAATATGCGCGGGGCAGAGATGCTCAACCTTCGAAAGTGTAGGTGGCTGCGCGCCGGGCCACGCCCGGCGCTTGCCCAACCGCGTAGGTTGAGGCCGAGTGATTGAACCGCGGGTGTACCGAGCGGCCTTCGTGCCGGCGCTGCTGGCGGTGGTGCTCGCCATGTTTTCTTTCGAGAGCAGGCCGAGGCCGCTCCCGCAGGGACTGGCCGCCGACGTCCTCTTCGACGGCGCTCAGGCGGCGGACCTGGCCACGCGCATCGCCACCGATGCGCCCGACCGTCGGGCCGGCACGCGCGGCGACCTCGCCACGGCGGAGCTCGTCGCGGACGCGTTCGCCACCCGCGGGTTCGGCGGCGGGCGCGGCGGGCGTCCGCATCTGCAGCGCTTCACGCACGCGGGTCACGAGCTCGTGAACGTAATCGGCTTCCGCGCCGGGCGCTCGCGGCGCCAGATCGTGATCGTCGCGGCCCGCGACGCCGCGACGGTGCCGGAGGCGCCTGGGAGCGCCGCCGACACCGCAGCGCTGATGCAGCTGGCGCGCGTGTACCAGGGGCGCCCCTCGCAGAAGACGCTGGTGCTGGCGTCGGTGGACGGGTCGAACCTGGGAGAGGTCGGGGCGAGGGAGATGATCGGCGACCTCCCGGCGCCGGAGCTCGTGGACGCCGTGATCGTGGTCTCCGACCTCGGCTCGCACACCAACCGCGGCTCGCTGCTGCAGACGTGGTCGAACGACACGCGGCGCGCCGGCATCGGGCTGCAGCGCACCGCGGCGAACTCGATTCGAGAGGAATTCGGCGCCTCAGCCGGCGGCAGCGGCGCGTTCGGCCAGTTCGCCAGACTCTCGTTCCCGATCGGCATCGGCTCGCAGGGCGTGCTGCTGGAGGAGGGCTACGACGCGATCCGGATCTCCGGCAGCGGCGAGCTTCCGCCGGGCGGCAATGGGCCGGTCGAGGCGATCGACGAGGACCGCCTGGGCATGCTGGGCCGCGCCACGCTCAGGACGCTGACGGCGGTAGACGAGGGCGGACGCCCGCAGCACGGGCCGGAGAGCTACGTACAGGCCGTGAGCCAGGTGCTGCCCGGCTGGGTGATCTCGCTGCTGGCCGGAACGCTGCTGCTTCCGGTGCTGGTCGCGTCCGTGGACGCCTTCGCTCGTGCGCGCCGCCGGCATGTGGACGTGCTCCCCTGGCTGCGATGGGTGGCCGCCTGGGTGGCTCCGTTCCTCGCGGCGCTGGCCCTGGCCCAGTTCCTCGCCCTGGTCGGCGCCACGCCGGCGCCGCCACCAGCGCCCGTGCCGCCCGACGTGCTGCCCCTGGACGGCGCCGCGCTCGGCGTGCTGGCGGGGGTGGCCGTGGCGATGGTGCTGGCGCTCTTCCTCGCGCGCTGGCTGGCCGCCAGACCCGACCCGGAGCTGCGCGAGCCGGTCGCGCCCGGGGCCGGCGTGGCGCTCTCGCTGGCGATCGCGGCCGGCTCGCTCCTGCTCTGGCTCGTGAACCCCTATGCCGGGCTGCTCGCCGTGCCCGCGGCGCACCTGTGGATGCTCACGGTGCTCACGCGCCCGATGCCGCCGCGGCGGCTGCGCGCGGTGCTGATCGGCGTGGGCGTGGCTCCGGCCGCCCTGGTCGCCGTCTACTACCTGTTCGCCCTCTCGGTCGACCCGCTGCACGGCGCGTGGTACCTGCTCATGCTGCTCACCGGGAAGAGCGTGGGGATCGTGCTGGCGCTCATCGGCTGCCTCATGCTGGCCGCCGTCTGCGCCAGCTCCGAGATCGCGTGGCGCAGCCCGGAGGACGAGGACGACAGCGGGCCGGACGGGCCCGCGGTATACGGCCCCGGCTCGTACGCCGGGCCCGGCTCGCTGGGCGGCACTCAGTCGGCGCTGCGGCGCTGACTGGCCGGATGTCCGGGTTTTGACGAGCGCGCGGCGCGATCAGCGCGCGGCGTGCCGATACCGGTCCTGTACAAGGGGAGGTGCGGGGGATGGATCGCAGGGGAGTCGACGATGCGCTCAGGCGCAGCGTCGAGCGGGGTGAGTACGTGGTGGATTCGCGCGCGGTCGCGAGGGCGATCCTGCGTTCAAGGGTGCTCGTAGCCGCGCAGACCAGAGACGGGGCCGTGCGCTCCGAGAAGAACCAGTCCACTACCGGCTGACACCTCGCCCACCCACGTGAGCGGGGCGGCCGCCTCGGCGGCGGCCCGCCGCCGCGGCGGCACGGTCACGAGCAGCTCGTAGTCGTCGCCGCCGGTCACCGCCTCCTCCGCGCTCACACCGGGGGCGAGTGGGACGGCGTCCAGGCGCACCGCCACTGCAACGCCGCTGCGGTCGGCCACGTGCCGCGCGTCCGTGGCCAGGCCGTCGCTCAGGTCGATCATCGCGCTTGCTCCCGCGCGCGCCAGCGCAGCGCCGCTCTCGAGTCGGGGCAGCGGCCGCAGGTGGCGCTCCACGAGCTCCGCCGGCTCGGTGTCGCCGGCAGCGAGCACCCGCCGGCCGGCCTCGGAGCCGCCGAGCTCGCCCGTCACGCCCACGAGGTCGCCCGGCTTGGCGCCGTCGCGGCCCACCAGGTCGTCCTCGCGCTCGGCCCAGCCCACCACCGTCACGGTCACAACGAGCAGCCCGCCGCGGACCACGTCACCGCCCGCGATCGTGACGCCACAGCGCGAGGCGAGCTCCTCCATGCCCTCGACGAGCGCGAGCGCGTCCGCGAACCCCTCCGGCAGCACGGCGGACACGTACGCCTCGCCCGCCTCGGCGCCCATCGCGGCCAGGTCCGAGAGCGCTGTGGCGAGCGCCTTCCAGCCGATGTCGCGAGCGCCGTGGGTGGCGCGCTCGAAGTGCACGCCGTCCACCAGCGTGTCGATGGAGGTCACGGCGAAGGGCCGCGTGCGCGTGACGGCCGCGTCGTCGCCGGTCCAGCGCACCAGCCGACCGCTGCGGTCGCTGAGCGTGGCCTCGATTGCTGCGATCAGGTCGAGCTCGGGCACGGGGCCGGCATCAGCCGGGTTCGGCGGTGCCGCCCGGCTCGCTCTTCTTGCCGTTCCCATTGCCGTTCCCGGGCGAGGGCACCTCGGGCCCCTGATCAGGCGTCTGGGTCTCGGGCGCGTCGAGCGGCGCCTCCTCGTAGAAGCGTGGGTCGTACTCCGGCTGGGGCGCGACGGTGCTCGGCGCGTAGTACTGGCTGCTGCCTGACCGGCCGGTGCTGGAGTACTTGCCGAAGAAGGGTGAGAACTCGGCGGGCTCCGTTGGCTCCGGGAAGTCGTCGCAGAAGTCCCCGTGGGCGGGAAGCATGAAGGCGTGCCAGACGGGCGCGGCGTAGGTGCCGCCCTGGGCGCCCGGCATGGCGACGCCCGCGTCGGGGTAGCCCACCCAGACCGCGGCCGAGAGCTCCGGCGTGTAACCCACGAACCAGGCGTCCTTCGCCTCGTCGGTCGTACCGGTCTTCCCGGCTGCCGGGCAGCCGTAGTTGGCGGCGGTTCCCGTGCCCGACTGGATGTTCATCTCGAGGACCTTGGTGACCTCGGATGCCTCTCCGTCCGTCAGCACGCGCTTGCCCTTAGCGCTGGCGAGGTTCTCGCTCTTGCCGTCCGGGAACACGACCCGCTCGATGCCGGTCGGGCGATGACGGATGCCCCCACTCGCGAGGGTCGCGTACGCGCCTGCCATCTCCAGGGGGGTGACGCCCAACGTAAGGCCTCCGAGGCCCTCGGCGGGGTAGCAGTCGAGCTTGGTCGTGATCCCGAGCAGCCTGGCCGTCTCGCACACCTTCTTCGGACCCAGGTCGAGGATCAGCTGCGCATACACCGTGTTGTCCGACGACAGCGTGGCGCGGGTGAGGCTGACGGTGCCGATGTACGAGTTCCCGAACGTCTTGACTTCCCAGTGCCCGAAGTCGGGGTCGTCGATGTTCAGCGGCTTCGAGGTGTAATAGGTGGAGTCGGGGTCCACCCCCTGCCGGATCGCCGTGGTGAGCACGAATGTCTTGAACGCCGAGCCCGGCTGGCGGTGGCCCTGCGCGGCCAGGTTGAACTTGCTGTGCTGATAGGTCCCGCTCGAAGCCATCGCCCTGATCTTCCCGGTCGCCGGGTCGATGGCAACGAGCGCCGAGCTCGGGCCGGCGGGATCGCCGTAGTACGAGTTGATCGCCTCGCGTGCGGAGTCCTGAAGCGCCGGATCGATCGTCGTGTGGATCCGCAGCCCGCCGCGGCGCACCACTCCAACGCCGTAACGGTCGATCAGCTTGTCCTGCACATAGTCGAAGAAGTAGGGCTCGCGGCGTTGGATGTAGCGAGTGCCGGGCCGGAGACCCAACCCCCGCTGCGACGCCCTCTCCCCCTCGGCCTGGGTGATGAACCCGTTCTTGACCATCTGCCGAAGCACCTCGTTGCGTCGTGCGAGGGCTGCTTCGGGGTTCCGGAAGGGGTTGTACTCGGACGGCGCCTGCGGCAGGCCGGCGAGCAGCGCCGACTGGTAGAGCCTGAGACCTCTGGCGTGCTTGTTGAAGAACGTGACCGCCGCGGCCTCGACCCCGATCGCCGTACGGCCGCCGACCGTTCCGTAGGGCACCGAGTTCAGGTAGTTGTGCAGCACCCAGGTCTTCGAGTGCTGCTCCTCCAGCTCGGAGGCGAGCTTCGCTTCCCGGATCTTGCGCGCGAAGTCGCGCTTCGGGTCCTTGATGTAGAGGGCGCGCACGAGCTGCTGGGTGATCGTCGAGCCTCCCTGCACGGTCTTGCCGGACTCGAGGTTCTTGATGCCGGCGCGGACGATCGCGTTCAGGTCAACGCCGCCGTGCTCATAGAAGCGCTCGTCCTCGATGGCGACGGTGGCGCGGCGCAGGTTCACAGGGATGTCGCGCCAGGGCACGACGCGGCGCAGCACGTCCGACTGGATGAAGCCGAGCCGCGAGCCGTCGACGGCGTAGACCACGGAGAGCTGTCCCTTGTCTGCCGGCTTCAGCTCGGAGAGGTCGGGCGCGGACGCCGCGATCGCCAGCACGTAGCCGACCGCCGAGAGGACGGCGATCACGGCGACGGTTGCGAGGACGGCGAGGCCGAGCAGCACCGAGCTGCGTCCGGTATGGCGCTTCCGCCTCCTCGACTTTCGCTGACGTTGGGTCATTGGAACGTTCGGCGGCGAACCGCGCTCAGGCCTCGGTTGAGGATAGTGCGTGCTCCCGCAGCTCTCGGAGCCAGCGCAGCCGCAGCTCCGCTGCCCTTTTACCCCGCTCTGCGGGCGCGGACGCCCAGGTGGTCGCGCTGAGCCGCACGCCCTCCTTGTCGACCTCGGCCACGGACACGTCGATGCCGGCGTCCTCGTCGCGGATCAGCTCCATCGCCTTGTCGAGGTCGGCGTCGAGCGGCAGCCACACGGACACCTCAACCTGGACGCGCGGGTCGAGAATGGTGTGGTTAAGCACCGAACTCTGCGCCAGGCGCTCGTTCGGGACGATCAGGCGGCGGCCGTCGTCGAGGCGGACGTAGGTGTAGGTGAGCTTCATGTCCTCCACCTCGCCGGTCTGCTCCTCGAAGGTCACGAGGTCGCCGATGCGGATCGGCTGGGTGAGAGCGAGCAGGATGCCCGCGATCGCGTTGGCCAGCGTCTGGCGCGCGGCGAAGCCGATGACGAGCCCGAGCACCGCGGAGGACGCGAGCAGGCCGGTCGCGATCTTGCTCGCTTCGGGGATCTTCAGCGCGGCGATCGCAACCCCGATCAGAACGATGCCGACGAAGGTCAGCCGCCGGATCAGCCGCAGGCGCGTCTGCGTGGCCGGGGAGAGCTCGCCGCGCGTGACCAGCTCGCCGACCTTGGCGCCGCGCTTGGCGATCGCCCGGTCCACGATCTGCGCCACCACGAACGCGATCGCGATCGCCACACCGGCGCCGATCCAGTCGCCGCTCGATGCCGCTGTGTAGAAATGGGCGTCCGGCATGGCGTATGAGGCTACCCCCACGCGCGCACGGACAATCGCGGCCGTGCGCGACTCCGAGGCGTTTCGCGCCGCTCTGCGCGTGGTCGTCTCGACCCGCGCCGTGGTGCTCCTGGTGGCGGTCTTCGCCGCGCTCTCCTTCGGTCCTGCGGCGGGCGGACTGGCGCAGAGGAATGCCGAGAAGTTCGACGACCCCTCGCTGACGCATGCGTTGGCCGACCCGCTGCTCGCGCCGCTCGCCCGCTGGGACTCCGTCTGGTACCTGCGCATCGCGGACTCCGGGTACGGCGACAGCGCTCCGCGCGCCGCCTTCTTCCCGCTCTATCCGCTGCTGGTGCGCGGTCTCGCGACGCCCTTCGGGGGATCCGAGGGCGCCCTTCTCGCGGCGGCGTACGCCGTCTCACTGGCCGCCTTCCTCGGCGCGCTCTTTCTCCTGTACCGCCTCACGGAGCTCGAGTTGGGCCGGCGGCTCGCGCGTCCCACGCTGCTGCTGCTGGCGGTCTTCCCGGCGGCGGTGTACTTCGGCGCGCCCTATTCGGAGAGCCTCTTCCTGCTGCTCGCGGTGGGGCTTTTCTACGCGGCGCGCGGCGGCCATTGGGCCTGGGCGGGCACCTGCGCCGCGCTCGCCTCCGCCACTCGCAGCGCCGGGCTGCTGCTCCTGATTCCGCTCGCCATGCTGTGGTGGGGCTCGAGCCCGCGGCGGCCGCGCGACGCCGCCTGGCTCCTGCTCGCGCCACTCGGCATCGCCGCGTACGCCGGCTGGCTGGGCCTGGTGGAGGGCGACGCGCTGCGCTTCCTCGACGTCCAGGAGGCATGGTCGCGTGAGCTCAAGGTGCCGCTGGCCGGCGCGTGGGACGGCCTGGTCGCGGCCGTGGACGGCGTCCGGCAGCTGGCGTCGGGCTCGCGCACGCCGGTCTACTTCGAGGCTGCCGCCGGGGATCCGTTCCGGATCGCGGCGATCAACGTGATGCTGTTCGTGACGCTGGTGTTCGCGGTGGTGGCGTGCGCGGGCGTGTGGCGCCGCCTGCCCCGAGCGTACGGAGTCTGGGTGGCGGCGTCGCTGCTGCTGCCGCTGACCTTTCCGGTCAAGCCGCAGCCGCTGATGTCGCTGCCGCGCTTCGTAGCGGTGCTGTTCCCGCTCTTCATGTGGCTCGCGATCGTCTGCGACGAGCGCCGCAACACGGATCTGGTGGCCGCCGCCTTCGCGGTCGGGCTCGGCCTCTTCACGGCCCAGTACGCGAGCTGGCACTGGATCTCGTGAGCGCCGGGGTCAAGGCGGTCCTGCTCGACGCGCTCGGCACGCTCGTCGAGCTGCAGCCGCCGGCGCCGCGCCTCCAGCGGTTACTCGGCCAGGCGGGCTTCGAGGTGAGCGAGGAGCGGGCCGCCGCGGGCTTCGCAGCCGAGATCGCCTACTACCTCGACCACCATCTGGAGGGGTCCGACCGCGAGCGGCTCGAGCGCCTGCGCGACCGCTGTGCGGAGGAGATGCGGAGTGCGCTCGAGCTCCCGGACCTCGACCACGCGACCGCGCGCCGGGCGATGCTGGAGGCGCTCGAGTTCCGGCCCTATCCGGACGTGCTGCCCGCGCTCGGGGAGCTGCGCGCGCGCGGAGTGACGCTCGTGGTGGCGAGCAACTGGGACTGCTCGCTGCCGGAGTGGCTCGGGCCGACGGGCATCACCGAGCTGGTGGACGGCGTGGTCACGTCCGCCGAGGTCGGCGCGCCGAAGCCGAACCCGCGCGTCTTCGAGCGGGCGCTCGCGATTGCGGGCGCGGAGCCGTCCGAGGCGCTCCACGTGGGCGACAAGGTGGACAACGACGTGGAGGGCGCCGCCGCGGCCGGCGTGCGGGCCGTTCTGCTCCAGCGCCAGGGCGAGCCTCCGCCCGGCGTGGAGGCCGTGTGCTCGCTCCGGGAGCTCGCCGCCCTACTCTGACTTCCCGTGGAGCGCGTTTCGATCGATCCCACGCCGCCGCCGCCCGAGCGCCCGGAGCTGCCCGCGGGC
>Ga0075430_100005364_pt1 | contig 10825 bp, 9 predicted proteins | sample RhiMetdeltSRZDD4_FD_75294 | JGI IMG/M metagenome (GOLD analysis project Ga0075430, IMG submission 75294) | Populus rhizosphere microbial communities from Tennessee, USA - Rhizosphere MetaG P. deltoides SRZDD4 | ecosystem: Host-associated > Plants > Roots > Rhizosphere > Soil | place: USA... | reverse complement strand
TACGCGCCAGCAACGAGCAGCTCCATCGCATGGCGGAGATGGCACAGGTCGCGAGCCAGGCGAAGAGTGAGTTCCTGGCGAACATGAGCCACGAAATCCGCACGCCGATGAATGGCGTCATCGGCATGACCGACCTGCTGCTCGACACGCGGCTCGACGCCGGGCAACGCGAGACTGCGGAGACGATCCGCGGCAGCGCACAGGCGTTGCTGACCGTCATCAACGACATCCTGGACTTTTCCAAGGTCGAGGCGGGCAAGCTCGATCTCGAATCGATCGAGTTCGCGCCGCGCGAGCTGCTCGATCAGGTGGTGCGGATGATGCGCGTGTCGGCCGAGGCCAAGGGGCTGGCGCTGACTGGCAAGGTGGCGGACTCGGTGCCGGCCATGCTTCGAGGCGATGCGGGACGGCTGCGGCAAGTCCTGGTCAATCTGTGCGGCAACGCCGTCAAGTTCACCCAGCATGGCAGCGTAACAGTGTCGGTCGCCACGGCGCCGGCAGAGGCTGGCCGCACGATGCTGCATTTCGAGGTGCGCGATACGGGCGTCGGCATTCCTGCCGATCGCCTGCATGCGCTGTTCAAGCCGTTCTCGCAGGTCGATGCATCGACGACGCGCAGATACGGCGGCACCGGCTTGGGACTTTCCATCGTCCGGCGACTCGCGGAGCTGATGGGCGGCGAAGCGGGCGTGGAGAGCAGCGAAGGTGTCGGCTCGACATTCTGGTTCACAGCCTGCTTCGAAGTCGCGGCAGAACGCGGCGTGCAGGTGGCGCAAGCAGTGGCGACGCCTGCTGTAGCGTCCAGCAAAGCGGGGAAGCGCATCCTGCTCGCGGAAGACAACGTCGTGAACGAGAAAGTCGCGACGCGCTTCCTCGAGAAGCTGGGTTACGCGGTCGATGCAGTGAGCAACGGACGCGAAGCAGTCGATGCGTGGGAACGCGGCGGCTACGACCTCGTGCTGATGGACTGCCAGATGCCGGTACTCGACGGCTACGCGGCCACTCGCGAAATCCGCGCACGAGAGAGCGGCAAATCGCACATCCCGATCGTGGCTCTGACGGCCAACGCGATGAAGAAGGACGAGCTCGAATGTCGCCAAGCCGGCATGGACGACCACCTCGCCAAGCCCCTCAATCGCGACGCGCTCGCTCGTTGCCTAGCGCTGCATCTCGGTGCCGGGGCAGAAAACGAAGCGAAACTCAGCGCCGCAGCAATCTAGCCCGCTGAAAACAAGCGCGAGAGGTCCACGATCAGCAGCGCGCGCCGTCGCACGCCGAGCTTCTTGTAGACGTGGTGCAGGTGTTTCTTGACCGTGTCTTCAGCGATGCCGAGCGACTGTCCGATCTGCCTGTTCGTCATTCCCTGCACGAGCAATTGCAGGATCTGACGCTCGCGGCCGGTGCAAACGCTCGCATCGAGACCGGGCGGGAAGTCGGGTCGTGCGGCGCGTCGTCGATCGCCCTGTCGCCGCTCGCCCTTGCGGCGCTCGACCAAGGGCCAGGTCGGCGCCATCGGTGGTGTAGCCCCGGCAGTTATGTCGTGCGGGACGGCGGGTGTAGTGTCGATGGTCCGTACCTTCCTCTTTTTCAATGCACTTTCTCTCCCTTCGAATTCGGACACGGACGAGTCGAGCGAAGGGTTCCGTTGACGAGTGGTATAACCGCTGTAATATCTATCAAGGGTTACAGGAGGTCGGATGAGGCTCACACGGCGGGACTTCATCGCGGCTGCCGCAGCAACTGCGGTGGTGCCAGCGCAGGCAGACGACCGGTCTGTCAGCATCGTGTTGGCACCCAGCAATCTCGGCCTGAGTCCCGTCGGGTCGAGTCAGCAAGGCACCTGGCGGGCGCCTCACTCGCTGCTGCAAGCGGGTCTCGCAGCAGCACTCGAAACGGACGAGGTGATCGCGCTCGAGCGGCCGACGTACCAGTTCGAAGCTCAGCCGGGCACCCGCATCCGCAACGGCGTGTCGATCCGTGCATTCTCGTTACAGCTGGCCGAGAAGGTCGTGGACATCCTGCGTCGTGGGCGATTCCCGCTGGTGATCGGCGGCGATTGCAGCGTTCTTCTCGGCGGCTTGTACGGCACGCGACTTGCCGGCGGTCGCGGGCTCGTGCACATAGACGGCCACAGCGACTTCTACCACCCCGCGAACTACGACACCTCCAAGCGCTTGGGCGCCGTTGCCGGCATGGACTTGGCGCTGGCGAGCGGACGCGGTGAGGATCTGCTGACTGCGTGGCCGCAAGTCGGCAAGCCGCTGGCAGCTGACGCGGACATCGTTCAGATCGGCCAGCGGGACGGTCGTCTCTCCGCAACGGGCATAACGCAGTGGACCGTGCAACGAACGCTCAAGGATGGCATCGATGCAACCGCTCGCGCCGTGCTCGCGAGATTGGAATCGCGCGCACTCGACAAGGTATGGCTACACGTCGACCTCGATGTACTCGACGACTCCGTGATGCCCGCTGTGGATTCGCCCGGCAGCCCTGGCTTCGACTACGCGCAATTGAGTGCGCTCATCGCTGCACTACGCGCATCCGGGCGCGTCGCGGGTGCCGATTTCGCAATCTATGATCCCGAGCGCGACCCCGAGACGCGCTACGCGAAGCCGCTCGTGCGCTGCATAGCGCAGGCCATTCGCGCTACTTGATTCGGTTCGCCTTGCATGTAGACGAACCAAGCATCGGTCTCGCACAATCCGCGGCGGGGATCGCCTCTCTGCAGCGGATGTGAAGCCATGCGAACTCTAACACTGGCACTGCTACTCAGCTTCTGTGGCGTGGCGCAATCCGCCGCACCGGACCAGACCGCGAAGGAGCGGTTGAGCGCGGACACTCCGAAGAGCACGGTACTCGGCAATACGTTCATAGCACCGGCCGGCTGGAGCGTCGCCGTGCACGGACCGGCGACCATCGTCGAAGCTCCGGAAGGCGACTCGCGTATCATCATTGTCGATGTGCGCGCCAAGGACGCCGACGCCGCGGTCGCTGCAGGTTGGGCGGCATATCAGCCGCCGAAGTGGCCGCTGAAAGTCGCGACCGATGTGCCGGACAAGGATGGCTGGTCGAAGCGACGCAACTACACGTACCAGACTTCCCCCAACGAGCGCCGCGACGTCACCGTCAGCGTGCAGTTGGCGAATGAGGCCTGGACGGTGGTGATCTACGACATGGCGGAAGCAGTCGGCGAAAAGCGCGGCGCGCAGGTCGCGCTGATGTTGGGCAAGCTGCTGCCGAAGGGTTACTCGCGCGAAACGTTCGCAGGCAAGAAAGCCCAGCGGCTCGACGCAGCGCGCATCGCGCAGCTCACCAAGTTCATCGAGGACGGTCAGCGAGCGCTCGGTGTGCCTGGCGTATCGATCGGCCTGGTGCAGGACGGCAAGGTAGTATTCTCCGGCGGGTTCGGCGTGCGCGAGCTGGGTGGCAGCGCGAAGGTCGACGGCGACACGCTGTACATGATCGCGTCGAACACCAAGGGCCTGACGACGCTGCTGCTCGCAAAGCTGGTCGATGCCGGCAAAATCACCTGGGAGCAGCCGGTTACGCAGCTCTTGCCGCAGTTCAAGCTGGGCAATGCCGATACCACGCGCCGTGTGCTCGTCGAGCACCTGATCTGCGCGTGCACCGGCTTGCCGCGGCAGGACATGGACTGGCTGTTCCAGTTCAAGGGTGTCACGCCGGAAGACGCGCTCGCCACGCTCGGCACCGTGCAACCGACCAGCAAGTTCGGCGAGATGTTCCAGTACTCGAATCTGCTCGCGGGCGCCGCGGGATTCACTGGCGGTCATGTGTTGTATCCGCAGCTCGAGATCGGCGCAGCCTACGACAAGGCCATGCAGACGGAAGTATTCGATCCGCTCGGCATGCAGGCGTCGACCTTCGACTATGCGCGCGCCCTGTCTGGCAACCATTCGATCGCCCACGCTCCCGACATCGACGGCAAGCCGGCGCGCGCGGTCTTCGAGCTGAACTACTCCATCATCCCGCTGCGGCCAGCCGGCGCGGGTTGGAGCAGCGTGAACGACATGCTCAAGTACGTAGCGATGGAGCTGGCGAACGGCGCATTGCCGGATGGTCGTCGCTACATATCCAAGGAGCCCCTGCTGGCGCGTCGCGAAGCCAAGGTGCCGATCGGCAGGGACGCGGCATACGGCATGGGTCTCATGGTCGACACCAGGTATGGAGTGCCGGTCGTGCATCACGGCGGCGACATGATCGGCTTTCACAGCGACATGATGTGGCTGCCCGAGCAGCAGGTCGGCGCGGTCGTGCTGACCAACGGCGATCCCGGCTCGCTGATCCGCAACGGCTTTCGACGCAAGCTCCAGGAAGTGCTGTTCGACGGTCGTCCGGAAGCCGACGCCGACCTGGCCGCAGCTGCGAAGAACTTCTTCGCGCGTCGCGCGGCCGAACGCAAGACGCTCGTCGTGCCGGCGAACGCGCAGGAGGCCGGCAAGCTCGGCGCGCACTACCGGAATGCGGCGCTCGGCGACGTTGCCGTGCAGCGCTCGAGCGCGAAGACGACGTTCGATTTCGGCGAGTGGCAGAGCGAAGTCGCGTCGCGCCGTAACCCGGACGGCACGACGTCGTTCATCACGATCTCACCTGGGGTCGATGGATTCGAGTTCGTGGTAGGGAGCGGCGCGAAGCAGACGCTGACGCTGCGCGACGCTCAGCACGAATACCTGTTCGAGTCGCTGTAGGTCGAATCAGGAAGCCACATACGCCAGATGCGGCGCGAACGCGATTGCGACGCGCCGCATCTGTCCAGCTGTGACTTTGCTCGCCAACGCGCGCTGAAATCGCTCGATGCGCGCGCCTGACACCAGATACTGCAGTCGATACGCCTTGAGCAAGCATGCCTTGACCGCGTTGGCTCGCTCACGATTCAAATAGACACCCGCACAACTGCAGAAGTACTCGCCATCGGCCGACGCCTGCGCCTGCAGGATGCCGTCGACTATGGACACCAGCGCGATCAAGTCCGTGACTGCCGCGTCGATCGCGGCGGGCGTCATCTCGTCGTGCACGCGCTGCCATTCCAGCTCGTCGATCGTCGCGTGCTGCACTTCCTCCAGCCAGTGATAGTAGAAGACGTCCTTGAACAGCGGCGACAACAGCTCGCTAGCGTTGCGGATGCTGTGCAGGTAGTGCGCCTGGGTGAAGGTTTCGACGAAGCAGATCAGGGCCAGCACGGCCCACGTCGACTTGGCCATCATCGCTGCCGCGGCGGAGTTGGGGTCGGTCGTCATGCGATAGCCCGGCGGCAACGCGAGATCGGCCAGCTTCTCGACGCGACGAAACAGCTCCTGATGCTTCAGCTCCTCCTCCACGAATTTCAGCAGCGCCGCGACCGCGCTCTGATCGCCCAGGCAGTGTTCCCGGCTGAGCTCCAGCACCTTGGCGTTGATGCAGCGTTCGATCAGACCGAACAGATACGCATACGTACGGCCCTGCACCTGGCTGAGCAGCCGCTGGTGCCCTTCATTGAGGAAGGGCAGCTGCGTGACCAGCGACAATGAGTCCGGCAGATACTTGCTGGCGGTATCCAGCTGCCGGAAGCGGATCACGTCGGCGTCGATGTCCCACGTGACCTTCTGCGCGTTGTGCAGGCACTTGCGGTAACGCGCGGAGTCCATCTCGCTGTTCATGTTCTGACGATGACACATCGCGCGCTCGCCTTCATGAGGCTGCAGCCCCAATTTGCGAGCCCGTCGTCGGGACATCTGTCCCAGCCGCTGGGTAGAATCCGCCGCGTGAAGCTGCTACCGCTCGTCTGGGCAGGGATCTGGCGCAAGCCGGCACGCTCCATTTTCACCGCGTTGTCGATCGCGATTGCCTTCGTGCTGATCGGCCTGCTGCAGGGCGTGAACGCCGGCTTCGCTCAAGCGATCGCCGCCGCGCGGCGCGACTTCCTGACTACCAATGTCCGGGTGCGTGGCAGCCCACCCATGCCGATCGCGATGATGGAGCAAATCCGCACCGTGCCTGGGGTCGTCGAGGTCGTGCAGCGGGCCTACTTCATCGGCAGCTATCGTCCGCCCTACGACGTCGCGGCCCTGGCCACGGAGGCTCGCCGGTTCTTCGCCTTGCGCCCCGCGCTTGCGGTCGAAGCGAAGTATCTGGACGAGATGGAGCGGGTCCGCACTGGCCTGCTCGCGACACCGGCATTGCTGCGCATGTACGACTGGAAGGTCGGTGACCTGGTCACGCTGCGCTCGCGCGCACTGAAGCGCGACGGTAGCGGCGACTGGGATTTCACCGTCGTCGGCACGTTCGACTCGAAGGACGACCCGAACACCGCAGCGCTCGCAGTGATCAACTATTCCTATCTCGAAGCGAGCCGCGTTGCTGATCGCGGCACGGTCGATCTCTTCATCGTGCGCATCGATGATCCCACGCGCTCGGTCGCGACCGCCGCTGCGATCGATCGTTTGTTCGCGAATTCGGCGCACGAGACTCGTACACGCTCGGATCAGGAACGCGCCGAAGCGAGCACGAAGCAGATGGGCGACATCGCGTTCTTCACCAACGCAATTCTCGGCGCCGTGCTGTTCGCATTGTTGCTGCTGACTGGCAATACGATGCGGCAGTCGGTGCAGGAGCGAATCCCCGAGTTCGGCGTGCTCAAGGCGATGGGCTTCAGTAGTGCGCAATGCTTCGCCCTCGCACTGGCCGAAGCGTTGGCGATTTATCTGCTTGCGGCCCTGATCGGGTTGGCGCTTGCCTCGATACTCGCGCCGCTTGGGCGCGAAGTGGCTACGTCGATCGCCGTTTCTGGAGACGTCGTAGCCCGCGCCATAGCCTTGGCTGTGTTGCTCGCGTTCTTGAGCGTGGTGCTGCCGAGCTGGCGCGTGTATCGCCTCTCGGTCATCGCGGCGCTGGCGGCTCGGCGAGCATGAGGGCCGCAGCACACATCCTTGCGGTCACTGCAGTCAGCCTGCGTAGCATTCCGCACCGGCTCGGTAATTCGCTCGTGATCGTCATCGGTATCGCCAGTGTCGTCGCCGTCTTGATTTCAGTGCTCGCGATGTCCGCGGGCTTTCAGCGGACCGTGCTCGGCGATGCGCGAGCCGATCGGGTCATCATTCTGACGCCAGGCGCGGATTCCGAGAGCTCGAGCTCCTTGTCGCGCGAGAATGTCGCTGCCATCGTGGCCGCGCCCGGAATGAAGAAGGGCGCTGACGGCAAGCCGATCGTTTCCGCGGACGTGCTGCTGGTGGCGCCGGTATCGAGAAAGAGCAGCGGCGCCGACGCCTACATCACGTTGCGCGGCGTCGGCGAGCAGTACTTCCAGCTGCGTCCCGAGTTGCAGATCGTGTCTGGCCGCATGTTCGAGCCCGGGTTGCACGAGCTGATCGTGGGCGCAGCCGCGCAGGCGCAGTTCGCGGGGCTGGAAACAGGCAATCGCGTGCGATTGCATGATGGCGATTGGACGATCGTCGGCGTCTTCACCGGTGGCGACAGCGTGCGCGAGTCGGAAGTCGTGTCCGATGCGCAGACGGTGATGTCGGCGTACAAGCTCGACACATTTAATAGTGTGTCCGCCCGGCTCGCCAACGAAGGCTCGCTTGCAATTCTGAAGGATGCACTGAATCTGCAGCCGGGGGTGTCGGTCAAGGTTCTAACCGAGCCGGAGCATCTGGCGATCGTCTCGCGCTCGATCAATCGCCTGCTGCGAATCGTGGCTTACGCGATCGGCGGCATCATGGCGATCGGTGCATTGTTCGGCGCGCTGAACACGATGTACTCGGCCGTTGCAGCCCGCACATCCGAGATCGCAACCTTGCGCGCTCTCGGCTTCGATTCGAGCACCGTCCTCGTGTCGATTCTGATCGAGGCATTGCTGCTCGCGGCGCTGGGAGCGTGCATCGGCATCGCAGTCGCCTACGTCGCCTTCGACGGCAATGCGATCAGCACGCTCGGCGGCGCGAGGTGGGACTCACAAGTCGTGTACTCGCTCACGATCACGCCCGCGCTGGTTGCGATCGCGACCGCGCTTGCGTGTGGCATCGGACTGTTGGGCGGACTCTTTCCGGCGCTTCGCGCCGCCCGCGCATCGGTCGCGGAGTCGCTGCGGACGGCCTGACCGTTCTACTTCATGGACGACGGCCAGGTACGAGACGGCGCGGGCTGCGTGGCAGGTTCTGCCGATAGTGTTTGATCGTAACAATCTCGACTCTGTCGGGCTTGACCAGGTAGATGATCCGGAACGGACGTTCCATGAGCTCACGCAGATCGGCATGCGGATACTCGGGAAGGCGACGGCCAATCAGCGGCGGCACGGCCAGCTGCCGTGAACGTCGCACGATGCGCGCTGTTACATCGCGAGCCACCATCGGTGACTCTCTGGCTATGTATGTCTGAATTTCGAGTAGGCGCGCCCGAGCTTCCAAGGTCCAATAGACCTTCATTCTTCGATGCCGAGTTCCTTCATCAGGTCTTCGACGGCAACGATGCGTCCTGCGTCGGAATCGGCCCTGCCGCGTTCGACGGACGCGCGCAATTCGACCTCGTAGGCGACGTCCTCCCAAGTCGCAGAGTCGGGCAACGCATCGATCAGCTCATGCGCTTCCCGCTTGGTCGGAGGGGTGCTCACAGTACTCGGGCCTCGTAGAGAGGGGGCGGTCGGATTGTACGCCGGGCGCTCAAACAGTTCCTTGTTCATGCGATTTCTCCGTGTCACTGGATAGACCACTTATGACACGCGCCACATCCCCTGGCTCGACCGCTTTCTCGTAGTTTGTCCTACAACCCCGCTTCCTTCGCCATGACTATCGCCTGCGCGCGCGAGGACACGCCCAGCTTGTCGAAGATGCTGGTGATGTGATTGCGCACCGTTTTTTCGCTGATGAACAGGCCGCCCGCGATCTCGCGGTTGTTCAGGCCCTTGGCGATCTCGCCGAGGATCTTCTGCTCGCGAGTCGACAGCTGCTCGATGCGCTCGCGCGCAGCAGGATCGCGACGAGCTGGCGCGGTCGCGCCCGGCACGTGTCTCGTGAACACGTTCTTGAACTCCTGCCAGCCGGGCTCGTCTTCGAGCAGGATGTGATTTCTGCTGTCGATGCTCACGAACTGGCTGCCGGGAATCTCGCCGGCGATGCCAACAGCGCTGCGCGGGTCGACGACCTGGTCGCGTGCAATCTGGATGACGAGCGTCGGCACGCGGACCTGCTTCAGGCGCTTGAACATGCTCAGCTCGGCGAGCACGCTCATGAAGCGGCTGGCGACTTCCTTGGTCGCCATCTTGCGTTGCAGTTCCGCATACCACTGCCGCGTCTCCGGCGGCGACTGCGGCAGGAACAGGTGCGCGAACATGGAAGGAAACGCCATGTTCTGCTCGCCCCATCCCGCGAGAACCAGCTGCTCCATCGACTGCCATTGCTGCGAGACTGCGTTGGTGCGGCCGCGCCAGCCGGTAACCAGCGGCGCGTACAGAGTAAGGTGAGTAACGCGCTCCGGATGGCGGATGGCGTATTCCGCGGCGACCGCGCCGCCTTGCGACATGCCGAACAGAGGGAATGACTCCAGCTCGAGCCGGTCGACCACGGCTTCGAGATCGGCGACCCAGTCATCGAAGGTAAACGCGCCGACGTCGGTCTGCGACAGGCCGCAGCCACGCGGGTCGTAGCGCACCAGCGTGTGCCGCTCCGACATGAAGCGCAGCCAGTGCCGGATGATGGGGCTTTCCCAATCGTGATGAACGTGGGTCAGCCACGTGCCGGCGCGCACCAATGGCGGTCCCTCGCCGGAAAGCGCGTACGCAATGGTTGTCTTGTCCTTCGCGCGGGCGAAGGCGATTCGCTGATCCACGGCTCACTCCGCAACGCCAATCGATGTTGCAGGGTCAGGTAGCGGGGGTCAACGCTGCCGTTGCGCAATGCAGACCTGTGCAGCCGATCACATTTTGGCTGCCACACAGCCACACACTGCATCTGCTGCCCGCGTGCAGCCGTATTCGCGGCATGCCACAGCTCCAGCGCATCCTCGCGGCGTTCCGCGCCGGTCAGCTCGACCAGGCAGGTTTGCTGGCGCGCGTACAGGCGCTTGCCGGGGAGCCGAAGGCCGATATCGCGGCGATGATCGACGTGCTGCAGGCGGAGCATCGCAAGGTGCCGTTGCCCGCCGCCGCATTCGCGGCAGTCCTGCGCCAGCTGCAGGCTTCTTCAGACAAGACGCTGATGCGCGCGCGCGATGCGGCGCTGGCTTTCATCATCGGCGACACGGCACCCGTCGAGACCACCGAAGTTCTGCGCGATCCCGGCGCAATCGCGCAGGCTGCGATGTTGCAGCCGCCTCCTTTCATCCGGACGCTCGTTGGCCGCTTCGGCCTCGCCGAGCTGGCGGGCGAGGGCGGGATGTCGCGCGTCTACAAGGCGGTCGACCTGCGCATGGTCGAGGCGGGCTCCGACGATCCGCACGTCGCCGTCAAGGTCCTGAACATTCCGTTCGAGAACGTCAACGACGCGATGGCACTGCTGCATCGGGAGAAGCGCCACCTGCAGGATCTGGTGCATCCGAACATCGTGCGCGTGTTCGACTGCGACCGCGACGGCGACACCGTCTTCATGACGATGGAATTTCTCGCGGGCCGCACGCTGACCAGCAAGGTGCGCGCGCCTGGCTTCGCGGGCCTCGATGCGAGCACCGCCCTGCCGATCATTCACAGCGTCGCCGCCGCTCTCGAGTTCGCGCATGGCAAACGCGTCGTGCACGGTGATCTGACACCCGGCAACGTGATGATCGCGGAGTCCGGCGCCGTCAAAGTGATCGACTTCGGCATCGCGCGCATCATCGCCGACCCGGTCAATCAGTTCATTGG
>Ga0075430_100005361_pt1 | contig 10831 bp, 9 predicted proteins | sample RhiMetdeltSRZDD4_FD_75294 | JGI IMG/M metagenome (GOLD analysis project Ga0075430, IMG submission 75294) | Populus rhizosphere microbial communities from Tennessee, USA - Rhizosphere MetaG P. deltoides SRZDD4 | ecosystem: Host-associated > Plants > Roots > Rhizosphere > Soil | place: USA... | reverse complement strand
GACGCCAACCGCGCGTTCGCGAAGACATTTGCGACCGCTCATGGCGGCCGCCATCCCACCATGATCCACGCCGGCGTATACGCCGCGGTCACGCATTATCTCAAAGCGGTGGTTGCGCTCGGCAGCGCAGCCGACGGCAAGGCGGTGGTTGCCAAGATGAAAGAGATGCCGACCGACGACCCGCTGTTCGGCGCCGGCCGCATTCGCCCCGACGGACGCAAGATTCACGACATGTACCTGTTCGAGGTGAAGCGGCCCGAGGAATCGAAGCATCCGTGGGACTACTACAAGCTGCGCGCGACCATCCCGGCCGCCGAGGCGTTCCGTCCCCTGGGGCAAGGCGGCTGTCCGCTGGTTAGCGGCTGAGCCGCGCGCAGGCAACAATCCCACCACCAGCGGGACCCGACGCAGCCATGCAAATCGGGCCCCGCGCTTCAAAGGAGGAGAGAACATGTCACGCAAACATTGGCTCGCCGCCTATGGCGCAAAAATTCCGCGTGAGATCAATCCGGACGCACATGGCTCGGTGCTGGAGATGCTCGAGGCCGCCATGGCGCGCTTCGCCGACCACCCCGCGTTCCGCTGCCTCGGCCGCACGTTGACCTATGCCGACACCGACCGGCTGTCGCGCCACTTCGCCGCCTTTCTGCAAGGCAAGCTCGGGGTGAAAAAGGGCGATCGCATCGCGGTGATGCTGCCCAATATCGCGGTGTTCCCGCTCGCCATGCTGGGCATCGTCCGCGCCGGCGCCGTGCAGGTGAACGTGAACCCGCTCTATACGCCGCGCGAGCTCGAGCACCAATTGAACGACGCCGGCGTCGAGACCATCGTCATCTTCAACGGCGTGTCGGCAACGTTGGCCGAGATCATCGGCAAGACCGCGGTCAAGCAGGTGATCAGCGTCGGGCTGGGCGACGGCACCGGCGCGGGGCCGGCCGGTCCGGCGGTGGACGCCAGGCTCACGAACGTCATCGCCTACTCCGATGCGCTGGCGCAAGGCGAGAAGCTGACCTTCACGCCGGTGGCGCTGTGCGGAGACGATCTGCTCTTCCTGCAATATACCGGCGGCACCACCGGGCTCTCCAAGGGAGCCGCGCTATCGCACCGCAATTTGATCGCCAACACCGAGCAGTTCAAGGCGTTCATGGCGGATGCCATGCGCCCCGGCCAGGAGGTGGTGGTCACCGCGCTGCCGCTCTACCACATCTTCGCGCTGATGGTGAACTTCATCTCCTATTATTCGATCGGCGCCGAGAACTGGCTGGTCGCCAATGCACGCGACCTGGACAGCTTCGTCGAGATCCTGCGACAGGCGCGCCCCACCGCGCTGACCGGCGTGAACACGCTCTACGGCGGGCTGCTCATGCATCCGAAGATCGGTGAGGTGGACTTCAGCCGATTGCGGGTGGCGATCGGCGGCGGCGCCGCGGTGCTGCCCACCACGTCGGCGAAGTGGAAGGCGCTCACCGGCAGGGACATTCTCGAAGGCTACGGCCTCTCGGAAACCTCGCCGATCCTCACCCTCAACCCGACCACCACGGAAGGCTTCTCGGCGACGGTGGGCCTGCCGTTCCCGTCCACCGACATCAAGCTGCTCGACGCCGACGACAAGGAAGCGGCCATCGGCGAGCCAGGAGAAGTGTGCGCCAAGGGCCCACAGGTCATGCCCGGTTACTGGCAGAAGCCACAAGCCAATGCCGACGCCTTCACCGCCGACGGTTACTTCCGCACCGGCGACATCGGTGTGTTCGACGCCAGAGGCTTTCTCAAGATCGTCGACCGCAAGAAGGACATGATCATCGTCTCGGGCTTCAACGTCTATCCGAACGAGGTCGAGGCGATCGCCGCCGCCTGTGCCGGGGTCGCCGAATGCGCCTGCGTCGGCAGACCGGACGGCAAGACCGGAGAGGCGGTGCGGCTGTTCGTGGCCAAGGCGGCGGGCGCGGCGCTTACCGAAGACGATGTGATCGCGCACTGCCGGCGGCAGCTTGCGGCCTACAAGGTGCCGAAGGAGGTCCGCTTCCTCGATGCCTTGCCGAAGTCGAATGTGGGCAAGATCCTGCGCAGGGATCTGCGCGGGCTGCCATAGGCTGCGACCATGGCAATTCCGCAATACTCCATGGCGGCGGCGCCGCAATTCGTCGGTCGCGAGCTGGGCGCATCCGACTGGGCCGCGGTTGACCAGGACCGTATCGATCGGTTCGCGGCGTGCACGGGCGACCGGCAGTGGATCCACGTCGACGTCGAGCGCGCCCGGCGTGAGAGCCCGTTCGGGGGGCCGATCGCGCACGGCTATCTCACCCTGGCGCTGGTTGCCGCGATGGTGATGGAGCTCGGAGTCATCCCGCCGGACGCCGCGACCGGGCTCAACTATGGACTGGAGAAGGTCCGCTTCATCGCCCCGGTCAAGGCCGGCGCGCGCGTGCGCACGCGCGCGAGCCTCCTTTCGGCCGAAGCGCAGAGCGGCTCCCGGATGCTGCTCAAGCTCAAATGCACGCTGGAGATCGAGGGCGAAGCGAAGCCCGCCTTGGTCGCCGAGACGCTGTGCATGCTGATCGGCAAGCGTGATCCCGCAGCATGAGGGGCGGAGGAGCATCCATGGCAAATGAAGTCCCCGACGCCCTTGACCATGGCATCCGCGAGCAGGCGGCGCAGCACACACTGGCGGCCAATCCGCTGGTCGGGGTGCGCGGCCAGGACATTCTCGATTCGGCGCGCTTGCTGCTGGGGCAGATGCTGAGCAATCCCGCGGTGGCCGCGCAGCAATATCTGTCGCTCCTCGCCGAGCTCGGGCGCATCGCGATCGGTGGCAGCGAGCTCGCGCCCGACGCCAAGGACAGGCGCTTTGCCGACCCGGCGTGGAAGGAGAGCACCGCCTACCGCTCGCTCGCGCAGTGGTACCTGGCCTGGGGCAACGCGCTCAACCGCTTCCTGGACGACGCCAGGATGGACAAGCGCGATGCCGAGCGCGCGCGCTTCGTCGTCTCCCTGGTCGTGGACGCGATGGCGCCGACCAACTCCTTCGCAGGCAATCCCGCGGCGCTCAAGAAGCTCGTCGACACCGGCGGCGCGAGCCTCGTGCACGGGCTCGAAAATTTCGTCGGCGACCTGGTGCGCAACGGTGGTCTGCCGGCGCAGGTCGACACCCGGACCTTTGCCGTCGGCAAGAACCTGGCCACCACACCGGGATCGGTCGTGTATCGCACGCCGGTGATGGAGCTGATTCAGTACCGGCCCATGGGAGGCGAGGTGCACGAGCGGCCGCTGCTCATCGCCCCGCCGCAGATCAACAAATTCTATGTCTTCGACCTGGCACCTGAAAAAAGCATCATCCGGTACTGCCTCAACGGCGGCCTGCAGACCTTCGCCATCAGCTGGAAGAACCCCACGCCCGCCGAAAGCCGTTTCGGAATCGACACCTATGTCGCGGCGCTGGAGGAAGCGGTGGATGCGATGCGCGACATCACCGGCAGCGCGGACGTCAACATCTGGGGCTCGTGCTCGGGCGGCATCACCATGTCGGCATTTCTGGCGCACCTCGCCGCACGCGGCGAGTCCAAGGTGCACAGCGCCACGGTGGCGGTCTGCGTGCTCGACATGGCGGCGGTGCAGAACACCACGGCCGGAATGTTCGTCACTCCGGAATCGATCGTGGCGTCGAAAAGCGCGTCACAGCTCGCCGGCGTGGTCGAAGGCCAGGAGCTGGCGCGGATGTTCGCCTGGATGCGGCCTAACGACCTGATCTGGAACTACTGGGTCAACAACTACCTGCTCGGCAATGCGCCGCCCGCCTTCGACGTGCTGTACTGGAACAACGACACCACGCGGCTGCCGGCGCGGCTGCATGCCGACTTCCTCGATCTGATCGGCAGCAATCCCTACGTCAATGCCGGCCGCCTCAAGGTGCGCGGCACGCCGCTCGACATGCGCCAGGTGAACATGGACAGCTACGTGGTCGCCGGCGTGACCGATCACATCACGCCGTGGCAAGGCTGCTACGACACAGCCAGGCTTTACGGCGGGCGGAGCACCTTCGTGCTCGCCAACAGCGGCCACATCCAGAGCCTGCTCAATCCGCCCGGCAATCCCAAGGCCCTGTTCTGGACCGGCGCGGCGAGTACGCCGGACGCGCAGGCGTGGCAGCAGCAGGCGGCCAAGCACGCCGGCAGCTGGTGGCCGCACTGGCTCGACTGGATCAAGGCGCGCGCGGGCGAGATGAAGCCGGCGCCCGCAGCGCTCGGCAGTACGGACAACCCGCCGCTCGATCCGGCGCCCGGCCGCTACGTCATGGAGAGATAGGTGCAGATCAGGCTGCACGACGTCGGAGGGCAGATGCTGCGCGTCGGCGTCCGCCGCGGGCAGCAGGCGCACTTGCCGCTCCTCCTGTTCAACGGGATCGGCGCCAATATCGAGCTGGTCGAGCCCTTTCTCGACGCGCTCGACGGACCCGAGGCGATCATCTTCGACATTCCTGGGGTCGGCGGCTCGCCGACCCCGCGGCTGCCGTACCGTCCGTCGACGCTGGCAAGGCTGAGCGCGCGGCTGCTCGACCAGTTGGGGCACGAACAGGTGGACGTGCTGGGCGTGTCCTGGGGCGGCGCATTGGCGCAGCAATTCGCGTTCCAGCAGGGCAAGCGCTGCCGGCGTCTCGTGCTGGCGGCCACCTCGCCCGGCCACCTGATGGTGCCGGGCAAGCTCACCGTGCTGCTCAAGATGGCGACTCCGCGGCGCTACAAGGACCCCGACTACATGGAGAGGGTGGCGGGGGAAATCTATGGCGGGGCATTTCGCGGCTCGCCCGAGTTGGTGCGCAGGCATCTTCACCATGTCCGCTGGTCGAGCGACTACGGCTACTACCTGCAGCTGGTCGCCGGCTTCGGCTGGACCAGCCTGCCCTGGCTGCGCTTGCTTGCGCAGCCGACGCTGGTCATGGCGGGAACCGACGATCCGATCGTGCCGGTCGTCAACGGCCGCATCCTCGCGAGCCTCATCCCGGACGCGCGCCTGGTGACCATCAACGACGGCCACCTGTTTCTCGTCACCAGCGCCAGCGAATCTGCGGCAATGGTCTCGAAATTCCTGAGCCAGACCGGGACGGGACGAATTGAGTAGCCCTCACCCGCCCTTGGTGTCGGCGAGCAGCTTGCGCAAATAGTCGAGCAGCTCGAGCGGCGCGCCGGCGATCCGATCGATCGCCGCCAGCACCTCGTCGCCGCCGATCGGGCTCACGTCGATGCGGAGCTTGGCGGCATCCTCCAGGTAGGCTGCATCGCGATGCACCGCGAGAAACGCCGCCTGCAACGCCTTGGCGCGCTCCGCCGGCACGTCCGGCGGCGCCGCGAACGGCCGCGACAGCGCATAGGGCAACTCCGCCAGCTCGATCAGCGCCCGTGCTCCCTCGTTCTTGGCGAGCTCGCGCGCGGTCGGCACGTCCGGAAAGTCCGGATGCCGGGTGGCGCGCGCGAACTGCACCAGCACCCGATAGCCGCTGTTCGGCTTGAGCCATTCCGGCTTCACCGCCTTGACCGAGGAGAGATCGACGGTGCGCCCGATGACCTCGCCGCGCTCGATGGCGAGAAAGATCGCGGCGCTGTCGGGGTAGCCCACCACCTGCTTGACGTGCAGGCCGATGGTGTCGCGCAGGATCACCGGGACGTCGTTGCCGGTGGCGCCTTCGGCGGTGCCGCCCAGCACCAGCGCCGGCAGGTCGGTGCGGCGCGCCTCGTCGATCGACTTCACCGGCGCGTCGGAACGCACGATCAGGATATAGGCGTCGTTGGCGAAGCTCGAGGAGGAGCCGAGCCAGGTGAACCTGTGCGCATTGAACTGGACGTTCGGGTTGCTGCCGAGGATGCCGAGCAGCGGCATGTTGCGCGCGAAGGTGCCGATCGCGGTGCCGTCCTTCGGCGCAATATTGTAGAGATAGTTGGCGGCGCGCAGGCTGCCGGCTCCCGGCATCGCCTGCACGACGATGTTGGGATGGCCGGGGATGAACCTGCCGAGATGGCGGGCCAACACGCGGGCATAGATGTCGTAGCCGCCGCCCGGCCCGAAGCCGACGATCAGGTTGATCTGCTTGCCCTTGTAGAATTCGGCAACCGGTTCGGCGTGCGCCGGCACCGCCAACAAGGCGGCGATCAATGGCGCCGCGGCCCAACGCGCGAACATACTTCCTCCCGGTGCCAGATCAGGGTATCCGGCCGAAACGGGCGGTTCAATGGCTTGGCGGCATCGGCGCTCAGAGCCAGCCGCGCGCACGCACCAGCAGGAACATCCCGACACCCGACAGGGCCATCAGCAGCAGCGCCCAGGGATAGCCCCACGCCCATTGCAGCTCCGGCATGGCCTTGAAGTTCATGCCGTAGATGCTCGCGACCAGCACCGGCGGCGTCAGCACGACCCCGACGATCGTCATGATGTTGATGCTCTTGCTCTGCAAGATGCCGATGAATCCGACGGCGCCGTCGAGCATGAAGGCGGTGGTCGCCGAGAGATCCTCTTCCGCCTGTTCCAGCGCGGCCAGCTCGTGCTCGAACGAGCCGAGCTTGCCGGCGAGGCCGTTCTTGGCGTCGCGCTCGCGCAACATGGCGATCGCCCGGCGAAAGCTCAGCACGCTGCGGCGGAGCTTGACCAGCACCTCGCGCCAATAGCCGAGCTCGGTCAGGATGCGCTCGAGCTGAAGGTTGCGCCGCCGCGGCGAGGCCTGCACGCGCCGACGCTGGCGCGGCGTTGCATGATGCTGAAACAGCGTGCGGTTGAGGCGGTCGAGCTCGCCGGCCACGTGATCGAGCACGTCGGAGGCATGCTCGATGACCTCATCGAGCACGACCGGAAACGCGTCGGTCGAGCCCGACGGGACATGGTCGCCGCACTTGTCGATCAGCCAGCGAAGCCCGCCGGCACCGCCCTTGGTGACGGTGACCAGCGGACCACCCTTGCCGCGGATGAACGCGACGGTGACCAGCGTGGGATCGTGCGCGTCGAGCCCGGTGAGCAGCAACGCGGTCATAGTCGTCTGGCCGTCGGACGAGCGCAGCGGACTCGAAATCTGAAACGTCTCGGGCTCTTCCGGCACGTGCAGCCGGATACCGAGCGCCTGCTCGACGGCCTGCTGCTCTTGCGGAGTCGGATCGTAGATATCGATCCAATAGGCGGCTGCGAGCGTCGTGGTGTCGTAAGGTCCGGAAATCGCCGTCAGCCTGCCCTGGTCGGCGGAATAAATCTGCAGCAAAAGACAAGTCTCCAAAACGATGGCTGGGACGCGAACGGATCGCGGCGTCTCTCCAACGCCCCAGGCCAGGGATTGTTTCCATGCCGCATCACGGAGGCGGCGATCGTGCGCAACGATACCGAGCTGCCCTCGGCTTGCCTGTCCTGCGTCAGCGCGTGCGCAGCCCGAACATCGCTTCGGCGTTCTTGTAGCAGATTTTCTCCATGTCCGCCTTTGGCAGATCGAGCGATTCCATCACCTCGATGGTGGCGCGGATGTAGCCCCTGCCCTTCTCCTTGTCGAAGGGACAGTCGGAGGCGAACAGCACGTGGTCGGCGCCGAAGAACGAGATGCCGCAGATGGTCGGCGCGCGCGCCCCGGCAAGCGCGGTGTCGCCGTAGAAGCCCTTGAAATAGTCGAACGGCCGCTTCTTGAGCTTCTTCAACAGCAACGAATAGTCCTCGTCCGAGGTGCGCGCGCCCAACTGATCCCAGCTGTGCGCGACGCGGCCTTCGAAATACGGGATGATCCCCCCGAGGTGATGCGAGATCACCTTCAGGTTCGGAAACCGGTCCATGATGCCGGAGAACACCAGCCGCGCGAGCGCGGCGCCGGTCTCGAACGGCCAGCCGATCACGCTGCAGATTTCGTATTTCGACTTGGTCTCGGAGCGGTAGTCGGCCATTTCGCGGGTGCGGATCGGATGCAGCAGGATCGGCTTGCCCGACCGTTCGATGATCTCGTAGACCGGCAGGAAGTGATCCTGGTCGATCGGTGCGCCGTCCACGTTGGTGTGCAGCTGGATGGCGTTGGCGCCGTTCGAAAGCACGCGCTCGGCTTCCTTCGCCGCCGCCGCCGGAGCGTTCATCGGCAACGAGGCGGCGTAGCCGACGAAGCGGTCGGGATATTTCGCCACGATCTCGGCCAGGCCGTCATTGCCGAGCCGCGCCCATTCCGGCGACTGCTCCGGCCCCGCCAGCCGATCGATCGCCGGCATGCCGAGGCAGATGACCTGGCTGTAGTCGGGAAAGGAATCGACCACGCGCAGCCGCTCGTCGATGTCGTAGAGCGCCGGGATTCCCCGCATCCGCTTGCCGAGGTCCCTCTGCCCGGCTGGCGACGCCAGCATCAATTCGTAGATGCGCTTGGGAAAGAAATGATTGAACGCATCGATATAGCGCATTTCTTGTTCTCCTGATTTTTTCGGCTTTCGGCGACTGTCCGAGGTCACCGCGGCGGGCTGACAATCGTTCTCTGAAACAGGTCCTGCCACCTGCGGGCCTGATCCAGCAGCAGACCCGAGTCGATGAGCTTGACCGGCATCGTGTTGAACGGGCTTTCGACCTTCCTGCTCGCCGGCACGAACTGACGGCCGGCGAGGATCGACTGCGCCTCCCCGATCAGGAAATCGAAGAACAGCACCGCCGCGTGCGGATGCGGCGCATTGCGCGCCAGCCCTTCGGCATTGGCCCGGGTGATCGCCGGCGGTATCACGAACCAGTCGAGCGGCGCGCCCTTGCGCTTGGTCTGCTCGGCGGCGGAAATGTAGATGGTGAGCGCGAGCGGAACCTCGCCCGCCGCCACCAAGTTGTTCAGCAGCGTGTGGCCCTTGCGCACCGAGATGCCGTTGGTGGCGACGATATCGCGAAACAGCCGCAGCCCCTGCGCCTCGCCCAGCTCCATGACCACCTGGGCGAACCAGTCGAAGTCCTCGGCCTCGATGCCGAGCTTGCCGTTCCACTCGGGCCGCAGCAGATCCTGATAGGCCTTAGGCAGGCTGTCCTTCCTCACCAGGTTGGTGTTGTAGGCCTGCACAAAGGTATTGAAATAGATCGGCGCCCATTGGCCGTGCCGCGGCAACGCGGCCGGAATGAGGTCGGCGAGATAAGGCGATTTCACCTCCTGCAGCATGTTCTCGCGATAGAGCGGCTCGAGCGCCGAGCTCGACCCCGCCATGACGTCGACCTCGAAGCGCCGGCCCCTGGCCTCGTTCAAAATGCGCTGCAGCATGCCCTCGGAGTCGCCGCGCCAGACCTTGACCTTGACGCCGTATTTCTTGTCGAAGGCGGCGACCAGCGCGGAAATGTCGTCGATCGGGATCGACGAATAGAAGGTGAGCTCCTTTTCCCGCTTGGCGCCCTCGATCAGCCGCTGCTCGCGGTCGGCGCCCTGATAGGTTGCGATGTCGGCGACGCGGTTCGATTGGGCGAGGGCCGGGGGTGGCGAAGCAAGCGCGGCGCCGATGGCATACGCCGCCACGCCCAGAACGCCGCCGAGTGTTCGCTTCCCAACCATCGCTAGCTCCCGCCGTGGTTGGTGACCCCCCGCAAACCATGGCACAGTTTTGTGCGCCTTGTCAGGGCGCCGAGCCCGCGGCCTTCAATTCTTGTCGGGCCGGCGCTGGGCGAGCTGAAACACGTTGCCCTCCGGGTCGCGGCCGTCGCACAACGGTCCGGTCAGGCCCGGATACGACTTGATCGCGCCCATCGGCACGCCTTTGCCGACCAGCTCGGCGCGCAACTCCGCAAGCTCGCGATCGACCGTCAGCACCAGCTTCACGTTGTTGTCGACCTGCCAGGAGCTCGGATCGGCGACGCGATAAGGCTTGCCGACCCGGTGCAGCGCGAGCTCGCAGGCGCCCGCCCGATGCACCGACCACTCGCCCTCGATCTCCTCCACGATCGGCAACCCGAGCACGTCGCGGTAGAAATCCGCGAGCCGCCCGACGTCCTGCACGTAAAGGATCACGCGATTCAGCGAGGCATTCATGGAGTTTCACCGTCGTGGGGGGTCTGGCGCAGCTTACAATAGAGTCTCAGCTCGGTAGCGCAATCCGCCGTTCCATCCATCGCGGCGGCGGGCTACGGTGGCGCCGATCCCGCAACACGAGCCCAGCCTCATGATCATCGACTGGCACACCCATGTGCATCCGCCCAAGGAGGCGGCGCGTCCGTTCTGGCGCGGCAAGTGCCCGGCGACGATCGAGAACGTGCTGGCGCTGCACGAGCAGGCAAGGCTCGACCTCAGCGTGATTTCGAGCGCCGGCCATTACCTGCGCAACTTCAGCCGCGAGGAAGCGGTGCCAGTGGTGCGCGAGTCCAACGAGTACATGGCGGCGCTGCGCGACAAGCATAAGGACAAGATTGCCGCGCTGGCGACCAGCATCCCGGGCGGCGGCGACGCGCATCTGCGCGAGCTCGAGCGCGCCGTGAAGGAGGACGGCCTGCGCGGCGTGCTGATCAGCTCGAGCCACCGCGGCGCCTATCCGGACGACGCCGATGCGCGTCCGTTCTTCGCGCTCGCGACCGCGCTCGACATCCCGGTGTTCGTGCACCCGCCATCGGTCGGCTTCGGCGAGGAGCGCATGCACGAATATCGGCTGGCCTCCAGCGTCGGCCGGCCGTTCGACAATTGCCTGGCGCTGGCGCGCCTGATCGTGGGGGGCATTTTCGAGGATTTTCCCGCCCTCAAGCTCGTCGGCAGCCATCTCGGCGGCGGCATCTGCGAGATCATCGGGCGGATGGACTATGCCTATGAGCTGGGCGACGAGGCGTTCTTCCTGGGCTCCTACGAGCCGCTGCGGATCACGCGCAAGCCGAGCGACTACCTGCGGATGATGTA
>Ga0075430_100005360_pt1 | contig 10833 bp, 8 predicted proteins | sample RhiMetdeltSRZDD4_FD_75294 | JGI IMG/M metagenome (GOLD analysis project Ga0075430, IMG submission 75294) | Populus rhizosphere microbial communities from Tennessee, USA - Rhizosphere MetaG P. deltoides SRZDD4 | ecosystem: Host-associated > Plants > Roots > Rhizosphere > Soil | place: USA... | reverse complement strand
GAGCACGTCGCCCGCGTTCGAGACGCTGTGTCGGAAGACCGTTTTCCCATTCACGGTGATGAGCGTCGGTGCGGGCGGGCGCTCGACATAGCCGTTCAGCGACTCGAACGTCGTGAAGAACGGGATGTGATCGAACGTGACGACGGGGATCGTCGGCGGGACGAGGGCGAGATCGCGCTCGAGCCACGCCAGCTGCACGCTATCCACGTGGCCGTAGTAGCGCTGGTCATCGATGTCCACCGTGTTCAGGCCGACGAAGTGCACGCCGCCGCGGGTAAACGAGTAGTAGTCGGGGCCGAGATAATGCCGATACATCGCGCGACCATAGAGCGGGTGCGTGACCGACACGCGTGACGTGTCGCGCTCGATGCCGAAGACCTCGTGGTTGCCCGGCACGGTGAACACGGCTGTGCGGAACGCGTTGCGCTCTCTGACGAACAGCTCGTAGTAGCCCGCCGCTTCCGCTTCCGGGACGCGGAGCGCGTCGCGAATGAGGTCGCCGGTGATGAGCAGCAGACCGGGTCGGATGGAATCGACCAGCGTGCGGAGTCGTTGCGTACGAGGCAGCGACGCGTTCGAGATGTGCGTGTCGGACGCGTGGATGAACGTGAGCTCTGCTCCCGATTGATCGCGCGTCAGGGCGAACGCCAGCGACGGTGCCGCATCGGCTCGGCGCCACCAAGGGCCGACCGCCCGGTAGCGGTTTGGCGTGGAGACGAAGACCACGCCCGTGCCGGCGTTGGCGAGCCGAAACGCGCCGGTCGCGTCGGTCGTGACGACGGTGTCCTGGTTCGAGACCCCGACGCCCGCGATGCCGCGCTCGCCGGCGTCCCGCGTGCCGTTGCGGTTCAGGTCATCGAATACCACGCCGGTCACGTCAGCGTGGCGCTCCGCTTCGACGCCTAACGCCGATACGAGGAGGAAGCTCAGGATGCGCGACAGCACGGGAACTCCGGTGTCGAGGGCTCGGACTGCGGGATCACAACAGGTCGGAAGTGAGCCGGTGCGGGCGCCGGTTGTCAACGCTTTGTCAATCGTGCTTGACGCGGTCGGCCCATGTCCTATCTTGCCACAACCAGGTTAGGTAACCCGGTTGGGGCAGCAGCGCCCGCCGGGCGTCAACACCGTCCGCTCTCCCGCCATGGCACGCGACCCTCACGACCTGCTCTACGGATCGCTCGATCTCCTGATCCTCCGCACGCTGGCCTGGGAGGCCATGCATGGATACGGGATCTCGAGCTTCATCCGCCAGCGCACCGCCGGCGTGCTCGAGATCGTCGACGCCGCCCTCTACAAGTGCCTCCACCGGCTCGAGCGGCAGGGCTTCATCGAAGGCGAGTGGGGGATCACCGACGAGAACCGCCGGGCGAAGTTCTACAAGCTCACGCCGGCGGGCCGAGCGGCACTGCGAGCCGAGACGAACGTGTGGAAGCAGTACGTCGATGCCGTCCACAAGGTGCTGGAGCCAACCTGACGATGCCGCCGAAGCGTTACCGCCCGCTGTTCCGCCTCGGGTTCACGCGGTCCCGCGCGGCCGATGTGGACGATGAGTTCCAGTTCCACCTCGCCATGCGTGCCGCGGAGCTCGAGCGGCACGGCTACGACGCCGCCCGCGCCCGCGAGATCGCCCTGACTCAGTTCGGTGACATCAACGACGCGCGCCAGTTCTGCCGCGCGGAGGATGAACGACGCATGCGCGAATACCGGAAGACGCTCCACCTCGACAACGTCAGGCAGGACATCGTGGTCGCGGTTCGAGCGATGCGCCGCCAGCCCGCGTTCGCATTCTCGACGATTCTCACGCTCGGCATCGCGATCGCACTCGCGACCTCCGCGTACGGGGTCGTGCACGCGTACATCGTCCGGCCGCTTCCATATCCGGACGCTGATCGCGTGGTGCGCGTGCGGACGACGCCGACGGCGGATCCGTTTCCGAATGCGCCGAGGCTCGCGGGAATCGACTGGTCGATAGCCGACAGCGTGTTCGCTGTCACGGTCGAGTGGAACCTCGACGCCTTCACCGTCGTGGGCAGCGACCGGTCCGAGTCGGTGTACGGTGCGTGGGTGTCGCCGGGCTACTTCACGGCGCTCGGGCTCCGGCCCGCGGTCGGACGATCATTCACGGTCTCCGAGTTCGCGACCGATCAGCCCGTGGCGATCATCAGCGACGCGTTGTGGCGTCGGCAGTTCAACCGCGACCCGTCGATCATCGGGCGCACCATGCGCATCCAGTCGGGCGAGCGGGCTGACGGGGCGGAGCAGGTCACCGTCGTGGGCGTGATGCACCCGGACGCCTGGCATACGAACCGCTTTACCGACGTACTCCGGCCACTCACGACACGGCTCTTTCCGCCAATGGCCGTGCTGCGGCCGGGCATGTCGATGCGTGAGGCGGAGGACCGGCTCAACGCGATCGTCCGCCCACTCATCCCCGGCACCGTGGATCCCGCGTGGCGCATGTCGCTCGTCGGCGTGCAGGAGGACTACACGTTCCGGATCAGGCCCACGCTCGTCGCGCTGCTCGGCGGCGCCGTGTTCCTCCTGCTCATTGCCGGCGCGAGCGTCGCCGGGGCGCAGACCGCGCGTGCGGCTGCACGGCGGGCGGAGATTCAGATCCGCGCCGCGCTCGGTGCATCACGCGGACGCATCGTTATGCAGCTTCTTACGGAGGCGCTCGTCGTCGCGGCCGCGGCGGCGACCATCGGAGCCGTTGTGGGGGGTGCGGCGCTCGCGACGTTCGGCTCGCTCGTCGGGCGACAGCTCGGCGCGGCGATCCCTGGCGGGGACGGTCGCCTCGCTCTCGGCGCTGGAATCCTGGCCCTCGTCGTCGCGTCAGGCTCCGTGCTCGGTGCCCTCTTCGGTCTGTTGCCCGCCATGGTAATCACGCGCGCGGCCGTGAAACACCAGGGCCTCGGCAGCTCGCTGGGCGGCGGGAAGGGGACCGCGAGATCAGCGACGTCACCGGTATTGCGGCGTGGCCTCATTGTCACCCAGGTGGCGTTCACGATGATGCTGCTCATCGGAGCGGGGTTGATGGGCCGGACGATCCTCGCCATCGCGACGACGCCACTCGGTTTCACCGATGAGCAGGTCGTCAAAGGGGACATGTTCCTCCCCTCCGGCCGATATCCCGACGCAGCGAAGCAACGCGCGGGCGCAGAACGTGTGCTCGAGGCAGTGGCGTCCGATCCGGCAATGCGTGGCGCGGCGATCTCGTTTCCCGATCCGTTCAGGACGTTCTCGCTCAACCCTTCACGTGTGATCACCGATCGCGGACCGACGCCGGCCGACTCGGGCCGACCGGCCGCGGGCTTCGTGGTGACGCCCAGCTACTTCGACGTGATGGAGATTCCGCTCCTGGCGGGCCGGGCGTTCGCGATCACCGACGATGCCGCGGCGCCGCGTGTCGTGATCGTGAGTCAGCGTCTCGCGACGGCGCTGTGGCCTAACGAGAGTGCGGTTGGCCAGCGGGTGCGCGTCGCGGGCGACTCGATCTGGGCATCGGTGGTGGGTGTCGTGGGCGAGATTCGGGAGCCGGTCGAGGCGACACCGACGCCGGAGATCTATTGGCACCTACCGCAGGACCCGGTGCCGCTCTTCACGCTGCTCGCCCGGGTTGGCGGCGACCCGGCCGATGCCGTTCCTCTGCTGCAGCGCGCGGTCGCGCGGGCGGACAACCTGCTCGGCATGGCCAACGTGGGCCCGCTGACCGAGCTCACCGATCGCGCGATGCGACGACATCGAGCGCTGGCGTCGGTGCTGTCGGTCTTCGCATTGCTCGCGCTCGGGCTCGCGATGCTCGGGCTCTACGCGTCGCTCGCGTATGTGGTCACGCAGCGGCGACGCGAGATCGCGATTCGCGTCGCGGTCGGCGCGGACAGCTGGGCGATCAGAAGCCTCGTGCTCCGTGAGGGCGTTGCGCTCGTCGGCATCGGGCTGCTGGTCGGCATCGGTCTGAGCCTCGCCCTGACGCGGTTGATCGCATCGCAGCTCTACGGCGTGACGCCGACCGACCCCGGGACGTTCGCTGCCATAGTCGTGTTGCTCGGCGCGTCGGCGCTCATTGCATCGCTCGCGCCGATCCGTCAGGCGACGCGGGTTCAACCCGCGGAGATCATGCGCGGCGACTAGCCGCGGGCGGAAGGGCTGGCCACGGCGCTTAAGCTTAAGCGTACCGCCTCATCGCGGTCCGCACGCACTGTGCGTGCTCAATCCGTGCGCCCTCACGCCAATGCAGCCATATCTCGAGCTCGGGCTCGACACGTTCGGCGACGTCACTCGCGACGCCGACGATCGCCCCCTCACGCAAGCCCAGGTCATCCGCCACGTCATCGACGAAGCCGTGCTCGCCGACGAGATGGGGATCGACTTCATCGGTGTCGGTGAGCATCACCGCGCCGACTTTGCCGTCTCGTCGCCGGAAGTCGTACTCGCCGCCATCGCCGGACGCACACGACGCATCCGCCTCGGCTCCGCCGTCACGGTGCTCAGCTCCGATGAGCCCGTCCGCGTCTTCCAACGGTTCTCCACGCTCGATGCCGCGTCGAATGGCCGAGCGGAGATCATCCTCGGCCGAGGCTCGTTCATCGAGTCGTTTCCGCTCTTCGGCTATCCTCTGGACCAGTACGAGACGCTGTTCGAGGAGAAGCTGGATCTGTTCGTTCAGATCCTGGAGGCGAATCGGACGGGAGAGCCTGTGACGTGGCGCGGTACGACGCGCGCGCCGATCGCCGGCCTGCGCATGTATCCGCCGACCGAAAACGGGCGCCTCGCGACGTGGATCGGCGTCGGCGGCAGTCCGGAGTCGGTGGTGCGAGCGGCTCGTTATGCGCTGCCGCTCATGCTTGCGATCATCGGCGGGAGCCCGCTCAGGTTCGCGCCCTACATCGATCTGTACTATCGCGCGCTCGCGCAGCGCGGCCTCGATCGGCTGCCCGTTGGTGTGCACTCGCCCGGACACATCGCCGACTCGGACGAGCAGGCGCGCGAGGAGATGTGGCCGGCGTGGCGCGACATGCGCAATCGCATCGGCGCCGAGCGCGGCTGGGGCCCGACGAGCCGGGTCGAGTACGACCGCGAGATCGAGTCGGGGTCGCTGTACGTCGGTGCGCCGGACACGGTCGCGCGCCGCATCGCCGCGACTGCAAGCGCACTCGGCCTAACGCGGTTCGACATGAAGTACAGCGCGGGGACCCTCGCCCACGACAAGTTGATGCGCAGCATCGAGCTGTACGGCCGCGAAGTCATGCCGCGGGTGCGTGAGCTGCTCGTGCGGTCGGAGCCGGCGTCGGTGGGAGGTTCGGCTCGGGTGTCATCCTGAGCGGTCGAGAGTTGTCATCCTGAGCGAAGCGCAGCGCAGCGAAGGATCCTCGGTATCCCGTCAGAAGGGCATCTCGCTCGGGACCACGAGGATCCTTCGGCTGATGCCTCAGCGGGAAACCACCATTACGCTCGCGCAGGTCATGCTCGAGGCGGACCTTCCGATGGCAGTTGGCTGCGGCGCGCCGTGTAGTCCGCTAACTGAACCAGACGTCAGAACACGCGCCGCTGCAGCCGAGCGACGGTGAACTTTGCCGTGTCAGCGATGGCCATGACGGTCATCACGCCCGCCTGGACAGGGTCGGTGACGACCAGGTCCGCCGCGTCGGGCACGCTGCCCGCCATGTTCAGGCTGACGACGAGCAGCCCCTGGGCGCGGACTTCGCGGACCGCGCGCTCGATGTCGCCGCCCATGAGCGAGCCCGCCAGTACGAGCGCGGACGCGCGGGGCAGGCGCGCGACGGCGCGGACGGCGTCGGCGAGAGGCTGCTCGCCCACGAGCGGAATGGTGTCGACCGAGATGCGCTCGCCGCGGATATTGTGGCGATCGGCTTCCGAGATCGCGCCAATGGCAACCTGCCCGACCTGCGCGCCACCACCCATGATGATGATGCGCTTGCCGTAGACCGACCGGAACGTCGACACGCGCGCGACCTCGCGTACGATCGACCGGGCGCGAAGCTCCTCGACGAGTGGCGCCGGGTCTGCGGGAAGCTCGATCTCGAAGTACACGTGTGCCTCGCCGTCACGATCCTTGAGGATCTCAACGGACGAGATGTCGCCCTGATGTCTCGCAATGACTCCGGTGAGCTCGTGAAGGACGCCTCGACCGGAGCCGACCTGCACGAGCAGGCCGTAGGTGTCGGTCATCTTACTCTCCTGCACATCAGGTACGTATCGTATTCCGCAGCTGCCTTCCAAGGGTCTGCGAATGCGTCACTTCATTCTACTACTGATGGTCGCCGGCACTACGTCCTGTGCGTCGTCGGGGTCGCCACGAACAGGCATTGCCGCGCCGACCGAGCGTGTCGTCGCCACGGATGCGGACAACATCTACCGCACGACGGTCCGGCCGAACCCGAAGGTGGCGCTCCCGGTTGCGCCGAGCCGGGCGTTCGATGCGCTGAAAGCGGTGTATGCGGAGCTGGGGATTCCGCAGGTCGTGTCCGATCCGGCGACCGGCCAGGTTGGCAACGGCAACTTCTTCAAGTCGCGCCAGCTCGCCGACCAGCCGATCTCGACGTACCTGGACTGCGGCGACTCGCTCACGGGTCCGGCCGCGGACATCTACCGGATCTACATGTCGCTGGTGTCCGTGATCCGTCCGAGCGGGAACGGCACGTCGGAGCTCGAGACGGCGTTCAGGGCGAGCGCTCAGAACATGAGCGGCGCCGCGGCCGAGCGCGTGGCCTGCACGTCAACCGGACGGTTCGAGGAGCGGATTCAGCGGATGGTGCTGCTGAAGACTGGCGCGACGCCTCAATAGACCGTAACGGCGCTCTTCGGGTCCTGCGTTTCGCTCAGCTGGACCCACCCGTGTCGTGCACGCAACGGCTGCTGGTCGACTGCTCTTTCGACTGCGTATTTCGCGAGCAGTCGGGTCGAGTCCAGCAAGGGGAGCGAGGAATTCTCCTCGGAGATGATCAGTGGGATCTCCGTGCAGCCGAGGATGACACAGTCGGCGCCGCGGGCGCCTAACGTGTCGATCGCGTCGACGAAGGCCGCGGTCGTCTCGGGAAGGAAGACGCCCTGGCAGAGCTCGTCGAAGATCGCCCGGTCGATGCGAAGGCGCGTCGGTTCATCGGGGATCAGGCGAGCGAGACCACGACGCTGAAGCGCATTCCCGTACACGGGTCCCGTCATCGTCCACTTCGTGCCGAGCAGCGCGGCGGCCTTCCAGCCGCGTGTCTGCATCTCGTGCGAGACGACGTCGGCGATGTGCAGCCCGGGGATCGGGAGCGTGTCCGCCATCTGCTCCAGTACCAAATGCGCGGTGTTGTCCGGGCAGATGTAGAAGTCAGCGCCCGCGGCGGCGACCTGCTCGACGCCCTTGCGCAGATACCGGCCCACAAGCTCGAGGTCGTCGGTCTCCCACCCGGGCAGGCTCAGCCCCATCGGCACGGCGCTGAGGACGATCTCGGGATGCATGTGCGCCCCCAACACCCGCTGTCCCTCTCGGCACGCGGTGATGAAACACAGCGACGCACCCTCCGCGCTATGCGCGACGATACCCAGTCTCTTCATTCAGCGATGATGTCGACGACGGCGGAAAGGCTCCAGAGCGCCATACAAATACACCCTATGAAAAGGTCGAAAAGCTAAACGGCGCGAAGTCCCGAACGGCGCGAAGTCCCGAACGGCGTGAAACGGCGAGAAACGGCGACAGCCAACGGCGTCAGACTACGCCAGGTGCCAAACCGCGCGAAGGCACAGCGGAAATCTCCAGCGGCTGCGTCTCGCGCGTGGCATTCACGCCGTCGGGCATGTGTCGCGCGCTCAGCGAGCGCGCTCCTCCGGCGGGATGTTTTGGTTGAGCCTGAACAGGTTGTTCGGGTCGTATTCCGCCTTCGTCCGCACCAGCCGATGCCACGTCGCGCCCGGGTAAGTCGCGCGGATGCGCGCCTCGGCGTCGTCCGTCAGAAAGCCCACGTACGCCGAGTCGTCGTTAGGCTGGAGCGCCTCCGCGAACTCCCGGACCCAGATACGACGACCCTCGCGGTCCGCGTCGCCCTGATAGAACGCCGCGACGTTCACGAGCATCGGCTTCGACCGATGCGCATACGCCGTCGCATCCGACGGCACGCGCGCGACCGCGCCGCCGAGCGCGCGGAGCTGCGCCACGCGCATGGGGGCGTCCGACTTCGAGACGTAGTCGAAGATCAACGCCGCTCGCCGCGCGTCGATCGAATCCACGAACATCGTTTTCGCCACGGCCGTCGGCCGGTAGTTCGGATCTTCCGGCGGATACATCGCGGCATACGGGCCGGGCTTCACCATGTCCGCCAGCGGCGTCGCGAGTGACCGGAACGGCGCCAGCGCACGTTCGGCCGCGGCGTCGTCGCCAGCGAACGCCATCATTCCGAAGATCACGAGCTTGCCGTGGACCTCGGGTGGCAGGAAGGGCATCGGCGGGGCCGGCATGACGTTGCCGATCGTCGAGAGCTCGTGAGGTGCCGCGAGCGCCGCTGCCGCGAAGCCGGCGATCGTCTCGGGCGTCGCGGGCAGGATGAGAATTCCGCCAGTGAAATCAGGGAGCTCGTTGAGCCGGAATTGAAATCGGGTCACGACGCCGAAGTTTCCGCCGCCACCGCGAATCGCCCAGAAGAGGTCGGGATGTTGCTCGGCGTCCGCGCGAACATGCCGGCCGTCCGCCGTCACCACCTCGGCCGCGATCACCGAGTCGATCGTCATCCCGAACTTCCGCACGAGAAACCCGATCCCGCCGCCGAGTGTGATGCCGCCGACGCCGACGGAGCCGGAGTCGCCGAATCCGATCACGAGCCCGTGTTTCGCGAGCGCTTCCGTCACCTGAATGGCTGTGGCGCCGGTCTGGACCCATGCCGTGCGAGCGTCCGGGTCGACGTCGATCTTCGACATCGCACGCAGGTCGATCACGATGCCGCCGTCCGTCGTGCTGTAGCCCGCGATGCTGTGGCCACCGCTGCGCACTGCGAGCTCGTAGCCCTCATCCTGTGCGATCGCCACGACCTTGCGAATGTCTTCGACGTTCTCGACGCGCACGATCGCGCCTGGCCGCTTGTCGATACCACCGTAGAAGACCGCGCGGGCCTTGTCGTACGTGGGATCTTCCGGAGTGATGACGCGCCCCTTCACGTCGGCGAGGTCGTCGAGCGGGGAGCGGGTGGTTTCCGTTGATGATGACATGAACGATTCCTTCCTCTCTGCAGTTCGGTTCCGCCGACCGGTGTCAGCCCGGTCGTGGGGGCCAAGCCGGCCGCAAGATCCACGCACCAGCGAGCCAGTCCGGCCAACCTTCACTTATTCGTCGTTCGAGAGGTCGCCGATTCGACATTACACGCTTGACGCCGGTCGCCGCGGCCGTGCTCGCCGCCGACGCGCGTACGGCTCGATCGACACGGACGCCGCGTAAGGCGTTGTATGTCAGCCGGAATGACGTGGATTCCGTTCGGTGCCCGGCGTCTCAGCCGCAGAGCTGTGTCCGTTGGCGCCAGCTGGCGTCGAACGTCCCGCGAATCGAGCGCCCGTCGCCGACCGTCAGATCGACGGTACCGCGAAGGCGGCCGTCGGCGGCCGCGTCGTGCACGGTGATCCGGCCGGCGGGGATTGGAGTGCAGCGCTCGCCGTCGCAGGAGGCGCCGCCAGCGACCTCAGGGTCCGCCGGCCACCGGTACGTCCCCGGCCGTACACCCGAGCGACCAGTCCCACGACCGTCTCGCGGATAGATCCCGAGCTGGAGGTGTGGACCGTCCCGCCGCTCGATCAGGGTGTCGAGCGGGGCCAGCGCCGTGCGGCGCAACACGAGGCTGACCGCATACCCGTCCCACGGTGCGCAGCTCGGTGCGGCGTACGCGTGCTCGAAACCCGCCGGCGGGCCGGCGGGCTCGGGTTGCTGTGGCGGGCAGCCAAGCACCGCTGCCAGGACGAAGAGCGACGTGCGTTTCAGTTTCGCACCACCGATAGCGTCCCGGTGCTCACGCTCTCGAACGACGTGACCCGTAGTCGATACGTCCCGGCCGCCGGCGCCACCCACTCGACGCCAGCGAAGTAGCCCTTGAAGTCGTCACTCCCGACGACCGGCGTCCCGTTAGGCGCGAGCAGCGCGAGAATCGTATCGATGAAGTCCTTGCTGCTCGTGAGGATCGACACCGATTCGCCGGCGGCAACCGCGATCGGGATCTCGTAGGTTCGGCCGGGCACCACCGCCAGGTTCGTCGAGCTCCCCGCGGCGAGCGGCGACGTGACGACGAGTTGGGTGGTTACGAGATCCAGGTGGATATCGATCTCGCGCGCCGCCGCGGCCCCGTCACCGAAGGCGAGGTACGAGCTGGCGCGGATCGCCCGAATGCGCGGAGTATCGAGCCCTCCTTCGAGGGCGGTCGTGGCCTCGTCGAACGCGCGCTGCGGATCTACCACGGCGCCGTACGTGTACGCATCGGCCACGATGAAGTGCACGTCGGGGCTCGACGGGGCGAGCTCGATCGCGCGCTCGAGATCGGTCGCGCCAGCCGCTCGGCCGCGGAGAAATCGGCTCGACCCGATGAAGAGGTTCCCATACGTATCGTCAGGCACAACGTCGACCAGACGCTCGAGCACGTGGATCGCCGCCGCGTAGTCGAAGAAATACCAGTACGCGAAGCTGAGACCAGTCAGGGCAGTGACGTCATCCGGCACCTGCTCGAGTCGTGCCTTGTAGCCAGCAATGATCTCCTGCTCGGCCTCGGGGTGCCCGGGCAGCACGAACGCCGTCACGCGTGTGTAATCGCGGAGCGCGTCGGAGTACCGCCCGAGCATGAGCAACGCCTCTGCTCGGCC
>Ga0075430_100005357_pt1 | contig 10837 bp, 9 predicted proteins | sample RhiMetdeltSRZDD4_FD_75294 | JGI IMG/M metagenome (GOLD analysis project Ga0075430, IMG submission 75294) | Populus rhizosphere microbial communities from Tennessee, USA - Rhizosphere MetaG P. deltoides SRZDD4 | ecosystem: Host-associated > Plants > Roots > Rhizosphere > Soil | place: USA... | reverse complement strand
AACGTGCTCTACAACGCGTTCAAGCGGCTCTCCTCGGGCTACTCTCCCTCGGAGCGCGCCGCGCTGTTCCACGACACCTCCACCCGGATCTACCGCATCACGACCTGACCCACAGGCGGAGAAGGCGAGCAACGATGCGGATCGTGGTGGTGTTTCCCTGGGCTCAGGGCAGCCTCTCTGAGGAGGAGGAAGCGCATCGTCGCGCGCTTGTCAGGGCAGCGGCTTCGCCTGGAACTGAGGTTGCCTTCGTCCAGATCGGCCAGGCCAGCATGTTCAGCGAGCCGTTCTCGGCCAGGAACACCTCGCGCGTCGTAGACGAGATCGTACAGGCGATCGAGCAGGCGGTGCCGAGCCGTCCGGACGCGTTTCTGGTCTGGGGCGGGCTGGATCCTGGGGTCGCACTGGCGAGGCAGCGGGTCGACGTGCCGGTGATCGGCGTCGCCCAGGCGACGTACGCGGCGGCGGCCCAGCTCGAGGCTCGACTCGGGCTCGTCGTCTACGAGGCGGGGATCGTCGACGCCGTCCGGGAAGGCGCCCGGCGGTGTGGGGTCGCGCATCTCATTGCCAGCATCCGCTCGATCGACGTGCCGATGCCGGAGCTCACGCCACGTCGGACCTACGTCAGAGAGCGCATCGTCGAAGAGGCCGGCGCGGCGCTCGCGCAGGACGGAGCCACCGCGATTTACGTCAACGGGATGTCGATGATGCCGGCGGCGATCGGCGCCGAGGAGCTGTCGAGCCAGATCGGCGCGCCGGTCCTCGACCCACTCCGGATCGGCATGCAGACCGCCGAGCTGGTCGCCGCGCAGCCCGGCGTCCGGCGTTACCGGGGTGTGCCCGCCGGGTAGCCGATCAGCTCGTGCGGGTTCGGCAGGGTGCGGCAGAGCCAGCGGATCAGCGGGCTCGTGAACGACGCGATCTGGACGTCCAGCACGGCCGGACGCCCCGCCGCGAACGCCCTCCGCAGCGCCGGTCCGATCTGCTCCGGCTGATCTATGCGCTCCCCGTAGCACCCGAGCGACTCGGCCAGCTTCGCATGGTCCACCGTCCCCAGCTCGGTGAACGGCGCTCCGTCCGGCCCGAGCGACGCCGTCTGCTGCGCCTTGATCATCGCCCAAGCGCTGTCATTGGAGACGATCACGACGATCGGCGCGCCGCAGCGAGCTGCCGTCTCCAGCTCCATCGCGCTGAACCCGAACCCGCCGTCCCCGACCGTCACTAGCACGTCATCATCAGGGTGCGCGAGCTTCGCGGCGATCCCGTAGGCGTTCTCCGTCCCCAGGCAGCCCGCCCGGCCTGAGCGCGCGTACCGCCCCGGCGCACGCGGCGGCACCAGCAGCTCCGCCCAGAAGTCGGAGTCGCCCTGGCCCGTCACCAGCGTCGTCCGCTCGGGCAGCAGCGGCTCGACCTCGCTCCAGAGCCGGATCGGGTGGATCGGCGACCCTTCAGCACGGCGGAGCGGTGCCAGTTGCTCCTCAACCTCGGCGCAGGCGGCGCGCAGCCGGTCGACCCAGGCCTCGCTCTTGGCGCTCGTCGTCGGAGTCTGAGCTGGTAGCGCCGCCCGGAGCTGCTCCAGCACCAGTCGCGCGTCCCCGACGATCCCCACCTCGGCCGCCCGGTTCTGCCCGATCTCGGCCGGGCTGGCGTCGATCTGGACGATCCGCGCCCTGCTACTGAGGTACGGCGCCCGCCCGTGCTCCAGGTCGTAGTGGAGATGCCCGCCGACCAGCAGCAGCAGGTCGCACTCCGACGCCGCCGCCAGCGAGACGCCGTTCATCGAGAACCAGGCCATCCCGAAGTGGAGCGGGTGATCGGCCGCGAGGGCGCTTCGTCCCATCCGCCGTGTGAAGACCGGCACGTTCGCCTGCTCGGCCAGCGCCTGCAACGCGCCGCCAGCATCCGACCACCAGACACCGCTGCCGGCGAACACGACCGGCCGTTCGGCATCGGCCAGCAGCCGCGCGGCCTCCTCGATCGCGGCCGGGTCTCCTGTCGACCTGACCGGACGGACCCGCTCCGGCTGTGCGATCTCCGCGTCGTCAACGGTCTCCGTGAACAGGTCGCCGGGGATCTCCAGGAAGACCGGCCCCGGCTGCCCCTCCCTGGCGTGGCGCAGGGCCGCCGCGACGTACTCGGGGATCCTGGAGGCGGTCGGCACGATCCGCGCCCATCTCGTGACCGGCGCCACGGCGGCCAGATGATCCATCTCCTGAAGATTGCCAAGGTCCGCTCGCGCCCGGGGGATGCCAAGCGCTAGGCGATCTCTTCGTGATGGGCGACCTGTCGAAGGGTGAGCATGAGTCTCGGCGCAGTGAGCTACGAACGGCGTTGGCGCGGATGGAAGAGCCGGAGGCGCACGGTCGACCGGAGATGCTCGACCGGCTCCAGCGCTACGTGCTGAACGCCGGCGCTGCCTGGGACGATGCCAACGATTCCCAGCGGAACCGGCTGGCCCGCGCACTCTTCGAGAGCGTCCTGATTCGAGACCAGCACTTGGTGGCGGTGCAGCCTCGGCCGGAGTTCCAGCCGTATCTTGTGCTCGTGGACGCAGAAACGCCGACCCCTTCAGATCAGGGTCGGCGCTGTCACAGTGGGGAACGCGGAGGCGGGCTCGAGGGGATTCGAACCCCCGGTCTCGGCCTTGACAGGGCCGCATGTTAGGCCACTACACCACGAGCCCAGGCACCGTACGGCGCGCAACGAGGATTCTAGCAGACACGGTGCCCGGCGGTCCAGCACCGCACGATTCCGAACTGACGGACGCGGCCACCAGATCCGTCCTCAGCGACAATGTCGGCGCGCTTTCCGCCCCGGCTTGCGAGGCGCATGGTGGCGCTGTATTTGCAACAGGGACCGTTGAGGCTCACCGTGCTCGCGGAACGCTGGCGCTGTCCAGGCTCAACGGGAGCCACCCGCGGACGGAACAGTCAGCCTCCGGTGACCAGATTTCAACCACCAGCACGCATGGCCGCACGCGCATGTCGGCCGGGCTTCGCTACACTACGGGGAGGTAGGAGGTACACGTGAAGCCGACGACAATCGCGCAGGAAGAGCTCGATCAGTTTCTCCAGGTGTCGCGCGATGTCTTTCGACGGGCCTCCGTCGCCTCCGCGCGGGGTCGTGCCCTGCTGGCCACGCCGCCAACGGGCAAGTACCCGTACGTGTACACTCGCGATCTCGCGGTCGCCATCGCCGCGCTGTGTGAGCTCGATTCACTCGAAGTGGCGCGCGACTTCTGTCGATTCCTCCTTCGTGCCCAGTCCCCAGACGGATCGTGGGTCCAGCGGTACGACCTCGAAGGACGGCCCGCCTACTCGGTCTCCCAGGAGGACGCGACGGCCCTGGCGATCTGGGCGCTGCTGACGTACGTCAAAGCGGCCGGCGACGACACCCTTGTCGAGGTCGCCCGTGAGCCGATCGAGCGTGCCACCGCCTACACCGTCGAGTGCACGCTCAACTCGTACCTCTATCTCGTCGAGACGACCAGCTCGATCCACGAGTCCGAAGTCAGCCGTGGCTACGAGATCTGGAACAATTGCGCCCACGCGGCGGCGTTCGCCCTCTGCCACCGGGTGTACGGCGGCGAACGGTTCAGACGCCTGGCGTTGATGATCCGCCGGTCGATCGGCCTGCTGATGGTCCAGGAGAACCGGTTCCTGCGTCGGCTCGATCCGAACGGCTATCCAGACCCGCGTCCGGACGTGACCATGATGGCGCCATTCTACTTCGCGCTCTGGTCGCCCACCGAGCGGGCCGTCCTGAACTCGGCGGAGGTGATCGAGCGGTCACTGTGGAACGTCGAGATCGGCGGCTACATCCGGTACCTGCCGTACTCGCCGGCTGAGCGGCTGTCGCTCCCGGGTCCGTATCCGCACTTCACGGCCTGGATGGCGCAGTACCACTACGCCATTGGCAACCAGGACCGTGCCGAGGCGATCATGCGCTGGCTGTTCGACAACTGCATGGACGGCCAGGTCCCCGAAGTCGTGGTCCCGGCCAGGTCGATCCAACGGTTCGCGTCGGAGCTGCGGGTCAGCATCGACGCGATGGCCACCGGCGGGCGAACCACGCGCAAAGAGCTCGACCAGATCCGGGTCCGCCGCCACGCCGAGCTTGAGGGGCTGATCGGCGAGTCGCGTGGCCTCGACGTCGTGCCGGCCAATGTCCCGTACGTCTGGGGCCACGTCGAGACGCTGCGGGCGCTGCGCCGGGGCGGCTACGTCGGTCGCTGGGAAGTCGAGTCGAGCGCGCACCGCTCGCATTGACCCGGCGAAGGTGAGCAGCACTTCAACCCACGGCCCGCTCGCACAACGCGAAGTGGCCCGTCTCTGAGCGATCGGCGCTCACGAAACCCCAGTCCCGTTCAGGATCGACGGCCAGGAACGCCCGCCGGACCTCGCACAGCGGCAACCCGACGACGTTCGACAGGCACCCCTCGATCCTGGCAACCGGTCGAAAGTCGGTATCCTGAATGCCGTAGGCGCCGGCCTTGTCGAGGGGGCTGCCGGAGCGGACGTACCGCTTCACCTCGTCGGCACTGTACGACCGCATCCAGACGATCGTCTCGACCACGCCGTCCCAGACGATCTCGCCAGCCACTGCCACCGCGATGCCGGTGAGCACTCGGTGCGCCCGACCGCGCAACGACGTGAGCATCGACACGGCCTCGACCTCGTCTGCGGGCTTGCCGAGGATCGTCTCGCCCAGCACCACCACGGTGTCGGCCGCCAGCACGACCGAAGCTGTCGATTCATCGCGAGCGGCGTCGATGGAAGATCGCGAAGAGTTCGGCACCGTGCCCGCCCGGGTTGACACAGATGTGACACCATCGACGGCAAGTGCCTTGCTGCGTGCCAGCCGCCCGGTCAACGCTTCCGGCCCCTCGCCTGGCAACGGCTCCTCGTCGACGTCGGTGGGCTGAACGAAAAATGAGATTCCTAAGAGATGCAGCAGATCACGCCGGCGCGGCGATGCGGACGCCAGCACAACCTGCGCACCCGAATTGTCTGTATCTCTGCGCTGCACGTTGGCACCAATCACACAATGCGTCGTCAGCGTTCAATGATCTAGCCAGAAGAACGCTTTGACACCACGCCGTTCCTGGAGTATCATGCCAGCAGCGAGGGTTCCTGCCGCCGAGGTGCCCGCCGTGCGGCGGATCGGAGCTCCCCGCGGTCGCCGGCCCCCGACGGCTGTCTGCGGGAGCCGGGCGCGAATACGCGCCCGGTTTCGCACCCACTTCGTCGCATCGGGGCATCCGCGACGACCCGCCGAGGGGTGAGCACGCTGGCGATCCCGGACACTGCCCGCCCACGGCCGCTCCGCCTCGTCGCGCTCGGCGCGGTGACGCGTACGGCGAACGATGGATTGCTCGTCGCCACGGCTCTCGTCGCAGTCGTCTTCAGCATGGTCCAGTGGACCACGCCTGGCATCATCGGCGTCGACGGGTACTTCCACATCAAGATCTCGCGGCTGATGCTGGAGCAGGGCTGGAGAATCCTCTTCCCGCTCGATTTCCCCTGGCTTCAACTCACCGTCCTGAACGCCGACGAGTTCACCGATCATCACCTGCTCTTTCACCTGTTGCTCGCGCCGTTCACGCTGATCGACCTGCGGCTCGGCGCGAAACTGGCCGCCGTGGTCTTTGCCTCGACAGCGCTGCTCGTGATGTACCAGGTGATGGCCGAAAATCGGGTGCGCGCTCCGCTGCTCTGGCTGATCGTCGCCATCGCCTCGGCGGGCCCGTTCCTCTACCGACTGAGCATGACACGGCGGCAGTCGCTGACGGTGCTCTTGCTGCTCCTGGCGATCCTCGTCGCGTTTCGCGGCAAGAGCCGCTGGCTTCTGCCGATCGGCTTCGTGTTCACCTGGCTGTTCGACGGCTTCCCGCTGCTGCTCGGGGTCTGCGGCGCCGTCTTTCTCGGATTCTTGTGGGAGCGCCGCCGTGCGGAGTGGGGATTGCTGCTCTACCCGGCCGCCGGGGTGCTGCTCGGGAGCCTGCTCAACCCGTACTTCCCGAACAACATCCTGTTCTCCTACCTCCACATGGTGCCCAAGGCGTTCCACCTTATTGGGCTGAGCCACGGCGCAGATGAGATTCGGGTCGGCAACGAGTGGTACCCCTACAACCGGGAGGTCATGCTCAACGTGAGCTGGCTCGCGCTGGCACTGGTCCCGCTCGGGTTCGTGCCGTTGCTGCTGGATGCACGCCCGTCCCGGCTACGCCGAGTCGACGGCATGGTGGTCGCGCTCGCAATCATGGCCGTGACGTTCCTGGTGCTCTATCTCCGATCTCGGCGTTGGATCGAATCCGAGCCGGTCTTTGCCACGCTGTTCTGTGCCTTCGCCTGGAGCCGCGCGCTGCCGGAGCGGGTGGTCGAGCCGCTCCGGGCCAGGATGACGCCGACCCGCCAGGCCGCCATCGCCGTGCTGGCCGCGATTGCATTGTTCCCGCTGGTGGTCAGCTCGGTAGACCGAGCCCAGGACGATGCTCGCGTCGCCCGAGACTACACGCGGTATCGCGGCGCGTCAGCCTGGCTCGTTGCCAACACGCCGGCCGGCGCCCGGGTCTTCGCGACCGATTGGGACGACTTCCCAGAGCTGTTCTTCTGGAACACCCACAACACCTACCTGCTCGGCCTTGACCCCACCTACATGTACGACTACAACGCGGCGATGTACCTCCAGTGGCGAGCGATCACCAGAGGTCAGATCGACTCCCCAGGCGCCATCATCCGCGACTACTACGACAGCGGCTGGGTCTTCTCGGACCTCGATCACGAGGCGTTCATCAGGCGCGCGGCCGTCGATCCCGACTTGACAGAGGTCTACCGAGATCGTTCAACCGTGATCTTCGCCGTCCGCGGCTGGCAGCCAAAGACCTGACATCGTCGTCCGGTCGGGGGTATACTGCGCCCGATCCGGCCAGTTTGGCCGGTTCTGGGGTGCTCTGCCTGGATCTCCCCCGTGCAAAATCCGCGGCGCGACCAGACGTGCTCGTCGTTCGTTGTTGCGGTGAGGCGCCAGTCCTGAGGAGGGTTCGGATGCGCGAACGGCTGACAAAGATCGCCCGAGGGGCAGCGCTTCTGCTGCTCGTCGCCGGGCTCGCAGTGCCCAGCATCGGCTACGCCGGCAAGGGTGACGAGGACGACAAGGACAACAAGGGGAGGCGCGAGGAGCAGCAGTCCGAGCAGTTCCGGTCGCAGCGCGACGATCACCAGGTCACCGGCCAGGTGCTCGAGATCAACAGCCTGTCTGATCCGCCTGAGATGGTCGTCGCCAACATGGACGGCAAGATCAAGGTCCGGATGCTGACGAAAGATCTGATCCCGAAATACGCCGTTCGCCTGGGCGACCACGTGACGCTGATCGGCGAGAAGATCAGCGAGATCGAGTTCGAATGCCAGGAGATGAGCGTCGACGCGCATCTCGGAGACGACCAGGAAGAAGAGGACGACTGACGACCGGCGCACCCGAGCTCGAGCCTGAGTACAGACACCCCAGCCGCATCTGGCCGGGGTGTCTTTCGTTCTGGCTGCCTCGTTGGCTCAGTCCCGAACGCGGCGAGGCGGCTCGAAGTGGAACACTCTGGCGTAGAGCACGCCGTTGATCCAGACCTCGTGCACCGGCACCTGCCCGTACACCTCGCGCGGGGTGTGACTCCGCTGGGCCGCGTTCACGTAGTCCACGACGTAGTTGACGGGACGCGCGTCGCCGTACTGGGTCACCGTACCGGCCACCATCCCCTGAAAGTTCAGCTCCAGCGGGAAATAGATTGCGATGAGCTGCTGTTGAGGGTTCGGCTGCGCGTTCAGGTACGCGGCCACCTGGTCCAGCCCCTCGCCCCAGCCGACCAGCAGCACGCGGCCGGCCGCCGGTCCACCGCCGACGAGCGGGTTGTAGTACGCCAGCGCGTACGGCGCGACCACCGCCAGCGGCAGCGAGTGGCCCATCACCAGCAGCAGCGTCGCGCCCGCCGCCAGCGCACGCTGCGCCCGCACCCCAATCCGACTCAAACCGAAGTACGGCGCGAGCCAGATCCCGAGCGTCCAGAGCCCGAATCCGGCCAGGAGGTCGATCGCCGGAAATGCCGGCAGCGTGTACCGGTCAAGCTTTTTGCCCGCCAGCGACAGGAACAGAACGAACCCGACGATGAACAAGAGGAGCAGGATCGTCGGGCGCTTCAGCGGCCTGGGCGGCAGCAGGACGCCGAGCGAAACCAGTCCCGCCAGCGCCAGCGGCGACAATCGGAACATCACAGCCACCGGGTAGTACCACGGGCCCGGATCGGCGACCGGCTGGCCGAGGAAGAAGTTGCCTGGACGGTGCTCGGCGCTGGTGTCGAGGGTGAATCGGATCGCGCGGTTTACGGTGTCGATCGGCGCCATCCAGAGCGACGGCCAGAGGGCGAACACGACGGCAAGCCCGATGATGCCTGCGACGATCAGCGAGCGTCCGAGCCGAAACCAGGACCAGGCCGATCGGTCAAAGAGCAGCGCGCTGATCGCGACCACGGGCACCAGCAAGCCGAGGACTAGAGAGGGCGCCTTAGTCAACACCGCGAGACCGCTCGCGACCCCGCAGACCGCCAAGTAGCCCGGGCGTCCCCCGGCCCACCAGTAGACGCCGGCGGCAAGTATGGCGATCGTCATGAAGCCGGCTGAGAGCCCGTCCACGTGCACCACTTGCGTGTGGGCGACCAGGAACGGATCGAGCGCCAACACGATTCCGCCCAGCATGGCCGGCCCCAGACCCGCCAGCCGCCAGCACAGCGCGACGATCCCGACCAGCAACATCGCGTTGACCACGACCATCGCCAATCGGGCGCGGACCATCAGGTCCATGAATCTCGGCTCGCGGGTCACCGGATGGTCCTGGACCGTCACGCCGGCCAGCCGCGCGACCTCAGGGCCGGTGCCGAGCATGGCAACCCACATCGTGGTCACGCCAGGGTGGCCGCTCTGGAAGGTGCGCCGAAAATCGCCCTGGGAGAGGCCCTGGGCGAAGTTCCCGGCCCGTCTCATCCAGTTATCCTCGTCAGGCGTGATGAACAGCGTGATCCCGACAAGGCGAGCACAGATCGCAAGGACGAAGAGGGCTACCAGGACACTCGCGCTGAGGATGTGTGGCCGCGTCGCAGACGGACGCTCTATCCGCTCGGCGACCAATGTCCCCACGTAGCCAGCGCCTCCGTTCCATATGGTACCATAGCGTGCGTCTGGCTCCTCGGAGCCGCACGAATCCAGGAGGGACATGATGCCGACGCTGGGGGCCCCAGAGCTCATCATCATTCTCGTCATCATCATTTTGATCTTTGGGGTTGGAAAGCTTCCCGAGGTCGGTCAGGCACTCGGCAAGGGCATCCGCGAGTTCCGTGGTGCCGCCGATGGCGCCGAGGACGAGGAGCCTCCGGCCGCGCCCGCGCGCCCAGCGGCCCCAGCTCCCGCCGCTGTCGATGCGCCGCGCCCGGCTCCGGCCGTCGAGGCTCCCCGCCAGCCAGTTGCTACCGCCCCGGCGCCGGCTGCCGCGCCTGCTAGCGCCCCGGCGCCAGTTACCGCACCTTCCGCCGCCCCGGCGGCGACGACTTCCTCGTCATACACTGTGGTCGCCGGCGACACCCCTGAGACGGTCGCTAAGAGCCACGGCGTGAGCGTCGAGGAGCTGCTGGCAGCCAATGGCTGGAGCCAGAAGGACCGCGTCCTCTACGAGGGCGACAAGATCCAGGTCCCGGCCAAGAACACCACCCTCTGAGCTCGCTCCCATCGGGCGGCCAGGCCGTCGAGATTCGACAACGTGAAGCCCGTGACCGAGCGGTCACCGGCTTCATCATTTCTGGCGGTCGACGGCGGTGCGGACAGAGGAGACACATCAGCGTTCGCTGCGCAGGATCTCCGCGAGCGCGTCCACCAGCCGGCTGGCATCGGCGCGCGTGTTGTACCCCTGCACCGAGATCCGCACGAACCGTTGATCCCGCCACGTCACGACCGGGATCTCGATCTTGAACTCGTCGTACAGCCGTATCTTCAGTCCAGCCTGATCGCCCGGTGGCACCGGCATCGTCACCATCTGGGCGTACCAGTCCGGCGAGTCGGTGCTGAGCGCAGGCAGGCCGGTCAACTCGGCCACTTCGGCGGCCGTCCAGCGGGCAAGCTCGTGGCATTCGTCCCTGACGCGGTCCCAGTCGTTCGCGGCCTGGAACTCGATCGCCGCCGGCACAGACAGGTACGCCGAGAAGTCGCGCGTCGCCTGCCGCTCGTGCTCGTCGATGAAGCGGGACGGGCTGGGATCGCGCGCCTGCCAGCCCCAGCTCACGACGAGCGGCTCGAGCAGGTGCTGGACTTCGCGCCGGGCGTACAGGAACCCGGCCCCCTTCGGCGAGCAGAGCCACTTGTGGCAGTTGCCGCCGTAGAAGTCCACCCCCAGCGCATGCAGGTCCACTGGCACCTGGCCCGGCGCGTGGGCGCCGTCGATCACGGTCCAGATCCCCGCCTCGCGCGCCTTCGCGATCAGCTTCTCGATCGGCAGGATCACCGCAGTCGGCGAAGTGATGTGGCTCAGGAACAGGACGCGGGTGCGCGGCGTCACGCCGGCCATGACCGCCTCGACGACCTCGTCCGGATCGTCGAGCGGAAGCGGCAGCTCCCGCTCCATAACCTTCGCCCCGGTCTTCTCGCACAGAAAACGCCAGGTCCGTTCCAGTGCCCCGTACTCGTGGTCGGTCGTCAGGATCTCGTCGCCCGCCTTCAACGGCAGCGACCGCGCCACGATGTTGAGCGCCGTCGTGACGTTCTGCGAGTAGACGATCTCGTCAGGGTCGCAGCTCAGGTAGTCGGCCAGG
>Ga0075430_100005356_pt1 | contig 10837 bp, 8 predicted proteins | sample RhiMetdeltSRZDD4_FD_75294 | JGI IMG/M metagenome (GOLD analysis project Ga0075430, IMG submission 75294) | Populus rhizosphere microbial communities from Tennessee, USA - Rhizosphere MetaG P. deltoides SRZDD4 | ecosystem: Host-associated > Plants > Roots > Rhizosphere > Soil | place: USA... | reverse complement strand
AAAAGCTGATATGGATATTGTAAGAGAAGCTGTACGAAAAACAGAAGTGAGAGCTCCGTTTAGTGGTAAACTTGGTTTGAGAAATATCAGCCAGGGTGCGTATGTTACCCCAACAACGATCATCACAACTATCGGGCAGGTTAGCCAGTTAAAGATCCAGTTTAATGTTCCCGAAAAATATGGCTCGCAATTAAAGAAAGGACAGCCGATCAATTTTACAATCGATGGTTCTGCAAGAACTTTTACCGCAAATATTATTGCCACAGAAGTAACGATGGATGAGAATACAAGAAGCCTTGCTATAAGGGCAATTGTAAAAAATGCCGACTCGTCATTGATACCGGGAGTTTTTGCCAAAGTGAGAATTATAGTCGGAGGGATCCAGGACGCGATCATGATCCCGACAATTGTCGTACAACCGCAGGGAAGAAAGAAATTGGTTTATGTATACAGGGGCGGTAAATCGGTGCCTGCAGATATTACGACAGGTATAAGAGACAGCTCACATGTACAAGTGCTTACCGGGTTGAATGTTGGAGACACCGTGATCACAACAGGGCTTTTATTCTTAAGACCGGGTGCTGATGTGAAGCTGAAGAAGATATCGCGCTAAGATATGAGTGGTGTATGGTGAGTGGTGAGTAGTGAGTAGTGAGGAAGAGTTGCATAATCATAGTTTATTTAATCCTAAACCAAATACTATGTTTTTACAACTTAAACACACAAAGCTCGAAGTATTTAAATTTTCGCAAGAACTAGTTCTTGAATGTTACAGATTGACAAAGTTGTTGCCGGATTCTGAGAAGTTTAATCTCATTTCACAGGTAAGAAGAGCCGGCTTGTCAGTGCACTTGAATGTTGCCGAAGGCTGTTCCAGGAAATCAGTCACTGACAGGAAGCGGTTTTATGAGATTGCCAGAGGATCCGCTATTGAAATAGATACTGCCATTGGTATCGCATTTAAATTGTCTTATTTGAAAATGGAACAGTTAACAAATTTGGAGAACCTAATTGTAACAAATTATAAAATATTGAGCGGACTGATTGGAAGGTAATACTGACCACTCACCACTCACTACTCACAATATGAATCTTTCGGAATTAAGTTTAAGACGACCGGTATTTGCCATGGTTTGCTCCATCGTTATCATCATCTTTGGTAGCATTGGATACAAATATCTGGGTGTTCGCGAATATCCCGCCATAGATCCTGCCGTGGTAAATGTGCGTACATCTTATGTTGGCGCCAACTCTGACATTATTGAACAACAAATTACCGAGCCACTGGAAAAAGCAGTGAATGGGGTGCCCGGTGTAAAAAATATTACTTCAAGCAGTTCAACCGGAAGCAGTAATATCACCGTTGAATTTGAAGTCAATGTCGACCTTGAAAGAGCGGCCAATGATGTGAGAGATAAGGTATCACAAGCCCTTGGCCAATTACCACAGGATATCGACGCTCCTCCTACTGTGAGTAAAGCGGATTCGGATTCAGATCCAATTCTATTTCTGCAAATACAAAGCCAGAGCAAAGGCTTACTTGAATTGACGGATTATGCAGAGAATGTGGTACAGGAAAGACTGCAGACGATCTCCGGTGTCAGTGGCGTGAATGTTTTTGGTAAAAGATATTCCATGCGGCTTTGGATCGATCCGGATAAGCTTGCCGCGTATAAGCTTACCATCAATGATATTCGTCTCGCCATGGACCGGGAGAATATAGAATTGCCCGGTGGTAAGATCCGTGGCAACACGACGCAGCTTATTGTAAAAACATTTGGCAAGCTTACAACAGAAGCAGATTTCAATGACCTTATTCTTCGTGAGGATAATAATGGCGTCGTTCGTTTCAAAGATGTTGGTCTTGCAGAGCTGGGACCCGATACCGAAGAATCAGTTTCCAGGAAAAATAATGTACCATCAGTAAATCTCGGGATAATAGCACAGCCTGGAAGTAACCAGATCGAAATTACCGATGAGGTGTACAAACGAATTCAGGAGATCAAAAAGGATATGCCACCCGATATTATCCTCGAGGTCGGCTATGATCGTACAACCTTTGTTCGAAATGCTATCGGGGAAGTAAAAGAAACTCTTGTTATAGCAATTCTCCTTGTTGTTACCATCATCTTTCTTTTCTTCCGTGAATGGATATTGGCTATTCGTCCACTGATCGATATTCCTGTTTCGCTTATCGGTGCCTTCTTTATTATGTACCTGCTTGGCTTTTCAATCAATGTACTTACACTACTTGCCATAGTACTTGCTACCGGTCTGGTAGTGGATGATGGAATTGTTGTGACGGAAAATATTTTTAAGAAGATGGAAGCGGGCATGAATAAGCATAAAGCGGCCCTTGAAGGATCCAAAGAAATTTACTTTGCCGTTATCGCCACATCGATCACCCTTGCTATTGTATTCCTTCCGATCATTTTCCTTGAAGGTTTTGTTGGAAGATTGTTCCGTGAATTCGGTATCGTACTTGCCGGAGCGGTTCTGATCTCAGCGTTCGTTTCCCTGTCGCTTACACCGGTATTGAATATTTATTTTGCAAAGAAAAATCCGCACAAGCATTCCTGGTTCTACAGGAGAACCGAGCCTTTCTTTACAGGGCTTGAGAACTTATATAGGTCAACTCTGTCTGGTTTTATGCGTATGCGCTGGCTTGCATTTATTATTATTGCGGCTTGTATAGCCACCATTGTTTCCCTCTGGAAAATTGTTCCCTCCGAGCTTGCCCCGATGGAGGATCGCAATCGTGTACGTACAAGCATTACGGGACCAGAAGGCGCTGATTTTGATTTTACCGACAGGGTTGCTTATGAAATAACACAACAATTGCTTGATTCTATTCCTGAAAAAAATGTAGTGCTCACTTTTGCCCCTGGCTTTGGTGGTGGTGGTGGCAGCAATGCCGCATTTGTAAGTATGGGATTGGTTAATGCATCTGAAAGAAAAAGATCACAGGACCAGATCGCACAGCAGATGAACCGTATGTTCCGTCGATATAATAACCTGAGGGTATTTGCCACGCAGGAACAAACGATCTCTGTAGGTCTTGGAGGTCGCGGCCAAAATCCTGTCCAGTTCGTTCTTCAAAATTTGAATTTTGATAAGCTAAAGGAAAAGATACCTGTATTCATGGAAGAAGTTCGGAAGAATCCAATCTTTGTAAACACCGATGTGAATTTAAAATTCAATCAGCCGGAATTGCAAATTACTATCGACAGGTTGAAATCAAATGAACTTGGTGTGTCAGTAGCGGATATTTCGAACACATTACAGCTTGCATTAAGCGGTCGTCGCTTTGGCTATTTTATTATGAATGGAAAACAATACCAGGTCATCGCACAGGTAGACAGGAAAGATCGGGACGACCCTCTCGATCTGAAAGGATTTTTTGTCCGAAACAATCGTGGTGAACTTATTCAACTCGACAACCTGGTAAAAATGGAGGAGCTCGCTAATCCGCCACAGATCTACCACTTCAATCGTTTTAAAAGTGCCACCGTGCAGGCAGGTCTGGCTCCCGGCAAAACAATTGGCGATGGAATTGCAGAAATGGAAAAGATAGCTGATGAAGTACTTGATGAAACTTTTGAAACATCATTAGCGGGTGCTTCAAGAGATTATGCTGAAAGTTCTTCCAACACATCATTTGCTTTGCTGCTGGCGCTTGTGTTGATCTATCTCGTGCTGGCGGCACAATTTGAAAGTTTTGTTGATCCGCTCATTATTATGATCACCGTGCCACTGGCCTTTGCCGGCGCCTTCCTTAGCATGTGGCTTTTTGGCCAAACATATAATATCTTTTCACAGATAGGCATTATCATGCTGATCGGCCTGGTAACCAAAAACGGGATCCTGATTGTAGAGTTTGCCAACCAAAAACGCCGGCGTGGTGAGAAAAAGGTACCGGCAGCTATTGATGCGGCCGTTGCCCGTTTGAGACCGATCCTGATGACAACGTTGGCTACTACACTTGGTGCATTACCGATTGCATTGGCATTTGGTTCCGCCGGTAAAAGCCGTGTGCCGCTAGGTGTCGTTATTGTTGGGGGTATGTTATTTGCCCTTGTGCTTACTTTATATGTAGTGCCGGCACTATATTCATATCTTTCTTCAAAAAAGAAAACCAGCAACCTCGATACCGAGATCGCAATCGCAGATCTGAAGGAGGCTCATGATTAATTTTATTTGACCAGCCAATGAATTCTATTAAACGTATGTTGAAGTTTAGACTGAGCCATTCGAAGAGCACTTTTGTTCGTTCGGTTCTTTATTTACCTTTTTTTCTATTTGCATCAACAGGATACGCGCAGAAATTACTAACACTTGAAGAAGCAATAGCCACCGCACTCCAGTATAATTATGATATCATCATATCAAAAAATGATTCAGCTGTTGCTGCTCTTGATTATTCCTATCGTAATGCTGTTTTTTTACCCAGAGTCAATGGCAATGTTGGCGCTACATGGAATAAGAATAATCAAAAACAGGAATTTTCAACAGGCACAAAAAGAGAAGGTGATGTAAAAACAAATAATATTGTTGGCTCTGTTACACTTAACTGGACACTATTTGACGGTGGCAAAATGTTTGTCACAAGAGATAAAGCCGAAGAGCTTATTCGCCTGGGTGAATTGGCAATAAAGGACCAGGTGATAAATACAGTTGCCATTGTTATCAATACATACTACGATATCGTTCGGCAAAAACAACAATTAAGAGCGGTCGAAGAACAAATGAGCATCAGCCAGACAAGAGTTGATCTTTCACAACGCAGGTTAGAGATCGGCGTGGGGGCAAAACCTGATGTATTGCAGAGTAAGGTTGATCTGAACGCGCAAAAGGCTGCCCAGCTTAGACAGCTTACGTTGATACAGCAGTTAAAAGAAACATTGAATCAAACGATGAATGTGCCTCAGAACAGCGCTTATGAAGTTGTTGATTCGATTCCCATCAACACTGCAATTTCATTAGGCGAGATTCAAACTAATATTGAAAACAGCAATACGGCTTTACAAATACTCAGAAAAAATATTGACATTGCGAACCTGACATTAAAAGAAAGAAAGGCAGAGCGTTTCCCAATTGTTTCTTTTAATTCAGCTTATAACTTTAATCGCACGAACAATGACCTTGCTTTAAATCCTGCGCTTCCGATCTTTAACCGCAACCGCGGATACAATTATGGATTCACAGCAACGATCCCTATTTTAAATAATCGCAATACGCAACGCCTTATCAGGCAGGCCGAATTGGATATCCAATACCAGCGACTGATCTTTGACAATCAGCGTTCACTGATCAATCTTGGTGTCGTCAATGCATTCAAAGATTATGAATTGCAAAAACAGGCATTGGAACTGGAAGAAACAAATATTTTACTCGCAAAAGAAAATGTAACGATCATTCTTGAAACCTATCGTCTGGGCCAGGCAACCTATCTGCAGCTTCGTGAAGCACAACGAAGTTTAGAGGACGCATACAATCGCCTTATCTCCGCCCGTTATAATACCAAACTGGCCGAAACGGAATTGCTACGTTTAAAGGGTGATCTCGTAAGGTAGTTTATCGTTTTTCGTTTATGGTTTATGGTTAATTTTAGCTAAGTAAATTTTTTATTATGGCTACCATTAACCGCTTTGAAGATCTGGAGATTTGGCAACTTGCAAGAAATCTTTATCGCAAAATATCCAGGCTTGCTGAGAAAATCAGAAAGAACCATGATTACCGCTTTGCAGATCAAATGAAAGCAGCCGCAGGCTCAATTATGGATAATATTGCGGAAGGCTTTGAGCGTAACAGTCGACTGGAGTTTCTCAATTCATTAAGTATTTCGAAAGGTGAATCGGGCGAATTAAAATCACAATCATATCGTTCACTTGACGACAATTATATCTCGGAAAAAGATTTTGAAGAACTATATGAAGACACCGATAAAGTGTCAAAGAAAATCGCCAATTTCGTAAAGTATCTCAATAATTCTAAGATCAGGGGATTAAAATTTAAAAATAGAACGGATGCAGAACGATAAACGAAAAACGATAAACGATAAACGAACAAATCCGCTGGTAGGTATTATTATGGGCAGCGACAGCGACCTCAACATTATGCAAGCTGCATCGGATCTGCTAAAAGAATTTAAGATTGCCCATGAAGTAACTGTAGTCTCAGCACACAGAACTCCTTTAAGAATGGTGGATTATGCACAAAAGGCAAAGAAACGAGGTTTGAAAGTAATTATTGCCGGAGCAGGGGGCGCGGCACATCTACCAGGCATGGTGGCATCCATTACTTCTTTGCCGGTTATCGGTGTACCTATCAAATCATCAAACTCTATTGATGGCTGGGATTCTGTTCTTTCTATTTTACAAATGCCAAATGGAGTGCCGGTGGCAACAGTAGCCTTGAACGCCGCAAAGAATGCCGGGATATTAGCAGCAGAGATCATTGGCACGTTTGATGAAAAAGTATCCAAAAAAGTAACGGCATACAAGAACTCTCTCAATAACGATGTGATCAAAAAAGTAGAGAAGATGAAGAAAGAAGGATGGGAAAATATGTTTGATTAACCAGAACCCGAGTAACTTGATTTAAAGGATTATGAGGAAAATTGGAAAAAACTGCTGCTACATTTTCTCATTATGTGTTATTATTAACTCTTGTAATCAAGAAGATTCCACCTCAAAAGTGCAAATAAAAAAACTCAATTACCCGTCTGCTTCTGCCATTGAATATTACGATGGAAAGTTATACGTAATGGGTGATGATGCAGTGAATATGATAGTGCTCGACACAGATCTTGCCGTTATCGATTCGATACCATTCTTTTCCTTTTCAGAAAAAAGGATTCCAAAAGATATAAAACCTGATCTTGAAGCTTCCGCAGTTGATACTAACGGTAACTTTTTCTTATTTGGGTCGGGGTCATCGGCGCAAAGAAATTCTGCATGGAAATACGATTTGAAAACCAACAATAGCGACAGTATCAATCTGGAGCCGTTATATGCAAAGATTAAGAATGCGGGAATCGAACAAATAAATATTGAAGGAGCATGTTTTATTTCGGGAAAGCTGATGCTTGTGAATCGAGGCAACAAAGGTTATCAGCATAACCAGCTTATTATAGTTGATAAACCATTTTTTAAAAATGACAGTACGTACAAGATCTCAATTCTCCCTTTTGAAATTCAAAAAGACACCGCATCATTCAAGGGAATTTCCGGGCTCACCTCTGCCACACAAAATGACCAGCTGATTATGACAGTTTCAACAGAAGATACCAGAAATGCATATGATGACGGTGCAATCGGCAAAAGTTATTTATGGATCATCGATAATATTTCAAACAAATTGAATGCTGACATCCTTAAACCTGACAGGATAATCGATCTTGAAGAGATCGATCCACATTTCAGGGGTCAGAAAATAGAATCAGCGACGGTCATTGAAGAAACAAAAAACTCTATTCGTTTAGTATTAGTAGCAGACAATGATGATGGAAGCAGCACCATCTTTAAAATAAGTATCAGCAAGAATTAATCTACTTTTCCTGGATAACTACAAATTCCTGCTCAAGATTTAATGAATGCTCGTACAATTTATGAATGAAATCTCTCCCCCACCTTCCATAATAATATCCAACATTGTCATACCTCTCTTGCAAGCCATCGCCGGGAAATAAATGCTCTTTGATCGTATTGATCTGCCGTTGCTGATCGGCGAATTTTCTCTTCTCGGCCCTCAGCATTTTCTTTTCCAGCTCCTGCAAACGATGAACCGTTCTCAATTTTAAAGCTTCTACATGTTTTTCCAGGGTGCTATCCACTGCCGATGCCTGCTTTTTAAAACTTTCATACATCTGCTCCAGTTCCGTCAATGAGCCATTCAGCTTCACTTCATTCTTACTTTCATTCATCACGATACGATTCAACAATTCCTGTTCAGATAAAAAGAAATCTTCGATCGTAAACCCCAATTTTGCGATACGCTCCTGCCATTTCTTTTCCACGATCATAAAGGAATTGCGGAGCACAAGCATCGGGAAAGGGATCTTATAATGATCAAACAGGTCTTTTAGTTGTAACCAGTACGCAGTTTCTCCCCCGCCACCGATAAATGCAAGATTCGGCAGTATCGTTTCCTGGTAAAGCCCTCTAAGGATAACATTCGGACTAAATCGATCAGGTTGCTCATGTAATTCTTTTAATATTTCTTCTTTAGAAAAACTCATCTCAGTACTGAGTACTGAGTACTTAGTATTAAGACTTGCGATCCTTTCACGAATATTATCTTTCAAATAAAACAAATTGATCTCTCTCGGATTTGCCTGCACCTTGTAGCCCGCTTTATCCAGCTGCCCCGCGGTTTTCTCTACAATATCAGAAGCAGTTTGATGCAGGAGGTCGTCCTTAAAGATCGGGATCATCTGGCGTTTCAAGGCTGCATTATCGGGTAACAATACAACCAATCCATATTCGCCAAATAATGCATTCACTATTTTAAAAGTGGAAGCCTGGATCGTATCCCCCTCCTTATAACATTCTTTCATCAACTTCACTATCTCGTTGCCAAAAGGCAACACGGACAGTTGGCCTTCCATTAAACCGATCAGCTTAATTAATTCCTTATCTACTTTCATCCTCCCGACGGCGCCGCTCTGTTTCGTATTCCACGCCAATTTCTGTCCCCCGATATAAATATGATTGAGTTCATCAAGATCGGCATCCTCGCTGCCGATATAAAAAACAGGAACAAAATTGTATTCGGGCAAATTTGCTTTACAAAACGCGGCGAGCTTTATCGTATGCAGTATCTTATAAATAAAATAGAGCGGCCCGGTAAAAATATTATTCTGATGTGCCGTGACGAAAGTGAAAGTATTTGCCGAAGCTAACAGCTCAATATTGTTCTGCGTCTCATCAGTTATTTTAACGGCTGCATATTGTTTTTTTAATTCCTGCACCAGTACATCCCTGTTATAATTAAACTGCTTCCTGTCTTCAATAGCTTTCCTTATTCCCTGTAATGATGGTGGGTAAGCATAAAAAGATTTCAATGCCTGAGACTGATCAATATAATCCAGGATGGTTTTACTAAAGTGGCTGGTTTGGCGATAAGGTATTCGTGTAGCTATACAATCCATATCGTTAATACTTCTTTGTTACTTCGTTGGAATTGATTTTAAAAAATGATGACAGCTTCGAAGTACACGTAAAAATAAGAACTCCTGTTCTTTATTTTGTAAGACTTTATACAATCGGATCAAGATTTAAGAAAATCTTGCAGGATCAAATGCTGAAAGCTCGATGGTCGGCTTTTTACCTGATATTATTTCTTCGAGGATCTTACCGGTTCCTGCAGCGGCCGTTACGCCCAGCATGGCATGTCCTCCTGCATAAGAAAGGTTGTTAAACTTTTTATGCCTCCCGATATATGGCATACCATCAGGTGTTACAGGCCGGTAACCAAACCATGCTTTATTAATATCCGGCTGCGGCAAATTCATGGAAGGATAATATTTTTTAAATGCATGATAGATCGCCATCACACGCTTAGGCAGAATATTATCGCTATGCCCGCTAAGTTCCATCGTACCGCCAATACGCAACCACCCGTTAATAGGTGTGGTGGCTGTGCGGTCATCAACTAATATTGATGGATATTGCAAATTCTTTTGCAAGCCATCATATACTATGCTGTAACCTTTGCCGGGTTGCAAAGGCGTGTAAATACCAAGTTTATCTGAAATTGCCTGCAACCATGACCCATTTGCTATCACCAGTTCTTCGCATTCTATTTTTGCTTTATCAGTGATCACGGCAGTTATCCTGCCATTTGATGTTTCAAAACCCGTAACATCTGTATTTAACCAAAACTGAACGCCTTTGCTTTTCAAATAAGAATAAAGCGAATGCATGAACTTACCAGGATTCACATGACAGTCATCCAGGTACAACACACCACCGGCGACATCTGTTTCCACCTGGGTTTCATATTCCTGCACTTGTTGCGGGCTACACATAATCGTTTTTAATCCATATTCATTCGCCTTGTCTGCCAGGTGTTTTTCGTGATCGCCTGTCTTCTCATTTTTCCAAAGCATCCAACATCCTTTTTCGGTCATATCAAATGGTTCACTCAACTCATTTTTTATATCGTTCATCAAATGCCGCGTCAATTGCAAAAGGTTATTCATATGCGGTGCATTCTCTTCAACCTTCGCAGTGGTGGCACTCTTCCAAAAAGTTAGTCCCCATCTTATCAAATCCCAATTTAGTCTTGGCTTGATGTAAAATGGCGACGAAGAACTCATCATCCACTTTAATCCCTTTGCTACGATACCCGGCGTTGCCAGGGGAATAAAATGTGATGGCGAAACATAACCCATATTCCCAAATGAACATCCAGTGCTAATGTCGCCGCGGTCGATCACGGTTACTTTATGCCCCGCTTGTTGTAAATAATAAGCACAGTTCAATCCAATAACTCCTGCTCCGATAATTGTTACATTCATAGTTTTATTTGCGAGTCCCGTTTATCGGGGTCGTGTAATTTCCTATAGTTTTTCTTTTATGTTATCAACTCAAGAATTACTATTAAGCTTCTGTTGTTTCCAATTTGCTGCTTCGTCACTCAAATTGCTCAGTTGTACGACAACAATTCTATTCAGCTATTTCGTCTCACAGATTGCGCGGATTTTACACAGATTAGTTTTCTGTGGGCATCTGTGTAATCTGTGAGAAATTATTTCATCATTTACCAGCCCCCGGATTTCAAGTTATTTTGTCTGCCGAATAAGTCGTGCACCGAAAACCCTGCCCGCCGTTTT
>Ga0075430_100005352_pt1 | contig 10838 bp, 6 predicted proteins | sample RhiMetdeltSRZDD4_FD_75294 | JGI IMG/M metagenome (GOLD analysis project Ga0075430, IMG submission 75294) | Populus rhizosphere microbial communities from Tennessee, USA - Rhizosphere MetaG P. deltoides SRZDD4 | ecosystem: Host-associated > Plants > Roots > Rhizosphere > Soil | place: USA... | reverse complement strand
ATGCCGAACGGCGTCGAGGACGCCAGCGGGCATGTCATAGATAAACACGGCCGGGTGTACGCCTTCTGGCTCGGCTGGGACGACCTGCAGCAGGCACCAGCCTTCACTATGTGGGAGGAAGTCGAGCCGGAGCCGGGCTGGCTTGAGAATGCGGAGTACCGGCAGGCTCGAGAGCGAGTTGGGCTGGACTGAGCACGGTCGGTTCAAGGATTAGGACAGTCAATCCGGAACCGGCTACTGGGCATCCAGGAGCGGGCCGCGCTCGGCGGCCCACCGCGCCACCTCGCGCCGCGACCCAAGCTCCAGCTTGCCGAGGATGTTGCTGACGTGGGTCTCGATCGTCCGCTCGCCCACCACCAGCTCGTCCGCGATCTCGCGGTTCGTCAGGCCACGGGCGATCAGCACGGCCACCTCGCGCTCCCGCACGCTCAGCCCGCCGAAGCGGGCAGCCTCCGCACGGCGCGTCGAGATGCGGGACTGGCGCGGCAGCAGCGCCGTGACGCCCTGAAGGAACGACGCGCGCAGGGTCTCGTCCTCGATGCCCGCCGCCAGCTCGTCCACGATGGCGCGGGCCGCCCCATACTCGCGCTCGGCGTCCCCCGCGCGCTGCCAGGCCCGGTACAGGTTCCCCAGCGCGACGTGCGTGCGCCAGAGCAGGGCCTGGGCGCGCTGGGCGCGCGTCACCTCCTCCACGCGCCGCAGGACCATCTCGGCCTCGGCGTACCGCCCGAGCGCCGTCAGAGCACGGCCGCGCAGGAGCGCCGGTCGTGGCGTCTCGGAAGACGGGGCCCCGTCGAGCGTCGGCGCGCTCAGGCGATTCACCAGCCGCAACGCCAGCTCCGCGTCGTCCCGGGCCAGCGCGAGCTGCACCTGCGCGAACGTCAGCCAGCGCTCGCCGAGCGACTGCACCGGGGCATCCGTCTCCGACACCGGCCCGAGGAGGCCGGCCGCCTGCTCCAGCTCGCCGGCCAGGACGTGCGCCCAGGCGAGGTAGCCCGTCACCACCTGGACCCAGAAGGCGGACCGGACCGCCCGCCCGAGCCCCAACGCCTGGGCGAGATGGCGCTTCGCCGCCGGCAGCGAGAGCAAGTCGAGGTGCAGCGCGCCGAGTGCCCAGTGCGCCTCGGCCGTCCACTGCCGGTGCTCGATCTCCTCGGCGATCCGCAGGCTGCGCCGCGCCAGCTCCAGGGCCCGACGGTATCGGCCGCTCAGGCCCAGCGTCCGCGCCAGGCTGAACAGGGCGAACGCCTCGCCGGCCCGCCACTCGATCGCCCGGGCCAGCTCCAGCGCCTGCTCGCCGTTGCGCGCGGCCTCGGCGAGCGGCGCGGCATCCGCCACCGCCGAGCCCAACAGGTCGTCGCCGCCGCGCGAAGCGAGCATCGCCAGGCTCGACGTCAGCCGGGGCCGGTCGTCCAGCGACCGGCATAGGGCGGCGGCCCGCTCGAACGCCTTGACGCTGGCCGGCAGGTCGGCGCTGAAGTACGAGGCCAGGCCCAGCAGCTCCAGCGTCGCCGCGACGCCGTGCCGGTCGCCGAGCTGCTCGAAGATCGCCATCGCCTCCTGGTGCAGCGGGATGGCGTCACGCGGCTGGGCTGTATTGATCTGCCAGTTCCCCACCCGGTTGAGGCTGTGCGCGACCAGGCGCGGCTCGTGGATCGAGCGGGCCAGCTCCAGCGCCTGCTGGTACGCCGTGCCGGCCTGGACGTAGTCGCGGCTGGTCCAGAGCGAGCCGAGGTCGATCAGGCCGGCCCACTCGGCGCGCGAGCGTCCGGCCTCGCGGGCCAGGAGCACCGCGCGCTCGTAGTCGGCGCGGGCGTTGTCGAAGTCGCCGAGACGCTCGAAGGCCCGGCCTCGCTCGTTGTGGACGGCGAGCAGCGTGGCCGTCGGCACCGGCGCGGCACGTTCGGGGCCGTCCTGCCCCTGCCGGGCCGCTTCGAGCGCCCGCGTGAAGTGCTCCACGGCCGCGCGCGGAGCGTGCAGCCGGCCGGCCCGCTCTCCCGCCTGCTGGGCGTACGCGAGCGCCTTCTCCCAGACCTTCGCCTGCGAGAAGTGGTACGCCAGGTCGTCCAGGTGGCGGTTCGGCGAGTCGGCGTCGAGCTGCTCGGCGGCCTCGGCGACCGCCCGGTGCAGCGCCGCCCGCTCCCGCTCCAGGAGGTCGTTGTAGATCGCCTGGCGGGTCAGCACGTGGCGGAACGCGAAGCGGTCCTGGGACTCCTCCACGATCACCTGGGCCGCGATCAGCTCCTTGACGACGCCGAGCAGCGTCCGCTCGTCGACCCGCGCCAGGCGCTGGAGCAGCTCGAAGTCGAACCCACGGCCGACGACCGCCGCCAGCGTGACGATCTCGCGGGCGGCCGGGCTCAGCCGGTCGATGCGCTCCTGGACCGCCCCACGCAGGCTGCGCGGCAGCTTCCAGGCGGCCGGAGAAAGCTCCCGCCACTGCCAGCCGTCGTCCGTCCGACGGACGGCGCCGCCGCGCACGACGGCCGACACCAGCTCCTCGACGACGAACGGGTTGCCCTCCGTCAGCTCGAAGATGGCGTCCAGCACCCGGGCCGGCGTCACGGTGCGCTCCCCGAAGATCGCCGCGAGCATGCCGGCGACCTCATCGCGCCCGAGCGGCCCGACCGGGATCTCATGGCTCAACCGCGCCCGATCGAGCTGCGCCAGCCAGGCGGCCAGTCTCGGGTCTTCCTCCTCGGCCCGGCAGGTCCCCAGCAGCACCAGCGAGCCGGCCGCCCGGCGCGCCAGGTGCAGCAGGACGTCGAGGCTGGCGTCGTCGGCCCACTGAAGATCGTCGACGACGAGCAGTATCCCATGATCTCGGGCCTGGCCGGTCAGGACGTGGGTCAGCGCGGCGAAGAGGCGCCCGCGTTGCTGCTCCATATCGAGCGGCATCGGGAACGGATCGGCGGGACACGGCACCAGCTCCGGCAGGAGCCAGGAGATCTCCCGCGCGAACGGCCCGACCGCCTCGGCGATCTCATCCGGGGCCAGCCCGGCGAATCGGGCGCGGAGCAGATCGAGCACCGGACCGTACGGGCTGGCGCGATCCTGGAGGAAGCAGGCGCTCTCCAGGACCATGCACCCGCGCTGCGCGGCGTGGACCTTCCCGACGGCGACCAGCCTCGACTTGCCGACGCCGGCCTCGCCGGAGAGCAACACAATCCGCCCCTGACCGCTCCTGGCCGCCTCCATGGCGTGCCGCAACGACTCGACGACGGCGGCCCGGCCGACCAGCACCGGGCAGACGACCGGCTGGCCGGCCAGGTCGGCCGGGGGCGCGGTGGGATCGGGGGTGGGGGGAACAGGGGCGGCGGTGTCCGTCGACACCCGCCGCATGGAGTCGTCACTCACGGTACTCTCCACGGTGCCAAGTGTCGCACGGCTGCCGGCATCGGACTGTCCCTCCGGGAACATCTCGCGCGCCCGCCTCGTCTCCTGCATCGGGCCTCGAAAGCGGGCGGGCTGCTCCTCTCAGGATTCCACGCCGGTACGGAGCGGACATCGTGGGAAGTACGGAGATCGGGGGCGGATGGGTACGGAGGAACCGGCCGGGCCAGGATCGGCCCCGTCATCCGCTGTCATGCCTTTTCATCATTTTGTCTTTTTGTCAGCGGGGGGTATGCCCACACACGCCCGAAACCTATGCAACGCGGCCGGGGCGTGCTAGGATGCGCCATGCCCGGGTGATACCCTGATCCACGTCCATGACCTCCTCGCGATCTGGTTGGGCCTCTCTCCTGTCGGCGTTGCTGCTGATGGCGACGCTCGCGCTCGCGCCGAGCCGGCCGGCCGCGGCGGCTGACACGCTGGTCGTCATCAACCAGATCTCGCTCGATCGGTTCCCGGAGGTCACGGTCCACTTCACCGCCGTCGACAGCGCCGGCCTGCCGATCGCGGATCTCAGCAAGGACCGCGTGCAGGTGTTGCACAACGGCCGCTCCGTCCCGGACCTGACGCTCGACCTCGCGGAAGCTGAGCAGGACGGGCTGGCGGTGGCCGTGGCCGTCGACACCAGTGGCAGCATGCAGGGGAAGCCCCTGGAGACCGCCCGCGGCGCCGTGCGCACCCTCCTGGAGCGGATGGGGCCGAAGGACCGGGCGGCACTGGTCTCCTTCGGGCAGATCGTCCAGGTGGTCCAGGATCTGACCGGCGACCGCGAGGCGCTGAATCGCGCGCTGGACAGCCTGGTCGCGCGGGGCGACACCGCCCTCTACGACGGGACGTTCCGGGCGATCACGCTGGCCTCCCAGCATGCGCTCGGGCGGCGGGCGGTCGTCGTCATCACGGACGGCGAGGACACCCACAGCAGCCTGACCCTGGACGACGTGATCGGCAAGGCCCGCGAGGCGAATACGTCGGTCTCGGTCATCGGGCTCGGCGAGGTGAAGCTGGAGCCCGTCCAGCGCCTCACGGCCGTCACGGGCGGCTCGCTCGGCGTGGCCCCCGGCCCCGAGCAGCTCGCCGAACGGGTGGGCCAGGCCGCCGAGCGGCTCCGCAAGCAGTACGTGCTGCGCTACCGCGCGCCCGACAGCCGCCCGCCCGAGAACGAGGTCGAGCTGGTGCTGCACCAGGGCGGCCAGCAGATCCGGGCCGCCCAGCGCTTCCCGGCCCCGCCGATCCCGCCGCTGACCGTCAGCCTGGCCGATCTCGCGCCGGGCAGCACGGTGCGCGGCCGCGTCGAGCTGAAGCCGACGATCCCCAACACCCCGCGCGTCGACCAGGTCGAGTACGCGCTGGACGGCGCGCCGCTCCAGACCGTCGCCGAGGCCCCGTACGCCTTCACCTGGGACACCTCGACGGTGCCGCCCGGCGACCATGTCCTGACCGTCAAGGCGCGCCTCGGGGCCGAGGAGGCGCAGCAGGAGCTGCCGCTGAAGGTCGTCCCCGCCATCCAGGTCGGCATCAAGCTGCCGGGCGGCCAGGAGGTCTCCGGCCGGGTCAAGCTCCAGGCCGAGGCGGACGCGCCGTCGCCCGTCGCTGGCGTCGAATGGGCCGTCGACGGGCAGCCGATCGGTAGCGCCGCCCAGCCGCCCTTCGAGGTCGAGTGGGACAGCGCCAGCGTGCCGCCCGGCGAGCACACGATCACGGCCCAGGCGAAGGACGAGGGCGGGAACGTCGGTCGGGCCAGCCAGACCGTCCGGGTGCTGCCGGCCGTCCCGGGCGCCGGCCCGACGACGGCCCCCGCCCCCGGCACGCCGGGCACCGGCGCGACGGCGAAGCCGGGCGGGACGGCCACCCCGGCCCGGACCGCCACCGCGACGCCGACCAGCACCGGCGGCTCGGGGATCCTCGGCAGGATCTCGCCGGCCGTCTGGATCGGCATCGCTGCCGTCGTCGCCGTCATCGGCGGCATCATGTACGCCGCGTCGCGCAAGCGTGAGGACGGTGTGATCGAGGGGACCGCGTACCGGCCGGGCTACGACGGCCCCGGCGCGCCGCCAGGCCCGCCGATGGCGCTGCCGGGCGCCAGAACGGGACCGTTCGGCGACGAGTTCCGGGACGCGGAGACGAAGGCGGTGACGATCCACCCGGAGGCGATGACGGCGCCGGCCGGCGGGCCGGGCCACGCCTCGGTCACGGTGTCGCTGGCGGGGTCGCCGCCGAGCTCGTGGCCGCTCGGGGTCGACCAGATCATCGGGCGCGCGGCCGGGCCGGGCGTGATCGTCGTCGCCGACCCCCAGGTCTCACGTCGGCACGCGCGGATCTCCTGGGAGGGCGGACACTTCGTCTACCGCGACCTCGGGCCGATGAACCCGACCCGCCGCGACGGCCGGACCCTCCCGAACCCGTACATCCTCAGAGACGGCGACACCCTGAACGTCGGCCGCGCCGAGCTGACGTTCCACACCTGACCCCACAGCCCGGGACATCCTGCCGCTTGCGCCGCTGGCGGATGTGGAGCCAGCGCGTCTGCCGGAGATCGTTCGGCGGATCGACGAACGTTTCGCGGAGGAGGTGACCCCATCGGACGTCGGCGATCTCTGGTCGGCGACGATGGTGCTGATGGGCCTACGGTATGATAGGAACGAAGTCAGACAGTTACTCCGAGGAGCGAGGGGCACGCGCGAGTCCTCAACCTACCAGATGATCCTCGAAGAGGGCCGCGTCGAAGGACGCGTCGAGGGCCGCGTCGAAGGGCAGATTCGTGAGGCCCGCCAGATCGTGATCGAGCTTGGGACCAGTAAGTTCGGGACACCGGACGCTGTGACCGCCGCCACCCTGGAACGCCTTGCCGATCTAGATGCACTCCATCGCCTGGCCCTGGGCGTTCTTCGGGTAACAACCTGGCACGAACTCCTGGCGACACTCCCAGATCGCTGATCGCCCCAGGTCAGCCGGATGCAGCCTCAATGCTGCGATTACTCTGACGAACGGGCCGTCATCGCGAGCTCCGGCGCTCGCTCCAGGCAGAGAGGCGCCGATCCATCCAACGCGCTCGCGGCCGACCGATCGGCGATCCGCGCGAGCCCGTCGAACGCCGCGAGCTTATAGGCCAGCGTGTAGGTCGGCACGGCGAGCGTCAGGTCCACGAACCGGTCGATCGTGCCACCCTGGCTGATGACCTCCTGGCCCAACGGCACCAGCTCGGAGGCGATGTCGCACAGGACGTGTACCCCGAGCAGTTGCCGCGTGCGACGCTCGAACACGAGCTTGAGCAGGCCGTGCGTCCGCCCGGCGATGTGCGCGCGCGGAATCCTGTCAAACTCGCAGCGGCCGACCTCGTACTCGATCCGTTCTGCTCTCGCGGCCTCCTCGGTGAGTCCGGCCATCGCGATCTCCGGCATCGAGTAGACGCCGATGATCGGCAGGGGTGCCACCGCCTGCTTGAAGGCGATGCCCAGCGCGTGACTGACGGCGACGCGGCCTTGCTCCATCGAGATCGACGCCAGCGTGGGACCGATCACGTCGCCGGCAGCGTAGACGCCCGGAGCGGTCGTCTGGTACCGATCGTCCACGACGATCCGACCACGCTCGTCGATCTCGACGCCAGTCTGCGCGAGTCCCAGGCCGGAGGTGTCCACGATGCGCCCCGCCGCGACCAGGACAGCATCCGCCCAGAAGACCGTGCCATCCACCAGCCTGACCTCCAGCGCGGCGCCGACTCGCGTGACCGATGCGACCCGGGCTCCCGTCACCAGGTGGATGCCATCCGCCCGGTAGATCTCCGCCGCGCGCTCCGAAAGCTCACCATCCAGGAATGGCAACAGCCGATCGGCAACGTCCACGATGGTGACCCGGCAGCCCAGAGCGCTGTAGATCGATCCGTACTCACACCCGATCGCGCCGCCCCCGATGATCACCAGCGAGGACGGGATCCGGACCGGCGTCAGCAGCGTCTCGTTGTCCCAGACGTCCGGATCGTCGAAAGGGATGCCGGCCGGACGGAACGGGCGTGAACCGGAGGCGATCAGGATCGTCCTGGCCGCCAGGACGCGCTCCGAGCTGCCGGGCTGGCCGGGATCGACGACGACCGTCCTGTTCGGCCCGAGCCGGCCGGACCCGTGAATGAGCTCGATGCCGCGATTCGCGATGTTCTCCCGAACGAGGCGTCCGATCGTCTGGGACACCTCGCGCGTCCGGGACGCCAGCTTCTCGGCGACGACCCGGGCTTGAAGCTCCATGCCCAGGCCGTAGACCTGGCGTCCCATGATGCCGCTCAGATACATCGCCGTTTCGCGCAGGGTCTTCGTCGGAACGCCGCCGTTGGCCACGACGACCCCACCCACCGACCGGAGCCGCTCGACGATCGCGACGCGATACCCCTCGCTCGCGGCTAGCTGCGCTGCGCTGTCACCGGCCGGCCCGGAGCCGATCACGATCAGGTCGTACCGAGTGTCGTCGTCCACATCCCCTCCCCACATCCGTGGCGGGCCAGCTCTCGGCCCTGAGCACCGCGGACGACACGGAGCCGAGACACACGCCGGGCGCCGTGACCACCCACAACCGTCACCGTGCGTCCGCCCCGCTGACGGGAACGCCTACAACCAGACCCTCCGCATGGCGCCGACGCAGGCTCAGCCTAAGACGTTTTAGGTGCGATGTCTTGGGACACCTGTCCCGGATCTTGCAGGGCACGTGTCCGGCAGGCAGCGCCAGAGCTGATGTCGCTATCATCCACAGCCTGATGACTCGACCGCGCGTCCTCCTGCTCGGCACCGGCGGCGCTGCCAACGAGGGCCGCCGCCAGGCCTGCCTCCTCGTCGAGCGGGCCGACCGTGGCCTGCCGCCGATCCTGCTCGACACCGGCAGCGGCCTCGACGTCGTCCGGGCGCTGATCGCCTCGAACGTCGACCCGATCCGCGTCCAGGACGTCTTCGTCAGCCACCGCCACGCCGACCACGCCGGCGGGCTCGATCCGCTGCTGCTGTGGCGCCGGCTGCGCATCCAGCGAGCCGGCCGGACGCTCGGCGATGTGCCGGTCCGCGTCTACGCCGAGCCTCGGGTCATTGAAGCGTTCGGTCGGCTCCTCGAAGCGACCGCCTCCGGCACGCTCGCGGCGTACGGCGACGCGCTCCAGTGGCAGCGGCTGGTGGACGGGAAGCCGGTCCCACTGCCGGGCGGCGGCCAGCTCGTGCCGTTCCTGGTCGATCACGCCCCCGCGGACGGCGGCGCGCTCGGCTGCGTGGTGGAGGTCGACGGCGTCAGGATCGCCTACAGCGGCGACACCCGGCCGTGCGACCGACTGATCGAGGCGGTCCGGGGCGTGGACGTCCTGTTCCACGAGGCCGGGGGGCTCGACCGCGACGCCGACGAGATCCACCGCCACGCCCACTCGACGGCCGGCGACGCCGGTCGGGCGGCCCGAGACGCCGGCGTGGGGCGCCTGTACCTCACCCACCTCCCCGACGACACCCTGGCCGCGGCCTTGCTGGCCGAGGCCACGGCCGCGTTCGGCGGTCCCGTTGGGCTGGCGGCGGACATGGGCAGCGTCGACCTGTAGCGCGGTGGGAGCGTTCCGGCGAGCGGTCACCGCCCGCCGGCCGGTACGATTCTCACCACAGAAAGAGGATGTGGGTCAGACATCGTCGTCCGACGCACGACGCGGTACGTGGTCGCCGAGGGAGCGCCTCGCGCACGACCACCTTTGCTGGAGCACGACTACGATGGACCTTCAGACCCTGCCCACGGACAGCCTCGCCTCGTTTCGGGATCGAATCCACGGACGGTACGAAGCGTTCCGTGCGCGCGGCCTCAGCCTGAACCTGGCACGTGGGAAGCCATCGGCGGAGCAGCTTTCGCTCTGCCAGGAGCTGCTGGCCCTGCCCGGCACGGAAGACGACACCTCGGCGGCGGGCGACGACGTCCGCAACTACTTCGGGGAGGCCCAGGGGCTCAGCGAGGCCCGCGCCCTCTTCACCGGCCTGCTCGGCGCACCGATCGAGCAGATCATCCTCGGTGACAACTCCAGCCTGGCGATCATGCACGACGTGATCGTCTACGCCCTCCTCTTCGGGCTGCCCGGCAGCCCGAAGCCGTGGTCCAGGGAGGAGCAGGTCACGTTCCTCTGCCCGGCCCCGGGGTACGATCGCCACTTCGGCCTCTGCGAAGGGTTCGGCATCAAGATGATCCCGGTCCCGCTGACCGGCAGCGGTCCGGACCTCGGCATCGTCGAGGCGCTGGTCGCCGAAGACCCGACGATCCGGGGCATGTGGTGCGTGCCGCGCTTCAGCAACCCGACCGGCGACGTCTACGCCCCGGAGACCGTCGAGCGACTGGCGGCGATGCCGACAGCCGCCCCGGACTTCACCCTCTTCTGGGACAACGCCTACGGCGCCCACGTCCTGACCGACGACGCCCCGGAGCTGCCGAGCGTCCTCGAAGCGGCCGAGCGCCACGGCAACCCGAACCGCCCGTTCGTCTTCGGCTCGACGTCGAAGATCACGCTGGCCGGGGCCGGCATCGGCATGGTCGCCTCGTCGCCGGCCAACGTGAAATGGCTGCTCGGGCACATGGGGCGGAGATCCATCGGCCCGGATAAGGTGAACCAGCTTCGGCACGCGCGCTTCTTGAAGGACCAGGCCGGCCTGGCCGCGCTGATGCAGGCGCACCGCAGGCTCCTGGCGCCGAAGTTCGGGCGGGTCCACGAGATGTTCTCGGAGTTGCTCTCCGGGACGGGAGCGGCCACCTGGACCGAGCCGACCGGCGGCTACTTCATCAGCCTCGACGTGATGGACGGCTGCGCGAAGCGGGTCGTTTCGCTGGCGAAGCAGGCCGGGATCACGGTGGTACCGGCCGGCCAGACGTTCCCGTACAGCCAGGACCCGCGAGACCGGAACATCCGGATCGCGCCGTCCTTCCCATCCCTGGAAGAGGTGGAGCAGGCCGCCGAGGGGATCGCGCTCTGCACGCTGCTGGCGGCCAGCGAGAAGGTTCTGGAGGGGCGAGGGGCGAGGGGCGAGGGGTGGGGCGCGTGGGAGATACCTCCTCGTCCCTCATCCCTCGTCCCTCGTCCCTCCGTTTGACGGTCTCTTCTGGGCCTCAGTACAATTTGCCCACGACAGAACGCATTTAGACGCGTCAGAACAATCAGACAGGAGCCCGGCGTGGCGAAACGAACGTATCAGCCGAAGCGTATCCCGCGGAAGCGGGAGCACGGCTTCCTCAAGCGAATGGCCAGCCCGGGTGGGCGTAACGTGCTCCGCCGCCGGCGGCTCCGGGGACGCAAGCGGCTGACGGTCGTGTAGGCCGGACGGCGAGGGCCGCGCTGTCATGCGACGCGCGCATCGCCTCCGCCGCCCCGCGGACTTCCAGCGGGTGCGCGCGATGCGCCGCTCGTGGGGGCATCCGCTCCTTGTCCTCTATGTGGCGCCGAACGACGGACAGGCGACCAG
>Ga0075430_100005345_pt1 | contig 10846 bp, 9 predicted proteins | sample RhiMetdeltSRZDD4_FD_75294 | JGI IMG/M metagenome (GOLD analysis project Ga0075430, IMG submission 75294) | Populus rhizosphere microbial communities from Tennessee, USA - Rhizosphere MetaG P. deltoides SRZDD4 | ecosystem: Host-associated > Plants > Roots > Rhizosphere > Soil | place: USA... | reverse complement strand
TCATCGTCTACAAGTACGACATCGGCGTCTACATCGTCCCTAAGCACGTCTACGACGGCCAGGACTGGACCTCGTTCCGGGCCTTTGATCCGGCCAACGGCCTCCCGGTCACGACCGGCCCCTGGGAGGTCAAGGTCGGAACGCCCGAGCAGAAGGTGCTCGACCGACGACCGGACTGGTGGGCGGCGAAGGCCGGCCTGGCCAAGCTGCCACGCGTCGAGCGACTGGTCATGACGCCGAATGTGGGCGAGCAGCAGCTTGCGCAGGCGGTCATCTCGAATCAGGCCGACTTCACCACGAGTCTGCAGGCGGCCACCTTCCCGACGGTGCTGGCCCAGAACCCGAAGATCATCACCCACTCCGGCCGGGAGAAGCCGTACGGCTATGTCGACTGGTGGCCGATCTCGCTCTACGTCAACAACACGGTCCCACCGTATGACAAGCCGGATGTGCGCTGGGCGCTCAGCTACTACATGAACCGTCAGCAGATCGTCGACGTTGGCTGGGCCGGTGCCGGAACGCTCTATCCGGTGACGATGCCGTCGTACCCGCCGCTGCGGCCGTACGTCGACTCGATCAAGGACCTGCTCGAGAAGTACCCCACGCTCGAATTCGACGTGAAAAAGGGCGACGCCCTGCTCGAAAGAACGGATTCAAGAAGGGCAGCGACGGTATCTGGGTCGATACGACCGGCAAGCCGATGAAGTTCGAGATCCTCGGTACGTCGGGATTCTCGGCGGTCGGCCCGGTCGTCCAGGAGCTGTTGAAGCGGGCCGGCGTGGACGCGACCTACGTCCAGCCGCCTGACTCCGACAACCGCTTCTTCAAGGGCGAGTACACCGCCAAGCTGTACGGCCACGGCGGCAGCATCAAGGACCCGTACCTGACGCTGCGGCTGTACCAGACCGCCACGACGGCCGTTCCGGGCGCTCACCTCGCGAACTTCCCGAAGTGGAGCAACGCCGAGTACGACAAGGTCGTGGACGAGATGGCGACCACGCCGACCGACAACAAGGCGAAGATCACCGAACTGTACCGGAAGGCGATGGAGATCTGGCTGCCGGAGATGCCGGACATCATCCTGACCGAGTTCTACCATCGCATCCCGATGAACGAGACGTACTGGAAGGGCTGGCCGACAAAGGACAACAACTACGTCAACGGAGCCTTCTGGCACCTGACCCACCAGCTGGTGCTCAACGAGCTCGACCCGGTCCAATAGCGGGGCGTTGGGTTTTGGGTTTTGGGGGGCAGGCTTGCCACTCCCCACGACCCAGAACCCAACACCTGAAACCCGACGTGTGGGGCACCCATGCCGATCGACTACGTGCTGAAACGGATCGCTTTCTTCATCATCATTGTCTGGCTCGCCGCGACCCTCAACTTCTTCATTCCGCGCCTGTCGAGCCAGAATCCGGTCCGCGAGCGCCTGATCGAGCAGGCCGTTCTCGGCGGATACGTGCACGCCGGCATGGACGAGATGGTCCAGGAGTACGAGCGCCGTTTCGGCTTGGATCAGCCGCTCTTCGTCCAGTACGTCCGGTATATGAGCGACGTGCTCCGGGGCGACTTCAACTATTCGATCGCCAACTTTCCGCGCACGGTGCGCGAAATGATGGCCGACGCGCTCCCATGGACGATCGGCCTGCTCTCGGTCACCACGATCCTGTCGTTCATCCTGGGGACGCTGCTCGGCGCGTTCATGGGCTGGCCGCGCGCGCCCGCCTACCTGAACTACATCCTCCCACCGCTCCTGGCGATCCACGCCCTGCCGTTCTACCTGTTCGGCCTGGTGCTGATGTACTTCCTGGGGTTCAGGACCGGCTGGTTCCCGATCTTCGGCGGCTACACGGCGGGGCAGATTCCCGAGTTCTCGTTGGCGTTCATCTGGGACGTCATCATGCATGCGATGCTGCCGGCGCTCTCGATCATCCTCGTTTCGGTCGGCGGCTGGGCGCTGACGATGCGCGCGATGGTCGTCACGATCCAGGGCGAAGACTTCATCACCTTCGCGGACGCGAAGGGGTTGAAGGCCAGCACGATCTTCATGCGCTACGCGATCCGCAACACGATGCTGCCCCAGGCGACGGCGTTCGCACTGGCGCTGGGGCAGATCGTCGCGGGCGGCGTCATCGTCGAGGTCATCTTCGGCTACCCGGGCATCGGCTCGGTGCTGTTCGCGGCGATCCGGCAGGCTGACTGGTTCCTGATTCAGGGAATGGTCTTCACGGTCGTCGTGACCATCGCGCTGGCGACGTTGATCCTTGACTTGATCTACCCGAAGCTCGATCCTCGCATCACCTATCGGAGCGCCTGAGATGAGCGTCACGCCCCAGCTCGGCGGGGGGCCGCTCCTGGCGGGCGAGTCGCCCGTGGTGGTCCCGGAGCTCCCGGAGGCCAGCCGCGACGCCGTCAAGCCCGATCGGGTCGGCGCGGTCATCCGCTACCTCAAGCGCAACCCGAGCCTGCCGATCGGGATCGCGATGCTCATGAGCCTGCTGCTGTTCTCGGTCATCGGCAGCTTCCTTGTGGACACCCAGCGCGCCCGTCCGCTCTCGGTGATGGCGATCCAGCCCCCGTCGTGGGAGCTGCCGTTCGGGAGCGACCGCCAGGGCCGCGACCTGCTCGCCGTGATGATCGCCGGGACGCCGCTCACCATCCGGATCGGCGTCATCGCCGGCCTGATCGGCGTCGGCCTCGGGACGGTCCTGGCGTTCGTCAGCGCGTTCTACGGCGGCCTCCTCGACACGATTGTCCGGGGCCTCGTCGACATCGGCCTGACGGTGCCCGGGCTGCTGGTACTCATCATCCTGGCGGTCACGATCCGCGAGGGGATCACCGTCAACCAGATGGCGCTGGTGGTCGCCTGCCTGGCCTGGCTCTACCCGACGCGGGTGATCCGGGCCCAGGTCCTCTCGATGCGCGAGCGCACCTGGGTCCAGGTGGCGAAGCTCTCCGGGATGACCGGCCCGGAGATCATCCTCAAGGAGATGCTGCCCAACCTGTTCCCGTACCTGGCCGCCGCGCTGGTCAACAGCATCTCCGGTGCGGTGCTGGCATCGGTCGGCCTGGAAGCGCTGGGACTCGGGCCGATCGAGTCGCCGACCCTCGGCATGACCGTCTACTGGGTCCAGTTCAACGCCGCGCTCATCAACGGCTGGTGGTGGTGGTGGACGGCGCCGATCGTGGTCCTGTTCATCCTGTTCGTCGGCCTGTTCATGGTCTCGCTCGGACTGGACGAGATCGCGAACCCGCGCCTTCGCAAGACCGTGTGAGGCGGTATGGCGATTCAAGCATCTGATGAGAGAACGCGTGTGAGGTCCGCCGTCCTCGCGGTGCGAGACCTGCGCGTCTACTACCACACGCCGAGAGGTGCCGTCCGCGCCGTCGACGGCGTCACGTTCGACATCAAGGCCGGCGAGCGGCTCGGCCTGGTCGGCGAGTCTGGCTCCGGCAAGACCACCATCGCCCTGGCCCTGATGCGTCTGATCCGGCCGCCCGGCCGAATCGAGGGCGGCGAAGTCCTGGTCGACGGCACCGACCTCCTCCGGTTGGCCGAGGAGCAGATGCGGCAGCGCCGCCTGGCCGTGATCGCGATGGTGGCCCAGGGCGCGATGAACTCGCTCAACCCGGTCATCCGCGTGCGCGACCAGATCGCCGACGCCCTGAAGGATCACGGCGTCCGGCTCTCGAAGGCCGAGCTTGGCTCGCGGATCGCCGACCTGTTGCAGCACGTCGGCCTCGGGCCGCACGTCGCCGACATGTTCCCGCACGAGCTGAGCGGCGGCATGAAGCAGCGCGTCTGCATCGCCATCGCCATCAGCATGCAGCCGAAGGTCATCATCGCCGACGAGCCGACCAGCGCCCTCGACGTCGTCGTGCAGCGCCAGGTCATGGAGACGCTGCGGAACGTCCAGCTCGAGCTGGGCGCGGCCGTAATCCTGGTCGGGCACGACATGGGGCTGATGGCTCAGGCCGTCGATCGGCTGGGCGTGATGTACGCCGGCACACTCGCCGAGCTCTGCGAGGTCCGCGCGATCTTCGAGGAGCCGCTCCACCCGTACAGCCAGCTCCTGATCGCCAGCCTGCCCTCGCTTGACAAGAAGGGCGTCTTCCAGGGCATCCCCGGGTTGCCGCCCTCTCTCCTGAACAAGCCGAAGGGGTGTCCGTTCCGGCCGCGCTGCCCCAAGGCGTTCGACAAGTGCGTGGACGTGGAGCCGCTGCTCACCGAGGTCAAGCCCGGACGGTGGGTCTCCTGCCACCTCTACGACGTGGATGGAGTGCCGGCATGACGGCGTTGCTCGAAGCGAAGAACGTCGGCAAGACGTTCGGCGGCGGCCTCTTCGACAAGGTCCGCACGGTCGCGTTGCGAGACTTCTCGCTCGGGATCGAGTCCGAGCCGCCGTCGATCCTGGCGGTCGTCGGCGAGAGTGGCAGCGGCAAAACGACCCTCGCGCGGCTGCTGCTCGGCCTGGTGGGACCGACGACCGGCCAGGTGCTCTACCGTGGCACGGATCTGCGCTCCCTCTCGGGCACTCAGCGCAAGCAGTTCCTCAGAGACGTCCAGGTGATCTTCCAGGATCCGTACGAGGTCTACAACCCGTTCTACTACGTCGACCACGTCCTGGAGACCCCGGTCCAGAAGTTCGGGCTGGCCGCTTCGCGCGCCGAGGCCCGCGAGAAGATCGAGGAGACGCTGCGAGCGGTCGGGCTGCGCCCGGACGAGACGCTGGGGCGGTACCCGCACCAGCTGAGCGGCGGCCAGCGTCAGCGGATCATGGTGGCGCGGGCCCTCCTGATCCGCCCGCGCATCATCATCGCCGACGAGCCGGTCTCGATGGTCGACGCGTCGCTTCGCGCCACCATCCTCGGCAGCCTTCGCGAGCTGAACCAGGCGTTCGGCATCTCGCTGATCTATATCACGCACGACCTGACGACGGCGTACCAGATCAGCGAGAACATCGTGGTGCTCTACCGGGGCTCGGTCGCCGAGGTCGGCGACGTCGAGAAGGTCGTCGGCGATCCGAAGCACCCGTACACCCGGCTGCTGGTCGGCTCGGTGCCGCTGCCGGACCCGGACAAGGCCTGGCACGGCGAGCCGCCGCCGTCCGAGGAGGCCCGCAAGGCTGCCGCCGTCCCGCACGACGGCTGTGCCTTCGCGGCGCGCTGCCCCGACGCGATGCAGATCTGCCGCGAGGAGCGCCCGCCGCTCTACCAGCTCGACGAGCATCGGGCGGCGGCCTGCTATCTGTACCTGGGCCAGCCCGAGATCGGCGCCGACGAGATCGGGAAGGTGATGGTCCCGCCGACCCGCGAGCCGGTCTCGCTGCCGGTCTCGTAGCGTCTCCTCGCCCTATTCGATCTGTCACGACGGTCCGGTTCCCGCGCCCGCGCGGCCAGGGAGCCGGACCGCGACGCGTCTTCGGCTACAATCGGCGCGTCCTACCTGGACTGCTGATGCTGCGCGCCGGTTGGAGCCACGATCCGATCGCGCTGAACGGGTGATCTTTGCACGTCACGATCTTCGAGGCGATCGTCCTGGGCATTGTCCAGGGGCTCGCCGAATTCCTCCCGATCTCGAGCTCCGGTCACCTGATCCTGGTCCCCTGGCTGCTCGGCTGGCCCTCGCACGGCCTGACGTTCGACCTGGCGCTCCACCTCGGCACGTCGGTCGCGCTGCTCGGCTACTTTTGGCGCGACTGGCTGGTGCTGGCTACGGCCGCAGTGCGCGGACTGACGGACGCCAAAGCCCGCGCCAGCCACGAGTGGCGCCTGGCGTGGCTGATCGTCGTCGGCTGCATCCCGGCCGCCGTCGTCGGCATCCTCTTCGAGGATCTTATCGAGGCGACGTTCCGCCAGCCGGCTCTGATCGCCGTGCTGCTGATCGCGTTCGGCCTGGTCCTGCTCGTCGCCGACATGGTCGGGAAGCGGGCGCGTTCCCTGGAGCAGGTGACGCTCGTCGATTCGCTCGTGATCGGCTGCGCCCAGGTGCTGGCGCTGGCGCCGGGGGTCTCGCGCTCCGGCATCACGATGACGGCCGGCCTCTTCCGTGGCCTGGATCGCGGGACGGCCGCCAGGTTCTCGTTCCTGCTCTCGGCGCCGATCACTGTGGCGGCGGCGCTCTACAAGCTGCGCGTCCTCGTCAAGGAGCCGCTGACCGGTTCCGAGGCCGTCGCCTTCGTCGTCGGGATCGCGACGGCGGCAGTCGTCGGGGCGCTGGCGATCGGCTTCCTGCTGCGCTACCTCCAGCGCCAGCCGGTCAACCTCTTCGTCTGGTACCGCCTCGGCGCCGGCGTCCTGGTGCTGGTCCTGGCGTACGCGGGCTGGTAGCCGCTGCCGTCGCGAAGGCGTCACGGCCTGTCCCGCGTCCGTATCGCGAGCGTCAGCGAGCCGGACCCTGTGGCCGAAAGGTCCGCCGGCGGAGTTCACTCTGAGCGTAGCGAACGGGCTCGCGGTGGGGAGATCCCAGCTTCGTCGTCGCAGGTGCCACGGGGGCACTTCGACGACGTCACGGCACTCGACGAAATGGAACCGCCCTGCCGCCTCGCCGTTCTACCGTGTGCACGTGCTCATCATGACCAGGGGGTCAGAGATTGGTGCACAGAGTCGCCAGATGGGTCACCGTTTTCGCAATCGTCGCCGTGACGGCCGGGACGCTCCCGGTCGGCGCGAGCGCGCAAGTCACGCCAACCGAACCGGCGGCGGCGCCTGCACCGCCATCGCCGATGCAAGTGGTAACGCCGACTCCGGATTACGGCGCGAGCGTTTTCCTCCTCGGCAATCCCGCCACGACTGACCGCGATCTTCAGCTCCTCAAGGCCGCCGGCCTGAACTGGGCGAAGCTCACCGTGCCGTGGCGCAGCATCGAGGCGAGCTGCAAGAACTGCATCGACTGGGACGACCTCGACCGGGTCGTCGCGTCTGCGACGGCGGCCGGTGTCAAGCTGATGGTGCGCGTCGACCACCAGCCCGACTGGTCCCGGGCCGTCCCCGCCGAGAACGGCCCGCCCGACAACGTCGAGGATTACGCCGACTTCGTCTCGGTGCTGGCGAAGCGGTATCGAGCCGGTTCGCTCAAGGGCACGATCGACGCGATCCAGGTCTGGAACGAGCCGAACCTCTCGCGCGAGTGGGGCGGCGCCCTGATCTCGCGGGACCAGGCTGCCCAGTACATGTACATGCTCAAGGAGACGTACACGCTGGTCAAGGCCGAAGACCCGACCAAGATCGTCGTCAGCGCCGGCCTCTCGCCGACCGGGACGAACGACGGCACGGCGATGCCGGACCACGAGTACCTCGGCTGGATGTACGAGTTCGGGCTCGCCCAGTACGCCGACGTCATCGGGGTGCACGCGCCCGGCTACGGCTCGGCGCCCGAGGCGATGCTCAACTCCGACCCGCGCTTCCCGCACGAGTCGTTCTACTTCCGCCGCGTCGAGCAGCTCCGCGACATCATGGTCATGAACGGCGACGGCGCCAAGCCGTTCTGGGTGCTGGAGTTCGGCTGGACCACCGACCAGGTCAACCCGCAGTACTCCTGGTACGCCGTCACGCCGGAGCAGCAGGCCGACTACCTCGTGAAGGCGTACCAGTACGCCGCTGCCAACTGGGCGCCGCAGGTCGGCGTGATGTTCGTCTGGAACATCGCGGACCCGGCCTGGACGCCCGAGTTCGAACAGTACTGGTGGAGCATCACCAACCCGGATGGGACGCCGCGTCCCTCCTACGACGCGCTGTCGGCCGCCCGCGCATCTGGCGTTCTGCCGTAGCGATTCGAGGGGTACCTACCTCCAGGCGCGCTCGGGTCAGCACGCCTGGAGGTCATCGTGATTCACCTCGTCGGCACGCTGTCCGGTGCGCATACCATCGATTTCGATGGTTCGAAGTCAGTTGCTCCGTCCGTTCCCTTCGAGTCATCGCCCTGTTCGACGCTGGATTCGTACCTCGCCGGACCAGTTTTTTCACGTTTGAACCACGCCGGTACCACATTTGGCCACGCGTGTACCGCGCCGGTGCCAGTTCCTTGATATGCCGATCCGGATGCGTCGCAGCACGACACGGCCCGGTTCGTCCTCACCGCGACGGGACCGCACGCACGACTACACCGCGCACGTCCTCACCGCGACAGAGCCGCATCCACGGCCTCGCCCCGCACTTCTTGACCACGAGCGAGTCGCACGGACGGCCCCGCCCCGCACTGCCTCACCGCGAGCGTCAGCGGGCGGACCTCCGGCAGTTCGTCCCGTCTGGTGGTCACAGGTCCCATCACGTCGCTCGCGTCGTCACGTCGGCGCCGCCGGCGATCAGGAGCCCCAGCGCTTCACGGTTCGCGGTCGCCGCGTCGAGCTCGGCCGTGATCCGCCCGCGATACATCACCACCAGCCGGTCGGCCACGGCCAGCAGCTCGTCCAGCTCCGACGAGACCAGCAGGACCGCCGCGCCGCCGTCGCGAGCGGCGATCAGCCGGCGATGGATCAGCTCGGTCGCCCCGACGTCGACCCCGCGCGTCGGCTGTGCCGCGATCAGCAGCCTCGGGCCGGTCGACAGCTCCCGCGCCACGACCGCCTTCTGCTGATTGCCGCCGGAGAGCGTCCCCGTCTGGGCCTGCACCGACGCGGTGCGCACGTCGTACTCCGCGATCAGCCGCGCCGCGTAGCGGCGGACCGCGCTGAACGTCCGGCGCAGCCAGGCGGCGAACGGCGGCCGGTCGTAGCGCGAGAGCACCAGGTTGTCTGAGAGCGGGTGCGCCAGCACCAGGCCGTACTTGTGGCGGTCCTCCGGGATGTGGCTCACGCCGTGCTTGGCAAGATCGCGCGGACCGGCGCCGGTCAGGTCGGCGCCGAGCACCGTTATGCGGCCGTCGCGTACGGACCGCAGGCCTGCCAGCGCCTCGACCAGCTCGGTCTGGCCGTTCCCCTCGACGCCGGCCACGCCGACGATCTCGCCGGCCCGGATCGTCAGATCGACCCCGTCCACGACGACGCTGCCGCGCTGGTCCAGCACCCGCAGCCCCTCGACGCGGAGCACGTGGGCGCCCGGCCTGGCCGGTCCCTTCTCGACCACCAGCTCGACCGGGCGGCCGACCATCATCGTCGCAAGCGACTGCTCCGTCGCCTCGGCCGGCCGGACCGTCCCGACCACCCGTCCCCGCCGCAGCACCGTGATCCGATCGGCGACCGTCAACACCTCGCGGAGCTTGTGGCTGATGAAGATCACGGCGCGCCCGCCGGCCGCCAGGCCGCGCATCACCCCGAAGAGCTGCTCGACTTCCGGCGGCGCCAGCACGGCGGTCGGCTCGTCCAGGATCAGGATGTCGGCCTTCCGGTAGAGCGCCTTCAGGATCTCGACGCGCTGCTGCACCCCGACCGGCAGGTCGCGGACCAGGGCGTCGGGGTCGACCTCGAGGCCGTACGCCGCCGAGAGCCGGGCGAGCTCCGCGCGCGCGGTCGTCAGATCGAGCGCGAGCCGGTCGGTCGGCTCGCTGCCGAGGACGACGTTTTCGATCACCGTGAAGCTCGGGATCAGCATGAAGTGCTGGTGGACCATCCCAATGCCGACCCGGATTGCGTCGCTCGGGCCGGACGGGCGGTACGGTTGGCCGCGCAGCAGCATCGTGCCGGCGTCTGGCTCCACCAGCCCGAACAGGACGTTCATCAGCGTCGTCTTGCCGGCCCCGTTCTCGCCGAGCAGCGCGTGGATCTCGCCGGCCCGGACGTCGAGGCCGACCGCGTCGTTGGCGAGCACCGGCCCGAACCGCGTCGTCAGCCCCTCAACGCGCAGGAGCGCCGGCTCCGAGGCGCTCATCCTCAGGACCGCTGACCCTTGACGTACGGCACGCCGACCGCCGCCGGCGCGTGTGCCCGCCCGACCAGCCCCGCCACCACCACGATCGTCAGCACGTACGGCAGCATCCCGACGAGCTGGTACGGCACGGCGAGCCCCTGGATCTGGAGCGTCACCGGCAGCGCCTCGGTCAGGCCGAACAGCAAGGCGGCGCCCCAGGCCCCGAGCGGCGTCCACTTCCCGAAGATCATCGCCGCCAGCGCGATGAAGCCGCGCCCGTTCGTCATCAGCGGCTCGAAGTGCGGCACCGATTCGAGCGTGAAGTAGGCGCCGCCCAGCCCGGCCAGCACACCCCCGAGGACCACGTTCGCCGTCCGCAGCCGCCCCACGTCGATGCCGACCGTGTCGGCCGCCAGTGGGTGCTCGCCCACGGCGCGGGTGCGCAGCCCCCAGCGGGTGCGGAACAGCGCGTAGTGCAGCACGACGACGAGGACCACCGCCAGGATCGTCAACGGCTGATGCTGGAACAGGATCGGGCCGAGGACCGGGACGTCGCCGAGGACGGGGACGTGCAGGCGCGGCAGCACCATCGCGCCGGGCGGGGCGCCGGTCGCGAACAACTGCCGATTGAAGAACCCGGTCAGCCCGACCGCCAGGACGTTGATCGCCGTGCCGCTGATGATCTGGTCGACGGCGAAGCGGACCGTCAGGACGGCGTGCAGCAGCGCCAGCAGCGCGCCGGACAGCATCGCCGCGAGCAGCCCGATCAGCAGGCTCCCGCTCTGGATGGCGACGGCGAACCCGGCGAACGCCGCCGCCAGCATCATCCCCTCGATGGCGATGTTGACGATCCCCGAGCGCTCGGAGACGGTGCCCGAGAGCGCCCCGAGCACCAGCGGCGTGCTCTTGACGATCGAGATGGCGAGCAGCGCGACGACGATGTCGACCACGATCTACTCGGCCCTCCCCCAGCTCCGCGCGACGGTCCCCTCCGCGGCCCGCTCCGCCGACACTGCAGGCCGCCGCCCGCCGATCCGGTAGACCCGACGCACCAGCTCGTCGG
>Ga0075430_100005342_pt1 | contig 10848 bp, 12 predicted proteins | sample RhiMetdeltSRZDD4_FD_75294 | JGI IMG/M metagenome (GOLD analysis project Ga0075430, IMG submission 75294) | Populus rhizosphere microbial communities from Tennessee, USA - Rhizosphere MetaG P. deltoides SRZDD4 | ecosystem: Host-associated > Plants > Roots > Rhizosphere > Soil | place: USA... | reverse complement strand
GGCACCCGCCAGATCGTCGGCAACGGACCCCGCTCCGCCGGCTCGCTCGCCATTCCGCACCTCCTGCTCAGCAGGTGATGCAGTCCTCATGCCGGTCTTGAGATAGCCTCTAAGGTGCCGGCGGCGGACCGCGACCTCCTCACCGGCCGCCTGGAGCTGCTCGACGGCGAACTCGCGGATCGTCTCCAGCATCGTGAACCGGGGCTCTCCGCCCAGGCCAGCCTGCTGCACGACGAGGCTCTTGTCGACCAGCGACGCCACCACGTCGAAGGTTTTGGGTGCCAGGTTCTGCGTGTTGAGGAGTACGGGAGCATCCTCGTCATCCCCGAAACTGGAGACCCAAGACCCAGCACCCAGCGTGAAGCCGCCCAGGAAGACCGAAAGGCGCCGGAAGAGGCGGCACTCGTCCTCGTCGAGGAGGCCGTGGCTCCAGGCTATGGTATCGCGGAGTGTCTGCTGACGGTGCGGGAGATCGCGGGATCCGCCCGTCAGGAGCGGCAGACGTCGGTCCAGCCGATCGACCATCGCCTGTGGTGTGAGGACCCGGACGCGAGCAGCGGCCAGCTCGATGGCCAGCGGCAAGCCGTCCAGCCGTGCGCAGATCTCCGCGACGGCGTCGGCGGCGGCAGGATCGAGCGAGAAACCGGGCTGGACACTCCGTGCTCGAACGACGAACAGCCGCCCGGCCTCCGACGCCGCGACGACGGCCGGGTCCGTCGACGGTGCTGCCGTGCGGCCGGGCAGGGTCAGGGACGGGACCGGAAAGACCTGCTCGCCCTGCAGCCGCAGCATCTCGCGACTGGTCACGACAACGGTCAGGCTCGCACAGACGGCGAGCAGGTCGGCGATCGTTGGCGCGGCAGACAGCAGGTGCTCGAAATTGTCGAGCAGCAACAAGAGCTTGCGTTCGCCGATCCAGCCGGTAATGGTGTCGAACCGTGGCTCGCCGGCCACCTCGCGGACCCCGAGCACGTCGGCGATCGTGGGCGTCACCTGTGCCGGGTCCGAGAGCGGTGCGAGCGACACTACGTAGACGCCGTGGGCGAACGTCGCCGTGAGGCGGGCGGCCAACTCCAGAGCAAGCCGCGTCTTCCCGCAGCCGCCGGGGCCGGTTAGGGTCAGCAGGCGGCACGTCTCTGCCAGCCGCTCCAGCTCGGCCAGCTCGCGCTCGCGTCCCACGAAGCTCGTGAGGCGTGATGGCAGTGTCTGGCGAGCTTCGTGGGTCGCTCTGGTGGCCCCGGAGCTCATCCTCCCCCCTGACCTTCCCTCGTGACCCGGGACGGACCTGCCTACGGGCTTCCCTCGTCTAGGAACCCTCGATCGCGGGCCCGCTCCAGCGCGGCGGCCTTGTTCTCTTCGGTCAGCGGGCCGTCCACCAGGCCGTTGTTGCCGTAGACCTCGCGCCGGCCGGCGAGCTCAACCAGCCGGACCTCTCTTGTCTCGCCGGGCTCCCAGCGGACCGTCGCGCCCGCCAGGATGTCCAGGTGCATCCCGAAGGCGGCGGCGCGGTCGAAGCGCAGCCGACGGTTCACCTCGAAGAAGTGGAAGTGCGAGCCGATGTGGACCGGCCAGACCGAGGTGTTCGTCACCCGGACGGTGACCGTGCGACGCCCGACGTTGGCCCGGATCGGCTCCTCGCCGACCAGCACCTCGCCCGGCACGATCCGGGCGGGCGGGTTAGGGCTGTCAGTCGAATCACCTGTCACCTGGAAACCCGCCCCTACATACCCCTACCGGATCGGTCGGTGGATCGTCAGCAGCTTCGAGCCGTCCGGAAAGAGCGCCTCCACCTGGATGAACGGGATCATCTCAGGGACGCCGTCCATCACGTCGGCGCGCTCCAGCAGCCGGCCGCCCAGCTCCAGCACCTCGCCGTACGGCCTACCGGCCCGCGCCTCCTCCAGCACCTCGTCGCAGATCAGCGCGACCGCTTCCGGATGGTTCAGCGGGATGCCCCGGGCGCGGCGCTTCCGGGCCAGCTCGGCCATCGTGAAGAGCGTCAGGCGGTCCTGTTCGCGCGGCGTCAGCTTCATCGAGTGAGAGCGTAGCAGGCGCCCGGCTCACCCGTCGACCTGGCCCCCTCTCATCACTCCTACCATGGGGCCAAGGGGCCCCATGGTAGGAGTGATGAGAGGGGTCGGGGGTGAGGGCCAATCTGGTATCCTCCCGTCGCTAAAACGATCAACGGAGCACGCCCCAGGTGTCGATGCCCGCCGACCGCGCCCGGACGGTCACCATCGCTGACGTCGCGCGCGCGGCCCAGGTCTCCACCGCGACCGTCTCGCTGGTCGTCAACGGCCAGGCCAGCTCGCTGCGGATCAGCGAGGCGACCCGTCAAGTCGTCCTGGACGCCGTCAACCGCCTGGGGTACACCCCCAACCACGCCGCCCGCAGCCTGCGTCGCCGCAAGACCGGCGTCCTGGCGCTGCTCGTCACCCAGGTGGACATCCCCTACCACGGCGAGCTCGCCACCGCCGCCGTAGCCGCCGCCGAGGCGCACGGCTACGACCTCCACGTCCTCGAAGCCCGTGCCCCGGCCCACGAGGCCGGCCTGCTCGAACGGCTCAGAGGCGGCCACGTCGACGGCGCGCTCGTCGCCACCATGCGGTCGCCGCTCGACCAGGCGGGCCGGCCGGTGTTGGAAGACCTGGCGCGCCGCAACGAGGCCCGCGTCGCCCTCGCCCAGAGCGGCACGCCCGTCGTCGCCCTGCTCGATCGCTCGCCGGATCCCGCCGTGCCGGCCGTGCGCATCGACGACGAGGCCGGTGCCTACCTCGCCACCCGCCACCTCGTCGAGCTCGGCCACCGCGTCATCGCCCACCTGGCCGTCCGCTCCGGCCTGCCGTCCGCCGACGAGCAGACGGCCTCGGCTGATCGTTTCCGCGGGTATCGCCGCGCCCTGGCGGAGGCCGGCCTGCCGTTCGAGCCGGCCGTGCTCGTCGGCGCAGATTCCGGCCCCCGTCTCCAGGCCGGCCACGCCCTCGGGAGCCGCTGGCGAAGCCTGCCCATCGCCTCAGCCACGGCGGCGTTCGTCTCCAACGACCTGCTGGCAATCGGCGTCCTGCGGGGCCTGTTCGAGGCCGGCGTCCGCGTCCCGCACGACCTCGCCGTGGCCGCGTTCGACGGGATCGAGCTGGCCGGCTACACCCGGCCGTCGCTCACCACCGTCGAGCACCCGCGAGCCGACCTCGGCCGGATCGGCACCGAGACGCTGGTCGGCCTGATCGACGGCCAGCCGGCACCGGAGCGCGAGCGCGTCCTGCCGGTCCGTCTGGTCGTCCGCGAATCCTCCTCCTGACTCCTGACTCCTGACTCCTCGGAGGAACCCGTGAAGATCACCAACGTCGAGCCGCTCCTCGTCTCGGCCGGGCCGGGCAAGCGCAACTACACCTTCGTCGTCGTCGACACCGACGAGGGGGTCTGGGGCGTCGGCGAGAGCGGCCTCTCCAGTCGTGAGCTTGCCGTCGCCGGTGCCGTCGAGCATCTCAGGTCGTTCCTGGTTGGCAAGAACCCGTTCCAGATCGAGCGGCTCTGGCAGGAGATGTTCCGTGGCGGCTTCTTCCCGGCCGGCAACATCACGTCGTCGGCCATCGCCGCCATCGACATCGCCCTCTGGGACATCAAGGGCAAGGCGCTCAACGTCCCGATCTACGAGCTGTTCGGCGGCCTCGCCCGCGACAAGATCGTCTGCTACCCGCACGTCCAGCGGGGCGGCAGCATCGAGGCGCTGGTCGAGAACGCCCGGCAGCACGTCGATGAAGGCTGGAAGTTCGTGCGCTGGGGCCTCGGCGACCCTCTGGGGCAGGGCAACCTGTTCGAGCCACGGCGGGCCATCCGGGAGGGGATCCGCGAGTTCGAGGCGCTGAGAAAGGCGCTCGGCGACGACGTCGAGCTCTGCTTCGACCTCCACACCCGGGTCGATCAGCCGGAGGCGATCGAGTTCTGTCGAGCGGTCGAAGAGTACCGCCCCTTCTTCGTCGAGGACCCGATCCGCGCCGAGAACATGTACAGCCTGCGCCAGGTCCGTCAGCACGTCAACGTGCCGCTGGCGATCGGCGAGCAGTTCCACAGCAAGTGGGAGTTCCGCGAGATCGTCGAGGAAGAGCTGACCGATTACGCTCGCATCGACATCTGCATCGCCGGCGGCCTGACCGAGGCGAAGAAGATCGCCGGCTGGTGCGAAACCCACTACATCAAGCTGGCGACCCACAATCCGCTCGGGCCGGTCTCGTCGGCGGCCTGCGCGCAGCTCAACTTCGCCTCGCCGAACGTCGGCGTCCAGGAGCAGCCGACGAAGCCGTACGTCCTGCTGCCGGACGTGGTGCCGGTCCAGATGGAGTGGAAGGACGGCTACATCTATCCGCCGACACGCCCCGGCCTGGGCATCGAGTTCGACCGCGAGGCGGCCAAGCAGAGCCCGTTCGCGATGTACGAGGTGCCGCACCTGGTGCGCACGGACGGCAGCTACACCAACTGGTAGACGAGTGGGCAGTCCGCAGTGGGCAGTCGGCAGTTACGATCTCCTGCCCACTGCCCACTGCCGACTGCCGACTGCCCACTGCCCACTGCGGACTGCCCACTCACAACTCCCGCTTCATGCCCACATGGGTGGCGACGAAGCCGAGGCGCTCGTAGAAGCGGTGGGCGTCCGGGCGCTGCTTGTCCGTCGTGAGCTGGATCAGGCGGCAGCCCCGGCGCCGCGCCTCGTCGACCGCCCAGGTCAACATGATCTCGCCGAGGCCGGCGCCGCGCCGGGCACGGTCGATCCGGACCCCTTCCACCAGCGCCCGCCAGCTCCCGAGGCGCGTGAGGCCGGGGATGAAGGTCAGTTGGAGGACGCCCGCCGCCGCTCCGTCCACCTCGGCCACGATCAGCAGCTGGTTCGGGTCGCGCTCGATGGCCTCCCAGGCCGACCAGTACTCGGCCGGTAGCGGGTCTTCGCACCGCTCGCGGGTCGCCCCGAGCGGATCGTCCGCCAGCATTCTGACGATCGCCGCCACGTCCTCGCGCGTGGCCGGCCTGATGCGCACCGCTGGTGTCGACTCCGGCACAATGCTCTCCCACTACCTGCGTAGCTGGAGAGATGATGCACGAGGACGGCGCCGGGCGCGGGCGACTGCCGGCTAACTGGACGGATCGGTACCTCGCGCTGCTCGGCGTCGAGCGCGAGGCCCCGAGCCTCGAAGCTCTCACCCGGCTGGTCCGCGCCCACGTGCTGACCGTCCCCTTCGAGAACGTCACGGCGCTCCTCCGCCGGCGCGACTGCCCGGCCGGCCCGGTGCCGCCGATGGACCTCGACGCCCTGCTGGACACCTGGGAGCGAAAAGCCGGCGGCGGCATCTGCTTCGAGCTTGCCGCCATGTTCGCGCGGCTGCTCGCGTCGATCGGCTACGACCTCTACGTCGTGCTCGCCCGGGTCAGCCTGCCGGACGGCCACCAGGCGATCCACGTCACCCTGGACGGCAAGCGGTACCTCGTCGATCTCGGGACCGGCGGCCCGATCTTCCAGCCGATCCCACTGGATGATCTCCCGTTCGAGATCCGCCACCACGGCGTCGGCTACCGCTTCCGGTTCGGCGACGAGCCCAGGCAACTCCTGCGAGAAGCGTTGATTCAAGGCGAGTGGAGCATCAGCTGCAGGTACAAGCTGTGGCCGGCCTCTGACGTGGACCGCGACCGGGGCTACCAGAACCACCACGTCGTCAACGCGAGCTGGGTCACGGGGACGCTGACGATGACCCGCTCTACGACGGAGGCCGTCTACGCCCTGAAGGACGCGACCCTGACCCGCTACACGGACGCCGAGAAGACCGTCGAGACGATCGCCGACCCGGCCGCTTTCGCCCGCCTGGCCGCCGAGACGTACGGCCTGCCGCGCCTGCCGATCCACGAGGCGCTGGCGGTCCGCGCCGCCTTCGCGCAGCGCGCCACCGGCCCCACCAACGCCCGCTAAGCCTCTCCCCCGCGCGGGGAGAGGTTGGGGTGGGCAACATGGGGGTGGCACGTCGGGCGTCCAGGACCGCCAGGTCGAGGCGTCTCAGGCGCTCCGGGTCGGTGAGGGCGTCGATCGCGACGATCCTGCCGCCCCGGACCGTGAACGCCATCACCGAGACCGGCCGGCCGTGCGGCGCCACCACGACGCCGGCAACGCCGTTCACCAGAGCCGGGCGCACGAACGGCGAAAGCTGCGCGAAGGTCAGCGCCTGCCCGGCCACGGCCGCTGCACCACGCACCACGTGGGAGACGGCCGGACGCAGGACGCCGCCGTCCGAGCGGACCACGACGTCCGGATCCAGCACGGCGACCAGCGCCTCGAAGTCGCCTCCTCGGGCTGCGGCGAAGAACGCGTCGACCACCCGGCGCTGGCCGGCGAGGTCAGCGTCAGGGGTCGTAGCTGCCCCCTGCACCCGGCGCCGGCCTCGACTCGCGAGCTGCCGCGCCGCCGCCGGCGTGCGCCCGGCGATCGCCGCGATCTCGTCGAACGGGACGCCGAACATGTCGTGCAGCACGAACGCCAGCCGCTCGGCCGGCGCCAGCGTTTCGAGGACAACGAGCAACGCCAGCCCGACCGAATCGGCCAGGACGGCCTCGTGCTCGGGGTCGATCCCGTCCGGGCGACTGACGATCGGGTCGGGCACGCGGACGTCGAGCGGCTCCTCGCGCCGCGCAGCCCGCGAGCGCAGCATGTTGAGGCAGACCCGGGCGGTGATCGTCGTCAGCCAGCCACCGAAGTTCTCAACCTCGCCGGCGTCCGCTCGGCTCGTCCGGAGCCACGCCTCCTGCACGGCGTCGTCCGCCTCGCTCAGCGAGCCGAGCATCCGGAACGCCACCGCCCGCAGGTGGGCCCGGTGCTCCTCGAACCGCTCCGCCAGCCACTCGTGCTCGCCCATCCGGTCACACTCCTTCGTCCAGCCGTGTCATAGCAGTAGACCCCTGAACCACGGTCGATGTGACCGGAGACAGCAAGGAGATCGAAGATGGCACGCATTGCGACCGTATCGACTGACCAGGCCCCTGAGAACGTGGCGCTCGCTCTCGGCTACACCCGTACGATGCTGGCAGAGCTGGCCGGGCGCGAGACCGAGCGGATGATCGAGCCACTGGAGCTGTACGCGCACCTGCCGGGACTGCTGCACGGCGTGGGGACGATGGCGCAGGCGACGGCGCAGCTTCACGGCCTGGACCGGCGCGTCCATGCGCTGGCGCAGTTGAAGGCCGCCACGCTCACCCACTGCGAGTACTGCATCGACATCGGCTCGCAGGTCTCGCGCCGGTGGGGCCTGACCAACGAGGAGCTGTTGGCGCTGCCGAGCTACCGGATGAGCGCGCTGTTCAGCGACCTCGACAAGCTGGTCCTCGATTACGCGGTCGGCATGAGCCGCACGCCGGTGGAGGTCTCCGACGAGCTGTTCGACAAGCTGCGCCAGCACTTTGACGAGGCTCAGCTCGTGGAGCTCACCCACCTGATCGCCGTCGAGAACATGTACGGCCGCTTCAACCACGCGCTCGGCGTCGGCTCGGCCGGCTTCAGCGAGGGTATGGTCTGCGCCACCCCCGCCACCGTCGACGCATCGGCGTAGCGCCCGTTCCGCCTCTGCTAGACTCCTCGCAGGGGATCGCGCATCGGCGACCCCATGCGAGGCTGAACAGCAGATGCCGAAGCTACCCAGGATTACTGCGGTGCAAGCGCTGCGTGCGCTGCAGAGAGCCGGTTGGCGGACTGTGTCGAGAGAAGGTAGCCATGCACAGCTCACGCATCCCTCAAAGGTTGGAAAGGTCACCGTCCCGATGCATCGTGGTGACCTCAAGCCGGGGACGCTGAACAGCATCCTGAAGCAGGCGGACATGACCGCTGACGAGTTGCGAGCGCTGCTCTAGGAGGACACGATGTACCGCTTCACGGTTGTGCTCACACCAGAGCCCGAAGCTGGTGGCTTCTCGGTGAGCGTGCCGGCTCTTCCAGGCTGCTTCAGCCAGGGGGACACCTTCGAGTCAGCGTTGGACAATATCAAAGAAGCGATCGGACTTCACATCGACGGTATGCTCAAGGATGGAGAGGCCATTCCGCCCGACATCTTGCCGATTGTCACAGCGGTAGACGCCGTGCGACTTGAAGGAAAGCCGCTCACTGAGGAACAGTTGGCGGCGATCGACGGGGCTCCACCCTGGGATGGCCGCACCTGGTGAGCCGCGTCCGGTCAACGACCCGGCCGGAGAATCTGCCCGTTCTGACGGCCTCGTCCATCGCCTGGTCAAGAACAAATGTTCTATAATCAGGAGTGGACGACGCTGGAGGTGCGTTCTTGATGTCCCCCGTTCGTCAGGCTACCCACGTCCTCTCCGCCTTCCTGGAGACCGACGGCTCGATCACCCTGATCGTCCTCTTCCCGGACAGCGACCAGGCGATCATGACCACCATCGACCCGATCGAGACCACCATCCAGGCGGCCGGTTTCGCGCCGCGCCGCATCGACCTCACCTACGGCGCCCCTGCCGACCGCCACCTGCGGCTGATCGTCGCCATGCATGCCGACGCCCTCGCCTACGAGCGCGAGCTCGAGCGGTCGGAGCATGACCGTCTCGGCGATGCCGCGCCCGTCCTCGACGACTGGGCCGAGGCCATGATGGTCGCCTGCGAGATGGATGCCGTCGCGGTGGCACGGGCCGCGCAAGCGTCCGACTGCCCGCTCGCCTGCTAACCCGCGATCCGACGACCTCGGCGTCGTGCCCGGACGCCGCGTGCCCAACGGCGCCGCGTTCGTTTGCGCTACCCTTGGTCGAGTCACCGGCCGGATGCCGCGGAGCATTCGGCCGGTGCGGGGTGGCACGTGGGGCTGCTCGATCTCGATGGGCCGATCGGCTGGCTGCGCGAGCACGGTGGCGACGCGGCGATGGTGGCGCGACTGACGCGCGATCTCCCGCGCTATCTCTGCCACCCGATGACCCCCGCTCAGGTGCGCGAGGGGGTCGTCGCGCGCCTGTCGGCCCGCCCCGAGCGCCTCCTCAGGACGGTCGAGCAGACGATCTTCGGCAATCCGGAGAGCCCGTACCTGAAGCTGCTGCGGATCGCCGGCTGCGAGCCTGGCGACTTGCGCGCCTTGGTCCGCCAGGAGGGCGTCGAGGGCGCGCTCCAGACCCTCGCCGACCGGGGCGTCTACGCCACGTTCGACGAGCTCAAGGGGCGACGCGAGGTCGTCCGCGGCAGTCAGCGACTGCACATCAGCGAGCAAGACCTCGACAATCCGCGTGTGCGGCCGCACCTGATCCTCCAGACCGGGGGCAGCGGCGGCCGGCCGAGTCGGGTCAGGTACTCGCTGGCGTACTTCGAGGACTGGGCGGCCTCGTTCGGCATCGCGCTCCAGGCCCACCACGCCGAGCAGGCCGACCACGTCTACTGGTGGCCCGTGCCATTTCACGGGATGCTCGCGTCGGCACGGCTCGGACGCCCGCCGATCGCCTGGTACTACCCGCTCCACCCGTTGCCGCGTCTCGTCCGACTGGGCGGCTGGTACCTCTGGCTCCTGAGCGCCCTCGCCGGCCGACCCCTCCCGCCGCCGCGTCGGGGTGACCTGGAGTCGCCGGAGCCGGTGGTCGCGTGGATCGCCGAGCACGTGCGGCGCGATCGGACCCTGATGATCCGCACGATGCCGAGCACCGGCGCCCGTGCCGCCCGGATCGCCCTCGAATCAGGCCGGAGCCTGGCGGGCGTCACCTTCCTGCTGGGCGGCGAGCCGGTCACCGAGGCCCGCCGCCGCCAGATCGAGGCGGCCGGTGCCCGGCTGATCGTGCTCTATTCCAGCGTCGAGCTGATCGGTCTCTCGTACTCCTGCGCGGCGCCGCGTAGCGCCGACGACGTCCACGTGATGCTCGACATGTACGGCCTCGCCCAGCGGCGGCGTGAGGCGTCGCCGGAGGGTCCGGTGGTGGACGCGACGCTGTTCACCACGCTCAGCCCGCTGTCGGCCAAGATCGCTCTCAACATGGAGCTCGGCGACTACGCCCGGGTCGAGGAGCGTGACTGCGACTGCCTGCTGGGGGCGCTCGGCCTGCGGGTGCACCTCTCCGAGGTCCGGAGCTTCGAGAAGCTGACCGGCGAGGGCGTCACCTTCGCCCGCTCGAATCTGGAGCGGATCCTGGAGGAGGTGCTGCCGGCCCGGTTCGGCGGGACCGGGCTCGAGTATCAGTTTGCTGAGGAAGAGGCGGAGAACGGCGCGACTCGCCTGGTGCTGCGCGTCAGCCCCTCCGTCGGCGAGCTCGACCCGTCGCTGCTCCGGTCCGTGCTGCTCGCCGAGCTCGGCCGCGGCGGCTCCGGCAGCCGCTACCACGCCGGGATCTGGCGCAGCGCCCGGACCATCGAGGTCCGGCGCGAACAGCCGCTCGTGACCCCGGCCGGCAAGGTGCTGCCGTTCCACCTGCTCCGGCGGTCCGAGACCGGGGGCGCGGCTGCACGTCGCGTTTGACGACGCACGGTGCGGCACCCGAGTCTGCGCGGCACGATGCGGACGTCGGGCCGCGCGTCACGCGTCCGCTCGCGCGGGCGGGCGCCTACCGCCGGGCCTCCATCCGCGCCAGCATGTGCGTGAAGATCATCGGCATCGGCCCGACCGGCACCTCGATCAGCGACGGCCCCGGGTGCGCCAGCGCCGCCCGCAGCGCCCGTCGCAGCTCGTCCGGGCCGACCGCCCGCAGCCCCTGGAGCCCGAACACCTCGCCGAGCGCTGCGAACGACGGGTTCTTCAGCTCAGAGGCGATCGTGCGGTTGTCGTACAGCTGCTCCTGCATCCGCCGCACGTTCCCGTACGCCCCGTCGTCGAACACGATCGTGATCAGCGGGATCTCGTGCTGGAC